>Ga0123329_1004416_pt1 | contig 11022 bp, 8 predicted proteins | sample BioC12SIPDNA_FD_89703 | JGI IMG/M metagenome (GOLD analysis project Ga0123329, IMG submission 89703) | Anaerobic biogas reactor microbial communites from Washington, USA - Biogas_R1_B C12 SIP DNA | ecosystem: Engineered > Bioreactor > Anaerobic > Unclassified | place: Washington, USA | collected... | reverse complement strand
CGACCTTCCACGAGCCGTACGAGGACGCTGACGCGTATTGAGGCGCGAGTTGACCTGGGGCGCGGGCGGCTCCTGAGGCGCGGGCGGCTCATGGGGCGCGGGCGGCTCATGGGACGCTGGCGGCTCATGGGGCGCAGGCAGCTCATGGGGCGCGGGTCTCCAGACCCGCGATGAAATACGAATGGCTATGCCGCAATCCGACGTGCTCCACCACCGACAATGGTGCCAACGATCGTGGAATCGCTGGTCTGGAGTCCTGTGCCGCGTGCAGACACGCTCTGGTGAGTACATCCCCTGTGGCTGGCGCCTGGTTGCGTGGCTGGGGGCGCGAGCCACACCCATGCCAAAGCCGCCCGGCAACGCTCCCGTGACGAGGTTGGTCCGCTGGGAGCTTGGCTCTGCGGTATTGGGGAATCGCGGGTCTGGAGACCCGCGCCCCACGACCACTAGTGCCGCAGGGAGAACTGCTCCCCAAGAGCACCCGCACCCCAGGAACACCAGTGCCCCCGAGGAAGCCCGCGCCCCAAGGAAGCCCGCGCGCCCCGAGGGGCAACCACGGCGGTTGTCCTAGCGGGCCGGCGTGGCGGCGCTATCGCCGTGGGACAGCGAGGGCTGCCAGCGTCCCACGAACCACACCAGCACCCCGCCCGCCAGGAACAGCGCCATCAGCAGCGCAAAGGGCAGCGAGCGGTCGATGGCCGAGAGTTCGCCGGCGATCCAGCCAAAGGGCGTGGTGATGGCGGTGAGCACCACATAGATCACCGCGGTGAGCCGGGCGCGCTCGTGCGTCTCCAGCGCCACGCTCAGCAGCGCCTCGCTCATGGGGTTCACCAGCGCCCCGGCGAAGGACTCTAGCAGCACGCTCAGCACCAGCAGGCCGATGGCGCCAGAGGGCATGATCACCAGCAGCGCCTGCCCGATAAAGTAGGCGCCGTAGCCCGCCCAGAGCGGCAGCCGAAAGCGCGAGAGGACGTTCAGCCTCGGGGCGATGGTAAAGATGAACACCGCCGTGGCCACCGAGCGCAGCGCCATGTAGATGGCGATGTGGGCATCCGGGTAGCCCAGCTTGCCGGTAAAGAGCACTCCCCAAAAGCTGGCGTTCACCGTCCGGTAGATATTGGCGACGGCCAGCAGGCCCAGCGCGCCCATGAGCGGCCGCGAGCGCAGCAACTGCCCGACAACGCCCCCGTACTCCCCCATCAGGCTGGCGAAGGAGCGCACGCGGGTCTCCTGCATCCGCTGCACGCCCCGCTCGGTCTCCACGGAGCGGTAGTAGAGGAACACGGCCTTGAAGGTGAGCAGCGCGAATCCGGCGAGCAGGAGCCCCCGCATGGCGGGAACCAGGCCATAGCGCGCCACCAACCAGCCCCCAAGCGGGGTGAAAAAGGCGGCGCCCATGCCAAAGATCGTGATCCAGGTCCAGATGTGGACCATGTGGCGCTCCTCCTCCACCCCCTCGACCATGAGGCAGGTCCAGGCGGTGTGGGAGATGCGCCAGGTACCGTTGACCAGGGCCGCTACGACAAAGTAGGTCACGTTCTGAGACGCGGCCCAGATCAGGCACGCCACGCCGAAGGAGACGATGTCGCCCCACAGGAGCGTCACGCGGCGGCCGAACTTGTCAGTGATGGCGCCGGAGACAGCGGTGGAGACCAGCTGGGAGATCAACCCCAGGCTGGCGATGGTGCCGATCTGCCTGTCCGTCACGCCCAGGGCGAGCATGTAGACGGACATGAACGGGGCGAACATGTTGTAAGGGAGCCCAAAGAGCGGCTCGGTGAGCACGCAGATGCGCGGGTTGCCCTTGAGTTCACGGAGGGTCTGGATGAGCGGATGCTGGCTGATGCGCGCCATGGCCTCTCTCTCGTCTGGCTGGTGTGCCCGGGTGATGGCCGGGCCAACGAGCGAACGTCCGCAGGTTGGCCCGGCTGGGTGGCGATCTCGCTTCGGCGGCCCCTACGGCAGGGCGTGCGCCTGAGCGAGCATGCGATCGACGATGGCCTCGGGCGCCTCAGGCAGGGCGTTCATCTGGAACTCGAGCATGCTCAGGACCGGCATATCGATGAACATGTCCATGATGTTCATCCCCAGCCCCTCTTCGCCAAAGGCCTGCCGCCTGGCCTCCTCGGAGGCGGCCAGGAAGGGCGCGATCGCCTCCCGGCCGCGGCGATCGGCCAGCCATTCGCGCAGCGTGGAGGAACGGCTCAGCACGCACGGGAGATCCACGGTGGATTCCAGCGTGACCGTCACGGACCCGCGGATATCGGCGGAGGAGGCGCCCACCAGGAGATCGAACTCGCCGGGCTCGGCGCGCCAGAGGCGGTAGCGCGCGTCCCAGTAGCTGAACGCGCGCGCGTCCAGCGCGATGGTCACGGTCCGGGTTTCACCCGGCTCCAGGGCGACCTTGGCAAAGCCCTTGAGCTCCTTCTCCGGGCGCGCCACCTCCGCTGCGCGGTCATGGACGTAGACCTGGACGATCTCCTTCCCCGCCCGGGCGCCGGTGTTGGTGATATCCACGCTCACCGAGACGCCGTCCACATCGCGGAAGGTCGCGGCCGAGGCGCGCACGTTGCTGTAGGCGAAGCCGGTATAGCTCAGGCCATACCCAAAGGGGAAGAGCACCGGCTGCCTCCTGGCGTCATAGTACCGGTACCCGATATAGAGGCCCTCTCCGTAGCGCACCGTGCCGGCCTCCCCGGGCCAGTTGATGTAGGCGGGGGTATCCTCCACGGCCAGCGGGAAGGTCTCAGCCAGCTTGCCGCTGGGGTTGACGCGGCCCGTGAGGATGTCCGCGATGGCGCTGCCGCCGGCCTGGCCCATCATATAACCCTCGAGCACTGCGGCCACGCCGTCGATCCAGGCGCTCATGGCCACCGGGGCGCCGTTGTTCAGCACCACGACGGTGCGCGGCTGGGCCGCCGAGACGGCCTGGATCAGCGCCACCTGCTGGGCCGTCAGATCCAAATCGGTGCGGTCGTACCCCTCGGACTCTTTGTAGGTGGGGAGCGCGATATAGAGCAGGGCGACTTCGGCGGCGCGGGCGGCCGCCAGGGCCTCATCGATCAGGTCCGGGCGCGCGGCGTCATCGGCGGGATAACCCTCGGCGTAGGTGAGCTCGGCTCCGGCCAGGCGCTCGCGCAGCTCGGCCAGGGGCTCGGCCACGCGGGTGGGATTGATGTGGGAGCTGCCGCCCCCCTGGAAGTGAGCCTGCACCGCCGCCCGCCCGATCACCGCGATCCGCTTCTGGCCCGCGAGGGGCAGGATGCCGTCGTTCTTGAGGAGCACCATCCCCTCCGCGGCGATCTCCGCCGCCAGGGCGTGGTGCGCATCCACATCGAAATCGGGCGCGCTCGGCCGGTGGGTTCCCCTTTGCACCAGGGCCAGCATGCGGCGGACCGAGGCATCCAGCACGTACTCCTCCAGCGCGCCGGAGCGCACGGCATCCACCACGGCCTGCACCCGAGCCGGGCGCGGGCCGGGCATCTCCCAATCCAGGCCCGCCTGCAGGGCCTCCACCCGGTCATGGACGGCGCCCCAGTCCGATACCACCACGCCCTCAAAGCCCCACTCGTCCCGCAGGATCTCGGTGAGCAGCTGAAAGTGCTCCGAACCGTAGCGCCCGTTGACCCGGTTGTAGCAGCACATCACCGTCCAGGGCTGCGCCCGCGTCACGGCCTTCTCAAAGGCCGCCAGGTAGATCTCGCGCAGGGTGCGCTCGTCCACCCGGGCGTCGATGACAAAGCGCTGGTACTCCTGGTTGTTGGCGGCATAGTGCTTGAGGGAGGTGCCGACACCACGGGATTGCACGCCCTCGATCAGGCTGGCGCCCATCTCGCCGGCGAGAAAGGGGTCCTCGGAGAAGTACTCAAAGTTGCGCCCGCAGAGAGGCGAACGCTTCATGTTGACGCCGGGCCCCAGGAGGATGTTGGAATCCAGGGCGATGCACTCCTCCGCCAAAGCCTCACCCATGCGCCGGATCAGCGCCACGTCCCAGGTGGCGGCGGTGCAGGAGGCGGTGGGAAAGCAGGTGGCGGGCAGGGCCTCGTGCCCGGTGGAATGGATGTCCGCCACGCGGCGCACGCCGTGGGGCCCGTCGCAGCAGATGGTCTCGGGCAGGCCCAGGCGCTCCACCGGCGTCGTGGTCCAGGAGCTGGCGCCGGTGCAAAGGGCGGCCTTTTCCTCCAGCGTCATGCGGTCCAGTATGCGATCGATGCTCTCCATGGCTGTCTCCTTTGACGCAAGGTCTGTCTTCATCGACGATTCAGCTAACGGCGAGCGCCGGGCTCGGCCTCCACGGGGATGGCGCCCCCGGCGGGCGCGGCGGCGCGCCGGGCCCGGGCTTGGGAAACCACGCTCCCAGTATAAACGGCCAGGAACGCAGCGTAAACCACAAAAAGCACCACGGGGATCACTTCCAGCGAGATGCGCCGCGCCAGCACGCCCATCAGGCCGGGGATGGCGGCCATCCCCAGGCCGGTGGTGGCCATCTGCATCCCGATGGTGTTGGCCGCGTGGCGCGGGCTCACCCGTTCACTGGTATCGGACATGAGCGCGGGAAAGATGGGTGCGATGGAGAGCCCCACCAGACCCACGGCGATCAGGCTCGAGGCGGGGAACGGGTTCCAAGCCAGCAGGCCCGAGCCGGCCAGGGCCCCCAGGAGGCCGCCGATCACCAGCAGGCGCGGGCCCGCCCGCCGGGCGTAAAACCCGGCCGCGGCGCGCCCCACGGTGAACATCGCCCAGTAGCCCCCCGCATACAGGCCGGCCGTGCGCGCGTCGATGCCGCGCGACCCCGTGAGAAGGCTGTAGGTCCAGGTTCCCAGGGAGGCCTCGGCGCCCACATAGAGGAAAAAGAGGAGCGCGCCGGTCCAGGCCTGAGGCAGGCGCAGCGTCTCCAGCATGGGCGTGCGGTAATCGGTCAGCCGGGGCGCCTCGGCAGCCGGACGGGCGGACCAGAGGGGCAGCGTGAGGGCAAAGGTGAGGGCCAGGGCCAGCTCGAACAGGCCCACGGCCAGATAACCCACCTGCCAGCGGCCCCAGATCGCCAGGCCGTAGGTCATGATCAGCGGTCCGAGGGTGACGCCGATGCCGTAGCAGGCGTGCAGCCACTGCATCAGGCCTTCGCTCAGGTTGGCGGCCACGTAGGTGTTCAGGCCGGCGTCGATGGCGCCGGCCCCGAGCCCCGCCAGGACCCCCAGGGCCACCATCATCCACCACTGGGGGACGAGGGTGTAGCCGATGAGGCCGGCGCCGCTCAGGGCGCAAGAGTACGCCAGCAGGCGGCCCACGCCCAGCCGGGCCATGAGCGGGCCGCTCAGAAAGCTGGAGGTGGTGTATCCCGCCACCGTGGCCGTGATCAACAGGCCCACCGCATCCAGCGGCAGCGCGTGGCCCGCGCGGATGGAGGGCCAGGCCACCCCCAGGAGGCCATCGGGCATGCCCAGGGCCACAAAGGCGATGTAGGCCAGGAGCACCAGGCCCAGGCTGGGGTGGTTGCGGATGCGCTGCCAGATCTTCATGACGTCTCCTTTGGCGCCGCGGATATGGCCGCGATTATCGCCGCCCCCGCCCGTTCGGGCAAGTGAGAGGGACGGGCGAAACAAGGTTTCGGCCGAAACAAGGTTTCGGGCGGCGTTCGCCAAGGACCCGGCGAGCGTGTATGATAGGTGCAGGGTCAGGGCGCATCAGTCAGGAGGGCACGATACCGATGGAGATCCATACGGAGATGGTGCGGTACGCCGAGGGCGTGCATGCCCTGGAGCAGGGCATGGTGCGCTGCTTTTTGATCGTGGGGGACGAGCGGGCCCTGCTGCTGGATGCCGGCGTGGCGCCGGTGGACCTGCGCCCGGAGATCGCCAGGATCACCGATCGCCCACTGATCGTGGCGCTGACCCATGGCGATGGCGACCACACCGCCGGGCTGGAGGGGATCGAGCGGGTTCACGCGCACCCGGCGGAGCGCCCGCGCCTGCAGGAGAGCCTGGGAAGCGCGCTCCCGGAGATCGTACCGGTGGAGGAGGGGCACGTCTTTGACCTGGGCGGCGTGCGCCTGCGGGTGCTGCACACCCCGGGGCACACGCCGGGCAGCATCTGCCTGCTGGACGAGGCGCGAGGCGCGCTTTACTCGGGCGATTCCATATCCAACGGCCCGGTGTTCCTGTACGGGCCAGGGCGCGAGATCGACACCTATGCGCGCACGCTGGCGCGCGTGGAGGCCCTCGGCGGGATCGAGCGCATCTACCCATGCCACGGCGCCTGCCCCGTGGGCCCCGACGCCATCGGCGAGTTGCGCGCCTGCGTCCGGGGCATCATGGAGGGCACCCTTTCGGGCAGCAAGCCCACCGGGCACGATTTCGGCAACCCGGCGCTGCGGGTTTACACGGTGGGGCGGAGCGGAATCCTCTACGCACCCTGAGAGGGGCGCGCAGTCAATTGATAGGAGTAGGAAAAGATGGAAAAGAAACTGGGTTTTGGCGCGATGAGACTGCCGACGCTCGGCTCCATGACCGAGATCGACATGGAGACGTTCCAGCAGATGGTGGACGCCTTTATGGCGCGGGGCTACCGGCACTTTGACACCAGCTACGTCTACCACGGTGGCAAGAGCGAGACAGCCATCCGCGAGGCGCTGGTCCGCCGGTACCCCCGCTCCGACTATACCCTTACGAACAAGCTGCCCATCACGATGGTGGAAAAGCCGGAGGATCTGCGCCGGTTCTTTGACGAGCAACTGGAGCGCTGCGGCGTCGAGTACTTTGACTATTACTGGCTGCACGCCCTGCAGGGCACCTCCGCCAGGCACATGGAGGAGATGGGGGGCTTTGAGTTCCTCAAGCAGGTCAAGGCGGCGGGCCAGGTGCGGCACATCGGCTTTTCCTTCCATGATACGGCCGACGTGCTGGATGCCTTGCTGACGGCCCACCCGGAGATCGAGTTCGTGCAACTGATCGTCAACTATGTGGACTGGATGAACGGCGGCATGGAATGCCGCCAGTGCTTTGAGACGGTGGTGCGGCACGGGCGGCAGGTGTTCGTGATGGAACCGCTCAAGGGCGGCCTCCTGGCGAACCTGCCGGAGGAGCAGGCGGCGCGCCTGCGGGCCCACACCCCGGGGGCGAGCCCCGCGGCCTGGGCGTTCCGCTGGCTGGCCTCTCTGGAGGGCATCCATTGCATCCTCTCCGGCATGAGCGCGCTGGAGCAGGTGCAGGATAACGTCAGCATCTTTGATCATTGGGAGCCGCTGGACGCCGAGGAACAGGCCCTGCTGGAATCGGTGCGTCAGGCGCTGGTGGCCAAGGCGCCCAACGCCTGCACCTATTGCGGAGAGTGCCGCCCGGTATGCCCGGAGGACATCGCCATCCCCACCTACCTGGGTCTGTACAACGACCGCGAGATCTTTGCGCCGGTGCCGTGGCAGAACGGCTACTACCGTGCGGTGACGGCGCACGCCGGCGCGCCGGAGGCCTGCATCGAGTGCGGCGCTTGTGAGGCGGCCTGCCCGGAGGGGGTGCCGATCATCGACCTGCTCAAGACGATCGCGACGGTATTCTAGGCCCTGCGCAGGGAAAGGGCGCCCGCTGCCGGCCGGCAGCGGGCGCTTTCTGTTCCCCCCGGGCCTCAAGCACCGCGGGGCGCCCCCCGCGATCGGGCTGGCGGCCCACCCGCCCACCGGGTACACTATCGGTACGAGAATCGCGCCGACACAGGGAGGGAACAGCATGGCTGATAGCGTTGAGACCACCATCCACCGCTACACGGAGGCGATCTACGGCCTGGAGCAGGGCCGGGTGCGCGGCTTTGTGATCGTCGGGTCGGAGCGCGCGCTGCTGCTGGATGCCGGCGTGCAGGCCGTCGACCTGCGCCCGCACATCCAGTCGATCACGTCACGGCCGCTCACCGTGGCGCTGACCCACGCCGATGGCGATCACACCGCCGCGCTGGAGCCGTTCCACCAGGTGTACGCCCACCCGGAGGAGATCCCGCTGCTGGAGCGGCGGCTGCCCGCCGGCTCCCACCAGTGGCTCCCGGCGCCGGAGGGCCATCTGTTCGACCTGGGCAGCGTGCGCCTGCGGGTGCTGCACACGCCGGGGCACACGCCGGGGAGCATCTGCCTGCTGGATGAGGCCGCCGGCGCGCTGTTCTCCGGCGACACGCTGTCGCACGGCCCCGTCTTTCTCTTTGGGCCGGAGCGCAGCCTGCCCACCTACATCGCCACGCTGGACCGGCTGGAGGTCGTGGCAGGGTATGAGGAGATCTATTGCTGCCACGGCAGTTGCCCTGTGGATCGCGGCGTGATCGGCGAGTTGCGCGCCTGCGCGCAGGGCATCCAGGCCGGCACGCTGGAGGGGGCCACCCCCGCGGATCGGGCCTTCCCCAACCCGCAGGTCAAGATCTACTCGGTGGGCCAGAGCGGCATCCTCTGGGCTCCGGCCGGCTAGATCGTTAGCGGAGCGACGGGCCCAACCCGAGCGCGGGGCACGCTTGCGCATCCGCATCCCTGGCGTCCGGGCGAGCACATGACGAAAGACAGGAGCACCAGGCGCGTGCGTCGAACGGCATTCTGGATGGCGTTGGCGTCCGCATTGCTCTTTGGCGCGGCCACACCCGTCAGCAAGCCGCTGGTGGAGCGCCTCTCGCCGTACATCCTGGCGGGCCTGCTGTATCTCGGCGCCAGCCTGGGCGTGCTGGGGCTGGCGGTGCGCGAGCGAGCGTGGGTCGTGCCCTGGCGCATGGAGCGCGCCAGCGCCGTGCGGCTGGCCGGCGCCGTGCTGTTCGGGGGTGTGCTCGGACCGGTGGCGCTGCTCGCAGGCCTGAGCCTCGCGCGGGCGACCTCTGTATCCGTCTGGCTCAACCTGGAGTTGATGGCTACCGCGGTCCTCGGGCACCTGGTATTCCACGACCACCTGACGAGGCGCTCGTGGCTGGCTGCCGGCGGCGTCCTGGCGGCGGCGCTCATCCTGGCCTGGGAGGGGGCCGCCCAGGGCGCCGGCCTCTCCGCCGTGGGGCTGGTGGCCGCCGCTTGCCTCTGCTGGGGCATCGACAACCACCTGACGGCCCTGATCGATGGCATCACGCCGGCACAATCGACCTTCTGGAAAGGCCTGGTCGCCGGCGCCACGAACCTGGGCCTCGGCCTGGCCCTGAGCGCCGGGCGCGTGCCGCTCACCGGCTGGAGCGTCGCGGCGGCCTTGGGGGTGGGCGCGCTATCTTACGGGCTGAGCATCGTGCTCTATATCAGCGCGGCACAGCAACTGGGCGCGACGCGCAGCCAGTTGATCTTTTCGTCGGCCCCTTTCTGGGGCGTGCTGTTATCGATCGTTCTGCTGGGGGATCCGCTCACGCCTCGGCTGGTGTTCGCCGTGGTGCTGTTGGCTGCCTCCATCCGGCTGCTGGTCTCTGAGCGGCATCTGCACGAGCACACGCACGCGAGCCAGGAGCACACCCACGAGCACAGCCACGACCTGCATCACCAACACCACGAGGTGCCCGCGAGCGGACCTCACACGCATGGGCACGCCCACACGTCCGTGACGCACGCCCACGCCCACGAGCCCGACCTGCACCACCGCCACGAACACGGAAGATAGCCTGCCCTGGCGGGCTAGATCGTCACCGCCGCCACGCCTCCCGCCACCAGCACCATCAGCGCCAGCACGGGCCAGAGCGCGCGGCGCAGGCCAGGGGCCCCGGCGCTCAGGACGATCCCCCCTTTGACCAGCGTGTTGGTGATGGCGGCCAGCACCAGGCCCTGCGCCGCCAGGGTGGTTCCCACGCTCCCCGCGGCGGACATCTCCGCCAGGGAGAGCGAGATGGCGTTCAGATCCACCAGGCCGGCGGCGGCGCTGGAGAGGTACACGCCCGCATCGCCCAGATAGACCTGCGCGGCCCGCGCCACCACGAGGATGAGCGCATAGAGCAGGCCGAACTGGAGCGCGGGCATCAGCTCAAAGGGGTTGCTGTGGGCGATCTCCTGCGCCGGCGTTCCCGCCCCCCGGCGCAGGGCCAGGGCGCCGTACGCCAGCCCCACCAGCGTGGCCGCCAGGAAGGGGATCCAGAGCAGCCGCGCCAGGGCCGGGGCGATCACCAGCACCACCAGGAGCACCCGCAGGAACATCGTCGTCCAGGAGACGGCGATGGCGGCGCTGTACAGGCCTGCCGTCCCCGAATCCAGGGACTGCGTGCGGCTGCGCTGCGCCAGGCTGGCCGTCACCGCCGTGCTGGAGACCAGCCCCCCCAGCAGCCCGCTGAGGATCAACCCGACGCGCGCGCCCAGCGCCTTGATGAGCACATACCCGAGGAATCCGATCCCGGAGATGAACACCACCATCAGCCAGATCCGCTGCGGGTTGAGGACGTTCAGGGGCTCCGGCCCGAGATCGCGGTTGGGGAGCACCGGCAGGATCACGGCGGTGATCACGGCGAACTTGAGCACGGCAAAGAGGTCCTCGCGCGCCAGGCGCTGGACAAAGCCGTGCATCTCAACCTTGAGGGTGAGGAGCGTCGTCATGGCCACCGCCAGGGCGGCGGCGAGGCCGTAGAGGCCATAGTAGCAGAGGGCGCCGGAGAGCAGCGTGAGGAAGGCGGCCACCTCGGTGGTGGCCCCCACCCGCCCGCCGCGGGTGTGCACCGCATAGGCCTGGACGATGAGCGCGCCCATGGCAACCATCACCGCCACCAGGGACCAGGGGCTGGCGCTCAGCTCGCTCAGCAGGCCGCCCGTGGCCCCCACCAGGGCGAGCAGGGGAAAGGTGCGCACGCCGGCAAAGAGCCGCTGCTTGCGCCCCCCCTGGGAATGCTCGCGCTGCATCCCCACGAGCAGCCCGATGGCCAGCGCGCTGCCGAAACGCAGCGCGAGATCCAGTTCGTCCATGCCTCCCCCTTCTGGTGGCGCCGCCGGTGTGCGCCGATTGTAGCGCGCCCGGGGGCGTTACGTCAAGAAGAGGGCCCGGCCGGGCTCACCAATCCCGCTCGTCCACTTGGCTCCAATCGATCTCCGCCTCGAACCCGGCGTTATCGATGATG
>Ga0123329_1004410_pt1 | contig 11034 bp, 10 predicted proteins | sample BioC12SIPDNA_FD_89703 | JGI IMG/M metagenome (GOLD analysis project Ga0123329, IMG submission 89703) | Anaerobic biogas reactor microbial communites from Washington, USA - Biogas_R1_B C12 SIP DNA | ecosystem: Engineered > Bioreactor > Anaerobic > Unclassified | place: Washington, USA | collected... | reverse complement strand
TTTGGGGTTCCTCCGGCTTGGTTTCGGCTGGCGGATTGACTTTCTCATGGGTAGCCGAGTCTGCCCGCGCATCCTCCTGCTCAAGAAAATCAATGAGCTTGGCCTTGGTCATGCGCTGGGCCTGTGACTTCGTCAGCAGGCCTGCGATTTGGGCAATGGCCACAAGGTCTTCCTTGCTCTTGCCGGCCATTTTTATTGATGGCATGATATCACCTCATATGAGCTGCCCGGGAGCAGCTTGAATGCTGGGTTTGACAGACTATCCATGAACACACGAGTAATTTGACCGCAGGGTTGCCTGATCAGAATAAGACGACGTGTGGCAGACAGAAATTGTCATCAGGAATTAACTTAATTATAAAACGCGTGAAAAAAGACGTCAAGACAAAGGGCGTCGATTCAGGCAGAATCTTGCAAATTACAATAGATTTGCCTTGCTGCCGTCTGCCGTTTAGGCATAAAGGCAAAAGCCGGCTGACACCGGCCGGCTTTCGCGGATCAGACAGATGTAAAAAGGGGTTCAGCTGTCGCTGAGGGCGGCGAACTTGTCCATCATGCCCAGCGCCTTACCGGTCCCGATGGCCACGCAGGAGATGGCGTCGTCAGCGACAACGACATCGATCCCGATCTTGGCCGCCAGCATGCGCTCCAGCCCGTAGATCAGCGAACCGCCTCCGGTCAGCACGATGCCGCGCTGGCTGATGTCGGCCATCAGCTCGGGCGGGGTCCGCTCCAGCACGGAATGGACGGCTTCGAAGATCTGGGCGACGGGTTCCTCGAGCGCCTCGAGCATTTCGGTCGAGGTGACCGTAATCGTCGCCGGCATGCCGGTGATCAGGTTGCGGCCGCGCACTTCCATCGTCAGTTCTTCGTCGCGCGGATAGGCGCAGCCGATGTTGATCTTGAGCTCTTCTGCCGTCCGCTCGCCGATCAGGATGTTGTGCTTGCGGCGGACATGCTTGACGATCGCCTCGTCGAAGCGGTCCCCGGCGACCTTGAGCGAAAAATCGACAACCGGCTGGCACAACGAAATGACCGCGATGTCGCACGTGCCGCCGCCGATGTCGACGATCATGCTGCCGCAGGCCTTGGTGATGTCGATGCCGGCGCCGATCGCCGCAGCGATCGGTTCGCGGATCAAAAACACATCCTTGGCGCCGGCGTGCTTGCAGGCGTCCTCAACGGCCTTCTGTTCGACCGGCGTGATCACGCTGGGCACGCAGACGACGATCGTCGGCTTGAAGTAGCGGGCCAGAACACCTTTGCAGACACGGCCGATAAAGGCTTTAAGCATGACCTCGGTCACCTTGAAGTCAGAGATGACGCCGTCGCGCAGGGGACGGATCGCGTCGACGATGCCGGGCGTCCTGCCCAGCATCAGGCTGGCGCTTTCACCGACCGCCAGCACTTTTCCGGTCTTCGAGTTGATCGCGACCACGGACGGTTCGCGCAGGACAACCCCCTTGCCCTTGACATAGATCAAGACCGACGCCGTTCCCAGGTCAATGCCGATATCCATACCCAAACCCATATGACAACCTCTTTCATGTATGAAATCAGCTGAGCCGCCTGTGCAGTCCGGACATCCGTCTGCCGCAGCGGGCCAGCTGACAATATCTTTGTGAACACTGCCTTACAATGATACAATAGGTTCGCGAGATTATCAACACGATCCGGCCCCTGAACCGGCCGGAAAATCCGGAAAGGATCAAGCGCTGATGCTCAAACTGATCGCCTGCTTCCTGATGCTCATCGACCACATCGGCTTTTATTTCGCCGATCGGCTGCCTCCGGGCCTGTCGGTCGTGATGCGCGCAGCAGGCCGCCTGGCTTTTCCCGTTTTTGCCTGGCTGGTGGCCAAAGGCTATACCCGCACGCGCAACCCGCTGCGTTATTTTATTCGCATGAGCGCATTTGCGATCGTCTCGGAAGCTGTCATCCGGGCCGGCCACGCCCTGATCGGCCTAAACCTGGGCGGGACGAACGTGATGGTCACATTCGCCCTGGCACTGGTCGTCCTGTCCGGATACATCCTGGCCACCCGCTCCTTCTGGGACATGATCGCCAGCATGCGCCCCATCTCGCCGACGGCACATACGGCCCCCACGCCCCCGCGCTACGATGTGCGGCTGAACCCGCGCGGCCTGTCTCTGGACCCGCGCATCGGGCTGCCGGTCGGCATCCTGATGATCCTGGCCGCCGCCGGCGCGGCGCTCTGGCTCAGGCCCGACTACGGACTCTACGGGCTGGCGGCCGTCCTCCTCTTCTATGTCATCCAGGAGCATTTCGAGCCTGAGGACCAGCTGAAGCGGTCGCTGCAGTTTTTCATCCTGCTCAACGCCCTGTTCATCCCGGTTCGGCTTTTCCTGATGCACTGGCCGCTGGACTGGACGATCCTGCAGTGCCTTTCGGTCCTGGCACTGCCCCTCTGCGTGCGGTTCGACCGGGAACGCCGGCCAGGACCGGTCCTGAAATATTTCTTCTACGTGTTTTACCCGCTGCACATATTCCTGCTCTCGCTCCTGCGCTCCCTGCTCTCCTGATGAAATCAGGCCGACAATCTGTTAAAATAGGTCAAACATGCGCTGGAAAAGAGGTAATCAGCATGGCTTACTCTGTCGACATCGACCGCAAGTGGCAAAAGAAATGGGAAGATGGCGGTCTGAACCGCTTCCATCCGGAACACATGGACCGCAAGCTTTATGTGCTCGAGATGTTCTCCTACCCTTCCGGAGCCAATCTGCATGTCGGCCACTGGTACAATTACGCGTTGTCCGATTCATGGGCCCGCATGAAACGCATGCAGGGCTACGAGGTTTTTCAGCCGATGGGCTTCGACGCCTTCGGTCTTCCGGCGGAGAACTATGCGATCAAGACCGGCATCCATCCCAAGGACAGCACCCTGGCCAACATCAAGACGATGGAAAAGCAGCTGCGGGAAATGGGCGGCATGTTCGATTGGGATTACGAGCTGGCAACCTGCCTGCCGGAATACTACCGCTGGAACCAGTGGCTGTTCCTGCAGCTTTACAAGAAGGGCCTGGCCTACCGCAAGAACGCACCGGTCAACTGGTGCCCGCGCTGCAGCACCGTGCTGGCCAATGAACAGGTGGTCGACGGCGCCTGTGAGCGCTGCGAGACACAAGTCGTGCGCAAAAACCTGACCCAGTGGTTTTTCAAGATCACCGACTACGCACAGGAGCTGCTGGACAAGCTGCCTGAACTGGACTGGCCGGACAAGACGAAAAAGATCCAGACCAACTGGATCGGGCGCTCGGAAGGTGCCGAACTGGTTTTCGGTGTCGAGAAAGACGGCCGGCCGGTCGAAGGTCCCGACGGGCATGATCTGACCCTGACGGTCTTCACGACACGCACCGATACCCTGATGGGCGTCACCTATGTCGTGGTGGCGCCGGAAAGCGAACTGTGCGACCTGCTGACAACCGACGCCTGCCGGGCCGATGTCAGCGCCTACCAGGAGCAGACCGGCAAGGCGACCGAGATCGAGCGGCTGTCAACCGTCCGCGAGAAAACCGGCGTCTTTACCGGATCGTATGCCGTTCACCCGGTCAGCGGCGACCGTGTGCCGATCTGGGCCGCCGACTATGTCCTGGCAGGCTACGGCACCGGGGTTGTCATGGCGGTTCCCGGGCACGACGAACGCGATTTCGCTTTTGCCGAACGATTCAGCTTGCCGATCAAGCGCGTAATTCGCTCCGCGGACGGCTCTTTTGACGAACTTCCGTTCACCGATATGGGCGTCCTCACGGACTCCGGCGCCTACTCCGGTCTGGCATCCGGCGATGCCATCGCGGCGATCCTGGCCGACCTTGAGCCCCAGGGCAAGGGTCAGCTCAAGATCAACTACCGCCTGCGCGACTGGCTGGTCTCCCGCCAGCGCTATTGGGGCACGCCGATTCCAGTCGTGCACTGCCCGGCCTGCGGCGTGGTTCCGGTCCCCGAAGACCAGTTGCCGGTCGAGCTGCCCTATGACGTGGCCTTCACCCCGGACGGGGAGTCGCCGCTGAAGAAAAACAAGCGTTTCATGGAAACGACCTGCCCGTCCTGCGGCGGACCGGCGCTCCGCGACCCGGATACGCTGGACACCTTCGTCTGTTCCAGCTGGTACCAGTTCCGCTACGTCGATAACAAAAACGACCGGGAACCGTTCAGCCGCGACAAGGTCAACCGCATGTGCCCGGTCGACAAGTACATCGGCGGCGCGGAACACGCCGCCATGCACCTGCTCTACGCCCGGTTTGTCACCAAGGCGCTGCGGGACATGGGCTATCTCGATTTTGACGAACCATTCCTGTCCCTGGTCCACCAAGGCACCATACTCGGCGCCGACGGGCAGAAGATGTCCAAGTCGCGCGGCAACACGATCTCGCCGGACGACTACATCCTGCGTCACGGTTCCGATGTCTTCCGCATGTACCTGGGCTTCGGCTTCGCCTACACGGAGGGCGGGCCCTGGAACGATGACGGCGTCAAGGCGATCGCCAAATTTGTCAGCCGCGTGGAGCGGATGGCCGACGATGCCGCAACCACAGCGCGCGGCAGAACGTGGCACCAGGACGCCCCGGCCCGCGAACTCCTCTATGCCCGCCATTACGCCATCCGGGCGGTCACCCAAGACGCGGAGCGCTTCCAGTTCAACACATCGATCTCACGCATGATGGAGCTTATGAACGCGCTGGGCCAGTACCAGAACAATCCGGACATGCAGCCGGCCCTGCTGCGCGAGACGGTCGAGGAACTGATCCGCCTGATGGCGCCGTTCGCGCCTCACTTCTGTGAAGAGCAATGGGAAAAGCTCGGCCATGCCGCCTCGGTCTTCACCGCGGGATGGCCCGCCTGGGATCCGGAAGCCCTCGTGAGGGACACGGTCGAGATCGTCGTTCAAGTCAACGGCTCCATTCGCTACCGGCTGGACATCCCGAGCGGCGCGGAGCGCGCGGCAGTCGAGGATCTGGTCATGGCAGAACCGCGGACGGCGCCGCTGCTGGAAGATAAAAAGCTCCTCAAGTTCATCTACGTTCCGAACCGCCTGGTCAACCTGGTCGTTCGCTGACCGCATGGATAAAGGCGCCCTGTACCTGGCTGCGCTCGCCGCAGGCCTTGCCGCCGGTCTGATCGGACGCCGCCAGTGGCGGCCTTTGCTGGCCGAACGCTGGCGAGGTCTCGTCTTGCTTGTTCCTGCGGTGGTCGTATCGGTTCTGCCTTTCGTCATGTGGCAGCGCCATCCGGAGCGGATCTGGTCCGGCGACCACAGTTTGGTCATCGGCCTGATTGCTCTGCGTTCAGCTATCTGGATCTTGTTTTTTGCCCTGAACATGCTGCCGGCAGCCTGGTTTCCCGGCCGGAAGGCCCCGGGCCTGACCCTCGTGCAGAAACTGCTGCTGCTGCCCGCCGCCTTCGGCCTGGCCGGCGAGGCGGCCGTTCTGGTCGCCAACCAGGCGACCTGGCCGGTTCCGGAAGCCTTGCTGACGCTGGGCATGAGCCCCGCTTTCAGTGCCGGGATTAAAAACCAGGCCTACTTGTTTTTACGCATCGCCGACCAGACCACGCCGCTGGCCTGGCTCGGCCAGACCTGGTACACCCCCTGGCTCAGCCAAATCGGGCTGGCCGCCCTGCCGACGATCAGCCCTGCGGAAGCGCTGACCGCCGCCGGCGCTTTCCTGATCGGCATCGGCCAGTTCCTGGCACCATCGCTAAAAGCGGACACACCGAACCTGAAGCAGGACACAAGCAAGTAGTTCGTAAATAGTTTGAAGATCAAAAGGAGATGCCAACAGGCCTATCGTGTGTTAGAATGACCAGGTACTTATCCACGCGATCAGCAGATGATTGGGGCAGGCCGGAACAGGTCCAGTCAGCAAAAGGAGGTCAGCCGGATGGGGAAAAAATGGTTCAGCAGGCCGGACGGCACGTATCTAAAGCGCATCGACCCGTTCATGCGTTTCTTTCCGTATATCATGAAGGGGCGCAACGAATCGGCCATCTACTTCAACCAGCGGATCGACATCACCGCGCTGAAAGCCTGGCTGAACGAAAAGAATAGGGCGGTTGCGGCAACCGGGGAAGGCAGCAAGGCGACCTTGTTCCATGCGGTCTTGACCGCGCTGATCCGCACCGTCAACGAGCGGCCGCAGATCAACCGCTTTGTCATTGGGCGGCGCGTATACCAGCGGCATGACCTGTCCTGTGCCTTCGTGATCAAGCGCGAATTCAGAGACGACAGCAACGAGGAAATCGCGGTCATGAAATTCAAGCCAGACGACACCTTGTCGAGCATCGCCCAGCGCATCGCTGACGAAGTCAGGAAGGTGCGCAAGGCGGCCAAGGACGACGACAAGCAGCGCAACGGCATCGTCAACTGGTTCAATTACCTGATGAACATGCCGCGCATTCTGCTGCGTGGCCTGGTCCGTTTCCTGTCCTGGCTTGACTACCACGGCTGGCTGCCGCGGTTTGTCTGTGAACTGGACCCGATGCACAGCTCGATCTGGCTGTCCAACCTGGGCAGTTTGGGGATCGATGCCCCCTACCATCACCTGTATGAATGGGGCACGACCTCGGTGTTCATGACCATCGGGGTAGCTGAGCGCGCGCCGGCCGTGGATACGGACGGCCAAATCACGGTTAGGGATTTCATCAACGTCGCCATCACCCTCGATGAGCGAATCAGCGACGGTTTCTACTTCGCACGCTCCCTGAAGCGGTTCCGCTTCTTCCTGGAGCACCCCGATGAACTGGAAAAGCCGGCGATGATCCCGGACCGGTGAAAACCGACCTGTTTTATTCTGTAACGTATGGCATTGTCACGAGGTCTGACATCCGCTACAATAAACACATTGAATTTCCACCTTGCTGATAGGAGGCATAAAAAATGGTAGTTACCGGTGATATGATTATCTCAGATGTCCTCAACATGGATCGCGGCACGATCCCGATCTTTTTCCGCAATGGCCTGCATTGCCTGGGCTGTGCGATGGCGTCTGGTGAGACAATCGAAGAGGCCTGTGCCGTGCACGGGTTGGATTTAGATCTGCTGCTCGACGAACTGAACAGCTTTTTCGAAGTCAAGGATCTGCCTCAGACCAACGTCTGAGCAGCGCGATCGAGGCAACCGGGGCGGGGCTATGAGGCCTCGCCTTTTTTATACGTCCTGCGGCTCTTCTTCTGTGCCGACTGCGCCAATTTTTGTGTGTGCTTGCGCGTGGTCGGTAGCGCTTTGGGCACCGCTTTCCGGTCGCGCTTGACGGCCAGCAGCACGAAATAGCCGTTAACCGGCATGACGGTCACGCCGCCGAACAATCCGGCCAGTTTGTTGCGGTACCAGGTCAGCCGCTTGACCACCAGGTAGAGCCGGCCTCCAGGATCGAGCTGGTTGAAGCTTTGTTCAAGCAAGCGTTTGGCGACGGAAAAGTCCGTATGGTAGGGCGGGTTGCACAGGATCAGGGTAAAATGGCGCGGCAGGACCGCGGCCGGGCCGTCGCCCGTTATGATCTCGACCTCATCCAGCCGGTTGGCAGCTGCGTTCAGGCGAGTCGTTCGGGTGGCGAGCGGGTCAATGTCGAGCAGCACCACCGACCGGGGGCCGATCCGGGCTGCGACCGCCAGGCCAACCAGGCCATTGCCGCAGCCAAGGTCCAGGACGCGATCCTCGGGCTGAAGCTGGACTTTATCCAACATGGCCAGTGTGCCGTCATCCGGGCTGCGTGGTGAGAACAGGCCTGGCTGCGTGCTTAATACAAGCGTTTGAGACCAGATGCTGACCGTATACCCGTATTCCGATTCCAAAGCCATCGCCCATCCCCGTTTCAAGCATTCTGTCCGGACGGAACCACCGCCTGCTTCTTATCTTGAGCCAGATGCGCTATCCTGTAAAGGGTCTGCGCTAAAAAGCGAACATAATCGGCGGGCGCGGCGTCTAAAAACAAAGATAGCTGCCACGTTGCAGCTCGCGGAGGTGAGTGATATGAAAAACATGCGGCTTTGCCTGATTGCATTGATGTCAATAACGGCCTTGTTGCTGGCCAGCTGCGCAGCGGTCCCGGGCAGCACGACGATTCCAACCTCGACCGGTTCGGTTTCGGTCGGCGGCGAGGACCTGATGGCTGCTGTCAAGGCGGCGCCGAACCAGGGGGCCATCCAGGTTCCTGAACCGGACTTCCTGACCGGAATCAGCCGCTTTTCCGCCACCTTGCTGCTGGAATCCGGTAAAAACAAGGGCAATGTGATGGTTTCGCCGCTTTCCGTATTCCTGGCCCTGGCCATGACCGTCAACGGGGCTGACAGCGACACGCGCGATGATATGCTTAAGGTTCTGACGGACGGTGCGCTCACCGTCGACCAGGTCAACGAGGTCAGCCGCAACCTGATCGGGCTGCTGGAAAAATCCGAACCGAAAACCCAGGTCGCCATCGCCAACTCGATCTGGTTCCGGCAGGGTTTCAAACCGTTCCAGCCTTTCCTGCAGGCCAATGCCGACTATTACGGCGCCGGTGCCCGCAGCCTCGATTTTTCCAGCGACAGCGCGACCGAGGCGATCAACGGCTGGGTCGAACAGGAGACGATGGGCCTGATCGAAAAAATTGTCAGTCGGATCAGCCCGACGACCGTCATGTACCTGATCAACACGGTCTACTTCAAGTCTGACTGGCAAGAGCCGTTCCTCAAGCATGAAACCCGGGCACAAACGTTCCAAACGCCGGATGGCGGCATCGAGGTCGATTTCATGCACCGGACCGCCCCGATGGCCTATTTCACGGGTCAGGACGCGATCGGCGTCGCCCTCCCCTACGCCAACACCCAGTACGCGTTTTTCGCCCTGCTGCCGGATAACGGTCAGGGCCCGCGCGGCTGGCTGTCCCAGCAGGATCCGGCCGGGCTGTTTGGCCAGATCGGCCTCTGGATGGCCCAAAAGGCCAATTTCACAGTCAGCCTGGCCCTGCCCAAGTTCGAGGCAAGTTACGAGGATGTCCTGAACAACGAGCTGCAAACCCTCGGTATGGCGGTCGCTTTCGACGGAGGCAGCGCCGATTTTTCCCGTCTCAACGAGGCGCGCAGCAAAGGCCTCTATATCAGCGAAGTCCGGCACAAGACCGTGATCCGGGTCGATGAGAAAGGGACCGAAGCGGCCGCAGCCACCTCAGTTGCCATCGATGAGAGCGCCGTCTCAAGCGATGTCGAGCTGGTCTTCGACCACCCGTTCCTGTATGGCATCCTGGACACCAAAACCGGCCTTCCGCTGTTTGTCGGCATCCTGGAAGACCCGGCCGGGGATTAAGCGATCAGGCTTAAAACGATCAGCAGCTGGGCGCAGGCATATGTTGCCATGATCCAGAACGAGTCGTACCGGGTACGGCCGCGAAAGAGATTGACGGCCAGGATCGAATCCGAGACGATGAAGCAGACCGAACCCAAAAAGGTCAAGCCATGGATGGGCGGAGCCGGCGGCCAGGCACGCAGCAAGGCCGCCAGGCTCATCACGCTGATCGCGATCCCGTAGAGCAATATAAGCTGTTTATTCCTGCCCATGTGCGCGCGCATGGAGCGATAGAAAAGCAGGAAATAGACGATGTAGGGCAGGAGCAGCAGGATCAGAAGGCCCGGACGATCCGGCAGGCGGGCTTCAAGCAGGAAAACGGCCGTGTAGAGGATATGCGCCGCGAGAAAAGCCAGCAGGCCTGCGGCAAACGAAAACGGTTTGCCTTTCATTTCCAGCAGGCAGTCGCCAAGCCAGGAAGCGGCAAGTGCCAGCAGGACCAGCGGGGCCGGCTGACCGGCCGCGGCCACGTAGTAAGCGGCCAGCAGCGGCAGCAGCAGACACTTGGTCAAGGCCCGGTGCGACGCAACAAAAAGGTTCAAGGAGAGGTCAACAAGGAACAGCATCAACCAGCCGATGGCCATACACAACCTCCCGATACCTCACGCAGATGGCTTGGAATCCGGCCGCAGCGGCAACCGCTGCGGCCCTTACATTATACACATCATGGCCGGCGCATCGCCATGTCTGGCTAAAACGTGTACAATGAGGGGCAACGAGACGAGCGGAGGTAAGGCGATGGCAAACACAATCCGGAAAATGCTGGGCAAGGCGATCTATGGTCTGGCCAAGGCCCAGGACTACCTGCTGGGCGGTCTCGTCTCTCTGCTCGAAACCGGGATCCTGCTGGCGAAAAGCTTTCTCAGGGGGTGTGCGCTCCTGATCAGCATGGGCGGCTGCCTGGCGGTTTTCCTGCTGGTCGGTCCGGTCGGTGCCTGGCTCTTCAGCCATCCCGCCGTGCTGGCCGCCGTACTGGTCCTGCTCTTCTTCCCCATCCTGGGAGCGGCATTTAGCAGCGTCCTGTCATCCTACAGGGCCATCTGCACAGCCTACCTGCTCAACCTGGCCGCCCATCTTCAGTCACCGGGCGAAAAACCGTACCGTTCTTACGACACCTTCCGCCAGGCGCATCGGCAGGCTGAGGAAGCCGCCGCCCGCCGGGAGCAGGAACGCCGCGAACAGCAGCAGCGGGCCTGGGAGGAGCGCTTCCGGCAATGGAACCAGCAAGGCTGGCAGTACCAGCAGGCCAGGCCGGGCGGTGCCAATCCCTATACCGAATTCAAATCCAGGTACGAGAAGAGCTGCGCCGTCCTGGGTGTCCCCGTGAACGCCGACCCGAACAAGATCAAGCTGGCGTACCGGCGGCAGGCCAAGCGTTACCACCCGGACCTGAACAAGGATCCGCAGGCCACCCGCCAGTTCCAGGAGATCAATGAAGCCTACGAGTTTCTCAGCGAGGAAAACATCCGCCGCTACCAGAACCTGCCGCCGGTTTGAGCCTCGGAGATATCAGGCGATGCGTTCACCGCAGCTGATGTCGAACGGCATGATGAGAAGTTTCATGATCTGTTTGCCGTAGCGCTCGAAAAACCAGGCGATCGCTTTCCCATAGTTCTCTTTGCTGTCAAATTCCCAGTACGTGTAGTACTTGACACATTTGGCGATCCGGGCCAGTTCCCTGGGCGGCTGCCCCGCCTCAA
>Ga0123329_1004409_pt1 | contig 11035 bp, 8 predicted proteins | sample BioC12SIPDNA_FD_89703 | JGI IMG/M metagenome (GOLD analysis project Ga0123329, IMG submission 89703) | Anaerobic biogas reactor microbial communites from Washington, USA - Biogas_R1_B C12 SIP DNA | ecosystem: Engineered > Bioreactor > Anaerobic > Unclassified | place: Washington, USA | collected... | reverse complement strand
GGATGATAGGAGAGGTTGTTGGTTGTTCGTTGTTGGTTGTTGGTAATGCGAAAATCGGGTACAGACCACAGGAGCCGGTCAGTCCCCATTTTCGCTCTCTCTTTTCTCTTACTCTCTCTCTTTCTCTCCTCTTCTCGCTCTCTCCAAGGACGGGTCCATGCTCTGGGACGGTGGACGATGGACGGCTCTTCTGAGCGAGAACCAATGTGGGATGATAGGAGAGGTTGTTGGTTGTTGGTAATGCGAAAATCGGGTACAGACCTAAGGAACAGGTCAGTCCCCATTTTCGCTCTCTCTTTTCTCTCACTCTCTCTCTTTCTCTCCTCTTCTCGCCCTTTCGAAGGACGGGTCTTTTGCGAAAATCGGGTACAGACCACAGGAACCGGTCAGTCCCCATTTTCGCTCTCTCTTTTCTCTTACTCTCTCTTTCTCTCCTCTTTTCGCCCTTTCGAAGGACGGGTCTTTTGCGAAAATCGGGTACAGACCACAGGAGCCGGTCAGTCCCCATTTTCGCTCTCTCTTTTCTCTCACTCTCTCTCTTTCTCTCCTCTTCTCGCCCTTTCGGTGGTTTATTAGTCTCGAGGTGAAACTAAATACCGGACGGCTCCCGTTGAGAAAAGGGGTGTTATTTCCGCGCGAGATGACCTGTAGTTTAGTCTGATCGAAATTCAACGGCTATAACGGTTTGGTTCGTCCAGTAGGTTAGTTGTAAAGTCTAATTGCTACCCCTATCGGCTCATATTTTTGGTGTGGTATGGAGGTTTCTATATGAATTGGAAGAGATTTTTACTCGTTGTAGGAGCGATCCTGATCGTTCTGTCGGGATTTGCTCTCGAAGCGAAACTATTACCCTTCTGTACGAGCAGCATAGAGAGGATGCCGTGGCTCTTCGAAGATGTTCTCTATTTCGTCGGAAACAACTACGATATTTATCAGATCGTTCTGAAAGAGGACGGCAGCTGGGGCGAAATTAAACAGGTGGAGGGCGAGGTCAACACTCTGGCCAACGAGATAAGTCCGTGCGTGGTCCGGAGCGGCGATGATCTGGTCATGTATTTTGCCCGTTACAGCGACGCCACCGACTACGATTTCTTCAGGGCCGTTCTGGATATGAAGAGCGGTGAATGGATCGGTGTGACGCCGGTGAAGGAATTGAACACCGACACACAGGAATGGAAGATATGGGTCAACGAGGGCGAGACTCTGGCCTATATAACGACGAAGGGCTCGCACGGCGGCGTCGCTCCGGTCGGTGGAAGAGATATATGGATGTCCGAGAAGGTCGAGGGCAAGTGGACGACCCCTCTCAATGTGGCCGCCCTCAACACGGCTGGCGACGAGTGGTCGGTCTTCGTCGATCCGTTGGGCAGAATCTGGATCGACGGATCGAGGGAAGAGGTTCTCGGCGGCCACGATATATACTACTACGATCCGCAATCGAAGAAGATCGTCCATCCAGGTGAAGATATAAACACCATGTACAACGACAGGAGCGTCTGGACCGACGGAAAGACGCTGATTCTCTCTTCGAGCGACAGGAAGGGCGGCGCCGGAAGTTACGATCTGTACACTGTCGATCTGGAGGGCGAAGTGGCCCGGCCGGCCGTGGTCGTGGAGGCCAGGGAGGAGATAACTGCAACACCTGGCGATCTTCGCGCGTCGATGGACGGCAAGTACGTTCTCGAAGGCCAGACAGTGACCGTCGAAGGCGTTGCGCTGGTCTCGACGGGAGAGTGGCACGACAAGGCGAACTACTTCGCGATAGCCGACGCTTCGGCAGGGATCTTCGTTTACGGGGCCGGTTTCATAGAGCCTTTCGTCAGGAAGGGAGACCTGGTGAGGGTGACGGGCACGCTCTCGATCGTGGGTTATTCCACCGATATCGGCAGTCTGGTGATTCTTCCCTCCGGTCCGGAGGATATCGTGGTCCTTTCGAACGATGCCGATCTGCCGGCGCCGAAGATCCTCTTCAGCGACACTTCCGGGGCAGCCCTGGCGTCTTATGAGGCCAGACCGGTGATGTTCTTCGGGAAAGTGAGCCAGTACGATAACGAGACCATCGCCAGGGGCTTCGCGATAGACGGCTCGAGCGATTCCGGGTACGACGATTCTAAGGGCGAGGTCAAGGTCAAATTCTATTCCTACGCGCAGATAGATATCTCGGGGCTGGAGAACGGCGATTACGCCTCCGTGAAGGGCGTCCTGGTACTCGACAAGGAAGGCAACTACTACGTGAGGCCGACCGAAAAAAGCGACATAAGCGAGCTCCAGCGGAACCGGCTGATCTTTCTCTCTACGGTTGCCGACAGAACTCTAGTTACAGAGGAAGGTCCGCAGGAGGAAGGGAGCGAGGCAGGCAATGGCCAGATCCTTGAGAGCGCGGCCGACAGGATCTTCGCCAGCGCGTCGGACGGAAGGTTGTTTCTTTCGGCGTACTCCGTCGGGGGGACTCGAGCCGGCAACGGCCCGGCGATCTACGAATACATCGACGGAGCGCTGGTAAAGCTCGCACTGCCGGGCGAGGCCGAGTACCCCGACGTGAAAGGGAATAAACTCGTTTTCGCCTGCAGAATCTCGCCAGACGATCTGAACTCCAGCTGGGAGATCTACCATCTCGACCTTGAATCGAAGAAGCTGCAAAAACTTCTCGCTTCTCCCAGCGACGAGATCGAGCCCGTACTCTCTCCGGACGGGGAAAGGGTGGTCTTTTCCAGACAGGCCAACGGCCGCTGGGAACTGGTCGAGCTTGAGACGGCCTCTGGCAGGGAGAGTGTGATTGAAGTCAACGCCAAGTCGGGCGACTTTTCGTCCGACGGCGGGGAACTGGTTTTCCAGCATCTCGACGAAAGCTGGGATCTCGTTGAACTCTCGAAACTGGACAGCCCTATCGGACTTTCCCGGAGAAAACTTCTGGCCACTCCCTTTGACGAAACATCTCCGGCAGTTAATGACGACTCTAACTTGATAGCCTTCGTAGCCGACTATCGCGGTAAGGGTGAAGTCTTCCTGCTGGATACGACCACCGGAGAGGTGAGACCCCTCTTCGCGGAGGTCACAGAGTCGAAGAATCCCTTCTGGATAGACGCTGAACTCGGCGTTGCGAAGCGGTCGGAAACCGGCTGGGAAATGGCGATCGTCGAAGTTGCGGAAGAAAAAATCGGGCCTTTTGAAGAAGTCGAGAATTTTCTCCACAAGCCGCGCCTGACATCGCCGGCCATGGTGGATCTAAATGAAGTTCGATTCGAGATAAGTCTGAAAGAGGGTTTCGTGCCGGTGAAGGCCTACCTTCAAGGGGGAGGCCGGACGATACCGGTGATGTGCAACGGTAACGACGCGATAGTTACAGGCAGCGCTGCCGCCGGTCTTTACGATCTGAGGATCGTAGCGCGGAGCGCCTCCGGTTACCACTCCTGGGTAGAGCCCAAGAGCGTCTATCTCGGCGATAGCTCCCGGACGGTTCGGATCGTCCAGCTCACCGACATTCATCTGGGCCTGGTGAAAAAGCCGGAGAACCGCGAAGGGTTCATAAAGTTGCTCGAGGGTGCGAAGAGCGAAGAGCCGACGATGATAGTCATTACCGGAGACGTTTCCGATGCGGCCCAGTACTATCCGGACGATTACGCCTTCCTCAGGAGCGCGCTTATCGAGCACGCCGAATGTCCGGTCTTTGTGATACCCGGAAACCACGACAGCCAGAGGGCCGGAAAGGTCGTCGGAAAGGAAGTGTGGACGGAGCTCTTCGGCGAGCTCTACTTCGGCTTCGAGTGGGGCGGATGGCGCTATATCTTTCTGGACACGGGAGACTCCGATTACGGTCTGGTCAGCGGCATGGTGTCGGAGGAACAGATGGACTGGTTGAGGCGAGAGGTCGGCAAAGACCGGAAGAAGACGGTTCTCTTCGCCCACCACAACCCCTTCGACACGAGGTGGAGTTTCTTCGAAAAGGAGTCGAACCGGCAGGAGCTGGTCGAAGTTCTGGAGGGTGGAAACTTGATGCTTGCCCTCTTCGGCCACAGGCATTCCGACGCGATAGATTACCACGATGAAATACTTGCCATCACCACAAGAAAGAGTCTCGAAGGTTCCGCGCTTAGCTACAGGTTAGTGATTCTCGATAGAGAGGGAATCGTTAAGATCTCGCAAGAGTTACCGAAAGCTTCAAAATCGATGTGAGAGAGGTGATTTTATGCGTAAGGCTGTACTGATCGTTCTGGTTATGGCGATAGCCGTCTCCCTTCTGGCTTTCGAGGCCAAAAATCTGCCCGTGAACACCGAGGGCATAGAGCGAATGCCATGGCTTCACGGGAATACGCTGTACTTCGTGGCTGGCAGCTACGACATTTACCGTGCCGAGAGACTGGCCGACGGCTCCTGGGGACCGAGGGAACCGGTGCCAGGGGAGATCAACACAGAGGCGAACGAAATAAGCCCCTGCATCGTCGAGAGGGATGGAACTCTGGTCATGTACTTCGCCCGGTACACAGGCACCGAAAGGGATTACGACTTTTTCATGGCGGTTTTCGATCCGGTCGAAGGCCTCTGGAAGAATCCGGTGATGATACCCGAGCTGAGCACCGAAACCCAGGAATGGGACATATGGGTCAGTAGCGATGAGAGGGTGGCTTATCTTACCACCAAGGGAAAGTTCGGCGATGTCGAAATAGTGGGTAAGAGAGACGTCTGGAAATCCGTGAAGGTCGATGGAAAGTGGAGTCTGCCGGTTCTGGTCAGAGAGGTCTCGACCGACGGCGACGAGTGGTCGGTCTTTGTCGATCCGCTGGGCAGGATCTGGGTCGATGGCGCCAGAAGCGACGCTTACGGCAGCTACGACATTTATTATTACGATCCTTCGCTCTCTCTGGTGATCCACGTCGAGAAGGACGTCAACTCTATCTACAACGAAAGAAGCGTCTGGACAGACGGCAAGACTCTGATCTTCACATCGGCCGATAGAAATACCGGAATGGGCGGCTACGACATCTACATAACCGATCTGGGAGAAGAGTGATTTGCTTCAATTGAACGATACCGAGAGGACGGTCCTTGCCTGCCTGTGGCGCCAGGACGGCCTTTCTCGCGCCAGAATAACGGCGCTCACAAAACTGAGCAAGGCGACAATCTCGAGGGTCGTGAACCAGCTGATGGAAAAGCGATTGCTCGCCGAGCAGGAAGTCGAGCCGAGAAAGACCCGGGGACGTCCTTCGACGCCGCTCACTCTCGACGGAAATTCAAGATCGGTCGGCGGGGTGAACATTCGCTCCAACTGCTTCGATGTTTCGCTGGGCGATCTTTCCGGAAGGATCAAAGATTTTTTCAGTATCGGACATGGAAGAACCGATGTGGAAGAGGGGCTGGCGGCTTTGCCCGAGAGGCTTATAGAGAGGGGAGTAGAGCTGGACAGGCTCGTCTCTTTCAGCATCGTCACTCCGGGAATTGTTGAAAGGGCGACGGCCTCGGTCACGAACGCCTTCTACACAGGCGGGGAAAGAGTCTTTCTCGGAGAGAAACTCGGCCCTCTCGACTGTCCGGTGACGGTCGAAAACGACGCCAATTCCCTAATATACTCGGAGATCCTCTTCGGCAGAGTCCGGGAGACCGACATCCTCTATATAGACAAAGGCTTCGGCTCTTCGCTGGTGATCGACGGCAGGGTTTTCAGAGGGCCTCACGGGAGTGCCGGGGAGCTCGGGCATCTCCAGCTCGATCCCCGCGGACCGCTCTGCTGGTGCGGGAAGAGAGGCTGTCTCTCGGCCTACTTCGCCAAAGAGAGTCTTATGGAAATGTTCTCCTTTCACCTGAACGAGTCTCATCTGAAACAACCCGAGAGGGCGCTGCTGGGAGTTCTGAGCCAGGAGTACGCCGTCTCGTCGGACAGAAAGTTCGCCGGGGTCTTCGAGCAGTTGCTGGACCTTCTCGGCGCGGCGATAGCCAACGTGGTCGATTTTCTCGGTGTGGAGACAGTCGTGCTTAACAACCAGAACCCAGTGTACAACTCAAGGACTTTCGATTATCTTCGGGAGTACATCTTCACCACGGCGATCAAGAGAAAGAATCTGAAGTTCGAAACAGTAACGGTATCTACGGAAAGGCTGATGCTGGTGCCGCTGGCAGTTGCGCTTTCCGCTCTGCTCGAAAAACAGGAGGTGTGAATTATGAAGAGAGTTCTGTCGATACTTTTCATGGTGGTGCTTCTCGTCTCTCCGATCATCGCGAAGACGACGATCACTCACTGGATGCATTACTCCCCGGCCCGCGTCGAGCTGATACTCGAGATGGCCGAGGAATTCATGGCGGCCAACCCCGACGTCGAGATCGAGCTGCAGGCCATTCCCGAGGGAGAGTACAAGACCAAGTTGCTCGCAGCCCTGGCGGCCGGGAGCGGGCCGGATGTCGCCCAGATCCCTTCGAACGCCATGACCGAGTTCTACAACTACGGTTTGATTCAGCCCTTTCCCGAAAGCGTCATCACCACTGAGAGCATCACCGGTGACTACATACCGGCCGCAGTCGAGAAGCTGGTAATAGAGGGAGAGGTTTACGGCGTTCCCACCGATGTCCAGACCGTGGTTCTCTTCTACAATCCCGTTCTCTTCGAAGCGGCCGGGCTCGACCCGAACAGACCGCCGCAGGACTGGAACGAGCTCATGGAATACGCGCGAAAGACCACGATCTGGCAGGATGGCAAGATGGTGCAGTCCGGCTGGGGAATCGCGGGCTATCACCCCGTCGTGGAGACCTTCATGCGTCAGGCCGGAGCCACTTTCTGGGATGAAAGCGGCGAGGAGATAGTCTTCGAAGAGGCCCAGCTCGAAGCTTTGAAGTTCATCACCGACGCGGTCAAGGTCGAGAAGGTCTACGTTCCCGAGTTCGGAAGCAGATGGACCGGTTTCAAGCAGATCAAGCAGGCCATGGTCTTCGGTCACGGCGCCATGGTCGGTTCGTTCCTGAGCACGGGAAGCAAGGATCTGCTCTTCAAGACGGCGCTTGCTCCGGCCCACCCGACGACCGGTTCGAGAGCCAACGTTATAACCAACTGGGCGCTTGTTATAATGAGCGATACCGACGACAGCGAGGCCGCCGCGAAGTGGCTGACCTACATAACCTCGGCCGATGCGCAGAAAAAGTGGATGCTGAAGACCGGTGAACTCCCTTCGCTGAAGAAGGTTCTCGAAGATCCCGAGCTGCTCTCCAACGAACTTTATGTGCCAATTTTCGAGTCTCTAAAATACGCCGTGCCGACCTTCTCAAGGGGCTGGGCCGATCCGGCTTCGGAGCTGCGGGAGATAGCCTACAACGAGATCATAAACAACAACATGGATCCGAAAACCGCACTGGAGAAGGCGATAAAAGAGATCAACATTTATCTCGAGGAGACTTTCAGTCAGTTCTGACTCAAGGGCCTGAAAAGGCCCTTGATTGGAGGTAGAAGGTATGGTGTCGGGTAAACGCAAAGTGATGTTTTTCACGGGAATACTGCTGATGGCGTTATCGCTTTTCCTGCCCTTCGCGAGCGGTAAAGAAAGTCTGATGGCCTGGGACTTCTCTCTGGCCGGCGTCAGTCTGCCGTTCATCATGGTTCCGCTCGCTCTGGCCTGTATTGCGGCCTTCACGTTCGGAAAGGTTTTTCTGACGCTCGCTCTTTCGCTGGCCCTGTTGCTTCTCGATCTCGCCTGCCTCTTTTCTAAGGAGCAGTGGAAACCGGCCCTGAAGTCCAAGTTCTTTCTGGATTTCTTCAAAGTGGCCGGGGCGGGCTGGTATCTCCTCGCCGCCGGCGCTCTGCTGATAGTCGTGGCTGCGATAACGCTTTTCAGAGACCGTAAGAGGGCACCGTACCTTTTTCTTCTGCCCATGCTGGCGGGAATAGGTTTTTTGACGTTCTTTCCGGCCCTCTTCGCGCTTTTTATAAGTTTCAGAAGGTGGAACATACTGATCGCGAACAAGCCCTTCGTGGGTCTGGCCAACTTCGAAAAGGCCTTCTCTGACGAGTACTTCTGGCGGTCGATCTGGATAAGTTTCAAGTACGCTCTGGGCGTGATTCCAGCGAAGATACTGATAGCTTTCTTCTTCGCCTTTCTGATATACGCCATCCCGAAGTTCAAGGGCTTTTTCAGGGTCGTTTACTTCCTGCCGACCGTCACTTCCGTCGTGGCGGTGAGCGTCATCTGGAACTGGATATACAACCCCTACTACGGCGTGGCGAACTATGTGCTGAGCGTGTTCGGCGCACCGCCGGTAAACTGGCTCGGCGATCCCAAAACGGCCATCTGGGCCGTCGCGGCCGTCGCCGTCTGGCGTGGGGTGGGGTACGATATCATCATCTTTCTGGCAGGTCTCAACGATATACCCAGAACCACGGTGGAAGCCTCGCAGATAGACGGCGCGAACGGCTGGCAGAGGTTGAGGTATATACTGATCCCTCTGATGAAGCCGTCGCTCGTCTTCGTGTTCATAACCTCCACGATCGGTGCGATACAGGTTTTCTCGGAGATTTATATGATGACCGGCGGCAACGCCGAAACGAAAACGGCCGTCTACTACATCTGGGAATACGGGTTCAGCAGGCTTCAAATGGGTTACGCCAGTACGATGTCGCTGATCCTCTTCGCGATCATACTGACGATCTCCCTGATACAGATGAGAGTAACACGGCTTTTAAAGGAGGAGTGAGATGGCTTCCAGAAGAACTTCAAAGGTCGTTCTGTACACGCTGGCGTACGTTCTTTTGATCATCTTCGCCTTCATAATGCTGATGCCCTTCGTCTGGATGCTTCTCTCTACTTTCAAGGACCAGAGGGAGCTCTTCGAGTTCCCGCCGAAGTTCCTGCCGAAGAAGTTCTCGCTGAACAATTACATCGAAGTATTCAAGACAGTCCCCTTCGTGAGGTACTATCTCAACAGTCTCCTGGTGACCTTCACCTCGGTCGTTCTGAATCTCTTCTCTTCGAGTCTGGCCGGCTTCGCCTTCGCCAAGTACCGCTTCAGGGGTCGGGAGATTATCTTCAAGGTCATTCTGGGGGCGATGATGATACCCTTCCCGGTCACCATTATTCCGCTGTACATAATGGTTTACGACCTCGGACTTGTCGATTCCTACTTCGCGCTGATAATGACCGGTTCGGTGAGCATCTTCGGGACTTTTCTGATGAGGCAGTTCATCGTCAATATACCCGACGATCTGCTCGACGCCGCGCGAATAGATGGATCTTCGGAGTTCGGCACGTATGTGCGGATCATTCTGCCGAACCTGAGGGCGCCGCTCTCGGCGTTGGCCGTGTTTTCTTTCATGTCGACCTGGAACGCCTTTCTCTGGCCTTTGCTGGTGGTCAACGACGACAGCCACAGGACCGTGCAGCTGGGCGTCCAGTTCTTCACGCAGAGGTACGGAGATCTGATACACTTGCAGATAACGGCGGCCGCCATGGCCATCATTCCGATAATCGTGCTGTACCTCTTCCTGCAGAGGCAGTTCATCCAGGGAATAACCATGACGGGTCTCAAAGGTTGAGAAAGGAGAGGATTTTGGATGAGAGCATTGTTGTTCGTTTTACTGCTGTCGATCGTCTCGCTGTCTTTCGCCGCGCCGGACAACGTGGTTATTGTCATCGGCGACGGGATGGGCTTCAACCATCTCTTTCTCTCGGAACTACTCTGCGGAGGGAGTCCGGCGACGAGACTCTTCAGGGTCTCTCTAGGTCTCAATTCACCGGCAGATGCCCTGATAACCGATTCGGCCGCCGCGGCCACCGCGCTGTTCTCCGGAGTCAGAACGGTCAACAACGCCGCCGGGCTGGATCCATCGGGCAGCCCCGTGCAGTCGGTGGCGACGGTGCTGAAAGAGAGGGGCTGGAAGGTCGCGATGATAACCAACGCCAGATATTACGACGGCACGCCTGCCGCTTTCTACGCGCACGCCTTCAGAACCGACGATCTCCAGATAACCGAGGATCTAATAGCCTGCGATATAGATCTCTTCGTAGCCGGCGGACTGGAAAAACTCGGCCTGAACCCCTTCACCGGAAAGCCAAAAAAGAACGGAGCGCTCGAGAGACTGGCAGCCAGTGGTTACGCCGTTTACGGCCTGCAGTTCGAAAAGCTTTTCGAACCTATCGGCGAGAAGAAGGGGAGCATGGCCTTCGTCTCGATGGGCGACAACAGCTTCGAAAACGTTTTACTGCCCAACGAGATGCCTCTGCCTGAGATCGTCCGCAAGAGCCTCGAATTGATCGCCGGGCCGAGACTCTTTCTGGTGGTCGAGGCGGCCAGGATAGACGACGCTTCGCACATAAACGACGATGCGGCGGTCAAGGCCGAGCTGCTTGCCTTCCAGAAGACCGTCGGGTTGCTTCTGGACAGCTTCGACCACTCGAGGACTCTCTTCCTGATACTGGCCGATCACGAGACCGGCGGCCTGAGTATAATCATGGGCGACGAGAGGGCGATCAACCTCGAAATCGCCTGGTGCAGCGGAGACCACACGGCCTCTTACGTGCCGATCCTCTCTTACGGAGCCGGGAGCGAGAGCTTCTCCGGCTTTCTCCATCTGAGCGATGTTCACAGAATACTTCTGGAGATTCTGGGGGTGAAGTGAGATGAAAAAAGCTCTGATCTGTCTCTTCCTTTTGCTTGGAATGACATCAATGGCCCTGACGCTGAAGGTGATGACCTACAACATTCGCCACGCCAGGGGGATCGACGATGTCGTCGACCTGCAGAGGATAATAGACGTCGTCCTTTCCGAAGAGCCAGACATCCTTATACTCAACGAAGTCGATCAGGGCAATCCGAGAACGGCCGGAGCGCACCAGGCCGGGGAGATCGCCGAAGCGCTCGGCATGAACCTCTTCTTCGGGCCAACCGAAGAGACGAGCTATTACGGCAACGCCGTACTCTCCAGGTTCGAGATAGTCCAAGCCAGTAGCGTCACCCTGCCCCAGCCGAAGTGGCTAAATGCCGCAAAGCGCGGGGCGGCCATCGTGACTGTCGATGTAGATGGAGTGCAGGTTCTGGTGGTAGGCACCCATCTCGGTCTGGCCGG
>Ga0123329_1004404_pt1 | contig 11043 bp, 9 predicted proteins | sample BioC12SIPDNA_FD_89703 | JGI IMG/M metagenome (GOLD analysis project Ga0123329, IMG submission 89703) | Anaerobic biogas reactor microbial communites from Washington, USA - Biogas_R1_B C12 SIP DNA | ecosystem: Engineered > Bioreactor > Anaerobic > Unclassified | place: Washington, USA | collected... | reverse complement strand
GTTTTGATCTCGCCGAGAATCTCCCGCCGAGCTGGCCGCGCCGGAACGTGCTGGGCCTGCGCGAAGCCGACGCCCTGCCCGAAGCGATCGCTGCCGATTTCGCTGCGGCCCATGACCGTTGCCGCCGCGAGGCAAGCGCGCAGACGATTGCATTTGAACTGGGCGAAGGCCCGCGCCGCCGCCACTTTGAAATCCGTATCCTGCCCGACGAAGCGGGCGTGACAGCCATCGTCACCGATACCACCGAAGACCGCGCCCGCGATCTGGCCGTCGCGTCCCTCCTGCGCGAAGTCAGTCACCGCTCCAAGAACCTGCTCGCCATCGTGCAATCGGTCGCCATGCAGACGGCCCATCACAGCACCGGTACCCAGGATTTTCTCGACAAGTTTCGTGGCCGGCTGCACGCCCTGTCCAGCACGCAGGATTTGGTGACCGAAAGCAACTGGCGCGGCACCTACCTGCAATCGCTGATCGCCTCGCAACTCGCCAGGGTCGGCCCCTCGGTTCTCTCCAATGTCCGCGTGACCGGCGAGAACCCGCTTCTGGGTCCCAATGCCTCCCTGCATATCGGCCTGGCAATCCACGAACTGGGCGCCAATGCCGCGCTGCATGGAGCGCTGGGCGATGGCGATCCGGGTCGCGTGCAGATAGATGCCCGCGTAGCCAACCTGCCCGGCGGTCCCGCCGACCTGATCATCGAATGGCAGGAAACCGGCACTGCGGTCACGACCCGCCAGCCCCATTTCGGGACGCTGGTGCTTGAGCGCATCGTTCCCCTGTCGGTTGGCGGCACCGCCGATCTCAGCATCGAGCCCGGCGGCGTGCGCTACCAGCTCGTCGTGCCCCCCGATCAGTTTGAGGTCTGAGCGGGCAGCATGTCGTCGATCCGTCCCGTCCAGTGATAGGCGGCGAGCCCGATCCACTCCCGCATCGCCACGCTGGCCGTCAGCAGGTTGGTCACCGGCTCGGCGATATCGATCCCGAAATGCTCCTTGCCCGTACTGCGATAGTCGGTCGGCCAGGCAATGGCGGCGATACCCGCCTTGCGGAACAGGCCCATGGAGCGGGGCATGTGGAAAGCCGACGTCACCAGCAGCACCGGACCATGCGCAGGCCCCAGCAATCGGGCCGTATAGTCGGCATTCTCGTCGGTATTGCGCGCCTGGTCCTCCAGCACGATCCGCTCCGGTGCGATGCCGAAGGACAGCATCAGCCGCTGCATCGTGGCCGCCTCCGATTCCGTTCTCGTCGATATCGCCGCCACGCCGCCGGTGGGCACGATCCGCGCGTCGGGATAAAGCTGCGCCAGCCTGATGGTCTCGATCAGCCGGTCGCCGGCCTCGTCGGTTTCGGTAATCTGCCGCGCCGTGCTGACCGGACCCGATGTCGCGCCACCCAGGAGCACAATGGTATCGATCCCCTCGGGTAATGCGGCCGGCCGCTCGAACCGGCTCTCAAGCGGCGCAATCAGCACCGCCCCGATGTTGGTGAAACTGACGAGGCCCAGGATTGTCAGCCCAGCGCTGCCCAGCGCTGCCCCTGACCGCCGCCGGCCGGCAACGGTCAGGACCAGGGCGGCGAGCCCGAAAAGGAAGACGAGGCTCAACGGTTGCGCCACCAGCCAGAACACCTTGGAAATAAAGTAGAACATGCCGGAGCCCCGTCTGTTTTCGCCGCCGTACCATAGGCCGGCGCCGCAGCGCAGGCGAGACGCCATCCCCAGCCGCATGCCGCCGATACATCATTTCCCTTGCTATGTTCCGCGCTTATGCTTTTCTTGGCGGCGGTCAAGATTGCCAGCCTGAAAAATAAGGGCAATCGCCAGTCAGGAAGGCGCCCGCGTCGGCGGGCCAAGGGTGAATATGGCGCAAGCTGCCGCCGTTGCGGATAAATGGCCGGTCGTAGCCATCCGTGACTTGCATAAGTCGTTCGGCCAATTGGAAGTGCTCCGGGGCATTTCCTTTTCGGCCAGCGAAGGCGAGGTCATCTCGCTGATCGGATCGTCGGGCTCGGGCAAGTCGACCCTGCTGCGCTGCATCAACATGCTCGAAGTGCCCGATAGCGGCACGGTCGCCATCGATGGCGAGGAGATCAGGCTGCGCGGCACCGGCCCGCACCGGCAGATCGGCGACGAACACCAGATCCGCCGCATCCGCTCCGAGCTCGGCATGGTGTTCCAGAGTTTCAATCTCTGGGCCCACCTCACCATTCTCGAAAACGTCATGGAAGCGCCCCTTATCGTACAGAAGCGCGACCGCGGCGAAGTCGAAGCGGAGGCCCTTGCCATGCTGGACAAGGTCGGCATCCGCGAGAAGGCCGGCGCTTACCCCGCCCAGCTTTCGGGCGGTCAGCAGCAGCGCGCCGCCATTGCCCGCGCGCTGTGCATCAATCCGCGCGTCATGCTGTTCGACGAGCCGACATCGGCGCTCGATCCCGAACTTGAAGTCGAAGTGCTGCGCGTCATCAAGGTGCTGGCTGACGAAGGCCGAACCATGGTGCTGGTGACCCATGACATGGAATTCGCCCGCTCGGTCAGCGACCGGGTCATTTTCCTCCATCAGGGGATGATCGAGGAAGAAGGCCCGCCCGAGCAGGTCTTCGGCGCTACCAGATCGGCGCGCCTCAAGCAATTCCTCAACGCCGCCAGTCACGAATGACGGTGTTGACGACAAGCCCGGCAAACGGGCACGACAACAAGAAAAACCAACGGAGAAACAGATGAAGAAGCTCATTCTCGCGGCAGTGGCCACCCTGGCCCTTGCCTCCGCGGCCCAGGCGCAGGAAACGGTGCGCCTTGCCACTGAAGGCGCCTATGCGCCCTGGAACTTCCTCGACGACACCGGCGCTCCGGCCGGCTTCGAGATCGATCTGGGCAATGCGATCTGCGCCCATGCCGGGCTTACCTGCGAGTGGATCACCAATGACTGGGATTCGATCATCCCGAACCTGCTCGCGGGCAACTACGACGTGATCATGGCCGGCATGTCGATCACCGACGAGCGGCTTGAGACCATCGACTTCACCCAGAACTACTTCCCGCCCGATCCCTCGCAGTTCATCGCCGCTGCCGGCTCGGATATCGACACCGCCGCGCTGGAAGGCAAGCGTATCGGCGTCCAGGGCGGCACCATCCAGGCCGCCTATGCCGAGGAAAATCTCGCCGGGGCCAATACGATCGTTTCCTTCGGCACGGCCGACCAGGCCATGGCTGACCTGGCCGCCGGCAATCTCGACACCATCCTGGCCGATGGCGCCTATCTCGAACCGGTCGTCAACGCTTCGGGCGGCGCGCTGGAATTCGTTGGCGAGGACGTGATGATCGGCGACGGCGTCGGCGCCGGCGTGCGCAAGGACGAAGCCGACCTCAAGGCGACCTTCAACGATGCCCTGACCGCCCTCAAGGCCGATGGCACCGTCGACAAGCTGATCGCCCAGTGGTTTGAAGGCCGTGGGCCTTATTTCGCTGAATAGTTGAACGAGACTGCCAAACGCACGGTCACCCCTCCCCCCCCGTGGGAGAGGGTGGATCGCGCGTAGCGCGAGACGGGTGAGGGGGCTGCCTCCACATATGCCGACCATCGAAACATCGCCGCCCCCTCATCCGCCCCGGCGCCTGCCCTCGGACGCGACGCGACCGGTGGGGGACGCCTTCTCCCACAAGGGGAGAAGGGAAACTGGTGGGTGGGTCAGCCCATGAGCGAGGATCTCTCCTTCTGGCTGAGCTACTTCACCAACGGCAAGCACCTCACATGGTATGCGAGCTTCCAGTTCACCATCTTCGCCGCGCTGTTCGGCGGAACGCTGGCCGTCATCTTCGGGCTGATCGGGGCGACCCTCAAGAATTCGCGGCTCTTCCCGCTCCGCCTTATCGGCACGATCTATTCCTCGATCGTCCGTGGTGTGCCCGACGTGCTGTTCTTCCTGTTCTTTCCGCTGGCCTTCGAGCAGGCGGTGGAATGGTTCATCGCCAGCCAAGTCTGCGCGCCTGAGCTGATCGCGGCTCAGTCTGCGGCCTGGCCGCCCTGCAAGGAGGCCAACTGGTTCCTCGGCACACCCGAATATCTCATTCTCGCCTCGGTCTCCCTCGGCCTGGTCTATGGTGCCTTTGCCACCAATGTCATTCACGGCGCGCTGCGCTCGGTGCCCAAGGGACAGCTCGAAGCCGCGCGCGCCTACGGCATGTCGGCCAGCCAGCTCCTGTGGCGTGTCCATATCCGCCAGATGTGGGTCTATGCCCTGCCCGGCCTCTCCAATGTATGGATGCTCATCATCAAGGCGACCTCGCTGCTCTCGCTGCTGCAGATTGCCGATATCGTACTCTGGGCCGACCGGCTCGGCGCGCCCAATTTCCTGCCCGCCGTGGGCCTCGTGCATGAGGACTGGCGCTGGCGCTACTATCTCGTGCTCTTCATCTTCTACATCATCGTGACCCTGCTCTCCGAAAGGGCCTTTGAAGCCATCATGCGCCGCGCCGGGCGCGGCATATTGAGCGAGGCGCGCGGCTGATGGAGCGTCTCTTTCAGGAAATCGCCCTTTTCGGCCCGGCCGTGGCGTTCAACATCTACTTCGCCGCCGCCTCCATTCCGATCGGCTTCGTCTTCGCCGTCTTCCTGGCGCTGGGCAAGGCTTCACCCAATCCGCTGATCTCGCGTCTCAGCCGCGGCTATATCTATGCCTTCCGCGGCTCGCCGCTCTTCATCCAGTTCTTCATGCTCTATTCGCTAGCGCTCTCGTTCAACGTCACCGTCTGGAAGCCGATGGGCCTGTCCTGGTTCATATTGCATCCGTTGTTCATCGGGCCGCTGGTGCTGACCCTCAACACCGCCGCCTATACCGCCGAAATCTTCTATGGTGCCCTGCGCGCCGTGCCGCGCGGCGCGGTCGAGGCCGCCCGTGCCTACGGCATGAGCCGGAGCCAGCAGTTCCGCCGCGTCATCTGGCCCAATCTCATCCGCCTCGCCTGGCCCGCCTATACCAATGAAGTCGTGTTCCTGTTCCACGCCACGGCCATCGTCTATTTTGCCTTGCCTGTTATCGGCCAGCAGAAGGACCTGATGATCACCGCCAAGGAATTGTTCGAGCGCGACTATAATGCGTTCCTGCATTTTTCCGTCGCCGCGCTTTGGTTCCTGGCCGTTTCGCTGGTGGTTTTCTTCCTGTTCGGGCTGGTTTACCGGCGGCTGATGCGCCATATGCCGGCAGCGCCTGGCCTGCGCTTCGCACCAAAATGGCTGCGCTGAGAGAGAAGCAATGAGTTTTGAACTGCACCGCACTGTGCTGGCGGGCGATACGCCCGGCACTGCCACCGACCTCTATTGGTACACCGCCGGCCCGGCCGACGCCGAAACCCGTGTGCACCTGCAGGCTGCCCTTCATGCCGACGAACAGCCGGGCACCATGGCGCTGCACCATCTGCTGCCCATGCTGCGCGACGCCGATGCCGCCGGCCAACTCAGGGCGCAGTTCACCATCTTCCCCTCGGTCAACCCGCTGGGCCTGGCCAACTATTCGCTGCGCCACCATATCGGCCGCTATGACGTCGAGACCGGCGTCAACTACAACCGCCGCTGGCCCGATCTCTATCCGCTGGTGGCCCCGGCCATCGCCGGCAAGCTGACTGACGATCCCCGCGCCAATATCGCCGCCATCCGTGCGGCGGTCGCCGCCTGGATCGATAACCAGCGCCCAGCCACGGCGATTCAGCAACTCCGGCTGCTGATCCTGAAATCCGCTGCCGCCGCCGACATCGTGCTTGACCTGCATTGCGACGATGACAGCCTCAAGCACATCTTCACCTCCACCGAGCTGATGCCGGGCCTGCAGGATCTCGCCGACTGGATGGGCGTCGCCGCCACATTGACCGCCGATGACAGCGGCGGCGGCTCGTTCGACGAAGTGCTGCCCACGCTGTATCGCAAGGCAGGCCTCGCCCATCCCGACCACCCGATCCCCATCGGCGCCGAAACCGCGACGCTCGAATATCGCGGCCGCGCCGACAGCTTCGATGCAATCGGCAAGCAGGATGCCGCCGGCCTGTTTGGTTTCTTTGCCACCCGCGGGCTCATCGACGCCGATCCCGGCAGCAAGCCTGCGCCAGCACCGGCAGCGACGCCTTTCGAGGCCACCGAAGTGCTGCGCGCCGATGCGCCGGGCCTGCTGGCCTATCGTGTGGAACTGGGCGATCGCGTCAGCAAGGGTCAACCCATCGCCGATCTCATCGCCATGGACGGCCCGGAAGCCTTCATCGCCCGCCGCCCGGTTCTTTCAGGAACCGATGGCATCGTGCTGTCCCGCGTCATGGGCAAATATGTGGTGCGCGGCGGTGCCATCGCCAAAATCGTCGGCAACGAAATCCTGCCCACCCGCGCCGGCGCCTATCTGCTGGAAGATTGATTTGGTCGGCAAGACCGGCGCTCGCGCGCCGGTCTTGAGCATGTCAGTAGCTGCTCGGCATCGGGGCCTGGCAACCGCCGCCGCCAGCCGCCGCTGTCAGCACAAACAAGGTCGCAAAGATCGTCCTCAGCCTGCCGGGCTTCTTTGGTGTCTCGTCGTTCTTTTCCGTCATATGCTTGCCTCCTCCTGAATAAAGCAGCCAATGCTGCGCGGATTGTCCGCCGGGATGCCTGATAAGCGTTTCATCCTATCGGTATTGGCGGGGCAACCGGCACCAGTTAAGGCAATCCGTCAGAACGGCGCAAGACATACGATCACCATAATCACAAGCGGCGCGATTTCCGCGCCGGGCTGGCGCAGGGGCGGCCAGCCCCATGACCAGCGCCCGCGCGTCCACCGCGACATCAGCCGCACCAGCAGGTGTCCGCCTGTCGCCACTGCTGCCGCCAGCCGCATATTGACCGGCGCCAGGGCCGCGGCAGCAGCCAGCGTCAGGAGGGTGCCGGCGATTTCCACCGCCCGCAAATCCACCGGCAACCGCTTTTCGGGCACCGCATGGCAGCAGCCCGCCGAAACACAGGCCGTTTTCGCCAGCAGATAGGCAATATTGATGCCCACGCCGAACCCGAGCAGCACCGGGCTTCCGTCCCCACCCGACACACGCACGATGCCCCAGAGCAATAGTGCGAACAGGGCCGCGCCGGCCGTCGCGCCCGACCAGCTTGCCGGCGCGGCCGTCCGCTTTCCGGTCATGGCGGCGATGATAATCCGGTAGCCGGTGCCGCCGATGAAGCTGGTGCCGAACAGGAAGCCCAGCCCGATGGCCAACCACAAGGACGCCTGCGGCCACGCCGCCGCCGCGATCAGCCCGAACCCGGCCGATGCGGCCACAGCCCCGGCCAACCGGAGGACAAGAGTGTGACTTGCATGCGCCATGGTTCGATTCAGCCCGAAGATGTTCTGCCCGCAACCGTTTCACCGGCACGGCGGCATGGTCAAGCGTCTCGGCAGCATATCGGCATCAGCCCGCGTGGCGCCGGTCGCCGGCCAGCGCCGTCAGCTTCGCCTCCGCCTCGGCCTTCAGCGCCGGGGCTTCCGGCAGCACATGCGTCAGCAGGTAATGCGGCAGGTCGATATGGTCGAGCGGCCGCGCAAAATAGAAACCCTGCAATTGATGGCAGGCAATTTCGGACAGGAACTCCGCCTGCTCCCGGGTTTCCACTCCCTCGGCGGTGATCTTGAGCTTCAGTGTCTTGCCCAGCGACGCGATCGCCTTGAGGATGTCGCGCGCCACCTCGTCGCCACTCGACGCATCGACGAAGCTCCGATCGATCTTGATCTTGTCGAATGGGAATTTGAGCAGATAGCTCAAGCTGGAATAGCCGGTGCCGAAATCGTCCATGGCGATGGACACGCCCAGAGCCCGGATTTCGCCGAGCTTTTCCACCACTTCTTCCGGGTTTTCCATCAGAAGGCCTTCGGTGATTTCGATCTCCAGCCGTGGCGCCGCCAGCCCCGACATCGCCAGCGCGCGTTTGACCACCACGGAAATATCCGAACGGCGGAAATGCTTGGCCGACAGGTTCACCGCCACTGTCAGATGGTCAGGCCAGGTGGCCGCTGCCTGACATGCCTGCAAGATCGTCCAGTCGCCGATATCGACGATGAGGTTGGACTGTTCGGCAACGGGTATGAACTCGGCCGGCGCCACTAGGCCGCGGATCGGATGGTTCCACCGCACCAGCGCCTCGAAGCCCGTCGGCCTGCCATCTTCGGCCGCGACAAGCGGCTGGTAATAGAGCACCAGTTCATTGTTGTTGATCGCGTCGCGCAGTTCCACTTCCAGCAGCCGCCGCTCGCGCGCTTCCGAATCCATCTGGCTCTCGAAGAAGCGATAGACCGACCGGCCGTCGGCCTTGGCCCGATAGAGCGCCAGGTCGGCATTGCGCAGGATCTGGTCCGGCCGCGTCCCGTTCATCGGCGCCATGGCAATACCGATGCTGACCCCGATATTGATCTGGTCGTCGTCGACCAGATAGGCGCGCCGGGTCTCCTCGATCAGACGGTCCGCCAGCCCGCCAACGCTCTCCACATTGCAGTCATTGGGCAGGATGATGGCGAATTCGTCGCCCCCCAGCCGCGCCACGAGGTCCGTTTCCCGCACCAGCCCCTGGATGCGCCGCGCTACCTGCGTCAGCAGCCGGTCGCCCGCCATGTGCCCGCGGCTGTCATTGACCGATTTGAATTGGTCGAGATCGAGGAACATCACCGAGAACGGCGTGCCGTAGCGCTCCAGCCGCGCCACGCAGGAATTGAGCTGTTCGGTGAACTTGGTGCGGTTGAGCAGGCCCGTCATCGGGTCGTGATGCGCCAGCATGGTGATCCGGCGCTCGGCCAGCTTGCGCTCGGTCAGGTCCGAACCGGTCCCGATATAGCCCAGATACTTGCCCGTCTCGTCGAATGCGGGCTTGCCCGTCAGGCTCCACCAGCACTCCCGGCCATCGGCCGTCACCCGCAATTCGGCATCCTGGAAAGTTTCCCGTTCCTGCACATCCCGCTCCAGGCGCAGCAGCAGCGGGTCGTTCGGCGGCGTTATGCAGCGCAGGAAATGTACGAAATCGGCTCCCACAAGCGCATCCTCGGTGACGCCGGTCGCGGTGGTGAAGCCCGTCGACATGCGGTTGATGGCGCCGTCGGCGTCGAAACCCCAGATCCAGTCTGACGCGCTCTGCTCGAATTCGCGCAGCAGCAGGCCGATGATTTCCCGCTTTTCCTTGAGCTGGGTTTCCGACGCGCGATACGCCACGAAACCCGCCGCATGGTTGAGCGAGATGATCACCATGACAAAGGTAAAAGCCATCAGCAGCGTGGCATGCACCCACACATCCGATGTCGTATCGAGGCCGAGCACAGTGCCCAGCGCCCCGATGATGAGCGGAATGGAAAAGGCAGCCAATGCCTGCGGATAGGTGACCAGCGCCATCATGGAAACGCAGAGCAGTCCCCCCGCCCCGATCGTGGCTGCGCCGCGAATGCCGGGGTCCTGGTCCACCGGCAGCACATTAAGTACGAAGCCCCACAGCAGGCCCAGCAGCAGCGCGTAGCTGACGGTGCGGATGACGGCCTTGCGTGGCGGCCCCGCTTCCTTCTCCTGCGGATGGACGACAGCAAGATAGGAGCCATGCAGCCCGATCAGCACGATGGCCGCGCAGGCGACAAGGATCGGCCAGAACCGCGGGGTGCCCCAGGTCAGCATCAGGAATACACCCGCGACCACCACCGACGCCGCCAGCACGGCCGGCGTCATCCGCGTCACCGAACCGAGTTGCTGGCGCAGCAGCTTGTCGCGGACATGCGGCGACAACCCGTCCGCGCCGATGGCGCGGTCGACAAAGCCGTTGATCAGGGAAAACAGGGCCAAACCCGGCATGACAGTCATGCCCCTAACGTGCGGTGAGACCACTTAATTTTGCGTATGTGAGTTCACGTGGGTGCAAGCAATCCCCCGTGAATACTGTTCATTAAGCTCAAACGCACATGTCCGCGGGTTACGCAAAATAAACCGCAACATTTAAGTCGTTTTTCAAGTGACATCAGTAGTTTTGCGCGGCGAGAGGGCGAAAATGCCCCATTTGGAGAGCGTCCATGACTATCAAGATCAATCCGGTTCCCGAGGCTGCATTGATGGGCAGCCTGCGTGATTTCCGCAGCCCCGAAGGACCGGATCTGATCCGCCGGACCGATGGTTTCTATGATTGGCAGAACCTGCGCCGCGAGCACGAGTTGTGGCCCTATGCCCGCTCAACCGCCACCGCCCCCCAGGCGCGTTGCGAAGCCCGCAGCGACACCGGCGACGTCTTTTCCGGCATCAATTTCGCCAGCCAGGACTATCTGAGCCTGTCGTCTCATCCCGCCGTCAAGGCTGCGGCCATCGCCGCCATCAACGAATATGGCGTCCATAGCGCCGGCTCGGCCGCTTTGCTCGGCAACACCGCCAATTCGCTGCTGCTCGAGCAGGGTCTGTCCGAATTCCTCGGCACCCGCGAAATCGTGCTTTACCCCACGGGTTGGGCCGCCGGTTACGGTTCAGTGCAGGGCTTCGTGCGCGCCAACGACCATGTCGTGATGGATATCCTGGCCCATTCGTGCCTGCAGGAAGGCGCCAAGGCCGCCACGCAGAACATCCACTATCACGGGCACCTCAACCTCGACGCCCTTGCCCGCAAGCTGCAGCGCATCCGCGCCAGCGACCAGGAAAACGGCATCCTGGTGGTCACCGAAAGCCTGTTCTCGATGCACTCGGATACGCCGGACCTGCTCGCCATGCGCGCCCTCTGCGACCAGTTCGGCGCCACGCTGCTGGTCGATTGCGCCCACGACCTGGGCTCCATCGGCGATGACGGGCTGGGCCATCTCGGGTTGCAGAACGCGCTCGGCGCCGCCGACATCATCATCGGCAGCTTCTCCAAAACCTTCGGCTCCAATGGCGGCTTCATCGCCGTCAAGAGCCGCGCCACCGCCGAATATCTCAAATATTACAGCGCCACCCACACGTTCTCGAATGCCCTTTCGCCCGTGCAGGCAGCCTCCGTACTCTGCGCGCTGAACATCGTCCGCTCCGAGGAAGGCCGCCTGCTGCGCCGCAAGCTG
>Ga0123329_1004403_pt1 | contig 11045 bp, 10 predicted proteins | sample BioC12SIPDNA_FD_89703 | JGI IMG/M metagenome (GOLD analysis project Ga0123329, IMG submission 89703) | Anaerobic biogas reactor microbial communites from Washington, USA - Biogas_R1_B C12 SIP DNA | ecosystem: Engineered > Bioreactor > Anaerobic > Unclassified | place: Washington, USA | collected... | reverse complement strand
TCAATGGCTCCATCGGGAACGGCTAATCGTAAAATGTAATCCGCTCTAGACCCCCCGGAACGGGCTGGAACAGTCCGGATTTTCCACGCCATGGAATCCGGCAGCGGCCGGACCGCGAAGTTTTCCACGCCATGGAAAAATTTTTTCCACACCGTGGAAAATCCGGATTCGTTGCCGCGGCGGCACCGTCCGCGGGTCCGGCGTCAGTCCGCTGCGGCGGGTTCCGCCGCGGCGTTTTCGCGCGCCAGGCTGCGTTCGAGCGCACGGATGTTCAGGGTGCTGACCTCGGTGGCCACCTGATCCTCGACGTTCCGGCGAAACACCTGCAACGCTTCGCGGTCGCGTCCCATGCGGCGCAGCTGGATGCCCAGCTGCTCGCGATAGAACACGTGGCGCGGCTGGTAGTCCGCCGCGCGGCGAAGGTGCGCCAAGGCCTCTTCCGGACGGCCGGCGGCATTGAGCGCGCGGGCCTGGCCGAACTCCGCCGCCATCTCGCGGGGATTCCGCGCCAGCGCCGCTTCGTAATGGCCGATGGCTTCCTCCGCCAGCCGCCGCTTGCCTTCCTGCTCCGCCGCCAGATCCGGGTCGCGGTACCACATCGCCCGGCCGGCCTTGAAATGCCCCAGCCCCAGATGCGGCTGCCAGTCCAGCCGGTCCCAGCGGATCGCCCGGCGGTAGTCCCGTTCCACGCGATCCCACTCCAGCCGGCTGCGCGCCAGGTCGGCTTTCAGATTCCAGTAATAGGCCATGCCCATGGACAGCGACCACCAGACGCCGAGCACGCAGGCCGCCGCGCCCGCCGCGCCCGCCGCCCGGCGCAGGACTTGCTCGCGGCCGGCCGGCGGTTCCACGCCCCGTTCCATCGCCGCCCAGACGCCCCAGGACAGTCCGACCACCCAGACCAGCGCGTGCGGATTGGGGAAAATATGGAAGTTGAAATCGAACAGCGCATGCAGCAGGCAGGCCGCCAGCGCCCCCGCCGCGCCCGCCAGCAGAACGGCCGGCTCGTCCGACCGGCTGCGCCGCACGGCCCGGCCGATGCCCCAGGCGCTGACCAGCAGGGCCAGGCCTGCCAGCCCGAGCCCGACGGCCCCGTGTTCCAGCGCCAGCTGGATGTAGTCATTGTGGACATAGTCGTAGTGGAGATGCTGGGTCACATTCCGCTGAAACGGCGGATACGCCCACGCATATCCTCCCCCGCCGTGGCCCAGCCACGGCTGCGCGCGGAACATCGCCGGCGCATCCCGCCACATCTCCATGCGGATGCCTCCGGCCTTGACCGGATTCTCCAGCACCTGGCCGATCCGTTCCCGCACCGCCGGCAAGGCATGCCAGGCCGCGAACCCGCCGGCCGCGCCCAGCAGCGGCAGCGCCACCACCGCGGTCAGCAGCCAGGTCCGGCTTTTGCGCCACGCCAGCAGCAGCAGCGCCGTCCCCACGCCGCCCGCCATGCCCAGCCAGCCGCTGCGCGACTGGGTCCAGTACAGCACCGGCAGCGTCACCACCAGATAATACCCGGACAACATCCGCAGCGGGAATCCGGCGGCGGGCAGCGCAATCAGCACCAGCGCCACCGGAACCAGCAGGGCGATCAGGTTGGCCAGATGGTTGGGACACAGATAGGTTCCGCTGGCGCGCAGCCCGTACTGCTCGGCCCGCGGCATCCACAGCACCATGCGCGATCCGTCCATGTGCTGGACCCACGCATACAGTCCGTTCAGGGCGACCGCCGCCAGCAACACGCCGAGCACCCATTTCCAGCGGTGTTCGCGCAGACCCAGCTGGGTCCAGGCAAACCCGGCCGCCAGCAGGCACCCCCAGCGCAACGCCGCTTCGCGCGCCGCATGGGGCACCGCCGCCCAACCCACGCCCAGCGCGACATAGACGGTCATCAGGGCCCAGAGACCGAACCCCGGCGGCGCCGCCCAGCGCGGCGTGCGGGAAAACCACAGGGGGCGGGAGAGCACCAGGGCGGAACCGGCCAGGGACAGCGCCAGTCCGGGGGCGTAGCCCCAGACACGCGTGGACCCCATCAGCCCCATGCCCCCGGTCGCCGGCCACATCAGCAGCAGCAGCGACACCACATCATAGATGCGTTCCCGCGGAGAAGGCCGACGGCCCGGTCTGATCCGCTCCCGGCGATTCTCCATGGCGCCGCCGCGCACGCCGCCTACCACAGGCTGCGCTGCACCTCGATGATGTCGTCCGGCTCCAGCAGAATGTCATCTTCCGGTGTCCGTTCCAGACGCCGCGCATTGCGGATGTTCTTGACGATCTTGCCGCCGCGCTTGATGACGACCCGCCCGCTGGCGAATTCGGTGTAGCCCCCCGCCCCGGCGATGGCCTGCGACACCCGCGTGGCGGACATGATCTGGTATCGTCCGGGCGCGCGGATTTCGCCCTGCACGAAATAATACCGCGTGGGCACCACCACCCCGACGGAGATGTTCCGGTAAATGCCTTCGTCGAGATAGGTCTGGCGGATGTGCCGGGCCAGCTCCGACGCGGTCCGGCCGGCCGCCAGCACTTCATTGATGAACGGCAGATTCACCATCCCGTTCTCATCGATGATGGCTTCTATCGCCTCCGCATTGGGGATGCCCCGGAGCGTGATCTGAACCACGTCGCCCTGTTTGAGGGTGTAGGCCACGCCGTCAGACGAAAACGCCTCGTCGGGCGTTTCCACCGGCGCAGGGGACGCGGCCTCCGCGGGCGGCGGCGCGACGATCTGCACCGGAGCCGGGGCCGGGGCCGGCGGCGGCGGTTCGGGCGCGGGAGCCGGCGCAGGCGCCGGTTCCGGTTTCGGGGCCTTGGCGGGAGCGGGTTTGGCCACGGGGCGGGCGCTCGGCGCCGGCCTGGCGGCCGCGGGCTTGCGCGGCTCCGCCGGTTTGGCGGGGCGGGCCGCTTCGGTCCGCGCGGCCGGCGCAGCGGTTTCCGCCGCCTCCCGGCCGGAAACCGACGTCGCCGGCGCCCGGCTGCGTTCCGCCACCAGCTGGGCATACCGGTCGTAGATGCGCCGGTTGTGGCTGGGGGCCGTGGAGCAGCCGGCGGCCAGCAAGGCCGTCAGCAGAGGAACCAAAAGCAGTCGTTTCGAAACCAGTGGATTCACGTCTCAGGCTTCCGTTGCATCGTCGTCTTGTTCATGCTTCGTGCTACCATAATACTTCTTCGTTGTATAGTGGTAGTAGTAGTAGTAATCGTCGCGCATGATGTTGATGTTGTTGAGCACCGAGCCGAGGAGACGGCCGCCCGCGTTTTCAATCATGCGCTTGGCGCGCAGCGAAATGATCTTGGGATACTTGCGGTACTGCACGACCAGCAGCACGCCGTCCACTTCGCCCGCCAGGATCGCGGCGTCGGTCACGCCCAGGATCGGCGGCGAGTCCAGCAGGACATAGTCATACTGGTCCTTGACGGCATCCAGCGCCGCGCGCAGGCGCGGGCTGTTCATGATGCCCATGGACCCGCGGCGCAGCCGTCCGCTGGTCATCATCCACAGATTCGGCACCCCGGTTTCCTGAATGACCTCTTCGGCCTTCATTTCCCCGGTCAGCACGTTGACCATTCCGATGCGGTTGGGCAGGCCGACCATCTTGTGCTGCACGGGGCGGCGCAGGTCGGAGTCGATGATCAGCACCTTGCTGCCCTGCTCGGCGCAGACATAGGCCAGATTGAACAGGGTGGTGGACTTGCCTTCGCCCACGCCGCCGCTGAGCACGGCGAAGACCTTCTGGTTGCCCTCCCGCGCCAGCAGCGCCAGGCTCGTGCGCAGCGACCGGTAGGCCTCGCCCTGCCCGCTGGACTGCCCGGCTTCGGTCAGCGGCCGCGACTGCTGCGGAATCACCGCCAGCACCGGCAGCCCCAGGTATTTCTCCACCTCGTCCACGGTCTTGATGGACACGTCGAGGTACTCCACGAAGAACGCCAGGCCCACGCCCGCCAGCAGCCCCAGCACCACGCTCAGGAAAATATTCAGCACGACCAGCGGGCTCGACGGACGCTGCGGCGGCTCCGCTTCTTCGATGATCTCCACCGTCGTGCGCGGCACCTCGACCTCGATGCCCGTCTGCGTCACGCGCGCCCGCAGCGCCGTCAGGATGTCGCGCTGCACCTGCACGTTGCGCTCGGCCCGGCTGAAGGGCAGATAGTCTTCGCCTTCCGACTCGATGTCGAGGGTTTTGATGGCCTGGAGCTCCTCGTCCAGCGCGTTGTATTTCTGAAGCGCGACCTCGTAGTCGGCCCGCAGCCCGGCCTTCAATCCCATCAGCGCGGAATCCAGCTGGCGGCGCAGCTCGTCCACGGCCCCCTTCAGGCGCAGGACGTCGGGATGGTTTTCGCCGACCACGCCGGTGTTGAGCATCAGCTCCAGGCTGACCTCGCTGTCGATCAGCTGCTGCCGGATCGACATCAGGGTGGGATCCTGCACGATGTAGGCCGCCGCCTCCATCAGCTCGGTGCCGTCCAGGTTTTCCAGCTGCTCCAGCCGCGCCTTGCGCACCAGCATCTCCACCCGGGCGGCGCTGCGTTCGCTCTCGAGCATGTTCAGCCGCGTGGTCTCCACCCGGATGCCCATTCCCATCCGGCCGATCAGCGAAATGCCCCGCTCTTCGCGGATGCGCTGCAGTTCGGCCTCCGCCTCCTCCACCCGCTCCTGCTGCTTGCGCACCTCGTTGCTGATGGCGTCAATGGCCCGCTGGATTTCCCGCCGCTTGGCGTTCAGCCGCCGGTCCCGGTACACGTTGGCGATCTCGTTGGCGATCTCCGCCGAGCGCTTCGCATCCTCGGTCGTGACCCGGATGTTCATCAGCACCGTGTCGCGGTCCTGCTCCACCCGAAGGCTCCGGGACAGAATCTGCAGCGCCAGGTCGATCGTGATCGGCGATTTGTCCTCGTTGAGTTCCGCGCCCCACACCCGCTGCAAATTCAGCCGGCGGATCACCTCCGTCAGCACCGGACGCGAGCGCATGATCTTCTCCTGCGTCATCAGGAAGAACGGATTGTACCCCATCCGGGTGGCCTGCCGGTCGTAGAACGGATCCACGTCCATGGCGTCCTCGCGGACCTCCAGCTGCGTGGTCGCCGTGAACTTCTTGGGCATCATCAGCGTGTAGGCCGTGCCCGTCACGATGGTCAGCAGCGCCACCGCCAGGATGACCTCCTTGCGGTCGCGGATCACCCGCCAGTAATCAAGAAAATGGAGGGCCGAGGTCTGGTTGTCTTCTGCCATGGGGTCTCATCCTGATAAATGCGGACGGGGCTGGAACGGCCCCGTCCGGTCTGCCATGCACCGGGGACAGGGAAAAGGCGGCCGGTGCCGGTCGCCTTTCCCGCCGAACAGGACTAGAAGAGCTGGATCTTCCAGCCCAGATCCACCCGGTTGCGCTCGTAGCTTTCGCGCCCGTTCAGATCGCTGTCCAGCATGACAAACTGATAGCCCGCCTCCAGCCAGTTCACGCGGTTCAGCCGGTAGCTCAGGCGCATCGAAACCAGGAAGGTGTTTTCATCCCCGTCTTCGAGGGTCGGATCCAGCGCGTAGTCCGCGTCGTAGGCGTTCAGGGTGTAGGCGCCGCTGAGATAGAAGTTCAGCTTGGCGGTCAGGTCGTGCGCCACGCTCAGCGAGGCGTAGAACCGGTCCTGGCTCATGAAGTTCGAGACGTCCGACTCGTAGATCGAGTAGGAGGCCGACCCGGTGATGCGCGTGGCCGGGCTGGGCAGGAACGTCAGGGACAGCTCCCCGTACGGCTGGGTGTTGTCGTCGAAGGCGTCGTTGTCATACATCCGGTGCTCCACGCCCGCGCGCAGGTTCCCGATCAGCTGCGGGCTGAAGGTCTGCTCCAGACCCAGGCCGCCGAAGAAGCTGTCCGCATCGCGGTTGTCCGCGTCGTCGGCGTCCGGATACACCACCGACTGATAGCGGCCGTCCACCATCAGCGTCGTCAGGCTCGCCAGCTGCTGGCGCAGCGTCAGGCCGCCCACCATGCTGTAGTAGTTGTCGCCGTCATGCGACACCACGTTGCCCGCCGCGTCCTGGTAGTCGTCTTCCGTGTACTCCAGCAGAATGTAGCGGCCCGACAGGTCCAGGCGCGTCTCCGGCCGCATCGTGTACGACAGCGTCGCCACCGCCGAATTGTAGATGTTGTCGTCGTCCTGACGGACCACGTAGGTCTCGTCCTGCAGCTCGGGCAGCTGGCTCGCGCGCAGCGAGTCGGCCAGCGACAGCGACAGCACCGGACTGAAGTTGTGGGTGAAGTTCAGGTCCAGGTCATGCAGGAAGTCCGTGTCCTCGTCCTCGCGGTCCGAATACCAGACCAGCGACGGACGGTAGCGCAGACCCAGATACGTCCGCTCGAAATTGAGACTTACCAGCGCCTCGATTTCTTCGATGATCCGGAAGCTGTCCTGCTTGTCCAGGCCGCTCGCGGACGGATCGTCCACCTGATACACGTTGTCGTCCCAGCCCACGCGCAGCCGGTTGTTCACATGAATGGGCGAAGAGGCGGAGGCCGCCCAGACGGGCGCCGCCATGGCGAGAAGCAGGACCGCCGCTGCCAGAATCTGAATCCGTTTCATATCTCTGTTCCTTTTATGCTTTGACACTCGTTCGGGGCGCACACCGGCTTCAATGAGGCGTCGGCGAAATCGGACGGAATTCGCCGCTGGCCATTTCCATTTCGCTGAGCACCCGCACCACCAGGTTCAGGTCCACCGAATACTGCACCGTGCTCGGCCCGAAGCTCAGCCCCTCGACCAGCGGATCCGTGGAGGCCATGGTCACATCCTGCCCGATCGCTTCCGGAAGGGCTTCCACCGATTGAATGGTTTCGCTGAGCCGGTCAATGGAAATCCCCATCTCCTTCAGCACATTGATCCACGCCTGGGGATCGTTCGGATTCTCGACCTGATCCTGCGCCCGCAGGGCCTGGACGATCACCCGCGAGAGGTCGGCCTTGGTCACCACCGCGTCCAGCTTCCAGCCGTCCTGGGGCGCAATGCCGTTCTGCATCAAGATGTCAAACATTTGCTGGGCCGAGGGGGCATTCGGCAGGAACCGCACCAGCCCCAGCGCTTTCACCAGCAGGTCCGCCAGCTGCGGATGTGTCACCGGCTGCGAGGCCTGGGCCTTGTCGGCATCGGCTTTTTTCTTCCCCTGGGCCATGGCCGCCGTCGTGGCCAGCATCAATCCCACCATCATGTAAACGAGAATTCTCTTCATCTTCTGTTTCTCCTTGCCCGAAGGCGGCGGACCGGATCTGACCGCGGTCCGTCTACGGCCATATTTCACCTTGTCGGCAATAGTGCGGCATCCGGGGCCTTTCGTCAACCGCTAAATCGGAAAAATCCTGCCGCCGCACGCCCGGTTTTCCCACCGAACGCCCCCCGCCCCCCCGCCCGGTGCTCCCCGCCGGCGCCGATGCAAAACCCGCGGCAAAACCCGGGCGGTTTGGGATTGCCAACCGCGCGGTTTCCCGGCATGATGCGGTTCTCGAATATCGAGCATACGACCCAGAGCAACAGGGAGATCCTTTCATGGCCAAACTCAGCGGCATGTCCGGCGACTTCAAGGGGCGCGAATTCCCCATCGAGCAGGGCGAGATCACCATCGGACGCAAGGCGGACAACCGGATCCTCCTCGACCATCCCACCATTTCCAGCCACCACTGCCGCATTCTCCACAGCGGCGATTCCTGCGTCCTGCAGGATCTGGATTCCACCAACGGCACCCGCGTCAATTCCCGCGACGTCAAGGAATCCGCTCTGCATCACAAGGACCTGATCCAGCTCGGTTCCATCGAATTTCTCTTCGATGCCCCCGAACTGTCCTCGGCCGGCGCCCGCTACACCGACGCCGACGCCGAACTGGCCAACGGCGCCATGTCCGCTCCCCAGGACTTCGCCAGCATCTCCCCCTTCGGGGCCCGCCCGCGCGAACGCCGCGGCACCTGGTATTTCGTCCTCGCCATCACCGGCCTCGTCGCCATTCTCGCTCTCGTTTTCTACTTCCTCATGCTGCTGGGCGCCGGCTGATTCACCGGCCCCGGCACCCGATGCCCGGATGAACCCTCCCCGTGCCATCCGCCGCCGCCAAGGCTTTACCCTGGTGGAACTCCTGCTGGCGGTGGCCCTTTCCGCCCTTGTCGCCGCGATCCTCGCCATGCTGCTTCGCGGGCTGCTGATGGCCGGCGACGGCCAGGCGGCGCGGCTTCGAGGCCCCTTCGGCGCCCGCTCTGCCATTCGAACTCTTTCCCGCGAAGTCAGTTGCGCCTTCCATCCTCCCGTCCAGGACCTGGTTCCCCTGACCCTGTCCACCTCCACCGAACCCGGCAAGCCCCAGGTGCGCCTCGCGTTCTACGCCCCCGCCCTCCCCCCCTCCCCGGCCTATCCCGGCGCCTACGACATCCATCAGGTCGCCTATGAAGTCCATGCGCTCGGATCAGGCCGGCGCGAACTCCGCCGCATCGCCTCCCCCTGCTCCGGCCCCTTCACCAACCGCTTGACCACCAACCGGATCTTTGCCGGCCCCTTCACCCTCGCCATTGCCGCCGTCAGCAACGACACCCCCCACGCCGAATGGCCCCCTCCCGGCGAGACCCAGCCCGCCCTGCCGGCCTCCCTCCTGCTGTCCCTCCAATGGAAAGACCAGCCCGACCCGTTTGAAACCGAAGTCCTGATCCAAACCGCCCACGGCATCCGCTCGCCCGTCGAACGACCGGCCGCCCCCGCCGAATCCGACGCCCCCGCCGCCGACTATTGAGTATTGCTTATGTGGGTGACGAACTCGGCCCTTGCGCCCCCCCACGGCCTTGTGCCGTGGGAGGCCAAGTTGGCTCCCCCACCACGCAAGGTGGTGGGGCCCGCCGGAACCACAACCGCAACGCATTGTTGCAAGACTCAATAATTCCGGCCGCCTCCCCCTGAAAACACTTGCGGTCTCCGGGGCGAACCCGTATCTTCCCGCCCAACGACCACGAAGGTCTTCCCAATCCCGGTGCTCGGGTGGTGGAATGGCAGACACGCATGTTTGAGGGGCATGTGGGGCAACCCGTGGGGGTTCGAGTCCCCCCTCGAGCACCATTTTCATCCGAGTCACCCGCCATGGACATGCTGCTCAATTTCAACGGCCCTTCCGATGCGCGGCTGTTTTTCTTCGACACCGAAACCACCGGCCTGCCCCGCCGCTGGAACCTGCCCCTGTCCGCCGCCACGCTCGATAACTGGCCCCGCATGGTCCAGCTCGCCTGGATGCTCTGCGACGACGCCGGCAACGAGATCGCCTCCGCCAACCGCATCATCCTGCCCCAGGGCTACACCATTCCCCCCGACGCCTCCCGCGTCCACGGCATCACCACCGAACGCGCCCTCGCCGAAGGCGTCCCCCTTGCGGACGTCCTGGCCGAAGTCCTGCCGTCCATCGAACAGGCCGCCTGCGTCATCGCCCACAACATCTCCTTCGACGAAAAAATCCTCGGCGCGGAATGCCTGCGGCTGGGCCATCCCCATCCCCTGCGCCAAAAGCCCCTGCGCTGCACGATGAAGGAATCCACCGCCTACTGCGCCATTCCCGGCCGCTACGGCGACTGCAAATACCCCAACCTGACCGAACTGCACCGCAAGCTGTTCCAGAAAGCCTTCGACGGCGCCCACGACGCCCTGGCCGATGTCCGCGCCTGCAAGGCCGCCTTCTTCGAACTGCGCACCCGCGGCGTGATTACCTGACGCCTTCTGGCACGGCGATGCCCCCGCCATGCCTCGCCGGGAAAATTCACTGCCGGAAAAATTCACTTGCATTTGTGTGTCAAATGCAACACATTGCGGGGCATGAAAACCGCCATGGTCCATGCCCGCATTGAACCGGATACGAAACGAAGCGCCGAAGGAGTATTGCGCCGCCTGGGCATCAGCCCGACCGAAGCCATCCGTATTTTTTACCGGCAGATCACCTTGCGCAACGGCCTGCCCTTCGCTGTCCATGTCCCGAATAAACGCACCGCCGCCACGCTACGCAAAAGCCAAGGGGGCCAAGGTGTCGAGCCATTCGATTCTCTTGAACACCTGTTCGAGAGTTGGGAGAAGTGAAACGGGTCTCCCAAACCACGCAGTTCGCCCGCGACCTCAAGCGAATGCGCAAGCGTGGCAAGGAACTGCCCAAACTCAAGGAAGTCGTCCGGCTGCTGGCCGAAGGCTCCAGCCTGCCGCCGAAATTCCGCGACCACCCGCTGGCGGGTCCCTGGCATCCATCGCGTGACTGCCACATCGAGCCGGACTGGCTCCTGATCTACACCGCCAGTCCCGATTCTCTCCGCCTGGAGCGCACCGGCACACACGCCGACCTGTTCAGCGATTGATTGGGGCTCCAGTCTTTTGAATCCGGATCCGCAGCGACGGCGCGCGGGGGGATTCGACCGCAAAACCGCGCGCGACACGCCAGCCGGCCAGCGCCGCGACGGCCCCGCCGCATTCAACCACCACCCAGCCGTTCCGCTCCGCGCGCGGCACTTTCAGATCGGTGAACACATCGGAGAGCTTCTTGCTTCCCGTCATGCCCAGCGGCGCCATCCGGTCGCCCGCCCGCCAGCTGCGGAACACCAGATCGCGCCCCCCCACCGCCGCCGCGGACAGGCACACCTCGTCCGGCCGCCGCGAAAATCCCCGGCCCATCCGGATGCGCAGCCCCGGCGCCGATGCCGGATTTTCCACGCCATGGAAACTTTTTCCGCCGGTTTTCCACGCTATGGAAAACTTTTTTCCACGGTGTGGAAAATCCGGACTGTTTTTTCCACGGCGTGGAAAATAATTTTCCACGGCGTGGAAATCCTGCTTGTCCGGCGGGACGCCGGCGCGGCGCATCTCGTCGAGCGCGAGGCGCCGGCGGATGGCCAGCGGAGCCTCGGCCGTCCGGCCTTCGCGGCGGACCCGGCGGGCCAGGCCGGACAGGACCTCGTCTTCGGCGGCGGCGATGTCGGCCAGCCGCAAAAGGGCCTGGCGGACGGCGGGGTTCAGGCGCTTCTCCAGCAGCGGCAGGATCTCGTGGCGGACGCGGTTGCGGC
>Ga0123329_1004396_pt1 | contig 11068 bp, 7 predicted proteins | sample BioC12SIPDNA_FD_89703 | JGI IMG/M metagenome (GOLD analysis project Ga0123329, IMG submission 89703) | Anaerobic biogas reactor microbial communites from Washington, USA - Biogas_R1_B C12 SIP DNA | ecosystem: Engineered > Bioreactor > Anaerobic > Unclassified | place: Washington, USA | collected... | reverse complement strand
AAGGCCGATGTTGAGGCGTTCGACAGGACGATAGTTGAGACCAGCGGTCCAGGAAGGTGGCAGTTCGATCTCGCCGCGCGCCGATGAATGACTGTACGGCAGGGGGTTGGGGATGGCGACGGGCGCTGCGGTGTGCGCCGAGCTGTCGACCTCAAAGTCGCCCTTCACAGTGTGGCGCACGCGCGAGCGGTAGACAAAGCCGGCATCCAGGGTGTCCGTTATTTTGTAAGACACGCCGAGATTGTAGCCGTAACCCCAGGAGTCGCCCTTGACGCGGGTCCGCATGCTGCCGATCACCGGCAGCGGCGGGTAGGGGGGCGGCAGCGCGCCGATCGTGTCGTTGTCACACGGGGTCTTGCGGTGGTCAAAGTCCAGGTACATCGCACGCAGGCCGGCGGCGAGCGAAAGTCGGTCATTAACCTTGTAGGCGACGTTGGGATTGAGGGTCATTGTTTCCAACGTGGTTTCTGTGCTGCTCCACTTCAGGTTCCAGTCACTGTCGTACTTCGTGCCCAGGCCGTATTCCGTGTAGAGGCCGAAGCCGAGGAACCAGTCATCGGCAAGCTGGTGGGTGACATATGCGTGGGGCGGCGCGAACCAGCCCGAGTCGAGGTTGTTTTTCTCGCCGTTGGCGGTGATGTCCAGCATCGGGTGAATCGCGGTCGCACCGAGCAGCGTATGCGTGCCGCTGAGGTCTGTCATGTTCGCCGGATTGAAATAGTTGGCCGAGGCGTCGCCGGTGTCGCCGACCAGCGCGCCGCCCATGGCGTTGCCGCGCGCACTGGCCTCGTAAAGTCCGAAACCGGCGGCGAGAGCGGATGTTGAGCAGACGAACGTGGCCAGCATAAGGAGTGCGGAGACACGGCGTGGTGACATCTTAAGCCTCTTTCTGTGGGTCGGCAGATTGCTGTTAGAAAAGTTTTGACCAAAACACAGTGACAATTTATGTTTTTTTGTCATTTCAAGCAAGTGCAATTCTTGACTTTGCGGAAGGGGGTGTGTTACCGTCTGTCCAGTCCATGCTTGAGTCGGTATGGAAGTCGATCAGGTGCAAGTAAGAAGGTTTTTTGAAGGATGGAGAGGGTCATGACGCTTGAGTTGAAAAAGAGTTGTCAGGTTGCGTTGTTGGTTCCCACGAGCATGGGTATCCGCATCACCCCGGCCAACGGACAGCCGGTGCACCTGGGCGGGAGCTTCATGATGCAGGCGACCAGCGCCGAAACCAACGTCGCCACTGTGGCGGCCTATCTGGGCATGCCGGTCAAGGTACTGACCACATTTGTGAAGGGCAGCCCGATCGCCCAACTCATCAAGGACAATCTGCGCAGCCGCAACATGGATTTCGAAGGCGTTGAAGTCGAGCAGGGGGGGCCGTGGGGCTATCGCCACCAGATCAACATCGCCGACAGTGGACTGGGTGCGCGCGGCCCGCGTGTCTGGAATGACCGCGCCGGCGAGGTTGGACGCACGCTCAACGTCAAGGATTTCGATTTGGACCGTATCTTCGGCCAGGAGGGCGTGCAGATCGTCCACCTGTCCGGCCTGATCGGCGCGCTTTCGCCCGAGACCAGCGCGTTCTGCCTAGAACTGGCGCGCGCCGCCAAGAAGTACGGGACCAAAATTTCGTTCGACCTCAACTATCGCGCTTCCTTCTGGAAGGGACGCGAGCAGGAACTCTCTGCGATCTTCAAAGAGATCGCCAGCGTGTCGGATATCCTCGTGGGCAATGAGGAAGATTTCCAGCTTTGCCTCGGCGTGAAGGGGCCGGAAGCGGGCGGCAAGGATATCGCGGCAAAAATCGACGGGTTCAAGGGCATGATCGAGACGGTCAAAAAAGCCTTCCCCAACGCGCAGGTCTACGGCACGACGCTGCGTGAGGTGGACCACGCCAACGCCCATCACTGGGGCGCGCTGATGGCGGTCGGCACGGCGTGGCACGTGGTGGAGCCGCGTCCGATCGCGGTCTTGGACCGTATCGGCGGCGGCGACGGGTTTGTCGGCGGCATGCTCTACGCCATCCTGAAGGGGTGGGAGCCGGAGAAATGGATCCAGTTTGGTTGGGCGACCGGTGCGCTGGCCACGACGATGCTGGCGGACTATGCCTTGCCGGCGGATGAGGAACAAGTCTGGAGCGTCTGGAAGGGTAACGCCCGCGTTCAGCGTTAAACGCCCTAAACGACGGTTTTTTAGCCATGATTGCAGGATTATGGATGTCCTAACCCAGGGTCGTGTGCGGCTGCACCAGATGCTGATCCGTCAAGGTGATCCCGACGCGAACACGGAGAGTATCCTGGCCTCGTTGGTGCGTGCGCGGGCAGACGGCATTCGTGTGGCTGTCTTCCCCGAATGGGCGCTGAGCGGATTCCTGGCTGGCCCTGAATGGCTCGACGGCTCCTGCCTGCGGGCGTGCGAGCGTGGTCTTTCGCGCATTGTTGAGGCCTCGCAGGGGCTGGCGGTGGTGTTGGGAACGGTGGTCTCTTACCGCGGGCGGTTGGTCGGAGCTGCGGTGGCGGCCGAAGGCGGTCGGCGCGTGACGCCGGCGGGATCGCCGCTGCCGTTTGTGCCCAAGCTTCTCTCGCCTCAGAACCGCCTTGACGGCGCGTCGGGCTTTCTGTGCGCCGGCGCTGTGGCTGCGATGGAGGGCGTGGCGCTGCCCGCGCTTTTCGCGCCCTTCACGCTGAACGGGATGAAGGTTGTGGCGTGGTGCGGCCAGGCGCTTCCGAACTGTGGCGATGCGATGCGGCAAGGCACCGAAATGTTGCTGTGTCTGGATACGCGGCCGTACACGCGCGACCGCCCGCTGGGCGGTGCGCCGGTATCAGACGGCGTGCCTGCCGCATGTTGCTGCGGCACCGGCGTGGCCGATGCCGGCAAGACGCTGTTCGTGCTGGCGGGCGGAACGCAGGCGCGGTGGCCGGACGGACGTGCGCTGCAAGCGCCGTTGCTGCGCGAGGCGGCGTTGGATCTTAAGATGCCGTCTCGCGACGGAGCTGTCGCGCAAGCAGACCATGCCGCGTCGCGCGTGGTGATTGACGCGCTGGAGTGCGCCTGCCGCCTGCAACTCGGGCGGCTGGGTTTGAGCCGGGTTGTGGTGGGCGCTTCCGGGGGCATCGATTCCGCGCTGACCGCCGCGCTGTACAGCCGAGTTGCGGGGCCTGAAAATCTGTTGCTGGCGAATATGCCTAGCCGCCACAATTCCGGCACCACGATCGGCCATGCCCGTCGCCTAGCCGCCAATTTGGGCTGCTACTACACTGAGGTCCCGATCCAGGAGAGCGTGGATCTGACGCGGCGGCAGATTGACGGCTGCGTCTGCGAACGGCCCGGCGGCGGGAAGCGCGCGTTGGCGCTTTCGGAATTCGCCGTCGAGAACGTGCAGGCGCGCGACCGGTCGGGACGCGTGCTCGCGGCGTTGGCCAGCGCGTTCGGAGGGGTCTTTACCTGCAACGCCAACAAATCGGAGTGCACCGTCGGTTACGGTACGATGTACGGTGATATCGCCGGCTTCTTCGCAGCGCTGGCGGATCTGTGGAAACGTGAGATTTGGGAGCTTGCGCGTTGCTACAACGACGAGGTGTTCGGCAGCGAGATGATTCCCCAAGGCTCGATCACGATCGTGCCTTCCGCAGAACTGAGTCCGGCGCAGAATGTGGACGAAGGGAAGGGCGATCCGCTGGCCTATGCCTGGCACGACCGGTTGTTCGCCGCCTGGACAGAGCGGATCGTGCCGGCGACGGTCGATGAACTGGCGCGCGGATATGTCGCAGGCACGGTCGGAGAGATCACCGGATACCCGGGTGACCTGCGCGCGCTCTTTCCGGATGAGGCGTCATTCCGTAACGATCTGACGCGCATGTGGCGGCTCTACAACGGTTTGGCGCGCGCCAAACGCTTACAGGCGCCGCCTGTGCTCTCACTGAAGAGCCGCACGTTCGGTTTCGATCTCGGCTCGGCGCAAGTGCCGATTCTTGATGAACCCTGACGATTTGCGCAGGGGACGATTTTAAAAGTGAGTGTGCCATGTTCACATCGCGTCGAGGGTTCATGAAAACGGGCGCGGCCGCCGCTGGCGCGGCAACGGGGCTATTCGCGCATGCGGAACCGTCTTCAGCCGCATCCCCAGGTGTTCCGCTCCTTCATGTAACGGACCTCTTTCATCCGCACGGTGATCCGGACGACCACTTTGATCTGGCTGTCGCGTTTGCGCTGGCTCAGAGGCGTGCGTTCGAACTGCGCGGCGTGGTGATCGATTATCCGCCCGCCTTCCGCGCGGGTGATCCGGCCGTTGCGGCTGTGGCGCAAATGAACCGGCTGGCAGGCCTTGCGGTGCCGGTCGCGATCGGCACGTCACTCACGCTCAAGAGCCGGAAGGACGCATTGCCCGACGCGCCGTCTGTTGAAACGGCGGCGGTCCGTTTCATCCACGCGCAGCTCCGTGCCGCGGAGCGGCCGGCGGCACTGATCTGCGTAGGCAATGCGGCTGACGTTGCCGTGGCTGCGCTGCGCGCCCCCGAACTTTTCAAGGCCAAATGCGCGGGTGTCTACCTCAACAGCGGCTCGGCGCATGACAACCCGTCGAACCCGAAGCAATTGGAATTCAACGTGCGCCTCGATGCGGCCGCGTATGCCGCGATGTTCGACTTGCCTTGCCCGCTCTTCTGGTTTCCCTGCTGGCACACGACCGAGCAGCGGCAGAGCGGGCCGGACGGCAGTTTCTACTGGCTCCCGCACCGCGAAACGCTCGCGGACCTCTCGTCGGGTTTGGCCAACTATTTCGCTCACCTGTTCGACAAGTCCGCCAACCCGAAGTGGCTGCGGGCGATGACCGCGATGCCGCCCGAGCCGTTGTGGCAAACGGTTCTGGGCGGGAAGCGCGGCATGTGGTCCACGGCCAGCCAGTTCGCGGCGGCCGGGCTTGTCGTCACGAAAGATGGCGAGATCGCGCCCGCCCGGGATGCAGGCGACGCGGCCGTATTCAGGCTGACGCCGGTTCAGGTGGCGTGCGCGGATGACGGGCGAACCACATGGGCGCGGTCGGAACAGGAGACCGGCCGATGGATGTTATCGATCACGGATGCCGCGCGTTATCCGGCTGCCATGACGCGCGCGGTTTCGGAACTGTTTCACGGGCTGAAATGAAAGGGAATGCTATGGTAACAGGTAAAGATGCGACACGGCGCGCCTTTCTGAAAAAGGCCGCGGTTTCTGCGCTGGGGTTTTCAATCGTGCCGCGCCATGTGCTGGGCGGGCCCGGTTTTGTTCCGCCGAGCGAGAAGGTCAACGTCGCGATCATCGGTACGGGCGGAATGGGCATGCGCAACGCGCAGGCGCTGCTGAATGAGCCCGAGGCGCGGATCGCCGCGGTCTGCGATGTGGCCGAGCGCACGGACCTGACCGCTTATTGGTACCGCTGCCATGCCGGACGCCTGCCGACAAAGGCGTTGATCGAGAAGCACTATGCCGAGACGGTTCCCGGCTATCGCTGCCCCGACTACGAAGATTTCCGTGTGATGCTGGAGAAAGAAAAAGACATTGACGCCATCCTCTGCGCCACGCCGGATCACTCGCATGCGTGTGTCGTTATCACCGCGATGCGCATGGGGAAGCATGTGTACTGTGAGAAGCCGCTCGCGCACAACATCTGGGAGTGCCGCCAAATCGCAAAGGTTGCCAAAGAAACCGGTGTCGCCACGCAGTTGGGCAACCACGGCCATTCGGGATCGGGCATCCGCATGATCTGCGAATGGGTGTGGGACGGCGCGATCGGGCCGGTGCGCGAAGTGCATGGGTGGAGCCTGTCGCGCCACTGGCGAAAAGACCCCGGGAGACCCTCCGAGACGCCGCCTGTGCCGGCCGGATTCAACTGGGATATGTGGCTGGGGCCGCGCGAGTTTCGCCCGTATCACCCTTCTTACGCGCCGTACATCTGGAGGGACTGGTGGGCGTTCGGCACCGGCTCGCTTGGGAATCTGGCGGTCCACAACCTGGACGGCGCGGTCTGGGCCTTGAATCTGGAGCATCCCGCCAGCGTGGAAGCCGTTACGACCGGCGGGGCCGACAGCGAGGTCGCCGCATTCGGTGGGATCTACACGTTTCAGTTTAAGCCGCGCGGCGATATGCCTGCCGTGAAGGTGACGTGGTACGACGGCGGATTGCGTCCGCCGATTCCTGAGGGACTTGATTCCGATGACCCCCGCCAGCGGCTGGGTGAGGGAGGCGACGGGCTTCTGCTCGTCGGCGATAAAGGGTTTATCACCTGTCCCTCAAACAGTGGCACGCCGCGTTTGCTGCCGCTGGAGCTGCACCGGTCATACAAGCGCCCTGAGCCGACCTTGCCGCGCGTCAAGGGCCATCACGCGGACTGGCTGTCGGCCTGCAAAGGCGGCCCTGCCGCCAGTTCCAACTTCGCCTACGGTGCGCGTCTGACGGAGTTGGTGCTTCTGGGCAACGTCGCGTTGCGCGCCGGCAAGAAAATTCTGTGGGATGCGGCCGCGATGCGGGCTGTCAATGCGCCTGAGGCGGATGCCTTCATCAAAGAAGAGTGCCGCAAGGGGTGGGAGATTGGCTAAGTGTTGAAACACGAGAGGAGCGAGAGATGAAGAAAGCCGGATATGTGTGGTTGGCCGTTCTGTGTGTCGCCGCGGCGACACGCGCCGAACCGGTGAAGCTGATCTTCGATACCGACATGGGGAATGACACGGACGACCTGATGGCGCTGTGCATGATCCATACGTTGCAGTCACGCGGTGCGGTCGACCTTCTGGCGGTGACGATCACCAAAGATCATCCGCAGGCGGCGGCCTTTGTGGATGCGGTCAACACGTTTTACGGAAGGCCCGATATTCCGATCGGGGTGGTCAAGGGCGGTGTGACGCCCGAGCCTGGCAAGTTCAACCTGCTGGCCGCCGCCAAGAATGCGGATGGCAGTCTGCGCTATCCGCATGATCTCGTCTCCGGCGAGCAAGCGCCGGAGGCGACCGGGCTGCTCCGCAAACTCCTGGCCGCCCAGCCGGATCAGAGCGTGTCGCTGGTACAGGTCGGCTTCTTCACCAATTTTCAGCGTCTGCTGGATTCATCGGCGGATGCGCATTCCCCGCTTACCGGCAAAGAGCTGATCGCGAAAAAGGTGAAGGTGCTGTCAATCATGGCGGGGGCCTTCCAGCCGATCAATTGGAATACGCGACATTTGGAATACAATGTGATCAAGGATATCCCCGCCGCGCAAAAGTTGGCGAAAGAGTGGCCCTCGCCAGTGCTCTGGAGCGGGTTTGAAGTCGGGATCGCGGCAGCCTATCCCTATGTGTCTGTCGAGCGGGATTACGCGTACACGCAACACCATCCGATGCCGGAAGCGTACGCGCTCTATTCACCCAAAGGGCACGATCGGCCGACATGGGATCCGACCTCACTGTTGGCCGCGGTCTATCCTGACCGTGGCTATTTCACGCTCTCGCCGGTCGGGACGGTGACGGTTGAGAACAACGGCGGCACCCTGTTCGCGCCGGGCAAAGGGCGCGACCGGTATCTTTCGATGAACGCCGAGCAGAACGGACGCGTGCGTGAGGCGATCGTGCAGCTCTGCGTGGCCCCGCCCGAAAAAAGAAAGTAGAAGGCGGCGTAACGGAGGATTCGAGAATGGACATACGATCACGGGTCTTGCTGAGCATCATTTTAGCGGTGCGCTGCGCGGCGCTCGCGCAGGGCGAGCGGCGGCTGTCTGCCGACGACTACCGCGACCGGATGAAGGGCGGCTGGATCGGGCAGATCATCGGCGTGGTGTGGGGCGCGCCCACGGAGTTCAAGTTCAATGACGCGGTCATCCCCGAAGACAAGGTCCCGAAGTGGGCGCCGGAGATGATCAATCACGCGTTCGGGCAGGACGACCTGTACGTGGAGATGACCTTCCTGCGCTCGCTGGAGCAGCACGGGCTGGACGTCTCGATCCGTCAGGCGGGCATCGATTTCGCGAACAGTGAGTACCGGCTCTGGTGCGCGAACGAGGCGGGGCGCAACAACCTGCGCCGCGGCATCGCGCCGCCGGACAGCTCGCACCCGCGGTTCAACGCGCGGGCGAATGACATCGACTATCAGATCGAGGCGGACTTCGCGGGGCTGATCGCTCCGGGACTGCCGAACGCGGTGATCGCGCTGGGCGAGAAGTTCGGGCGCCTGATGAACTACGGCGACGGCGTCTACGGCGGACAGTTCATGGGTGGGATGTACGCCGAGGCGTTTTTCGAGAGTGATGTACACAAGGTCATCGCGGCCGGACTTGCCTGCATCCCGGCGGAGAGCCAGTACGCCGAGATGGTGCGCGACATGGTGCGCTGGCACAAGGAGAACCCCGGCGACTGGCAGAAGGCCTGGGCGCTTTGCCTTCAGAAGTACCGCAAGGACCCGGCGTATCAGAAGGACAACAACGGCGGCATCGACGTGAAGATCAACGGCGCCATGATCCTGCTCGGCCTGCTGTACGGACAGGGCGACGTGGAGCGGACGGTGGTCATCTCGATGCGCGGCGGCTACGACTCGGACTGCAACCCGTCGAGCGCGGCGGGCGTGCTGGGCACGCTGGCGGGCTTCGCGAAGCTGCCCGCACACTACACGCAGGCGCTGAAGCTCGAGCCCACGTTCTCCTACACGGCGTACAACGTGCCCGCGCTGCTGGACGTGTGTGAGAAATTGGCGCGGCAGGTCGTGGTGCGCCAGGGCGGTCGCGTGGAGAAGGATGCGCAAGGGAAAGAGTGGTTCGTGATTCCGCGCGTGGCAGCCAAGCCCGGCCCGTACACGCCGACCTGGCTGGCCGGACCGATCGCGGGCTCGCGCTTCACGGACGAGGAGTATGCGAAGATCCGCTTCAAGCCGCATCCTGGTGATGCCGGGGGCAACGACCCGACGGCACGCGTGCAGGGTGCGCTGGACGCGCTCCTGCCCGGCTGGAAGACCTCGGCCAACGGCAAGGACATGGAGCCCGGCTACCGCGCCGAGTATCTGGGCCGGCAGCATGTGGTGATGACCCACCCGCTTGATAAAGATACGGGAGTCACGCTGTCGAAGCGGATCACCGTGCCGACGGATGCAGCTTCGAAGCTGGCGGTGATGCTCGCGAATCACGGACCGGGCGACTTCACCTTCGTCGCGCGGGCCGACGGCAAAGAAATCTTGCGGCAGAGGGTCGGCGGCGCGAAGGCGGCGTGGCAGGCGGTCACGGTCGACCTCGCGCCGTTCGCGGGCAAGGCCGTGACGGTCGAGCTGGTGAACCAGCCGGACGGCTGGTCGTGGGAAGCGGCGTACTGGGGCGGGGTGGAAGTGAAGTGAACGCTGAGCGTTGAACGCCGAACGAACTTCGAGGTTCAGAGTTGGGCGTTCCGCGTTCCGGATATGGGGGTGGCATGAAGCGAATCGTAGTCATTGGCAGTACAAACACCGACATGGTGGTGAAGGCGGCGCGGATCCCCGCGCCGGGCGAGACGATCCTGGGAGGACGTTTCCTGATGAACCCTGGCGGCAAGGGCGCGAACCAGGCTGTGGCGGCGGCGCGGCTGGGCGGCGCCGTGACCTTTATCGCAAAAGTCGGCGACGATCTGTTCGGACGCGAGGCGAAATCGCTCTTCGCCCAAGAGAATATCGGTACGGATTTCGTGCTGACCGATCCGTCTGAGCCGTCCGGCGTCGCGCTGATTATGGTGGACGCCGACGGCGAGAATTGCATTTCCGTCGCCTCCGGCGCGAACGGTGCGTTGCGGCCCGCTGACCTTGAGGCGGCACGCGGCGAGATCGAGCAGGCCGGCGTCGTGCTGATGCAGCTCGAGACGCCGCTCGACACGGTGCTGTGCGCGGCGCAGTGGGCGGCCGCGAAGGGGGTGACGGTGATTCTGAATCCGGCGCCTGCCTGTGCGCTGCCTGCCGAGTTGTTGGGGTGCCTCAGCCTGATCACGCCGAACGAGAGCGAGACGGAACTGCTGACGGGCGTGAAGGTCACGGACCCGGCGACGGCGCAGGCGGCGGCTGCCGCGCTCTGCGCCAAGGGCGTCGGGCGCGTCGTGATCACGATGGGCTCCCAAGGCGCGTACGTCTATGAGAGCGGGCGCGGGATGTTCGTCCCGGCGTTCCCGGTGCAGGCGGTCGACACCACGGCAGCCGGCGATGTCTTCAACGGTGCGCTGGCGGTGGCGCTGACAGAGGGGGTGCCTCTGGCGGAGGCGGTGCGTTTCGCCGCGCGGGCGGCGGCGATTTCGGTGACGCGCATGGGTGCGCAGGCATCGGCGCCAAGGCGGGAGGAGTTGGTTCATTAGTTCATGAGTTCATGAGTGCGTTAGTGCGTTAGTTCATGAGTGAAGTTGACAGACTTTTTTACTAACGAACTCATGCACTTCTTACGGGGAGGGTGATTATGTTTTTCGTTGCGAATTATGCGGTGGCGGTGGCCTTTTGCGTGGTGACGATGCTGTGCTGGGGGTCGTGGGGAAATACGCAGAAACTGTCGGCGAGCAAGACGTGGAAATACCAGTTGTTTTACTGGGATTACGGTCTCGGCATTCTGCTCAGCTCGCTGTTGATCGCGTTCACGCTGGGCAGCATGGGGACCGAAGGGCGCGGTTTTCTCGCTGATATCCGTCAAGCCGGGATGAATCATCTCGGGTTGGCGTTCCTGGGCGGTGTGCTGTTCAATTTGGCGAATATCCTGTTGGTGATCGCCATTGATCTGGCGGGCCTTGCCGTGGCGTTCCCGATCGGTATCGGTCTGGCGCTGGTGCTGGGCGTGATCCAGACCTATTGGTTCAACCCCCAAGGCGACCCCGTGCTGCTGTTCGCGGGCGTCGGTCTGGTGGCGCTGGCCATCATCCTCAACGCGCTGGCGTACAAGAAGCGTGTCGCCTCGGACACGGGCTGTTCGCAAGGGGGAGGCGCCGGCCTCGGCATCGCGATCTCCGTGATCGCCGGCCTGTTGATGGGAGCGGGGTTCTTCGGGCTGGTTTCAAAAGGCATGGTCAAGGATTTCGCGCATCCCGAAGCGGGGCTGATGACGCCGTACACGGCGCTTGTGGTGTTTGCAGTCGGCCTGTTT
>Ga0123329_1004394_pt1 | contig 11073 bp, 6 predicted proteins | sample BioC12SIPDNA_FD_89703 | JGI IMG/M metagenome (GOLD analysis project Ga0123329, IMG submission 89703) | Anaerobic biogas reactor microbial communites from Washington, USA - Biogas_R1_B C12 SIP DNA | ecosystem: Engineered > Bioreactor > Anaerobic > Unclassified | place: Washington, USA | collected... | reverse complement strand
GGGGGCGTGCTCAGGCATGTGCGATCAACGAGGGGAGGGTTGGGGTGCGAACCGGCTCAGTTCGCGAGGATGACGTCCACGCGCCGATCTTCCGCCCAGGTGGCTTCGTCGGTGCCGGTGGTGTTGATGTTGAAATAGTATGCCTGGCCGTAGACATAGCGGAGCGAGGCGTACAGGGCGGTCAGGCCCCCTTCCACACCGGCTTCTGTCTGGAAGTAACCCGGCTCGAAGAAGGTGCGGGGCTGCTCCTCGAGGATCTTGTTGCAGGAAGCGGCGGAAAGGACAACGGCTGCAAAAGCAGTGATGATATATGTCAATTTTTTCATGTCCGTGGCTGATTAGAAGGTGATGTTGATGCCGAAGAGGTAGTTCCGGGTGTTCGGCGTGTTGGTGCCGATGACCTTCTGGCGATACAGGTACCCGGCGCTGGCCTGGTTCTCGGTGCCCCGGGAGTTCGGCTCGGGATCGAGGCCGCACTCGCGGTGGAAGTCGGAGAAGAGCACGAACGGATTCTGGGCCGTCGCATAGACGCGCAGTTTGTCGAATCCGAAGCGGCGCAGGGCGCCGATCTTTTCGAAGTTGTAGCCGAGCGTGACCGTGCCGATCTTCAGGTAGGAGCCGTCAAAATAAGACAGGGTCGAGCCGTAGAGCGGGTTGTCGTTGCTGTTGAGTCCGCCCGGACGCGGGTAGCGGGCACCGGTGTTGCTTTCGGTCCAGTAGTCCACCTTAAGTTGGCCGCGACGGCCGGTCAGCATGTTCAGATAGCCGCTGGAGCCGTGCAGGGTGGAGATCAGGATGCCGCCGGCCTGGAAGGTGCCGAGGACGGTGAGATCCCAGTTGCGGAACTGCAGGCGGGTGTTGAAACCACCGAGGAAGTTCGGATCGGCGTTGATCGGCACCCTGTCGTTCTCGTCGATGGCGCGAACGGGCTTGCCGGCAGCGTCATATTCGCCATGATACTTGACCTTGATGTCGCCCGGCGCGGCGCCCGGCTGCAGGATGTTCATCAATGCCTCCTCGCCCTTCTGCCACAGGCCGTCGTACTCGTAGTCGTACAGGCAGTTGATCGGCTTGCCTACGAACCAGCGGTTGCCGCGGTCCTCGGTCTGGCCGGAAGCCAGGGAGACCAACTTGTTGCGGTTGGCGTAGACGTTGATGCCGGCATCCCATCTCCAATCGCCGGAGTCGATGATCGTGGCGTTTAGGGAAAATTCGACACCCCGGTTCTGCGTGCTGCCGATGTTGGCAGTGTAGCTGCCAACGCCTGCGGTGGACGGAAGGTTCAGGTTAAGCAGGATGTCGTGGGTCTTCTGGGAGTAGTACTCGACCGTACCGGTCAGGCGGCCCTGGAGGAAGGCGAAGTCGATACCGTAGTTCCAGGTGTTGGAATACTCCCAGCCGAGCTCGGTGTTGGGCAGGGTGGAGACGAAGTAACCCATGGCATAGGTGGTCTCGCCGAAGTTGTAGGGACGCGTGCCCAGCGAACCGAGGGTCTGGTAGGGATTGATGGCCTGGTTGGAGGTCTCGCCGTAACCGACGCGGAGCTTGAGTTCGTCCAGCCAGCCGCGGCTGCCCTCCATAAAGGACTCGTTGTGGATGTTCCAGCCGACGGAAACGGCCGGGTAAGTGTGCCACTGGTGACCCTTTGCCAGACGCGAGGAGGCGTCGGAACGGACGGCGGCGGAGATCATGTACTTGTCGGCATAGCTGTACATGACGCGGCCCATGTAGGAGATCAGGCCCGCCTGCCAGTAGTTGGAGGAGTTCGGGCTGACGGTGATGTTCTGAGCGGAAGCAAAGAACGGAGCCATCAGGGACAGGGCCACGATGCCAAGGATTTTCTTGAGGTTAAATTGCATAAAGTGTAAGAGTTATTGGTTGAATAATGTTTGTCCGTCAAGCGGGTTCGACACAAAATTATCTGAATTCCCCACGCGGCCAAGACAGGCGCGTAACAGAAGTTGTCAATTTTGTAACCTGCTCTTGGGGGTTATTTTTGATTTTGTATTTTTGTACCCAAAATTTATAAGAAATGAAAAGAGGGTGTTTTATCCTGCTGACGCTCATCCTGCTTTGCCCGCTGCGCAGCTTCGGGCAGGCGGCCCGGCTCTATACATCAGACAATGGTTTGCCCAGTTCGCAGATCAACAAGATCCACCAGGACGACAAAGGCGTGATCTGGCTCGGCACGGAAGGCGGCCTGATCCGCTTCGACGGGCTGGACTTCGAAACCTTCCGGCACGACCGGACGAAAGAGAATGCGCTCAGCAGCTCGTCGGTCAACGAGATCTACCAGGACAGCTACGGGACAAAATAGGTCGGTACCGCCAGCGGGCTGAACCTGTTTGACTCCGACCACAACCGCTTCAGCCGAATCGAGCTGAACGACAACCGCAACCCGTCGGCGAACCAATACATCAGCAGCCTGCTGGAGGTCCCCGACCGCAATTCCGGCAGCCTCCTGTACGTGGCCACGAGCGGTTCCGGCATCTATGTCATCGACCCGGCGACGCACGCGTTGAAGGAAGACGTGCGGGAGGAACTGTTCCGCGTGGTGCCGAACGATTATATCCGGGCCCTGTTCCTGGACAGCTCGCGCCGGCTGTGGATCTTCCCCGACGGGACGGGCCTGCCGGTTGTGCTGAACGCCGACACCCTCTCGCCGGTCACGGACGTCAACTGGAGCCCCGAGCTGCTCCGCGAGGCCGCCCAGCTCCGGCTGGGAGCGTTCGCGCAGGATCCCCTGACCGGCAACATGCTGCTGTCCTCCGCGCGCGGGCTCCTCATCTATGATGCCGGCGCCGGATTCGTCCGCCGTGTCAAGGGCGGACGGGCGGCGGGGATCACGGCCTCCGCCGTGCTGTTCAACAGCCAGGCGGAGCCCGGCGACGGCCGCACGTTCCTGGTCGGCAACGAGAACGGAGGCCTGCTCCTGTTCGACACCCGTACGGAGGAGGTCTCCGCCGGAGTCCTCGCCTCCATCCGCCAGGACAGCGGCAGCTGGAAAGTCAACCAATTGTTTGAGGATTCGCAGGGCAACATCTGGCTCGGCCTCTACCAGAAAGGGCTCCTCGTCTCGCCCAAGTCCATGTTCGGCTTTTCCTACCAGGGATTCAGCAGCCGGGGCGTCCCGGGCGAAAACAGCGCCTGCGTGATCTCCGTGTACGAAGACGGGGACCGCCTGTGGGTCGCCACCGACGGCGCGGGCCTGTTTTGCCAGACCGGCGGCCCGCGGGGCCGGACGGTCTGCTACAACCAGGACAACAGCGCCCTGACCAACAATGCCGTCATGGCCGTGACGGGCGACGCCCACGGCACCCTCTGGATCGGAACCTTCCTGGACGGATTGTTCTATCTGGATGCCGGCGGTGCGATCCGGCGCTTTACGCAGGCGGACGAGATCGGCGCCGACCGGATCCGCACCCTCGCCTACGACACGGTCCGGGACCAGATATATGTCGGCACCTACGGCAGCGGCCTGGTCGTGATCGACGCCGCGGCGAGACGCGTGAAAGCCCATCTGGTCGAGGACGACTACCGCTGGATCAGCGCCCTGCACCAGGACCGCGACGGCCTGCTCTGGGTGGGCACCTACAACGGTCCCAAATGCTACGACCCGCAGACCGGACGCATCATTCCGTTCAATATCCTGCCCCAGGGAGAGACCGTCCAGCGTATCTATGCCATCTGCAGCGGCGCCGACGACACCATGTGGTTCGGCACGGAGGAAGGACTGTTCCGGGTGGACACAGATACCCAGGACGTCCGGCAATACACCGAACAGGACGGCCTGGCGGACAATGTCATCCGAGACATCCTCTGCACGACCTCGGGAGAACTGTGGATCTCGACGGCGAGCGGCCTGTCCCGCCTGTCGCCCCGCACCGGGCAAATCGCCAGTTACCATGCCTCCGACGGGCTCCAGGGCAATGAATTCCGCTCCGGCGCCGCCTTCAAGTCCGCCTCGGGGCGGCTCTATTTCGGCGGGACGGACGGACTCACCTCCTTCTCCCCCCTGCTGGTGGACGGCGGCTTCCACAAGATCCCGCAGGTGTCGCTCTCACGCCTGACCCTGCTCGACCGCGAAATCAGTTACGACCCCGACAGAAACGGGGAAAACCTCATCGACAAACACCTCTCCGAGGCCACGAGGATCCTGGTCCCGAGGGGGGTGGACCTCTTCTCCATCGCCTTCTCCGTACCGGAATACACCAACCCCCAGCGCGTCCAGTACGCCTATCGCCTGCGCGGCTTCGACTCCGACTGGAAGACGGCTCCCGCCCGGCAGCGCTCCGCTACCTATACCAACGTCCCCCCGGGACGCTACCTGTTCGAGGTCAAGGCCTATTTCGACGGCAGCCCGGACGATTTCTCGAGCCGGCAGGTGGGGATCCGCGTCGAAGCGCCCTGGTTCCGGCAGGGCTGGGCCTACGTGATCTACCTGATGCTGCTCGCCGTGGCAGGATGGCTGCTGTACCGCACGTACCGCAACAGGCGCCTGCAAAAGCAGCAGCAGAAAGAGGCCGAACTCAAGGAGCTCCGTCTCGGCCTGTTCACCAACCTCACCCACGAGATCCGCACGCCGCTGTCGCTGGTGATGGGGCCGCTGCGGACCCTGCGCGAGGGAGAAATGGATCCCGCACAGAAGGACACCTACAACCTCATGTATCGCAACTGTCTGCGTATCAACCGTCTGGTGGACCAGTTGATGGATATCCGCAGAATTGACGCCGGACAGATGCAGCTACATTTCCGGGAGACGGACATCATCTACTTCATCCGGGACATCATGCAGTCCTTCGACAGCCTCGCCGCCGCGAAATCCATCCGTTTCACCCTCACGTCCGAGCACGGGGAGGAGATCCTGTGGGTGGACCAGGGCAACTTCGACAAGATCATCTACAACATCCTCTCGAACGCATTCAAGCACACCCCGGACAACGGGCGCATCCAGGTGAGCGTGTCCGGTCCGGTCCCCAACCGGGACGTGCTGCATCCCGATATCCGGGAATACGTGGAAGTGGTCATCTTCAACTCCGGCAGCCGCATCGAGGAAGAATACATCAGCCGCATCTTCGAACGCTTCGTGCAGATCAACCCCTATGACGCCAATACCGGCTCGGGCGTGGGCTTGAACCTGACCAAAATGCTGGTAGAGATGCACCACGGCGGTATTTTTGCGGAAAACCGCGAGGACGGCGTGGCCTTCCGCGTGCTCGTACCCGCAGGCAAGGCGCACCTGACCGGCGACGAACTCTCCGCCACGACGCACCACAAAGACCTGTACGCCAAGAGCCGGACGGCCGACGACAGCCACGAGGACGAGACCTTCGCTCCGGAGGAATCCCCGGAGGAAAAGACGGTCCGGACACGCCGGGACCTCGTCATCATCGAAGACGACGACGACACGCGCAAGTACCTCAAGTCCCTGCTCGGCAGCCGCTACAACGTAACGGCCTGCGCCAGCGGACAGGAGGCCTGGCCGGTCATCACCACCACGCTCCCCGACGCCGTGGTCACGGACCTGGTGATGCCGGGCATGACCGGCAGCGAACTGTGCGCCCGCATCCGCCAGAACCCCGCCACCAACCACATCCCCGTGCTGATCCTGACCGGTCATAGGGGCGAGCGGGAACAGCAGGCGGCCAGCGACAGCGGCGCCGACAAATTCCTCTCCAAACCCATCTCCGTGGAATTGCTCCTCAGCAGCATCGCCCAGGTCATTTCAGCCCGCGAGACGGTCAAGGGCAAGTTCGGCGGCGCCATGACCTTCGACTACTCCGGCATCAAGATGAGCTCCGCCGACGAGAAGCTCCTCCGGCGCATCGTAGAAAGCGTCCAGACCCATTTGGACGATCCGGAGTACGACGTGTCGGCGCTGTGCCGGGACGTCGGCATCAGCCGGGTCCACCTCAACCGCAAGCTCAAGGAGAACGGCAACGTGCCGCCGAGCGTGCTGATCAAGTCGTACCGGATGAAACAGGCCGCCTACCTGCTCGCAAACAACAAGGTAAACGTGTCCGAAGTGGCCTACCGGGTCGGCTTCGCCTCGCATTCCTACTTCTCCAGCTCGTTCCGGGATTTCTTCGGGATGACGCCCCGCGAGTTCGTGGCCCGCTATGCCGGCCACGCGGACGACGAAAACCTCAAAAAGCTCTTCGAGTAGCCGCGTGTTACATATTTGAAAGGCTTTGGTCTTAAAATGTAACAGACCGGGTAATGGTTTTGTTACATTTGCGCAGAATTGACCAAAGCCTTTTCGTGTATGGACAAGCCACGCCTCTTCTGCCTCCTCACAGCACTGCTGCTGCTCTCCCTCCCGGCGAAAGCCATCGACCATCCGGGTATCACGGAGCCCCGTACGGGCCCCGGCCGCTTCACCCTGATCGGTGAAGGCGTCCCCGTTGCGGTCGTGACCGACCCGGCCGACGAGCCGGGCGTGCTGATCGCGGCGGAGACGCTGCGCGAAGACTTTGCCCGCGTGTGCGGGCGCAAAGCCGCCCCGGAAGGCCCTCGCGCCATTCTCGCGGGCACGGCCGGCAGTCCGCTCATCCGCCGTCTCGCGGACCGGGGACTGATCGACCTGTCGGGGCTGCAGGGACAATACGAAACCTATTTCATTTCCACCCTCGGCCGATCGGTGCCGGGCTACGAAGACGTCCTCGTGATCGCGGGGGCGGACATGCGCGGCACCATCTACGGCCTCTATGAGATTTCCGAGCAGATCGGCGTCTCGCCCTGGTACGACTGGGCGGACGTGCCGGTGACGCACCGCGAAGACCTGTCGCTGGCGGCAGGCACCTATACCGTGGCGCCCCCGGCCGTCCGCTACCGGGGCATTTTCCTCAACGACGAAGCGCCCTGCCTGACCTCCTGGGTCGGCAACACCTACGGCACCGACCACGGTGACCACCGATTCTACGCGCGCGTTTTCGAACTGCTCCTGCGCCTGCGCGCCAATTTCCTCTGGCCCGCGATGTGGGACTGGGCCTTCTATGCCGACGACCCGCAGAACAGCCGGACGGCCCGCGACATGGGCATCATCATCGGCACCTCGCACCACGAGCCCATGGCGCGCAACCACCAGGAATGGGCGCGGCGCGGCGGCGCGGACGGCCCCTGGGACTACAAGGCCAACCGCAAGGTCCTCGACCGCTTCTTCACCGAAGGCATGGAACGCGCCCGGGACACGGAGGACCTGATCACCATCGGCATGCGGGGCGACGGCGACGCGGCGATGGGCCAGGAAGGCCAGGAAGAAAAGTACATCGACCTGCTGGAGAATATCATCAAGAACCAGCGGAAGATCATCCGCAAGGTCACCGGCAAGCCGGCCGAACAGCGGCCGCAGGTCTGGGCCCTGTATAAAGAGGTGCAGCAGTATTACGATCTGGGTCTGCGCGTTCCCGACGACGTGACCATCCTGCTCAGCGACGACAACTGGGGCAACGTCCGCAAGCTTCCCACCGCCGCGGAGCGCAAGCGCAAAGGCGGCTGGGGCATTTGTTACCATGTGGACTACGTGGGCGCTCCACGCAACTCAAAGTGGCTGAATGTCACGCCGATACAGAACATGTGGGAGCAGCTGCAGCTGACGTACGCCTATGGCGTCGACCGCCTCTGGGTGCTGAATGTCGGCGACCTCAAGCCGATGGAATATCCGATCGACCTCTTCCTCGCCATGGCCCGCCGGCCGGAAGCTTTTTCGGCGGAAACCCTGCCGGATCACACGCGCAGCTTCTTTGCGGCGGCCTTCGGCGAGGACCAGGCTGACGAGGCGGCGCGCATCCTCAACCTCTACTGCAAATACAGCGGCCGCACCACGGCCGAGATGATGGACCGGACGACCTACGACCTCGCCTCCGGCGAATTCAAACGCGTCAGCGACGATTTCGCCCGGCTCGAAGCCGAGGCGCTGCGCCAGTTCCTGACGCTCGGGCCCGCCGCCCGCGACGCCTATCGGCAGCTCATCCTCTTCCCGGTGCAGGCCCTCTCCAACCTCTATGAAATGTACTACGCGCAGGCGATGAACCACGCGCTTTACTCCCGGGGCGACCCGGCCGCCGACGCCTGGGCGGACCGCGTGGAGCGCTGCTTCGCGCGCGACGCGGCCCTGTGCACGCAGTACAATAAGGAGATGTCCGGCGGCAAATGGGACGGGATGATGACTCAGAAGCACATCGGCTATGTCTCCTGGAACGACGATTTCCCCGCCGACCGCATGCCGGAGGTGTACCGCATCGGCGCCGTGGCTCCCGGCGGCTTCTCCTTCGCAGCCGACCCGCGCGGCTTCACCGCCATCGAGGCGGAGCATTATTTCGCGGCGCAGACGGCGGACGGCACGCGCTGGACCGTCATTCCCGACATGGGCCGCACGCTCAGCGGCCTGGCCCTGATGCCCTATACCCTGCCCGCGGAGGGCGCCGCGCTGCACTACCGCGTCCAGCTGCCGGAGGGCGTCGGCGAGGTCAAGGTGCACGTGGTCACGAAATCCACCCTCGCTTTCAACAACAGCGGTCACCGCTACGAAGTGGTCCTGGACGGGGAGACACAGGTCCAGCACTTCAACGAACGCCTCAACGAAGACCCCGCCAACATCTATTCCGTGTATTACCCGACCGTCGCGCGGCGCGTGGTGGAGACCGTCTCCGTGCTGCCGGCGCAGGCGGGCTGGACCGAGCTCGTCCTGCGTCCGCTGGATCCGGGTATCGTCTTCGAAAAGATCGTGCTGGATTACGGCGGCTACACCCCGCAGTTCCTTTTCGGCGAGGAGTCTGCCGCCCGGAAGATTGCCGAATAATTCCTATATTTGTCTTTGCTATGCAGAAAACCTGGAGATGGTTCGGCAAGAAGGACCCGATCACGCTTGCCATGCTCAAACAGATCGGGGTGGAAGGCATCGTGACCGCCCTGCACGATGTCCCGCTGGGGCAGGTGTGGACGCGGGAGAAGATTCACGACCTTCGCTCATACATTGAAAGTTACGGCCTGTGCTGGAGTGTCGTGGAGTCGCTTCCCGTGGTGGAGACCATCAAGTACGGCGGCCCTGACCGGGACGCGCAGATCGAGGTTTACAAGCAGTCCCTGCGCAACCTCGCCGCCGAGGGGATCCGCTGTATCTGCTACAATTTCATGCCGGTGCTGGACTGGGCGCGGACGGATCTTTTCCACCCGAATCCGAACGGCGCGACGAACCTGTATTTCAATTATGCCGAGTTCGCCTACTTCGACATCTACTTCCTCAAGCGCCCCGGCGCCCGCGAAGAATGGGCGAAGTTCCGCTTCCCGGACGGCGTCGGGCAAGGACGCGACGTTCTGGCGGAGGCCGACGCGCTGGCCGGGACGATGACGCCGGAGAAGGACCACAAACTCGTGGAGACCATCGTCATCAAGACGCAGGGCTTCGTGAGCGGGAATTTCAGCGAGAGCGACGAGGCCCCCGTCCAGAAGTTCCGCGATTTCCTCGCCCTGTACAAGGACATCGACAAAGCGGCCCTCCGCGCCAACATGAAATACTTCCTGGAAGCCATCATGCCTGTCTGCGAGGAGTGCGGCATCAACATGTGCGTCCACCCGGACGACCCTCCCATCGAGGTCCTGGGGCTTCCCCGCATCGTCCGCACGGAAGAAGACATCGAATGGTTCCTGGACGCCGTTCCCAACCCGCATAACGGCCTGACTTTCTGCGCCGGATCCCTCTCCGCCGGGGCCTACAACGACGTCGTGGCCCTGGCCCGGAAGTTCGCTTCGCGCACGCATTTCGTGCATCTGCGCTCCTGCCACATCTTCCCCAACGGAGACTTCACCGAGGCCTCGCACCTGGGCGGCCGGGCGGACCTGGTCGAACTGGTCCGCATCTTCGAGAAGGAGAATCCCGCCCTGCCGATGCGCGTGGACCATGGGATGACCTTCACCGACAAGCCCGGCGGCATCATGGACGAATCGGCCCATGGCCACAACGCCGGCTATACGCTGCTCGGCCGCATGTTCGCGATGGGCCAGGTCCAGGGCATCATCGCCACCGTGGACCGGGAACTGGGCCTCCCTTACAAACAACCCGGATTCTTCGACTGAAATGAGACTGACTGATATCCTGACGGGGGACTTCGATCCCGCTGAATGGGAAGCCCGGGGCTACCGGCTCCCGAAGTACGACATCGGCGCCGTCAAGGCGAAAACCCACGCCGAGCCCACCTGGGTGCATTTCGGCGGAGGTAATATCTTCCGCGCCTTTCCGGCCGCCATCCTGAACGAGGCCCTGAACGCCGGCCGATACGACCGCGGCGTCATCGTGGCGGAGACCTTCGATTACGAAGTCATCGACCGGGTCTACGCCCCATACGGGAACCTTTCCCTGTCGGTGAGCCTCCAGTCCTCCGGGACGATCGAAAAAACGGTCATCGCCTCCGTCACGGAGGCCCTGAAAGCCGATTACGCCTTCCCCGACTGGGAGCGCCTGAAGGAAATCTTCCGGAACCCGTCCCTCCAGATGATTTCCTTCACCATCACCGAGAAGGGTTACACCGTCGCGCCCTCCGACCTGGACCGCGGCCTGACGCCCGTTCTGGCGATGGGCAAGGTCGCCGCCCTGATGCTGGAACGCTTCAAGGCCGGGACGCTGCCGCTGACCGTGCAGTCCATGGACAACTGCTCCCACAACGGAGACAAGGTCAAGGAGGGCGTTCTCGCCTATGCGCAACGCTGGGTCGCCGACGCGCTGGCCCCGGCGGAATTCCTCGCATGGCTGCAGGACGGCTCGAAGGTCAGCTTCCCCTGGTCAATGATCGACAAGATCACGCCCCGCCCCCACGCAAAGGTGCAGGAAATGCTCGCCGCGGACGGCTTCGAGGACACGGAAACCTTTGAAACCCAAAAACATACCTTCACCGCTCCGTTCGTCAATTCCGAAGAAGTGCAGTATCTTGTCATCGAGGACGATTACACCTGCGGCCGGCCGCCGCTGGAGGAGGGAGGAGCGCTCTTCACCACCCGGGAGACGGTGGACAAGGTGGAGACGATGAAGGTCACCACCTGCCTCAACCCGCTGCACACGGCGATGAGCCTGTTTGGATG
>Ga0123329_1004393_pt1 | contig 11074 bp, 8 predicted proteins | sample BioC12SIPDNA_FD_89703 | JGI IMG/M metagenome (GOLD analysis project Ga0123329, IMG submission 89703) | Anaerobic biogas reactor microbial communites from Washington, USA - Biogas_R1_B C12 SIP DNA | ecosystem: Engineered > Bioreactor > Anaerobic > Unclassified | place: Washington, USA | collected... | reverse complement strand
CGAGCACGAGCGCAAGCCGCTCTGGCAGGTCGGCCTCGAGCACGTCGAGCGTGACCGCATGGTCGTCGAGCGCGAGGGCCCCGAGCGTGAGTCCCGCCGCGCGAACGGTCTCGAGAGCTGCGGGCCAGGTCTCGGCACGCGCCCACGGGATCGAGAAGACCGCGCCCATCGACACGCGCACCGCGCGCCGGTAGAGCGGGTCGGCGCACCGTGGGGAGACGAGCACCGCGTCGACGCCGAGCGCGGCCGCGCTGCGGAAGATCGCCCCGACGTTCGTGTGGTCCGTGACGTCCTCGAGGATCGCGACCCGTCGTGCGCCCGCGAGGAGCTCGGGGATCGTGGGTTGCGCGGGGCGGTGCACGATCGCGAGAGCCCCGCGGTGCAGGTGGAAGCCCGTGAGCCGCTCGAGCGTCGCGGGCTCGCCGACGAACACCGGGACCGTCTCACCAGGTCGCTGGGCGCCTGCGATCACGTCCGCGAGGCCCTCGAGCCAGCGCTCGGCGAGCAAGAAGGACTCGATGCGGTGGCCCGCCTCGAAGGCGCGCCGCACGACGAGCGAGCTCTCCGCGACGTACGTCCCGGTCGCGGTGTCCTTGCGCTGGCGCAGCGCGACGTCGGTGAGCCGCGTGTACGGCTCGAGGCGAGGGTCGGCGACGTCGTCGATCCGCACGACCCAGGGCTCGCTCACGGTCGCCCAGTCTCGCTGGCCGCCCGTCGCGAGCGCAACGGTGCCCGCTCAGCCCCGACCACGCGCACTGTCCCGGCACGACGACGTCCGTCTCGGCCACCCTCGCGCTCCGAGCGCACTCGAGGTCAAGGGCGCGAGGCGCGTGCCCCGAGGAACGCCGCAAGGGCGCCCACGACGGCGATCACGGGGACGAGGAGGAAGGCCTGGTGCGGGCCGACGGCGTCCGCGAGGGCACCGAGCGCGAACGGCAGGACACCGATGGCCAGCCCCCCGGCGAGCGTCGCGCGCGCCTGGGCCTTGTCGACAGCCGCACCGGCCGCGCGCAGCAGGAGCGAGATCGCGAGCGGGTACTGCGCCCCGTAGCCGAGCCCTGCGACGAAGAGCCCGGCGAGCGCGAGCCATGCCTCGGTCGCGGTCCACAGCACGGCCCACCCCGCGACCGACACGAGGAAGGACGCGGTGAGCAGGTGCGCCGGTCGCACGCGCAGCGAGAGCGGCCCGACGACGAAGCGGATGATCGACATGCCCGCGACGAGGCCCGCGGTCGTCGCGGTCGCGATGCTCGCCGGGGCACCCGTGCGACCCACGACGAGCTCGGCGGACCAGTACGTCGTGACGTTCTCGAGCCCGATGCCCGCGAGGATCGCGACGAGGAAGCACCATGACGCGAGGGCCTGGGGGCGCAGCCTCGTGCGCGGGACGGGCCAGCGCCGAGGTTCGGGCTCGGGCTCGGCCGGGGCCACGGGGATCTCCTCGGTCACGGCGGGCGAGACCTGCCGTGACGGGAGCTGCACACGCCGGGCGAGCAGCGCGGTGACGAGCGCGATCACGGCCGTGACCGCGACCGCGGGACGCCACCCCCACCCGATCGCCACCGCCCCGCCGACCGCGAGCGGGCCGAGCAGGCCGATCGAGGAACCCACGCCGTTGGCCTCGGTGATGATCGCCGAGGCTGCGCCGCGATGGTGCAGGGCGAGAGCCACCTGCGCGCTCGAGACCGCGATGTTGCCACCGACCGAGAGCACGAACATGCCCGAGAGGGTCCACACGACCGAGGTGCCCAGCAGGAGCGGGGCGACGCCTCCCGCGATGAGGAAGCCACCGAGCATGAGCGTCGCGCGGCGTCCCGTGCGAGCCACGAGGCGCGGGGTGAGCACCGCAGCGACCACGGCACCTGCCGCGAGCGCGGTCCCGTGCAACCCGCCGAGCGCGCGCGAGACGCCCAGGTCAGCGGTCAGGAGCGGGACGCTCGGGCTGAAGCTGTACAGGAACCAGCCCCACATGACGAAGGTGCCGTACAGGGTCAGGGTCAGCCTGTCGCGGCGCGGCGTCCTGGGCTCGGATGTCACCCCCCTATCGTCGCAGGCCGTGAGGGTGGTCAGGACGACGGGGGGCCTACTCGACGGGGGCGGCCGCCTCGGCGAACTGGCTCTCGTAGAGCCGCGCGTAAGCCCCACCCACCGCGAGCAGCTCGGCGTGCGAACCGCGCTCGACGATCCGTCCCTGCTCCATGACGAGGATCGTGTCCGCGTCACGGATCGTCGAGAGGCGGTGGGCGATCACGAACGCGGTGCGGCCCTCGCGCAGCGCGGCCATCGCGTGCTGGACGAGCACCTCGGTGCGTGTGTCGACCGAGCTCGTCGCCTCGTCGAGGATGAGGATCGCGGGGTCGGCAAGGAATGCGCGCGCGATCGTCAGCAGCTGCTTCTCCCCCGCCGACACGTGCGTGTCGTCGTTGTCGAGCACGGTGTCGTAGCCCTCGGGCAGGGTCCGTACGAAGCGGTCGACATAGGTCGCCTCGGCAGCCGCGACGATCTCCGCACGGCTTGCGTGGTCGACCCCGTAGGCGATGTTCTCGGCGATCGTCCCGCCCACGAGCCACGTGTCCTGCAGGACCATGCCCATCTGCGAGCGCAGCTCGTCGCGCGTGAGCTCGCGCGTGTCGACGCCGTCGAGCGTGATGCGCCCGGAGTCGATCTCGTAGAAGCGCATGAGCAGGTTCACGAGCGTCGTCTTGCCCGCGCCGGTCGGTCCGACGATCGCGACCGTCTGGCCGGGCTCGGCGACAAGCGAGAGGTCCTCGATGAGCGGCGTCTCGGGCTCGTAGGAGAACGACACATCCTCGAACGCGACCCGCCCGCGCACGGGTCGCTCGAGCGTCGCGGGGTGCTCGGGGTCGGGCTCCTGCTCCTCGGCGTCGAGCAGCTCGAAGACCCGCTCGACACTCGCGATGCCCGACTGCACGAGGTTGGCCATCGAGGCGATCTGGGTCACGGGCTGGGCGAACATGCGCGAGTACTGGATGAACGCCTGGACGTCGCCAAGCGTGAGGGTGCCCGAGGCGACGCGCAGCGCGCCGACGACGGCGACCACAAGGTAGTTGAGGTTCGCGACGAAACCGATCGCGGGCTGGATGATCCCCGAGATGTACTGCGCCTTGAAGCTCGCCTCGTAGAGCGTCTCGTTGCGCTCGGCGAACTCCTGCGCGGACTGCTCCCGGTGGCCGAAAACCATGACGAGCTCGTGCCCGGTGTACATCTCCTCGATGTGGGAGTTGACCTTGCCGGTCCACTCCCACTGGCGCACGAACTGCGGCCTGGACCGCTTCGCGATCGCCCCCGCGAGGACCATCGAGACCGGAATCGTCGCGAGCGCGATCAGCGCCAAGAGCGGGGAGATCCAGAACATCATCGCGAGCACGCCGACGACGGTCAGGAGCGCGGCGATGAGCTGCGAGAGGGTCTGCTGGAGAGTCTGGGCGACGTTGTCGATGTCGTTCGTGACCCGGCTCAGCAGCTCGCCGCGCGTCTGCTTGTCGACGTAGCGCAGCGGGACGCGCGAGAGCTTGTCCTCGACGTCCGCGCGTAGCCGCAGCACGGTGCGCTGGACGACGCCCGCGGCGAGCCAGCCCTGGACCCAGCCGAAGAGGAACGAGCCGACGTAGACGGCCACCACGAGCAGCAGGACGCGGGCCAGCCCATCGGTGTCGATCCCCTGACCGGGAACGACGTCCATCCCCGACACGAGGTCGGCGAAGGTGTCCTGGCCGTCCGCGCGCAGCCCCGCGACGACCTCGTCCTTCGACAGCCCGGCGGGCAGACGGGAGCCGATGAAGCCGCTGAAGATGAAGTTCGTCGCGTCACCGAGCAGGCGCGGGCCCACGACCGCGAGCACGACGGACAGCGTCCCGGCGACCGTGATGAGGACGAGCGGGAGACGCTCGGGCCGCAGCTCGCGCAGCAGCCGCATCCCCGAGGCGCGAAAGCTCTGGGGCTTCTCCCCCGGCATGCCCATCGCGGCGCCGGACGGGCCGTGCGGGCGGCGGGGCGGACGGTTCTCGCTCACCGTGCCTCCTGCGCACTCAGCTGGGAGTAGACGATCTCCTGGTACGTCTCACACCGCTCGAGGAGCTCGGTGTGCGACCCGGTGTCGACGACCGCGCCGTCCTCGAGCACCACGATGCGCTGCGCGTGCCGGATCGTCGCGACCCGCTGGGCGACGACGAGCACGACGGCGTCCTTCGTCTCGGGTGCGAGGGCGGAGCGCAGCGCAGCATCGGTCGCGTAGTCGAGCGCGGAGAAGGAGTCGTCGAACAGGTAGATGCTCGGGCGGCGCACGAGGGCCCGGGCGATCGCGAGCCGTTGGCGCTGACCGCCCGAGACGTTCGCCCCACCCTGGACGACGGGGGCGTCGAGCCCCTCGGGCATGGCCTCGACGAAAGCCTTCGCCTGCGCGACCTCGAGCGCGTGCCACAGCTCGTCGTCGTCGGCGTCGGGCTTGCCGTAGAGCAGGTTCGAGCGGATCGTGCCCGAGAACAGGAAGGGGCGCTGCGGGACGAGCCCGATGCGCGACCACAGGTCCTCGAGCGCAACGTCGCGCACGTCGACCCCGTCGACGAGGACGGCTCCGCCCGTGACGTCGAACAGTCGAGGCACGAGGTTGAGCAAGGTCGACTTGCCCGAGCCGGTCGAGCCGATGATCGCCGTCGTGCTCCCCGGCTCGGCGACCAGGTCGACCCCGTGCAGGACGGCCTTCTCCGCGCCGGGGTACCGGAACTCGACGCCGCGCAGCTCGATGCGGCCACGCCCCTCGGCGGGGAAGACCACGGGCCGCTCGGGCTCGACCACGGTCGGTTCCGCGTCGAGGATCTCACCGATGCGCTCGGCCGAGACCATCGCCCGCGGCACCATGACGAACATCATCGTCGTCATCATCACGCCCATGAGGATGAAGGCGATGTACGACAGGAACGCGACGAGCGCCCCGACCTCCATCTGACCGGCCTCGATGCGACCCGCGCCGAACCAGAGCACCGCCGCGCTCGTGAGGTTGAGCACGAGCATGACGAGGGGGAACATGAACGCCATGACCTTGCCGACGCGCAAGGACACGTCGAACAGGCGCTCGTTCGCCTCGGCGAACCGCTGCTCCTCACGCGCCTCACGGACGAAGGCCCGGATGACGCGGATCCCCGAGATCTGCTCGCGCATGACACGGTTGATCTCGTCGATGCGCTTCTGCATCGTGCGGAACATCGGGACCATGCGCCACACGACGAGGGCGACGATCCCCGCGAGGACGGGGACCGAGACGAGCAGGACGCCTGAGAGCTCGACGTCCTCGCGCAGCGCCATGACCACACCGCCGACGAGCAGGATCGGCGCCATGATCATCATCGTGAAGGTCATGAACACGACCATCTGGACCTGCTGGACGTCGTTGGTCGTGCGCGTGATGAGCGTGGGCGCCCCGAAACGGCCCATCTCCTGCGCGGAGAACCCTTGGACGTGGGAGAACACCCGCGCTCGCACGTCGCGACCGAAGCCCATCGCGGCGCGCGAGCCGAAGTACACCGCAAGGATCGCGCCGACCACCTGGACGAGGCTCACGGCGAGCATGACCGCCCCGAGACGCAAGATCTCGCGCGTGTCCCCGCGCGCGACGCCGTCGTCGATGATGTCGGCGTTGAGGCTCGGCAGCAGGAGCGTCGCGATCACCTGGACGACCTGCAGGACCCCGACGAGGATGACCGCGCCCGCGTAGGGACGCAGGTGCGTGCGCAGCAGCCGGGCTAGCACGGCGGGCTCACGTGGTTCGGCACCCTGTGAGCGTACGCACGAGGGCGGAACCTCCCAAGGAGATTCCGCCCTCGTTCGCTCGTGGCGTGAACGCTCAGCGCTCGGGCTGCTGGCCCGCCTCTGCACCCGGGTCGAACGGCGCACCCGACTGCGTGCCCGCGCTCGTCGCCTCGGTCGTGGCCGCCTCGGACTGGCGCTTGGCCTCGGCGAGCGCCTCGGCGGGGCTCGTCAGGGCGGACTCGGGCAGCGCGTCACCGAGCGGCGAGCCGCCGCCCGAGCGCCACGGGACGCCGTCGTCGTCGCCGTCGGGCTCGCCCCCGAAGCCCTTCGTGATCGACTTGAGCGCCGCGGTGAACTCGGTCGGGATGAACCACACCTTGTTCGACTGCGTCTTGGCGACCTCGGGCAGCATCTGCAGGTACTGGTACGCGAGGAGCTTGGGGTCGGCGTCGCCGCGGTGGATCGCGTCGAACACCTGCAGGATCGCGCGGGCCTCACCCTCGGCCTTGAGGATCGCGGCCTGGGCCTCACCCTCGGCCCGCAGGATCGCGGCCTGCTTCTCACCCTCGGCCGTGAGGATCTGCGACTGCTTGACACCCTCGGCCGTGAGGATCGCGGCGCGACGGTCACGCTCGGCGCGCATCTGCTGCTCCATCGAGCCCTGGACCGAGGCCGGCGGGTCGATCGCCTTGAGCTCGACACGGTTGACGCGGATGCCCCAACGGCCCGTCGCCTCGTCGAGCACCCCGCGCAGCTGACCGTTGATCTGGTCGCGGCTCGTCAGGGTCTGCTCGAGGTCCATCGAGCCGATGACGTTACGCAGCGTCGTGACGGTGAGCTGCTCGATTCCGGTGATGTAGTTCGCGATCTCGTAGACCGCAGCACGCGGGTCGGTCACCTGGAAGTAGATGACCGTGTCGATGCTCACCACGAGGTTGTCCGAGGTGATCACAGGCTGCGGCGGGAAGGACACGACCTGCTCGCGCAGGTCGACCCCCGCGCGCACGCGATCGACGAAGGGGATCAGAAGGTGGAGCCCCGCGTCGAAGGTCTTCTCGTAGCGGCCGAGCCGCTCGATGATGAGGGCGACCGTCTGCGGCACGATGCGCACCGAGCGCACGATCGTGACGATGACGAAGATCGCCGCGATACCAAGGACGATGTAGCCGAGGACTGTCGAAGGGTTGAGCTCGTCGCCCATGTCTCTCCCAGGGTCGGTGAAGCTGCGGACTAGGTCAGGGGTTCGACGACGGCGGTCGCGCCGTCGATGCGCACGACGCGCACGTGCGCGCCCTCGGGGATCTGCAAGCCGGGAGTGTCGGTGCGGGCGGTCCACACCTCGCCGACGAGCTTGACGCGCCCGCCGACCGCGTCGACCTCGGCGACGACCTGCGCCGTGCGGCCCACGTGCGCCGCGGCGTTGGTCTCGACGAAGGTCGTGCGCTTGCGCCAGTTGCGCACGAGCCACGGGCGCAGCGTCGCGAGCAGGAGCACCGCGACGACGAGCGCGACGACGATCTGCCCCCACACGGGCGCACCGAGCGCGGCCGCGGCCGCACCGCCGAGCGCGCCGCCCGCGAGCATGAGCAGGAACAGGTCGAGCGAGAGCACCTCGATCAGCAGGAACAGGCCAGCGATGGCCACCCACCACAACGTCTGGGTCATGGCACGTCCCCTCTCCCGGCGCTCAACGGCGACCGGTTGTTTTGCCGATCCTTTGCCACACTCTACTCAAGCGGCTACCTGGCCGCGCGCGCCGCCCAGCGCTCCCCGCGGCGCTCGAGCTCGAGCGGAAGGCCGAAGGCGCTCGAGAGGTTCTCGGCCGTGAGCGTCTGCTCGATCGGGCCGGCCGCGTGGACCTTCCCGTCGCGCAGGAGCAGCAGGTGAGTGAAGCCCGGCGGGATCTCCTCGACGTGGTGCGTCACGAGCACGAGGACCGGTGACCGGGCGTCCCCTGCGAGCTCGGCGAGCGCCGCGACGAGCTCTTCACGCCCGCCCAGGTCGAGGCCCGCGGCGGGCTCGTCGAGCAGGAGCAGCTCGGGGTCGGTCATGAGCGAGCGCGCGATCTGCACGCGCTTGCGCTCGCCCTCGCTCAGGGTCGAGAAGGTCCGCTCGGCGAATCGCGCGACGTCGAAGGCCTCGAGGAGGTCCTGCGCACGCTCGAGGTCCAGCTCGGCGTACTGCTCGCGCCAGCGCCCCGTCATGCCGTACGCGGCCGTGAGCACGACGTCACGCACCTGCTCGCCGCCGGGGATGCGGTCCGCGAGCGCTGCGCTCGACAGGCCCACGCGCGGACGCAGCTCGAAGACGTCGACCCGGCCGAGCCGCTCGCCGAGCACGTCCGCCGTCCCCGCCGAAGGGTGCATGCGCCCCGCGGCGATCTGCAGGAGCGTCGTCTTGCCGGCCCCGTTGCGACCGAGCACGACCCACCGCTCACCGTCGGCGACGTGCCAGTCGATGCCGTCGAGGATCGTCGTCGTCCCCCGCCGCAGGCTCACGCCGCGCAGGTCAAGCACGCTCGTCATGGCACAACCCTAGTGTCCCTGCGCGAGCGCGACCGACCGCGGCGCACGGGTCAGCCCGCGAGCACCCGCGCGTAGATCTCGCGCGTGCGGACCGCGACCGAGTCCCACGAGAAGTGCTCCTCGACACGCCGGCGGGCTGCGGCCCCCATCGCCCGGGCGCGCGCGGGGTCGTCCGCGAGCGCAGTGAGCGCCGCAGCGAGGTTCGCGACGAAGGTGTCGGGGTGACGCGGGGTCCCCGTGCCGTCGTCGACCTGGTCGATCGGCACGAGCAGACCCGTCGAGCCGTCCGCGACGACCTCAGGGATCCCGCCCGTCGCGGTCCCCACGACGGGCACACCCACGGCCATCGCCTCGAGGTTGACGATCCCGAGCGGCTCGTAGACCGAGGGGCACGCGAACACGGTCGCGTGCGCGAGCACCGCGACGAGCTCGGCACGCGGGAGCATCTGCTCGACCCACACCACACCCCGACGACGCTCCTGGAGCCGGGCGACGCGCTCGGTCACCTCGGCCGCGAGCTCGGGGGTGTCGGGGGCGCCCGCGCACAGCACGAGCTGAACGTCCGCGGGCAGGTGCTCGGCCGCGCGCAGCAGGTAGGGCAGCCCCTTCTGCCGCGTGATCCGTCCGACGAACACGACCGCAGGGCGGTCCGGGTCGATCCCGAGCCGCTCGACGACCTCGCGCGCCTCGGCCGCGGCGTCGCCCTCGGGGCGGCGCCACGCGTCGAGGTCGATCCCGTTGTGCACGACGTGCACCCGCTCAGGGTCGATCGCGGGGTAGCAGCGCAGGATGTCCTCGCGCATCCCGCCCGAGACCGCGATCACGCCGTCGGCAGCCTCGTAGGCCGTGCGCTCGACCCAGCTCGAGATCGCGTAACCCCCGCCGAGCTGCTCGGCCTTCCACGGGCGCAACGGCTCGAGGGAGTGCGCCGAGACGACGTGCGGGACCGAGTGCAGGAGCGCCGCGAGGTGGCCTGCGAGGTTCGCGTACCACGTGTGCGAGTGCACGAGGTCGGTGCCCTCGATGCGCGCGGCGATCTCGACGTCCGTGCCGAGCGTCACGAGCGCGGGGTTCGCCCCCGCGAGGCCCACGGGCGCGCTGTAGCCCAGGACGCCGTCGTCGGCCCCCTCGCGAGGCCCGTCGAAGCAGTGCACGCGCACCTCGATGTCGCGCCGCAGCACGGCGGCGAGCTCGGCGACGTGCACGCCGGCTCCCCCGTAGACGTGGGGCGGGTACTCACGGGTCACGAGGTCGACTCTCACGACCCTGACGCTAGCGCGCCGCGCGGCCTGCCGTGACCGCTCCCCGGCGTTGCCCCTGGCAGAGCGCGGCTCGGGGTCCTAGGGTCAGGTCATGGCAACATCGCCGCGCGTCCTAGCGATCGTCCTTGCAGGTGGCGAGGGGAAGCGGCTCATGCCGCTCACGTCCCACCGCGCGAAGCCCGCCGTGCCGTTCGGCGGCATCTACCGGCTCGTCGACTTCGCGCTGTCGAACCTCGTGAACTCCGGCTACCTGCGCATCGTCGTGCTGACCCAGTACAAGTCGCACAGCCTCGACCGGCACGTGTCCAAGACGTGGCGCATGTCGACCCTGCTCGGCAACTACGTCGCACCGGTGCCCGCGCAGCAGCGCGTCGGCAAGCACTGGTACCTCGGCAGCGCGGACGCGATCTTCCAGTGCCTCAACATCATCGAGGACGAGCGTCCCGACATCGTCGTCGTCGTGGGGGCGGACCACGTCTACCGCATGGACTTCTCCCAGATGGTCGACGCGCACCTCGAGTCGGGCGCGGAGTTCTCGGTCGCGGCGATCCGCCAGCCGATCGAGCTCGCGACCGAGTTCGGGGTCATCGAGACCACCCCCGAGGACCCGCGGCGCATCGCGGCCTTCCGCGAGAAGCCGAGCGACCCGGTCCCCCTCGCCGACAACCCGCGCGAGGTGCTCGCCTCGATGGGCAACTACGTCGCGACACGCGAGGCGCTCGTCGAGGCGGTCACGGCCGACGCGGCGAACCCCGACTCGAAGCACGACATGGGCGGGGACATCGTGCCGTGGTTCGTCGAGCGCGGGACCGCGGCGGTCTACGACTTCAAGGACAACGACGTCGCGGGCTCGACGGACCGCGACCGCGACTACTGGCGCGACGTCGGGACGATCGACTCGTTCTTCGAGGCCAACAAGGACCTCATCTCCGTCACGCCCGTGTTCAACGTCTACAACGACCGGTGGCCGCTCTACACGGGCTACACGGGGCTGCCGCCCGCGAAGTTCGTGCACGGCTGGCACGGCCGTATCGGCCACGCGGTGAACTCCATCGTCTCCCCCGGCATCTACCTGCACTCGTGGTCCTCGGTGAGCGACTCGGTGCTCATGGACGGCGTGCAGGTGCACCGGCACGCGCAGATCCACCGGGCGATCCTCGACAAGAACGTCATCGTGCCCGAGCGCGCCCGGATCGGGATCGACCCCGAGCACGACCGCGCACGCGGCTTCACAGTGACCGAGTCGGGCATCACCGTCGTCCCCAAGGGCACGGTCGTCTCGAGCTGAGCGGGCCGCGCACCCGCACACCCGCGATCAGGGGATGCGCGCCCCACCTCGTGGTCGCGCGGAACGATCTCGCGCACGTTTCCCTCGGGGCACTCACACCCCACGTCGTGTGGAACGTTCTGGCGCACGATCGTTCCACTCGGGCGGGTTCGCGAGCACCTTCGTTCCACTTCAGGACCGGAACGTTCCGCGGTGGACGGGAATGGTCCGCAGATGACCGGGACGTTCCACAT
>Ga0123329_1004391_pt1 | contig 11080 bp, 6 predicted proteins | sample BioC12SIPDNA_FD_89703 | JGI IMG/M metagenome (GOLD analysis project Ga0123329, IMG submission 89703) | Anaerobic biogas reactor microbial communites from Washington, USA - Biogas_R1_B C12 SIP DNA | ecosystem: Engineered > Bioreactor > Anaerobic > Unclassified | place: Washington, USA | collected... | reverse complement strand
CGGCCAGGTCGTCGTGAGGATGGGTCAGGGCCCTCAAGGCGGCAAGGGCATCGTGCACCTCGTCCTGCTCGTAGAACCGTCGGCCGCTGACCACATAGTAGGGGATATCGAGCCGCTTCAACGCCTCTTCGTAGGCGTGAATCTGCGTCTGGCGGTGCATCAGGATGGCGATCTCGCCGTAGCGCATGCTTCCTGTGCGCACAAGGTCGCCGATGCGCGCGGCAATGCGTGCGGCCTCCAGGGCGCGCCTCGCCTCGGCCCGGTCGTCATCCTCGTGGTCCGTCAGCAGCAGTTCCACACAGCCGGGCGGCGTCCGTGTGTCGTGCGCCGACAGGCGGATGAAGTCCCCTGCGAGCAACGGCGCGAACAAGGCATTGGTGGCGTTGGCCAGTCCCTGGTGGAAGCGGAATGTTCGGGTCAGCGGTACCGTATGCGACGGCCCCAACTCGTCTGTGATGCGACGGAACACCTGCACGTCCGCCCCGCGAAAACGGTAGATCGACTGCTTGGGGTCGCCGACGCCGAAGAAGCTGCCCGGCCGCAGGGCCGCGACTTCCGCCGCGCCGTCGGTCAGGAGCAGCGTGACGATCTCCATCTGGACCGGATCGGTGTCCTGGAGCTCATCGACGAGGATCTGGCGGAATCGGCGTCCGACGCGCTGCCGCACGTCCGGGTGGTCGCGCAGCAGGTCGCGGGCCATCAGCAGGAGGTCGTCGAAGTCCACGGCGGCAAGGTTTCGCTTGGCCGCCTGGAACGTCGCGATCGTGCGCATCGCCACCCTGGCCACGGCCCGCGCGAGCTCCAGTTGCCGCGGCCAGAGGTCGGCGGCGGCGACATCGCAGTTGGACAGGGCCGTCCTGGCGGCCTCCCGCAAGGCTTTCAAGGCGTCGCCCATCTGCTGATGGTGCTCGGGACTGGGCCACTTGCCGGGCGATCCGCGCTTGAGCAGGCTGAGGCCCGCGAGGTTACGGAGTCCGGCGATGCGCGTCGTGGACGGCTGGTCCGGCGCGATCATGGCGAGCGCCTCGGCGGCCACCTCGCGCGAGAGTTCGCGCCCGTCGCCCTGGGGGCCCATGACGGATGTGACCATGTGCCTCAGGGGGGTGAGGCCGGCATCCGCCAGGAGCCCGTCGCAGGCGGCCGTCATCGCTGACGTGACGACCTGCTCCAGGTCCGCCAGTTGCTCCGGCAACGGGCGTTCGCTCCGGGCCGCGGCGATGCGCACGCCATCCCGGTGCAGCAGGGCGTCGCGCAGCATCTGTTGAAGGGTCGGCAGGGAGTACGCCTGCGTGGCGGTCAGAACGTCCGGATCGGACGCCTCGAACATCTCGCGCAGCGTCCGGTGAACGCTGTCGCCCATCACCTGCGACGACCGAGCGTCGGACAGAATGGTGAAGCGGGGATCGAGCCCCGCTTCCACAGGGTTCTGTGCCAACAGTCGGCGACAGAATCCGTGGATCGTCGTCACGGCAGCGTCGCCGAGGTCTTCCAGGCGGCGCTTCCAGATCTGTCGCTGGGCGTCGTCGTCGGCCCGTGCCATGCGCTCCGCGCAGCGGTCACGCAGTCGCGACAGCATCTCGGCGGCGGCCTTCTCGGTGAAGGTGATGGCCGCCAACTGCGACGGCTCGCAGCCGCCGACCTCCAGGAGACGGAGGAATCGTTCGACCAGGACGCGCGTCTTGCCGGTGCCGGCACCGGCCACCACGCAGAGGTTGTCGTCCAGGCGGGCGACCGCTTCGTGTTGTTCGCTGGTGAGCGTCATGGCCGGGCCTCCGGCATCTTGCGATCAACGCGCCAGCGGGCGGCGCGGCACAGGCGGTCGTAGGGGCAATACGAGGGGCACTCGTCGGCCGACACCGGCGGAAACTCGCCGCGTCGACAGGCGGCAATGGCTGCCACCGCCCGGGCGGTCGCAAGTTCGACCAGCTCGCGCCCCGAGTCGGCCTTGTCCCCGGTCAACGTGACGCCGACGTGGTGCCGCACGTCGCGGAGATAGTAGTAGGCGCCGAGTCCGGCGGGCGCCTTCAGGGAGCGCGACAGCAGTTGATCCGCCGCCAGTAGATACAGCGGCAACTGGAGCACCAGCCCGTCGCGCAGCCGGGACGCCAGGTTGCCGGGGCGGCTGCCGCTCTTGTAGTCCACGATCTCGAGCCACGCGCGGCCGGCCGTAGCGTCGGTGGCGCGGTCGATGCGGTCCACGCGGCCACGCAGGCGTATCGGTCCATAGGGCGATGGCACGACGGCGGGCGACTCGGTGCTTTCGCCCGCAGCGTTGTCCGGAACAGGCATGCCGAAGGACCACTCGAAGACCAGAGGCTCGAGATCGTAGGCCAGGTCGGCGCAGCGCTCGGCTTCTGCCTCCACGTAGGCCAGTAGCCGCTCGCGGATATCCTCTCGCTGAATCGCCAGCAGGGCGGGCAACGTAGACTGCGTCTGGCCCGACCGTCGCGCGAAGACGCGGTCCACGGCCTGTGACATTGCGTGGCGAAGGCGGTCCGGTGGCACCCGGTTCAGTCGGGCGCCCACCGTCTGATCCAGGCGGCACGTCCGGTAGAACTCGCACAGAATATCGTGGTAGAGCAACCCGGCCTGATCGTCGAGCAGGGTCTCCTCGGGCGGCTCCACGGCGTCGAGCCGGCACACGGTCTCGGCGAAGAACCAGAACGGGCACTGGGCGAAATGCTCCAGGCTGGTGATGCTGAGCGGGCGGGCCGACGGGTAGGTGGAGGCCAGCGCCTCGGCGATTCGGCCATCGCTCAGCACGCCGTCGAACCGGCCGAAGGGGCGAGGTGATTCGCGCTCCAGGATGACTGCCGCGGCGTGACACGTCGGCCTGATCACGGAGTCGACCGCGTGGGCCGCAGCCAGCACGGCCAGCCCGCGTGCGTCGGGGGAGGCCAGGGCGGACATGGCGGCACGGCGCAGGGCCTCGGGGCCGGCGATGCCTTCGGTCGGCTGCTCGGCGTCGCGGGCCGTGACGACATGGACCTCGGGATGCGGCCGACCGAACACGGCACGAGCCATGTCGGCCCAGAATGGACTGGCACAGAGCGGGCGTCCGGCCTCGTCGGCAGCCGGTCGCGTGACGATCAGGTGCTGCGAGGCACGCGACGCCGCCATGTAGAACAGGAACCGCTGCTCGGCCAGATGATCGCGGCGGTCGGGGGAACTCAGGCCGGCGCCGGCCAGCGAATCCTGCGACTGGGGCGCGTCGGCCAGATCGGATCGCATCGGCTGCGGCCAAAGGCCGTCAGTCAGGCCGGGCAGGGCGACAACTTTGAACGTCAGGGCACGCGACGACCTTGTATCGAGCACGTGGACCGCGCCGCCGGCATGTCGCGGCGGCGCCACGGTGGCTGCGGCCAGGGCCTCCTCCAGTTCCGCGACGAAGTCCGCAGCCGTCAGGGAGTCGGCCGGGGCGTACTCGTCGAGTCCGCTCATCTCCGCGATGACGGCTTCCAGGGCGGACAGGCACGCAAGATCCCGGGCCGCCAGTTCCCGGTCGTTTGCCGCGATTGCAGCCGACCGGAACCGGCACTCGGCCACGAGGGTTCTGGTTGCTGCCAGATGATGTGCCCGCGATGCCCGTTGCGGCAGAACGCCAAGCCGGGCCGCGAGGCGCTGCAGAAGCAGAACCACCTTGTCGGCCAGATCGGCTTCGGCCGCAGACTCCGCGGCGTCGGCGTCGCCCGAAAGGGACCCCTCGCGAAGCCTGCGGCTGTGGTCGCGAAGGGCTTCGACATGATCGGCCAGCCCCTCGAAGGCTCCAACGCAATGGAGCATGCGGCAGGCGGCTTCCAGCGTGCGCGGCTCGGCGTCGAGCAACTCACACGGGAAGTACGGTGAGCGAAGAACGCCGACGAGCGCCCCATAGGCGAAGCTGTTCAGCGGCAGGCGGAGCAATTCGAGCAGCCACCGCACCAGCGGCATACGGATCAGCGAGGTTCCGGACAGCCCGTTGACGGGAATGCCGTAGCTCGGGAAAACACGGGCGATGAGGTCCTCGTAGGGTTGTCGTGCCGGCAGGATGATCGCAATGTCGGCAGGGCGGATTGCGTCGCCATCCGATGAATGGCCGTCCGTGCCCGCGACGAGACACTGTTTGATGCGCTGGGCCAGGAACTCCACTTCTCGCGTGTATCCGGCGGTCTCGGCAAACGTGACGGCCGAGGCGGCGTCGGGGTGGGGCGGTGCGGCGGAGTCGGCGAACAGCGACTCCTGTACGCGCGCCAGGGGCGTTGTGGCGTCAGGAGCCGGAAACTCTTCGACCGCGATGTGGTGATCGAACGCGGTCTGGAGGTGGTCGAGCGTGCGAAGCGTCGGGGCAAACAGCTCGGGCCGCTCGCGGCAGCACGGGAGAGTGACCACCAGTTGCGCGCCATGGTCGTACAGTGTGCGGAGAATGGCGCGCTGGGGGCTGGAGAAGTCCTGGAATCCGTCCACGAGTACGTGAGCCGGCCAAGGGAACCGCTCCTTGGCGGCCGCCAGCGCCTCGCGAGCCTGCCAGAACAGGCCGGCATCGTCGTACAGGCCGGAGGTCTCGAACTGGTGCTGGTAGCGGGTGTAGACGGCCGCCAGATCCCGCGCCAGGCCGCTCTTGGCGGCGGCGCGGGCGAAGTCCTGCGGTCGGATAGCCTCAGTCTTCAGTCGGCGTATGACGTCGGCCAGTGAATCCACGAGTCCTCGGCGGTCGGCAATGGGCAGGAGGTAGCGAAGCTGCTTCCTCGCGGCGCACCACGCAAGAGCCGCAGCGAGGATGCCGTGCCGCTGCAACTCCGTGGCCCTGCGGACGGGCGCGCCGAGCTGGCCAAGGGCCCACTCGGCGTACTGGGGGAATGTCCAGACGTTCGGTTGCACAAGGAGGCCGTCGCGGCTCTCGCGCAGCAGTGCGTCGATGGTGGTCTGGCGTCGCGTGCCGGTGGGCACCAGGAGCAGGACCCGTCGCGACAGGTCGCCCGGCGGGCAGTCGGCCACCAGGTCCAGGTAGCGTGTGCGGACGGTCGCGGCTTTGCGCGATCGCGCCGGGCCGAGCAGCAGAGTCACCGTCGCCGATGTGGCCATGAGCGTCGTTTCACTCGGGTGCGTTGGAGGAATCCACCGATCCGGCGGGCCTGTTGCCGTCGGTCGTGCGTATCAGCCGCCACGTGCGGCCGACGTACACCAGGGCGCTCAGGGCTGTGACCGCCACCGTGGCCCACACGAGCGTGTCCCGCACGGCGGCGGCCCATGGCGCCGCATGGCGGAGGTGGCCCACGTGGAGCAGAATGTAGATGATGGTCACGCACTGAAGGCTCATCTTGACTTTGCCGTAGACCGTGGCCGGGAACGGTCGGCCCAGGCTCTCGCTCCAGCCACGGATGGCATTGACCAGAAACTCGCGGGAGAACAGGACCACGACCATCCACGTCGCGATGCCCGTCAACGCCGCCGTGGCTCCATCCTGGTTCGAGATGAAATTGCCTCCTGCCAGGAAGGCGAAGGTTCCGCAGACGAGGATCTTGTCGGTGAAGGCGTCGGCGATTCGTCCCAGGGCGCTCGACGAGTGAAGCCGGCGGGCGGCCCATCCGTCCAGCACGTCGCTGAGCATCGCCAGGAGGAATACGCCGACGGCCATGTCGAGAAGTAGACGGGTGTCCGGGCGATCGCTCCGCCATGCGGCGACAAGCACGAAGACGACCACGGCCATCGCGAGCCGCGAGGCGGTGAGCAGGTTGGGTATGTGGCGTTTCACAGTGTGACGATTCTACTCGCCGACGGCCTCTCCCTCAAGGTCATAGGCGTCGGCCGCGGTGATTCTGACGCGGACGCTGCGCCCGCATGGCAGGGGCGACGAGCTGCGAACAACGGTCATTCCGTCGATGTCGGGCGCCTGGCCCCAGAAGCGGCCGTGGGACGGACCGGTTTCGTCGCCGCCACGGTCGATGGTGACGTCGAGGCATTGGCCGACGGCCTGCTGCTGAATCTCAGTCGCGATGGACTGCTGGAGTGACATGAGCTCGTCGTATCGCTGCTGCCGGACCGGTCCGGGCACCTGGTTGGGCAGGTCGGCTGCGCGGGTGCCCGGCTCGCTGCTGTAGGCGAAGGCGCCGAGCCGGTCGAACCGCATCCCGCGGACAAAGTCCAGCAGTTCACGGAATGCCGCGTCGGACTCGCCGGGGTAGCCGACGATCATGGTGGTGCGAAGAATGAGGTCCGGCCGTTCGCGCCGCAGCTTGCCGATCAGCGCCTCGATCTGTGCGCGGGTCGTGCGGCGGCCCATGCTCGTCAGGATCGGGTCCGAGGCGTGTTGCAGCGGCAGATCGACGTACGGCAGCAGGTGCTCCAACTCGCCGAACGCGCCGATCAGCCGGTCGGTGAACGAGGCCGGATGCGTATAGAGCAGACGCAGCCAATGCATTCCGGGGAGGCGGTCGAGTTTGCCAAGCACCGTGGCGATGTCGGTGTTGCGGCGGTTGCCCTTGAAGTCGTGGCCGTAGGCGGTCGTGTCCTGGCCGATGACGATCAGCTCCGACGCGCCGTCGGCGAGCAGCTCGCGCCCCTCCTCGACGATGGCGGCGGCGGGTTTGCTGCGAAGGCGGCCGCGAATCAGGGGGATGCTGCAATAGGAGCAGCGGTTGTCGCACCCCTCACTGACGCGCAGGTAGGCATAGTGTCGGGGCGTGAGGCGGAGGCGTTCGCGGTCGTCGAAGGGGATCGGTTTGCCGCAGGAGCATACGCACAGGACGGGTTCGTCGGACTTCTGCCTGACGGCGCGGCGGATCACATGGCCCAGTTCATTGCGGGCCGAGAGCCCCACGACGGCGTCCACGTCGGGCCAGCGATCCAGGATTTCCCTGTACGATCGCTGCGGGTAGCACCCGGCCACGACCACCAATTGCAGTTGGCCGGCCCGTTTGCGATCCATGAGTTCGTCGATGACCTCGGCGGCCTCGTCGCGAGCAGCCTCGATGAAGCCGCATGTGTTGACCACACCCACGTCCGCCGAATCCAGGTCGCCCGTGACGACGTAGCCGCTGAGGGCCAGGTTGGCAAGCATACGCTCGCCGTCGATCAGATTCTTCGGACAACCCAGATTGACGAACCCGACGACCGTCGGCGGGTTGGTGATGTTGGAAGGCTGTGAGTTCATAGGTTTCCAGTCGAACCAACGGATCTCGGACCGTGATGCGGCCGCGCGCCCACGGCGCACAGGAAGTCTACGCATCAGGGCCGGGAAGGTCAAGGCGGCTTTCGCGCCAGAGAGTGCCGCAGCGCCCTCATACAGGTATCCTTCGCGGCGGCATAGTCTTGCCGGGTTTGGATTTGGCGACTGCCGCGGCATTCTGCTAGAATCTGCCCGTCGTCGGCACACGGGACACAGGACATGAGCGGACCCAGGATATTCATCTCGGCAGGGGAGCCCAGCGGCGACCTGCACGCGTCCAATTTTCTGGCCGCCGTGCGCCGCCAGTCGCCCGACGCCACGTTTTTCGGGCTGGGCGGTCCGCTCATGGCCGCGCAGGGGTGCCGCCTCATCCGAGACATGACCGCCCATGGCAGCCACATGCTGGTGGTCGAGCCGCTGCTCCAGATCGGCCATTATCTGAAACTGATCGCGGAGGTGGATCGGCATCTCCAGTACGAGCGACCCGACGTGATGGTTTTCGTGGACTACCCCGGCCTGAACTTCGTCCTGGCCAGCCGCGGCCGTTGCCGCCGCATTCCCACCATGTGGTACGTGCCGCCACAATTGTGGGCCTGGGCCTCGTTCCGCGTTCACAAGATGGCCCGACGTCTGACGCGAGTGGCGTGCATCTTCCCGTTCACGGTGGAGTTCTATCGCAGCCACGGCATCGACGCCCATTTTGTCGGCCACCCGCTGATCGATCATTTCGCCGGATTTCGGCCCGACCCGACCGTCGCGGAGCGGCTGTGCGGCCCCACCGGACAGAAGATCGTGCTGCTTCTTCCCGGCAGCCGGATAAGCGAGATTGCCGGCCTCCTGCCGCTCTATCTGAACGTGTGCCGCCTCATGCAGAAACGTGTGGAAGGCATGCGGGTCGTGATGGGTTGCCTGAATCAGGCTCACGCGGCCCAGGCGGCGCCCATCCTGCGACAGGCTCCCGATGTGCCCGTAGAAACGTTCGTCGGCAAGACCAACGAACTGATGGCTCTGGCCGACTTCGCGCTGGCCTCGAGCGGCACGGCTACGCTGGAGTTGGCCTGCTTCGGCACGCCGATGATCGCCCTGTATCCCGTCAGCCGGTGGCAATACCACCTGCTCGGCCGCTGGCTGCTGACGACGCCGTTTCTGTCGCTGCCCAATGCCGTGGCCCAGCGCAAGATCATCCCCGAGTACTTCCTCTATTGGGGCGGCCCCGAGCCCATTGCCGACGACGCCGTGGACATCCTGACCAACGCCGACCGGAACCGGCAGATGCGGCAGGAACTGGCGGACGTGCATCGGAAGCTCGGCCAGGGCGGCGCGTCGGACGGCGCCGCCAGACTGGCCCTGGACCTTGTGGGCCGCGAGATCCCGCCCGTGCCCTGGTGGCGATTCGGATTGAACATATAACAGGCCACGGCCGAAGACGTGTCTTCAACCGTGGCCTGGTAATGGATCGGGCAGCGATGAATGCCGCCGGCTGCTACAGTCCCTTCGCAACGAGCGTTTCGGCAATCTGCACCGCGTTCAGAGCGGCTCCCTTGCGGAGGTTGTCCGACACGAGCCACAGGTTGATGCCACGGTTGCCGTCCAGCGACTCGTCCTGGCGGATGCGGCCGACGAACGTGTCGTCCTGGCCCGCTATGTCCGTCGCCAGGGGATACTGCTGCTGAGAAACGTCGTCCAGGACTGTCACGCCCGGGGCCTTCGACAGGATGGCGCGGGCCTCGTCCGGCGTGCAGGATTTCTCGAACTCGATGTTGACCGCCTCACTGTGGCAGTAGATCACCGGCACGCGAGTACATGTCATGGTCACGCGGATCGAGTCGGCGTGCATGATCTTGCGCGTCTCGTGCAGCAGCTTCATCTCTTCGGACGTGTACCCGTTGGCATCGAACGCGTCGCTCTGCGGAATCTGCGGCAGAACGTTGAACGCCATCTGGTGCGGGAAAATCGACCGGGTGTACGGCTTGCCGGCGAGAACGGCCGCGGACTCCGCCTTGAGCTCCTCGATGGCCTTCAGGCCCACGCCGCTGACGCTCTGCATCGTGGTGATGACCAGACGCTTGACCGTCTTGGCCTTGTGCAGCGGATTTACGGCCACGACCATGCCGATCGTGGAGCAGTTCGGATTGGCGATGATGCCGCGCGAGGCCTTCGTCACGTCGTCGCCGTTGACCTCCGGCACCACCAGCGGCACGTCCGCTTCCATGCGGAAGGCGTTGGAGTTGTCCACGACGATGCAGCCCTTCGAGGCGGCGATGGGCGAGAACTTGCGGCTCATGGCCTTCGGGATCGAGAACAGGGCAATGTCCCACCCGTCATCGAACGTCGTGTCGCTGAGGCCTTCGATCGTGTATTCCCGACCCTTGAACGCGACCTTGCGGCCGGCACTGCGGGCCGACGCCACGAACTTGATCTTGCTGATCGGGAAGTCCCGCTGCTGGAGAATGCTGATGAAATTCTCGCCGACGGCGCCGGTCGCACCGACGACCACAACCCGCTTGCCCATGATTCCAGCTCCTGTACCCGTCCAGAAAGCCTGTGCCGAGCCCACGGCGGGCTGCGCCACAAGGATAAGAGCCGTGCATTATAGGCGAATCCACGCTCAATGCAAGCCCGAGACCCACACGGGAATACGCCGCTGGAATGTGCTGCCAGAGGCTCAGGAGGCCGCCGTTCCCGGTGGCCGTGGTCGAACGCCCACCGGCCAGACGCTAAGGCGCTTCGGGCGGCGGGCCGATGCTGTCGGTCAGTTGAAGCTTGTGGGGCAGGAGCAGCAACTGCGGGCAGGGCCTCCCTGCGATCAGGTCGATGAGGTTCTGCGTCACGCAATCGGCCAGACGCTGGTAGTCGAGGTCCAGGGCGCTGATCGGAGAGCCGTTGGAGAGCACGGGCGGCCGTTCGCCGGGACCGGAGACGATCAGGCTGATATCCTCCGGCACGCGGAACCGGGCGAACCGGGGATCGTTCAGGATGATTTCCATCCAGTCCGGCAAGAGGAAGAACAGGGCCGTCGGACGATCCGGTCGCAGGAGCAGTTCGTTGAAGGTGCGCGGACACTTCCTCAGATTCTCGAAGTTGGGCAGAATATGCACCGGCATGGGACACTCGTCGAGCACGCCGCCCTCGGCCAGGCCGTCAATCCATCCGCGGAGCGCGTCGTGCGGCTGCATGTCGATCGTTGGCAGCACTTCGCACACGAGCGAGAGGTTGCGGTGGCCCAGGCGGATGAGTCTAAGGGCCAGGTCCCGGGCCGGTTTGTAGTCGTCGCCGGCGACGGCGGGGACGCCGGAGCACGAGTGACGGCGGTTGATGAGTACGGCGGGGAACCTCTGATCCAGCAGCGCGGCCAGACCCACCCGATAGAAGCTGTGCATCCCGAGCAAAGCCGCGGCGCGGAAGCCGCGGGCCGGCAAGGACAAGGCAAAAGGAACCTGATCCTTCATCGGCCAGGCGACCGGCTCGAACCGAAGTCCCGCCCGGTCGCCTGCCAGGGCAAGGTGCCTTGCAAGGGCCACATGCGGGGCGAATCTCAAAGGGTGGTCCTTCTCGGGATACAGTAGCGCGATGCGTGTCTTGTGCGATTCGTCCTCGCGGGCGAGCGCGGGAGGAAGCGGAACCTGCCTGAGCAGTTCTGCGGCCACGTGCGGCGCGTTCGCCAGCACCATGGCCGGCTTGCCGGACCGCAAGGCGACCATGCCTCGCTGAACCGCCAGATGGACCACCTTGATTGCCGTCGGAACGGAGAGCTCCAGTTCCTTGGCCAGGCGGCGAATCGAGGGCAGGGGCTTCCCTGGCGGCCACCGCCCCTCGGCGATGCCATGGGCGAGGGCGATGACCATCTTCTCAGCGGAACTCGGACGCCCCATGTCGCCATCCCCGTTGCGGCCTCGGTATCTGCACATCGGCAAGTATACTGGCCCGTGTCAGGCT
>Ga0123329_1004385_pt1 | contig 11090 bp, 13 predicted proteins | sample BioC12SIPDNA_FD_89703 | JGI IMG/M metagenome (GOLD analysis project Ga0123329, IMG submission 89703) | Anaerobic biogas reactor microbial communites from Washington, USA - Biogas_R1_B C12 SIP DNA | ecosystem: Engineered > Bioreactor > Anaerobic > Unclassified | place: Washington, USA | collected... | reverse complement strand
CGGTCCGTGTGCGCCGGGCGCAGGCTCTCCAGCGTGCAGCCGGCGTAGCTGTGCCCGTTGCCCGTCAGGTCCACCGGGCAGGCACCGATCTCGCGCGCCAGCACCTCCAGGTAGCGGGCCAGGTGCTCTGCGGTTACCGTGGCATGGGAGGTCACCACGAGGCGGATCACCGCGCCGCTGACGGGTCCGCGCGACCGAGCGCCCCTGGCCCGAGGTATCTCGCGCAGCGGCCACCCCCGCTGCATCTCCATCCGCAGGCCCTCGGCGTGGTGTCCCAGGGCCACCCCGCCCGCCTCATACTGCTGCTCCCACACCGACCCCGCGTAGAAGCCCGGCGCGGCCGGCACGCTCCCCCACGCCGGTGCACTCGACGCCTCCGGACACAGGAACTCGGCCTGCAGCTCCGCAAAACGGAACGCCTGCACGGCCCCTGCAGCGCCCGTGCAGACGCACTGCGCGAACGTCGCACGGTTGCCCAGATGGTCCTCGCAGCCCAGTTCGCCCGGCCCGGTGAACGCCAGCGCGCGCAGCCGCTCATACAGCCAGCGCTCGGCGTCGCCCAGGTTCGCGCGGTCGCGCTGTCCCGTGACGGCCAGCTCCAGCACGCCGCCGCCCGAGCCGAGCACGGAGGCCACCGCCGAGTGCGGGGCCAGTCGGACGTTGCGGCGGTAAGCCGACGGCGTGGCGAACACGTGGTATCCCAGGTCCACGTGACGCGTTCCATCGTCGAAGTATCCGGGCATAGCGTCACGCTCCGGCGGTGGCCAGTTGTTTCAGGCGGCGGACCATGCGGTCCAGCTCGCTGCGCATGGCGGACAGTACGGCGGTGTTCTCGCGCTGCATCTGCAGGGCCTGTTCGGCGAACCGCGCCAGGGACGTCTGCAGGGCGGCCAGCGCGTCGCGCTCCAGCGCCAGTGCGGCCAGGGCCTGCCGGTGGGCTTCGAGCACGTGTTCGGTGTCGGATGCCATGGTTCGGGCTCCCGTCATTCGCTGAGGGACACGGTCCAGTCGAGGTCGGAGCCGGACTCGTCGGTGCCGGCCTCCAGGTCGGCCGTCGCGTGGGCGATCGCGTCCGGCTCGGCGGCGTCCGGCGCGGCGACGACGTGCGCCGCGGGCAGCACCAGCCGGAGCGAATGCCCTGCGGGGTGCGAGAGCGTCATCTCGAACCGGACCGGCCGGGCGGTCCGGAGGGCGTCGCGCAGGAGCGCCGAGTCGGCCGGCAGCGTCAGCCGCAGGCGCACGTCGCGATGGCCCGCGTGGAGGCAGGCGATGCCGCCGGGGGCCGCGGGGCCGGGCTCCAGGTGGTTGTGCACGGTCAGGGCCAGTTCCTCTACGCCCGGGAGCGGCTCGGAGTCGACCAGGACGGCGGCGTCGTCCCACGTGAACGGCACGGGCGCGAGGTCCGAGTAGTCGAAGTCCTCCGGCGAGAGCGTCGGGCGGGGCTCTTCGGCGCGGGCGACGAGGTGGAGCTGCACGGCCAGGTCGGGGTCGCCGGTGCGGCGGGTCAGTTCCAGGCGGTCGACGACGGCGCCGGTGCAGCGTCGGGGATCGACCGGGGTGTAGAGGTCGGCGGTGTAGCTGTCGGGGGCGTCGCCCGTGCGGCGGGCGGCCATGCGCAGCAGCAGGTCGGCGCGCCGGGGGTGGAGCAGCGTGTGGAGGCTGCCGGCGACGCGAGGTCCGTGCGGGAGCGAAACGGTGCGGCGGAAGCCGCCGTAGAACGTGTCCGGGCGGAAGCGGGGCTGTTCGGCCGCCAGCGTGCAGCCGCCGGCGGCCAGGGGCAGGGCGGTCCATTGCGGCTCGGCCGGGCACTGTGCCCAGACGGCTTCCGCGCAGAGGCGCAGGTGCCGTTCGCGGCCCGTGTGGCGTTGTCGGGGCGGTGCGCTCATGGTGCGGGCCTCCGGTTCATGGGATGCGTCGCCAGAGGAGTTCGACCTCGACGTCGGCGGACCAGAGCATGCGCGGCCCGTGCTCGTCGGGCAGGGGTTTGCAGCGGACGGCCCGCACGCGCACGGCGGTGAGGCCCTCGGCGGCGAGGCCCAGGCGGTCGGCGCTGCAGGCGTGCACGCAGTCGACGACGAGCGCGGCGAGTTCCTCGCAGGGCGCGGCGTCCTGTCCGGCCGTGAGGATGCCGACGTGCAGGGTCTGGGCGATCTCGCATTCGACGTTGGCGATGCGGCGTTCGGCGGTTCCGGCCTGCGCCACGCTGAGGGCGGGGCAGAGGGCGGGCACGACGGCGAAGCGCCGGCGCAGTCCGGGGCCGAACTCGACGCAGGTGCGCACGCGGGCGCGTATCTCCGGGTCGGCCCGGAGCGCGGCGAGCAGGGCCGGCCGGCCCTGGGTGAGGACGCTGCCCATGGGTCGTTGCCTCCGTGGGGGATCAGAGCGGTTCGCGGCGGCCGAAGAGGCGCGGGCAGGTCTCGGAGCGGACGCGCGGCGCGCCGACGCTCTCCGAGGGGCAGTCCTCGATGCCGAGCGCGGCGCGGCCTGCGACGACCTCGGTGAGCCAGCGGACGTCGTCCTCGTACTGTGCGCGGGCGTCGGGCGTGACGCTGTCGCGTCCGAGCCGGAGGAAGTAGACGGCCAGGTTGACGGCGCGCACGGCGACGGCGGGCGGGCAGCGGCCGTCGGGGCGCCGGACGGGCACGGCGAACCGGACGGCGAGGTAGCTGTCCATGAGCGCCTGGGCGTCTTCGATGGCGCGGGCGACCACGGCGGTGTCGGCCTGTCCGTCCCCGTCGTGGTCGGCCAGGGCGGCCAGGTCCTCGTCGCCCACGCGCGCAACGACGTCGGCATGTGTGCAGTAGCTCATCGTCGTCTCCCTCTCCGTAGTGTTGTGGGCGAGGGGCGCCGGGGGGCGGGCGCCCCTCGCCGGGCACGGCGCGTCAGCCGCCGTTGCTGGCCTGGATGAGCCAGGGCGCCAGCACGGCGACGGCGCAGCGGCGCCGGCCCTTGTAGGCGTAGCGTTCGCGGTAGAAGGCGTCCTCGTCGTCGGGGCGGTCCTTGGCGGTGAACTCCGGCCCCTCGCGGTCCTGGAGGACCATGGGCCGGACCGGGTCGGTGTCCATCAGGAACCATGCCGTGCTGGAGCCGAGCCGGCCGAGCACGAGGAGTTCGCAGCGCCCGTAGTGGGGGTTGGACGCGCCGCCGTCGAGGAACTGGACCTGGAGGATCGCCTCGGCGGCTGCGCGGCCGGCGGGGCCGCAGACGAGCACGTCGGGCCGGAGCCCGAGCGGGCCGCCGTCGGGGCTGAGGCGGGCCTCCAGGGCGGCGACGGCGAGCCCGAAGCTCTCGGGGGTCAGGGCGGCGTCGCTGCGGTTCGACCACGGCTGCCCGCCGACCCACTCGTGGTCGGCGCTGAAGACGGCGGTGCCGTCGACCCACTCGTCCGTGAAGCCGGACAGGAGCACGTCGGCGGCCAGGCGCAGGGGATAGAGGGCGGCGCGGCGGCCGAGCTGGCGCACGCCGGGCCGGTAAACGCCGATGTTGTCGTCGGCGATGTCGTTGCGCTTCACCTCCACGATGCGGGCGAAGGTGCGGTTCGGCACGCTCTGCACGAACGTGCCGATGCCGGTGATGGTCACCTCGTCCAGGACCTCTTCCAGGTCGCCCAGGAGGGTGGCCGTGGGGTATTCCTCGCCGGCGGAGGTGCTGGGCACGGTCTCCATCAGGCGGAGGACGTCTTCGTCTTCGGTGCTCTGCACGGCCTCGTTGAAGGTGGCCTTCAGGCCGGTGAAGACGGCGTGCAGGTTGCCCTGTGTGATCTGCATGGGGCCGATCTCCTCAGAATGGTGGCCGGGCGGCCGCGTGCGGGCGGTCAGCCCCCGGCCGTGGTGGTCGTGGGTTCGTTCCAGCTCCGTCCGGCCTCCACGGCGCCGTCGATGTAGACCCAGCATTCGCCGGGGCCTTCGATGCGGTCGATGCGTCCGACGTGCACCTCGTGCGTGACATTGTTGGCGGCGTCGACCGTGTGGTCGTCGACGGCGCAGACGCGGGCGGCCATGGCAGCCTGCGTGAGCGCGCCGCGGTAGTCGAGCCGGAAGCGCCCGCGCCGCCGCACGACGACGTGGACGTCGCCGTCGTCGCCGTTGTCGTTGTCGGCCCGCTCGGTGGCGATGCCCTCGAAGACCAGGCCCGCCGCATCGGCCGCCGGCACGGCGCAGCCGTCCGCGTTGGCGCACACGAGCGCGCCGCAGTAGATGCATTCGCCCCCGGCCACGGGGATGGCCAGCAGGTCGCCCAGGCTGTAGCCGGTGACCCTGTCCGAGGTCAGTGCGGTCATGGGTGCGTCTCCTCCACAAGGGGATGGCGGCGGATCAGAGCGCCGCCCGGAAGGCGTCGGCGCTCAGGCCGAGCTGCCGGCAGACGGCCTGCTGGGCCTCGTCGAGGTCCGGGGCGGCGGGCGCGTGGGCCCGGCCGGTCCGGGGCGCCGAGAGGACCGGCGGCAGGACGTTGAGCACCTGCCGGGCGGCCTCCAGGTCGCGTACGGCCTCGCGCAGGTAGAACTCCCGCAGCGCGGGCGGCAGGCGGCCGTCGCGCACGGCTTCGTCCACGACCCGTTCGGCCTCGGCGCGGGCCCGCGCCTGCCGGAGCGCGCCGACGGCGTTGAGGACCTCCGGCCCCGGCGCCTCCTCGGGCAGCCCGAGCAGCGCACGCACGGCGTCGAGCGTGGCGGCCGGCTCCCGGAGCCGGATCAGCGCGGCGTTCACCGCCGTGGCGTCGGCGTCGGGCTCCAGGCCGAGCGCGTGAGCGGCCGTCCGGGCGGCGTCCGTGTGCGCCGGCCGTCCTTCGAGTTCGGTCACGCGTGCCGCGGCGTTGCACACGGCGACGGCGACGCGGGCGTCGTCGGCCCCGGCCTCGACCCCGAGCAGGCCGGCGACCTGCCCGGGCGTTCGGTCGAGCGTCTGTGCGAGCGTGTCGATCAACGGCATCGATCGGCCTCCGTCTGGAGGTGCGGTGTCGCCGGCGCGGTCGCCGGCGTTCGAATTCAGTCCTTCCAGTTCGGTGAGGAACGGCGTGTTCGTCAGCGCGAGGCTGTGGATCTGCAGGGGCACGGGGCGGCCGGTGACGCGGTCGGGCCAGGCGAAGCGGAGCACGGGCGAGAGGTAGCGGAACTCGCGGCGCCCGATGGCGGCGGCCGCCTCGGCCGTCCAGAGCACGCGGCCCCAGAGTTCGCAGCCGCCGTTGCGCAGCTCCATGCGGCGGATCCATCCGGCGGCGGGCGCCCTGCCGGCGATGGCGGGGGCGACGACGCTGGCGTGGTGGTAGTCGATGACCAGGTCGGCGCCGTGGGCGGCGTGGTGGCGCTCGAAGCACTCGAGCGCCGCCCGCAGGTGCACGGGGCCGATCAGCTCCGGGGCGGTGGGGTGGCCGAGCCAGGCGCCGGTGCGCAGCAGCATGACCCAGGGCGGGGCCTCGGGGCCGGAGGGGTCCATACGGGCGACGGCATTGCGTGCGGGATCGGCGGCGGTCATGGGCGGTCCTCCGGACGGGGGCCGAGGACGGCCTGTCCTGCGGCGGGTCGGGGGATGTTGAACTTCTCGTAGGCCCAGTCGGCCGGGATGGCCAGGCCGGCCTCGCTGAGCGTCTTGACGGTGGCGGCCAGTTCGGTCAGGTCCTGGGGCCGTTCGGCGTCGAACCGCCAGAGCGGCGCGGGATGGTCGGCGCCGAGGTTGAGGCGGACGATGGGGGCGAGGAGTTGCTCGGAGAGGGTGCGTGCGAGCGCTGCGGCGTCGGCCTCGATCAGGTCCCAGCGGACCTGGTTGTGCACCTGGCCGAGTGCGTAGGAGCCGCCGCCCTCGCCGCCGCTGGTGAGCGTCTGGCCCAGGACGGCGAGGGTGAGTTCGCGGCCGGCGCGGTCCAGGATGTGTTCGAAGACGGAGCCCTCGCCGGCCGTGCGGGTGTCGAGCACCTCGATGCGGTTTCCTTCGCGCATGACGGCGGCGGCGTCCATGCCGAGCGCGCGCACGGCGTGCCAGAGTTCGCGGGCCTCGTCGGAGTCCCACGGCACCTCCTCGCGGAGCCAGCCGATGCGGGGCGGGGTGCCGTAGAGTTCGGCGAAGGCCATCCAGTCCTTCCAGGCGACGTGGCGTACGATGAAGGCGCGCACGCAGGAGCGGAGCAGGCCGGTGCGTGCGCAGAAGCCGCTGCGCGCCTTGACGCGGTGCACGACGAAGTTCAGCGCGTTCACCGGGGCGCCCTGGCCGTCGTCGGTGCGCAGCCGCAGGGCGCCGTCGTCGTCCTCGTCGGCCAGGCGGAACCAGCGCTGGGGGCGGTAGAGCAGGCGGGCGGGGCGCCAGGCCGTCCGGTCGGTGTTCCACCGGACCTCCAGCACGCTGAGCCCCTTGGGCACGGCGTCCAGCAGGTCCAGGACGGCCTGGCGCATGTCGGGGATGCCGTCGATGACCCGGCGGCAGAACGCGGCGGCGCGGGCGGCGGCCTCGGAGGCGTCGGCGGGCCGGATGTCGAACGGCAGCCGGGCGACGCCCGCCTTGCGCGTGCGCAGCAGGGCGTCCAGCTCGCCGTCCTTCTCCTCCATGCGTTCGAAGAGTTCGGACTGTGCGGCCAGGTCGCCGGTCTCGGCCGCCAGCAGCATCTGCTTGATGCGGCGGGGCGTCAGCGTGTCGATGTCGACGTGCCCGGCCACGGTGCGCGCGCCGAAGGCGGTGGGCGCGGCGACGGGCCCGGGGTCGGGTCGGCTCGCGGCAGGCATGGCGTGTCTCCGGAAGGTGCTGTGGGGTCAGAGGTCGCGCAGGTCGCGCCGGCGCGACAGGCTGCGATAGGTCCGGCAGGCCGTTGCGCGTGCGAAGGCGGCGGGCAGCAGTTCGTCGCAGCCCGCCGCGGCGTCCGGCCCGTCCACGTAGCCGTCGGGGTAGCCCAGGAACTGCTCCTGCAGCGTCTTGACGCCTGCGTTCGGGTTAGCGGGGAAGCGCCAGCGCCCGGCCTCGAACTGGGTGCAGAGCGCCTCGATGCGCAGCGCCTTCGGGCGGGTGTGCGTCACGTAGCGCGCCGGGAGGTGCTCGCCGCGCCGGGCCGCCATCATGCCCAGCAGTGGTCTGAGCAGGGCGTAGCCGCCGTTCTGTTCGATGCCGATGACGCGCGGGCGCAGGCGGCGGCTGAAGGCGAACAGGCGCTCGGCCATGGCGGCCGGCGAGCCGCGCTCGATCCAGGCGTCCAGCACGTAGCGCACGCCGGTGTCGCGCTCGGCGCCCACGGCGACCAGCGCCCGCGGGCAGCCGGCCTCGCTGACGGCCGGGTCGAGGAACGCGACGACGTCCAGCCGGTGCGGGTCCACGTCCTGCGGGCGGTATACGCCGAACCACTGCGGCTGGAAGGGCTTGTCGGGATCGTCGGCGGTCAGCGCGTAGTTGCGGAGCCAGTTGCGCAGGCCGATGGTGGCGCGGACGCGCCCGAGCACCTCGTCGGTGAACCGCTCGGGCCAGACGCTGCGGCCGTCGCGGGCGACCTTCTGCACGAAGGTGCGCGCCAGGGGCCGGCCGGCGGCGTCGCGCCGTTCGCTCAGCCGGCGCGCGCGCTCCAGCATGCAGTCCGGGCCGAACATCGTGCCCAGCACGGTGAAGGCGAAGGCGCCGGGCTCCAGGGCGGGCAGCACCTCGTCCATCAGCCAGTCCCAGAGGTGGCGTTCGCGCTCGGGGTTGCGGGCCAGCTCGGCGTCCTCCAGGTCGTCGCCGATGAACTCGGCGGGCCGGTGCTCGCCGTAGCGGCGCCCGCGCGGGCTCATGCCGATGCCGAACGCCTCGAACCGGGCCGAGCCCTGGCCCATCGCCAGGCGCATGATCCACTCGGTCTGGGGGCCGGTGACTTCGGGCTCGCCGTAGTCGCCCCGGATGCGCGGGTTGTTTTCCAGCTCCAGCCGCACGTAGTCCATGTTCTGAGCGGCGAGCTTCTGCACCTGGCTGCCATAGAGGAAGTAGGGGGCCCGGGCGCCGAGCGCGCGCCGCAGGGGGCGGGCCAGGGCGAGGAGCGCGCTCTTGCCGGCGCCGCGGAATGCGCAGACGAACGTCGGCATGCCCGGCGCCCCGACGGCCGACAGCATCCGGCCGTGGAAGGGGGCGAACGGCGCGCTGAAGTAGTGCGGCAGGTAGGTGCGGCACCATGCGAGCATGGGCAGGGCGCGCCGGGCGGCCGCCTGCTCGGGGCTCGATTCCGGGAACGGAGTGGCATGCTGCTCGATCAGGGCCAGGATGCTCAGCCGGCCGTGGTCATGCTGTCGGGACCAGAGCCCCATGGTTCGCCCGCCCGCCGGGAGGAATCGGTCACATCAGCAGGGCGCGCAGGTCGCGCGCGAACTGCTCCAGGGCCTTCATGCGGCCCGCGGCGTCGCAGAACGTCTCGGCGCTGGCCCGCACCTGGGCGACGTCGGTTTCCAGCAGCGGCGTCAGGCCGCTGACCAGGCGCGCCAGCCGTTCGGCGGCGTGGCCGGCCTCGGCCTGCGCTTCGTCCCGCCGGCGGCGCACGTCCACCAGAAGCGTCTCCACCCGCTCGCGTTCAGCCATTGCCGTGTCTCCGGTCGCACTCCTCGTGGGATACGAACGCCTGCCGGTCCTGGCGCGCCTCGGCCTTCAGGCCGCGCAACTCCTCCAGGATCAGGTCCACGCGGGCCGTCAGCACGGGCAGCCCGCTGACGGCGCAGTCGCCGCGGGCCAGGCGGGCCTCGATGCCGTCCAGACGGTCCTCCACGTGCTGGCGCCAGCGGCCCAGTCGGAACGCCACCACCCAGCCGCCGATGAACCCGCCGCAGAGCGCCGAGGCGGCCGATATCGCCGTTTCGATCCACATCACTGGTTCTCCCGCTTCAGCTTGTCGAGGTACATGTGGATGGCCTTTCGCACGGGCTGCATCTCGTCCTCGGTCAGCGCCTGCAGGCAGAAGACGGCGAAGTCCCTGACCACCCGCAGTTGGGCGTCCAGGTCCTGCGCGCCCTGGAGGAACTCGAGGATCCTGCAGATCTTCAGCATGCGGTCCTCGGCGCCCTTCTCCGGCTCGTCCCCCTCGTCCACCAGGGCGGCCAGGCGCCGTTCGAGCCGGGCGCGCAGCTCGGCCGGCGAGGCCCGTCCGGGCCGTGCGGGGCGCGGGCCGTCCGTCGATGCAGCCGGCGCGCGGGCCGCGCGCCGCCAGCGGCGAATCGTGTCCGGCGACCTGCCGACCGCCGCGGCGATGACCCGCGTCGGCACGCCCTCGGCCTCGAGCACGCGCGCTCTGTCCATCCGCTCGGCCCGGCTCAGTCCCGGCGTGGGATCCGTCATGGCGTCGCCTCCCGTGAATGTGTCGGCCGTCCTCATGGCAACCTCGAGTATATGCGTCTTGTGTCCGAACCCTGTCCCAAGAGGCCCCTAAAGTCCGCCGAATCTCGATTTTTCGGGCAACAAGTGGGGACTCTGCGGACTTTACGGACTCTACGGACTCTACGGACACCCGGTTTCGCGCCGTGGGCAAGCCCCCCCGGGGGGGCCGGCGGCGCGTTTGACCGGCGGCCGTGGGGGCCGATATACTGGCCGGCCTTGCGTAAGCAGGGAGAGCCGTCACAGGAGGTCGAGGCCGGATGAGAGTGCTCGTGATCGGGGGCGGGGGGCGGGAACACGCCCTGGCGTGGAAGATTGCCGACTCGCCGCTGGTGGACCAGGTCTACTGCGCGCCGGGCAATGCCGGGATCGCCGAAGTGGCGGAGTGCGTCCCCATTGCGCCCGGAGACATCCTGCGGCTGCGGCGGTTCGCCCGCGAGAACGCGATCGACCTGACGGTCGTCGGGTCCGAGGAGCCGCTGGTGAAGGGCATCGTCGATTCGTTTGCCACGGCGGGGCTGCGTGTGTTCGGGCCCACGCGCGAGGCCGCGCGGCTGGAGGGCAGCAAGGTCTTCTGCAAGCAGCTCATGCAGCGGCACGGCGTGCCGACCGCCGAGTTCCGCACCTTCAACGGGCCGGAGCGCGCCAAGTCGTACCTGGAGATGATCGGCGCGCCGGTGGTCGTGAAGGCCGACGGCCTGGCGGCCGGCAAGGCGGCGATCGTCTGCCGCACGCTGGGCGAGGCATTCGAGGCCGTCGATCGCATCGCCATCCGGCGCGAGTTCGGCGAGGCGGGCGGGCAACTGGTCATCGAGAGCTGCCTGAAGGGCGAGGAGGCGAGCGTGATCGCCTTCACCGACGGGCGCACCATCGCCTTTTTGCCCTCGGCCCAGGATCACAAGGCGGTCTACGACGGCGACAGGGGGCCGAACACCGGCGGCATGGGCGCCTACAGCCCGGCGCCCGTCATCACCGACGAGCTGGCCGCCCAGATCGAGCGCGAGGTGTTCGTGCAGACCGTCCACGCCATGAACCGCGAGGAGAAGCCCTACCACGGCGTCCTCTACGCCGGCATCATGGTCACCGACGACGGCCCGCAGGTGCTGGAGTTCAACTGCCGCCTGGGCGACCCCGAGGCCCAGGCGCTGCTGATGCGCCTGGAGAGCGACATCGTGCCCGTGCTCCTGGCCACGCTCGACGGCACGCTGGACCAGGTGGACATCCGCTGGGACATGCGTCCCACCCTGTGCGTCGTCATGGCCTCCGGCGGCTATCCGGCCGCCTACGAGAAGGGCTACCCGATCGAGGGCCTCGAGGACGTCCGGGCGATGGACGACGTGATGGCCTTCCATGCCGGCACGGCGATCGAGGACGGGCAGCTCGTCACGAGCGGGGGGCGCGTGCTGGGCATCACGGCCCGCGGCGAGACGATCCGCCAGGCGCGGGACCGCGCGTACGAGGCGGTCGGAAAGATCCACTTCGCCGATGCTTACTGGCGCACAGACATCGGCTGGAGGGCCATCGAGCGGCCGGCGTGACGGCCTGCGCGCCGGCCCCACACGGCGCATGTGCGGGCGCCGGCCCCTCTTTGTCATTCTGAGGAGCGGAGCGACGAAGAACCTCGCCCGTGGGGTGGTCGGCACGGGTGCGAGCCGGGCGGCTCGTGTTGCGTGCGGCGTCCGGGGCGGACGCTTCGCCGCAGTCGTTGGGTCGAGGTCCTTCGCGCCGCCTGAGCGGCGCTCAGGATGACAGCAGGGTGGTCGGCGCGGGTGCGAGCCGGGCGGCTCGTGT
>Ga0123329_1004384_pt1 | contig 11090 bp, 12 predicted proteins | sample BioC12SIPDNA_FD_89703 | JGI IMG/M metagenome (GOLD analysis project Ga0123329, IMG submission 89703) | Anaerobic biogas reactor microbial communites from Washington, USA - Biogas_R1_B C12 SIP DNA | ecosystem: Engineered > Bioreactor > Anaerobic > Unclassified | place: Washington, USA | collected... | reverse complement strand
CGTTCTCGGGGCCGCCCTCACCCTCACCGCCTGCGGCAACCTCGTCACCGCCGAAGTCCGCGGCGAATCCGCCCTGTCACTCAACGAGGCCGGCGAGGTCCTCCTGCACGTGGACACCTGCGACTACCGCCTCAACGGCGTCGGGGTCTACGAAGGTCGGGAGAAACTCCCGGGCGGCGAGGAGAACGTCCTCATGGGGGAGCTGGTCGCGGACCGGTCCCAGAACGGGCGGGTCACCGTCAACCTCCAGTCGTCCGAGCCGCCGTGGGAGGCCACCGACCCGGTGGCCATGCGGGAGAGCGACGACCTCATCTACATCGTCATCCCGACCCCGGACCGCACCGTCGCCGGCCGGGACGAGGCCATTCCCCAGGTCGCCGCCACGATGACGCAGCTCAGGGCGCTGAAGCCGGGGGAGGTGCTCATCAACGAGTACAGCCACGAGCGGGCCACGGAACTGAACAACAGGGACATCATCGACGAGATCGGTATCCCGGCGGAGGACTTCCGGGCGGAGTGCCCGCCGGGATGACATGCAGAGATGACACGGTGACACGATGGCACGGTGGGGGGTGACGCGGCGTCGGCACGCGGGACGGCGCGCCCGGCACCGCGTACCGGAGGGAGCCGGGACCGGATAAGACCACCGTCACACACTGGCGATACTGCAGCACAGGCGTCGGGGGAGTAGTCTTAACGGCTGTTCACCATCGTGGCCGTATAATGGCCCGATTTTTCTTCCGCTAGGAGCAGCCCACTCGTGTCCCACCCTGAGTTCCGTAACGTCGCCATCGTCGCGCACGTTGACCACGGCAAGACCACCCTCGTCAACGCCATGCTGGAGCAGTCCGGCGTCTTCAGCGACCACGGCGAAGTCACCGACCGTGTGATGGACTCCGGCGATCTGGAACGCGAGAAGGGCATCACCATCCTGGCCAAGAACACCGCCATCCGGCGGGCCGGCCAGGGCAAGGACGGCAACGACCTCATCATCAACGTCATCGACACCCCCGGCCACGCCGACTTCGGTGGCGAGGTCGAGCGCGCGCTGTCCATGGTGGACGGCGTCGTCCTCCTCGTCGACGCGTCTGAGGGCCCGCTGCCGCAGACCCGTTTCGTGCTGGGCAAGGCGCTGGCCGCCAAGATGCCCGTGATCATCCTGGTCAACAAGACCGACCGCCCGGACGCCCGCATCGACGAGGTGGTCAGCGATTCCCAGGACCTGCTCCTCGAGCTGGCCGCCGGCCTCGAGGACCCGGAGGCCGCCGAGGCCGCCGAGTCCCTGCTCGACCTGCCGGTGCTCTACGCCTCCGGCCGCGAAGGCAAGGCCTCCACCGAGAACCCGGGTAACGGCAACGCCCCGGAGGCGGAGAACCTCCAGGCTCTGTTCGACGTCATCTACGAGGTCCTCCCGGAGCCGTCCGCGGAGATCGACGCCCCGCTGCAGGCCCACGTCACCAACCTGGACTCCTCCTCCTTCCTCGGCCGCATCGGCCTCGTCCGCATCCACGCCGGGGCCCTGCACAAGGGCCAGCAGGTAGCCTGGATCCACTACGACGACGAGGGCAACCAGCACACCAAGACCGTGAAGATCGCGGAGCTGCTGCGCACCGTCGGCGTGTCCCGCCAGCCCACCGATGAGGTCATCGCCGGTGACATCGCCGCGATCTCCGGCATCGACGAGATCATGATCGGCGACACCCTCGCCGACCCGGAGAACCCGGTCGCCCTGCCGCGCATCACCGTCGACGAGCCCGCCATCTCCATGACCATCGGTGTCAACACCTCCCCGCTCGCCGGCCGTGGCGGCGGCGACAAGCTCACCGCCCGCGTGCTCAAGGCCCGCCTGGACAACGAGCTCATCGGCAACGTGTCCCTGCGTGTCCTTCCGACCGAGCGCCCCGACACCTGGGAGGTCCAGGGCCGTGGTGAGATGGCGCTGTCCATCCTCGTCGAGACGATGCGCCGCGAGGGCTTCGAGCTGACCGTGGGCAAGCCGCAGGTGGTCACCCAGACCATCGACGGCACCGTCCACGAGCCCTTCGAGCACATGATCATCGACGTCCCCGGTGAGCACCAGGGTGCCGTCACCCAGCTCATGGCCGCCCGCAAGGGCCAGATGACCAGCATGGACACCGGTGCCGGCGAGTGGGTGCGCATGGAGTTCGACGTGCCCGCCCGTGGCCTCATCGGTTTCCGCACCACCTTCATGACCGAGACCCGCGGCACCGGCATCGCCAACAGCTACGCCATCGAACTGCGCCCGTGGGCCGGCGAGATCAAGGGCCGCAACTCCGGTTCCCTCATCGCCGACCGCTCCGGCCAGATCACCCAGTACGCGCTGCAGCAGCTCGCTGACCGTGGTTCCTTCTTCGTCGAGCCGGGCACCGAGGCCTACGAGGGCATGGTCGTCGGCGCGAACAACCGCGACGAGGACATGGACATCAACATCACCAAGGAGAAGAAGCTCACCAACATGCGTGCCGCTTCCGCCGACACCACCGTCACCCTGGCGAAGGCACACACCCTCTCCCTGGATGAGGCCATGGAGTTCTGTGGCCAGGACGAGTGCGTCGAGGTGACCCCGGACATCCTCCGCGTCCGCAAGCTCAACCTCAACGCCACCGAGCGCGCCCGCGCCCGCTCCCGTGAGAAGCAGCTCAACAAGTAAGGTGTCCTCCCGCCTGAGCAGCCCCGCTGGTGTCGCGATGATGTTCGCCACCAACGGGGCGTTGTTCGCTTCCGTCCTTCCCTGGTACCCGACGATCAAGACCCAGTGGCAGCTCAGTGACCTCGTCTTCGGCCTGCTCGTCGCCGCCGTCGCCGTCGGTTCCCTCGCCTCGACGGTCCTGCCGTCGTGGGCGGTCGGCCGTTTCGGTCCGCGTGCGGTCGTCCTCGTGGGCACGGTCGTCCTCGCCGCGGTCATCGCCGGCATCGGTTGGGCACCGTCCGCCGTGGTCCTCGCCGTGGCACTCATGGCTGTGGGGCTTGTCGACGCCGTCGTGGACGTCGCCCAGAACGTCGCCGGCGTGCGCGTCCAGGAGCGTCTGAGCCGCTCCATCCTCTCCTCCATGCACGCCTTCTGGTCGCTCGGCGCCGTGGCCGGCGCCGCCGGCGGCACCCTCGCCGCGGCCAACGGGGTGGACATCCGCCTGCACCTGGGGCTCGTGGCCGTGGCCATGGTCATTCTGGTCGCGGTGGGCACCTGGTTGACCGGCCCGGTCCCGGCCGACCCGGCGCACAACGCGAGTGGCGATGCGGCGGGGGAGAGGCGCGGCGCCGGCAGGCGCGCCGGCACCGCCATGTGGCTGGCCCTGCCGGTGGCGCTGGTGGCGCTGTCGGGCACGACGGTGGAGGACATGGCGAACAACTGGTCGGCCCTGGCCGCCGTCGAGTTCGCCGGCATCGACGTCTCCGCCGCGGGCGCGGCCTTCACCGTCGTCCTCGCCGCCCAGTGCCTGGGCCGGTTCACCGGTGACCGTCTCATCGACCGCTTCGGCCGCGTCCGCGTCGCCCGGGCCGGCGGTGTGCTCATCAGCCTCGGCGGCCTGCTCATCGTCACCGCCACGTCGACGGCGCAGCTCTACGCCGGGCTCGTCCTAGTCGGGTTCGGTTGTGCCACCCTCGTGCCCAGTGCCTTCGCCGCCGCCGCCCGCATCCCGGGGGTGTCGGAAGGTGCCGGGGTCACTGCCGTGAGCTGGCTCATGCGCGTGAGTTTCCTGGCCACCAGCCCGCTGGTCGGCGCGGTGTCGGAGGCCACGAACCTGCGGTGGGCGCTCGGCCTGCTCATCCTCGTCGGCGGCGTGGTCGCCGCCTTCGCCCCGGCGCTGCGGGACCCGTCCCGGGCCCGGGCTGGTACATAATCAGTACCGTGAACCTTCGCCCGCTCCTTCCCGTCCTCCTCGCGGCGGCACTGACCTCCTGTGCCGCCAATCCCGGCCCACCCCCCGTCGTGGAGCCGGAGGAGCCGGCGGCGAGCACGGCGGCGTCGACAAGCGAGACCCCGGAACCGGAGCCGCCTTCCCGGGCGGACGTGGAGATCAACGTCGGCATCGGCCCCCAGCGCGGTGGACTCAACCCGCACCTGATCGCCGACGACTCCTCCTTCGTCCGCTCCCTGGCGTCCCTGGTGCTGCCGAGCGCCTTCCGGGACGGCGCGATGGACGCCGATGTCCTGGACTCCGCCGAGGTCATCGAACCGGCCGAGGGCATGGCCCAGACCGTCCGTTATGTCATCTCCCCGGCGGCCCAGTGGTCCGACGGCACGCCCATCACCGGCGCGGACTTCCGCTACCTGTGGCGCGGCATGACCCGGACCCCCGGCGTGGTGGAACCGGCCGGCTACCTCGCCATCGACGATGTCCGCGTCTCCGGTGACGGCCGCACCGTCACCGTCGATTTCGCGGACCAGGTCGCCGACTGGCCGTCGCTGTTCACCCACCTGCTGCCCAGCCACCACCTCCAGTCCGACGCCTCCGACTTCGCCGTCGCCCTGGTCGACGACATCCCCGCCTCCGCCGGCCGCTACATGATCCGCTCCGTCGACCCCGCCCGCGGCATCATCTCCGTCAACCGCAACGACCGCTTCTGGGGTGCCAACCCCGCAGAGACGGACCTGGTGACCTTCCGGGAGATCCGCACCGTCACCCAGGGGGTGGACCAGCTGCGCAGCGGGCAGATCAGCTTCCTCGACATCGTCCCCTCCGAGACCTCCGTCGACGCCTACTCCCTCATGCAGGACACCCAGGTCCGCACCCTCGACCTGCCGCGTGAGCTGCGTCTGACCCTGTCCACCGCGTCCCCGACGCTGTCCGAGCACAGTCTGCGCGCCGAACTGCACTCGCTTATCGACGTCCCCCTCATCGCCCGCCTCGCCGCCGGCCGCTCCGCGGACCTCAACGTTCCCGAGCACACCCCGCCGCGCGACCCGGCCGGCCCGCCCCCGGCGGCCCTGCAGGCCGCCACCGCCGAGCGCCCCCTGCGCCTGGGGGTCGATCCGGCTGACGCCACCGCCATCGCCGCCGGCCGGACCATCATCGATGTGCTGGCCCGCTACGACGTCGAGGCCGAGGTGGTGTCCTCCGACCTCGACGAGATCACCGGTCAGCTGCTGCCCGAAGGTGAGGTCGACGCCGTGATCACCTGGGAACATGTCGAGGGTGACAGTGCCGACCTCGCCAGCGACTGGCTGTGCCCGGATCCGGCGGCCGAGCTGAGCTCCGGCAACCTCTCCGGTTACTGCACCCCGGAGTCCGACGCCCTGGCCCGGCAGATCCTCGCCGGGGAGGTGGACACCACCTCCGGTGCCCAGCGCCTGCGTGCCACCAATGAGCGGGAGCACCTGTCCATTCCGCTGCTGGGGGAGCGGCGGGTCCTCGTCCTCGGCGAGGGTATCGTGGGTCCCGACCCGGACCTGGACAACTGGACCGCCGGCATCTCGACGGTCCCGAGCTGGAGGAAACTGTGAGCCCCCGAGACCTGAGGGACCTGATCGGCTACCGCGTCGTCGCGGTCCACGCCCACCCGGACGACGAGGCGATCTCCACCGGCGGGGCGCTCGCCCACCTGGCCCGCCGCGGTGCCGACGTCACCGTGGTCACCTGCACCCTCGGTGAGGAGGGGGAGGTCATCGGCGACACCTACGCCCACCTGGTCAACGACGAATCCGATCAGCTCGGCGGGTTCCGCATCAGTGAGCTCCGTGAGGCCCTGGCCCTCCTCGGGGTGCGTGGCGTCCACCTCGGCGGGGCCGGCCGGTTCCGGGACTCCGGCATGGCCGGCAGCCCGGCGCACGCCAATCCCCGGGCCTTCGTCAACTCCGGCGATGAGGCCGTCGACCTGCTCGCGGAGATCCTCGAGGACATCCGCCCCCACCTCGTCATCACCTACGGCCCCGACGGCGGCTACGGCCATCCCGACCACATCCGCGCCCACGAGATCACCCACGCCGCCGCCGACCGCGTCGGCGTGCCACGGATCCTCTGGGCGGTGCTCGATCTCGCCGAGCAGACCGACGGGGTCGAGCGGATCGGGACGGTGCCCACCGGCTGGGCGGTGCCGGATGAGGCGTACCTGCGTAACGCGGGCGTCGATACGCATGATCTCGCCCTGGAGCTCACCGACGCCGAACTCAACGCCAAGCGGGAGGCCATGCGGGCGCACGCCACCCAAGTGTGGATCGCTGACGGGTACGTCTCCGACACCAACCCGCAGGCCGCGTGGGCGACCGGCCCGGACCCCGTGTTCGCCCTGTCCAACCTGCTGGCCCAGCCCATCCTGCGACGCGAGCACTACCAGCTCGGCGCCGGCGAGCTGCCCGAGGCCGACCTGCTCGGCGGCCCCGGACTCCTCGACGGCATCCCGCTGCACCCGGTGGCCGAGGACGGGCAGTGAACCGACCCATCATCCGCACCGACTTCTCCCGCGGTGAGGCTGTCGGGGGACTCGTGTGGCTGTCCGTCGCGGCGGCGATCTCCGTGCTGCTCGAGGTGGTCTACCTGGGCACCTGGATCACCCTGCCCGACGGGGCCCGACTCGCCGTGCCCTACACCATCCCCGTGGCGTTTCTATTCAACATCGTGCTCACCCGGACCGCCCGCCTGTGGACCCCGAACTCACTGGTGGCGCTCATCCCGTTGTACGTCTGGACCGGCGGTTTCCTGCTGCTCATGTTCGGCGTCGTCCTCACCGGTGACCAGCTGGTGGCCAGCAGCATCCGCAGCGTCGGACTGCTCGTCGCCGGGTTGGCGGGTGGCGTGTGGCCCGTGCTGCGGGCGAAGTGACATACTGGTACCAGAATTTTCGCTGTCATACGCTCTCATTACAGGAGTTTTCGATAACCGATGACGTACACCATTGCCCAGCCCTGCGTTGACGTGCTCGACCGATCCTGCGTGGAGGAATGTCCCGTCGACTGCATCTACGAGGGCAAGCGGATGCTCTACATCCACCCCGACGAGTGCGTCGACTGCGGCGCCTGCGAACCGGCCTGCCCGGTCGAGGCGATCTTCTACGAGGACGATGTCCCGGACGAGTGGCTCGACTACAACGACGCCAACGCCGCCTTCTTCGACGACCTCGGCTCGCCCGGCGGTGCCGCCAAGCTCGGCCCGCAGGACTTCGACGTGCCGATGATCTCCGCACTGCCGCCGCAGAACCAGGAGTAGACCGTGGCGCGCACCCCGCTGGGTTCCCGCCTGCCCGACTTCCCCTGGGACACCCTCTCGGCGGCGAAGGCGCGGGCGGCGGCGCACGAGGACGGCATCGTCGATCTCTCCGTGGGCACCCCGGTCGACCCGGTGGCCCCGCACATCCAGCTCGCTCTCGTCGAGGCCGCCGCCGAACCGGGCTACCCGCAGACCATGGGCACCCCGCGGCTGCGGGCCGCCATCGCCTCGGCGCTGGAACGTCGGTACGGGATGACCGGGCTGACGGACAAGGCTGTCCTGCCGGTGATCGGCACGAAGGAGGCCATCGCCTGGCTTCCCACCCTCCTGGGCGTCCGTGACGGCCTGGTGGTCATCCCGGAGGTGGCGTACCCGACCTACGAGGTGGGCGCCCTGCTGGCCGACAACCGGGTGTTGCGCGCTGATTCGTTGCTGGCGCTCGGGCCGGAGACACCGGACCTCATCTATCTCAACTCTCCCTCCAACCCCACCGGTAAAGTCCTCGGGGTTGACCACCTGCGCAAGGTGGTGGAGTGGGCCCGAGAACGCGGCGTCATCGTCGCCTCCGACGAGTGCTATCTCGGTCTCGGCTGGGACGACGCGGCCGAGCCCGTCTCCATCCTCGACCCCCGCGTCTGCGACGGCGACCACACCGGCCTGCTGGCCATCCACTCGCTGTCCAAGACCTCCAACCTGGCCTCCTACCGCGCCGGCTACCTCGCCGGCGATCCTGCACTCATCCAGGAACTCCTCGAGGTGCGCAAGCACGCCGGTCTCATGGCCCCCGGCCCCATCCAGGCCGCCATGGTCGCCGCCCTCGAATCCGACGAGCAGGAGGAGGCCCAGAAACTGGTCTACGCCGCCCGACGCGCCAAGCTCCTCCGGGCACTGCTCGAGGCCGGCTTCACCGTCGACAACTCCGAGGCCGGGCTCTACCTCTGGGCCACCCGTGGGGAGAACTGTCGCGTGACCGTCGACGCACTCGCCGACCTGGGCATCCTCGTCGCCCCCGGCGACTTCTACGGCCCCCGCGGCCAGCAGCACATCCGCATGGCGCTCACCGGCACCGACGAGCGTATCGACGCCGCCGTCACCCGCCTGTCCGCCCTTGCCTGACGCCCCGATCCCCGCCCGCGGCGGCATCTACCCGCAGCGGGTGGTGCTCCGCGGCGTCGTCCCCGCGGACCGTCAGTACTGGGCAGGGTCGGCCGGGGACTCACCTTTTGCGGTGGGGGAGAAGCTCGTGGCCGGCGCCGTCCTCCACCGGCCCGTTCCCGCCTGGTTCCATCCCGACGTGCCGGACGAGTCGCCGATCCCCTTCGACTACGAGGTGGTGCACTCCGACGATGACCTCATCGTCGTGGACAAACCCCCCTTCCTGCCGTCGACCTCCAACGGCCGCATCGTCCGCGAGACGGTGCAGACCCGCCTGCGGGTCGAGTTCGGCGAGGACGAGATCGTGCCCCTGCACCGCCTCGACCGGCTCACCAGCGGGGTGCTCATCTGCTCCCGACGTTCCGCGACCCGGGGGAGATACCAGCAGCTGTTCCAGGAGCGGCAGGTCCGCAAGACCTACCACGCCCGGGTGCATGGCCCGGTGGCTGTGGGTGAAGTGGTGCTGGACCTGCGGAAAACTCCCGGCCGGCGGGCGGTTGAGGTCGTACCCGACGGACAGGGCGTGCGAACGGTCACCCGTCTCGCCGCCGTGGAAGGGGACGTGGTGGAGATCGAACCGCTCACCGGGCACACCCACCAGATTCGTGCCGTGCTCAACCACCTCGGGGCACCCATCGTCGGGGACGACACCTACCCCGTCGACCGGGGGCTGTCCCTGTACGACTTCGGTGAGCCCCTCCACCTGCGGGCCACGGCGGTGCAGATCAACGATCCTGTCACCGGGCTCACGCGGGTCTTTCGCAGTCAACGCCCCCTACCCCCGCTAAAGTGAAAGACTTGACCAAGACAGAAGCGAGGCGTGGCGATGGGTAACCGGACAAGCACCCGGGCCAGTGGGCGATTCAGCACCACCTTCCGACAGTTCCTCATGTTCGGCATCGTCGGCGGCTCAGGCACCCTGGTCAACCTGCTCGTGGTGTACCTGAGCAAGAAGATCGGCGAATGGGGCTGGGGGATCTCCGAGCACGACGTGTTCATGAACCTCTTCGGCACCGACTACAACATCCGCTGGTTCAACATCTTCATGACGATCGCCTTCATCGTCGCCAACACCTGGAACTACCAGCTCAACCGCAGCTGGACCTTCCGCGGCTACACGCAGCGCAGCTGGTGGCGAGGCTTCTTCCCCTTCCTGCTCACCGGCATCGGCGCGTTCCTGGTCAGCCAGATCGTGGCCACCCTGCTCATGAACCCGACGTCTCCGGTGGGGCTGCCGACCGACATCTTCGACGACTCCACCGGCCTGCGGACCAAGTTCTACTGGGCCTCCGCCATCTCCATCATCGTGGCGATGCCCGTCAACTTCATCATCAACAAACTGTGGGCGTTCAAGGGATCGAGCAAGAAGGTCGTCGTCGTCTCCGAGCAGGCACCGGTCTAGGCTCTGGTCCTCTGGTTCGAGCTAGTCCTCTGATTCGGCGGCGAGTCGTTCCTCGTCGGCGGCCCGACGTTTCCCGGTCCGCGAGATGAGGAGCACGACGAGAATGATGCCGATGACGGCACCGCCCCCGGTACCGGCGATGAACTCGAGTGCGCCGCCGAACCCCCGGTAGGCGATCCCGGACACCCAGATGATCAGGACGATCGGCCCGAACAGCCAATCGAACCTCGAGTTGCCCATCTGGCGGGGCAGCGGGACGCGGCGACGCATCCACCGCTGACCGATGAACAGTCCGATGAGCGGAGGGAAGACCAGCAGCGCCGTCGCCAAGGAGGCGAACCCGTCGAGGATCCAGGACAGCGCAGCGCCGAGAACGAACAGGCTGTAGACCGTCCAGTTGAGGGAGATGGTGGACCCGCGGTGGAGGACGTCGCGCTCGAACTCGTCGTCGACGGTCGCGTCAGCGCGGGTGATGATGGTGTCGTTGAAGTTCATGATCAACCCTCCTGTTCTTCGCCGAAGATCTCCTCGACGGTGTGCCCCAACACCCGGCAGATGGACAGGGCCAGGTGGACGGAGGGGGAGTAGTTGCCGCGTTCGATATTTGCGATGGTCTGGCGGGAGACCCCCACCTTCTCCGCGAGTTCGCCCTGACTCAGTTCATGCCAACGGCGGTACTTGCGGACCATGTTGCTCAGGTCCTCGCCGGTCACAGCTCCTCCCGCGTACCCTTCTTCTTCGCGAGGGTGGACCCGAGGGCGACACACACTGCGACCCCGGCGATAGTGGCCAGGATTCCCACAACCGTGGGGCCGAGGGGGTAAGCGGTGGCGAGGAGGCCGAGGATCACCGCTAGGAGGGCAGCTGCTCGAGTTGTGTTCATGTTCGTCCTTTTCATCATGACGTATGTTCTTCACTGAGTGTCAAGAAAAATTGTCATTGTGTCCACAGGAAGGTTGAAAGCTGATCACCGTTGCACTGCGCGGATCCCTCAACATCGTGGGCTCCCTGTGGCGGACACGACGGTCGCTGGCAAGACCTTCGATCCCGTGAATGTCAGGTCCTCGGCAGGCTTTCCCCGCCTACCGGCAGTGCCCGCCGTCGTGCGGTAGCGGTCCCTGCTACCCCTCACGGCGCGTCCAAGAGCTTGTCGACGCCTCGGGTTTCGATCCGCCTCCTATCGACTCACTGTCCGAAAAAGGGGCCGATCTCTTGTCGCGCGTTTCCGCCCACCGAGCGTGGTCGGCTGGGGTCTCACTATAAACGGGGGTAATCGAACGTCTATTCTAGTCGTAGGGATTGACGGTGACGTTCGTGGCGGTAGACTCGAACACGTAAGCGATACAGGGGACATCGTTGAATCGGGT
>Ga0123329_1004369_pt1 | contig 11124 bp, 3 predicted proteins | sample BioC12SIPDNA_FD_89703 | JGI IMG/M metagenome (GOLD analysis project Ga0123329, IMG submission 89703) | Anaerobic biogas reactor microbial communites from Washington, USA - Biogas_R1_B C12 SIP DNA | ecosystem: Engineered > Bioreactor > Anaerobic > Unclassified | place: Washington, USA | collected... | reverse complement strand
CAACTATGTCAGCCGGATGCATGAATTGGGCAGTGAGTTTACGAAACAGAAAGATTACTCAACCGCATTACAGATTTACGCGGACTTGAAGCAGCAGTATCCCGGCCATGACCGTGCCCCGGGCGTGCAGCGGTCAGTGATTCAGACCTACCTGGAAATGGGGGATCAGGATGCTAAAGCGATGGCGGATGCGCAAGTTGAACAGTTGTTGACGGCGTATGCCGAGCATCCGTCGCTTCCGGCGACGCTCAACGAGACGGCCGAGGCCTACCGTCAGCACGGGTATTACAACGATGCGATTCATCTGTATGAAACTGCCCTGTCATTGTCGCCCAATAATGCTCAGCAGTTGTCTGCATACACGGGTATTTCTCAATGTTGCGCACGGCTTGGAAAAGATGAGTTTGTGCGACAAATCGCGGATCTGATTCTGCCGAAGTACCGAAATAGGGAAGGCATTCACCATGCAATGTTTGTTATCGGTGAAGAGTATTACTTTATAGGCGAGGATGCAGAACGAGCACAAAACACAGATATTGTACAACACGCTTTTTTGAGGTCTGCTGAAATCTGGGAGCGGTTTATGCCTCAAGCTCTTGAATTTAATCATCCTATGTTCCCTTACTTTACGGCAATTGCATTCCAGCGAGCAGGCGAACATAAAATGGCGAAAGGGTATTTCCAAATAGTTATTGACCGCTGGCCAAACTATGAACGCCGACAGCATGCGATGGCAATGCTTGCAGAATGTTATGATGTGCTTAAACATAAGCAAGAGATTGCCAACAGTGAAGCGAACAAAGCAATCAGAGAGATCTATACGGCAATGATCAGCGATTATCCCGATGTGCGGGCAACAGAAGCCGCAAAAGAATGGTTGATTGCTTTTCCCGACAAATGAACACGAGAAGTCAACCATTTCCGATTTACGAGGGACATTGAAGTTCTTCAAGAGGTTTGATTCTGGTGATATTCTTGATGCTGAAATGAGAGATAAATAGAGGCCAAATAACAATGAGAACGATGAATTGCATTATGTTTACTCGACGATTCAAAGGTATGCAGCGAAGGCTTGTGTTTCTTGCCATCTTTTTGTTCCTGTTAATCGAATCTCATCAAGCGGCCGATTTCAATAATTATCATGTCGATGATTCCGGCGGAATCAGAACCGAAGCAGAATGGACCGAGGTTATCGCCAGCCAGAAGATGTCACAAAAAGAGTTCCGGAACAAAGCCGCAGCGTTGGTTTCACAGATGACACTTGATGAGAAGCTATCACTTTACCTGATGGATTCTGGTGCGATTGAACGACTTGGTATTCCGCAACATCATTGGTGGAATGAAGCGTTAAGTGGTGTCGCCCGCAACGGCAAAGCAACACAGTTTCCTCAGGCGATTGCAATGGCCAGTACTTGGGATCCCGAATTAATCCTAAACATGGCCGATGCCATCGGCAAAGAAGCTCGTGCCAAACATCATTCTATTCCAAACCAAAATGATCAATATCAAGGACTTACAATCTGGAGTCCTACGATCAATATGGCAAGAGATCCCCGTTGGGGAAGAAACGAAGAAACCTATGGCGAGGATCCTTTGCTGACGTCGTTAATGGCGGTTTCTTTTGTCAGGGGACTGCAGGGGACGGATCCAAAATATTATCAAGCAATCGCTACCGTTAAACATTTCCTTGCCAACAACTCTGAAAGATATCGCTACTTTGAATCACCGCCGATCAGTGAGCGGGCATTGAGAGAATATTATATGCCTGCGTATAAGGCGGCGGTTCAGCAAGCCAATGTGCAATCTGTCATGTCGGCCTACAATGGAGTAAATGGCGTTCCAATGGCAGTCAATAAGCGGCTGCTTACAGATGTTTTACGCAACGAGTGGGGGTTCTCTGGAACGGTAGTGACGGATGTACACTCTTCGAGTCGCGTTGTTCAACGTCACCGATATTATGATAATATGCGGACGACCCTTGCCGCCATCCTGAACGCTGGAGTGGATGTAAATTCTGACAGAACGACGGCACAAGTGATAAACGATCTGAAAGAGGCGATAAGGATTGGTCTGACTACAGAGGAAGAGCTCGACCGGGCAATAACCCAAAACTTGACAACCCGTATGCAACTCGGACAGATCGTCGATGACCGAGACAACCCTTTCAAAAAAATCTCCCTTGATGTCGTCGGATCGGAAGAACACTTGAAAATTGCCCGCCAGATCGCTCAAAAGGGCACCGTATTGCTCCAAAACAGACACGCGGGAAATGTACCTGTTCTTCCGATACGAGCGAACAAGATTGATAAAATTTATGTTGCCGGCCCATATGCGAATATTGCTCAACTGGGAGGTTATAGTGGAGTGCCGACAAAGCCAGCCGTTACTCCCTATGAAGGAATCCGAAAAGCGGCCAACAATCTTTTTGATGTGGAGCAGTTCCCGTTTTATGGTAATACCGGTGCCCCTGTCCCACAATCTAATTTAAGGCCACCCGACGGCATGGAGATCGATAGCGGTCTTAAAGCGGAGTACTTTTCCAGTGTTGATCTATCAGGGGGGGCCCAGATGGTACGCGTGGATGGGGCTATTGATTTTGACTGGCCGAAGCATTCTATGAGCGCCGCCGAGCCTCGGATTCCACTTCCGGAATTTTCTGTTCGCTGGACGGGTTCATTGATTCCCGATGAGTCCGGCAATCATCAGTTCTTTGCACAGAGTAGCGATGGCATGCGTGTTTGGCTGGAGGGTAAATTGATCGTAGATAAATGGGCGATTAATCATAGAACAATCGGATCTGACGTCTTAAATTTAAAAGCAGGTTATGCATACGACTTACGGGTCGAGTACTTTAGCAGGGGCGTCCTGGCTTTTGCTCATTTAACATGGCTGCCCCCGAGCAGTCAACAAGCGAAAATATCTCATCCGGCACTTCAACAAGATTCCAGTTCTGTCGCTGTCGTATATGTTGCCGGTTTTAATTTGTCGATGGCCGATGAATTCAGAGACCTGACAAATCTCTCACTTCCCAACGATCAAAAAAGAGATATCCAGGAATGGCTTGATTATTGTGAGAATGTAGTGGTGGTGTTAAATGGGGGCACGATTATCGCGGATTCCTGGCTTTTTGAAAAGGTCCCTGCTGTTATGCATGCTTGGTATCCGGGGCAAGAGGGCGGAGATGCATTAGCCGATCTCTTGTTTGGACAGGTCAATCCATCCGGCAGACTTCCCCTTACCTGGTACCACTCTACGGACGTTCTCCCGGACATCAATGACTATGAAATATCCAATGGGCGAACATATCAATATTACCGTGGGTTGCCGCTCTTTCCTTTTGGTCACGGACTGAGTTATACCTCTTTCAAATACGCGGATATTATTGTGTCACAAGAAGAGTTATTGAAGGATGATATTTTAGCTGTTCGAGTATTAGTTGAAAATACAGGACAAATGCTCGGTGAAGAAGTGGTTCAGGTTTATGTACGCAAAGCAGGGTCCCCCCTTGGTCAACCTACGAAAAGATTAGTTGGGTTTGGCCGAGTAGAAGTTTTGCCGGGCGACAAGAAGTTTGCTCACATCGATATTCCGGTTGAGCGGTTTGTGTGTTGGGACGAGAACCAAAAATCTCTTGTCGTCGAGCCCGGTCGATATAATTTGATGATTGGTGCTTCATCGGAAGATATCCGAGAGACCGTCTCGGTGAATGTACGGTAGCGTTTGAATCTAAAACCAGGAAATATAAGGAGTAGCTATGAGATCACATCAAACTACTAAACTGTTGAACATTAGTCTTGTTATGTTTGCGGCATGTTGGCTTCAATTTGGCGTTTGCTTGGGGGGATGGCTACCTGAGGATGAAGTTACTTTGCCTGATGGGTATAGTGAAGATTGTTCAAGTGGCCCTAAAGAACAGCACATGACTTACGAGAGACTGTTTGGCGACAATGAATTACCTGAAGTGCCTATAGCGAATACGTGCGATCCAGTCACTGTTGTTTTGGGCGGTAGTTACTCAGACTGCGGGGACGGGGTGAAGATTTCGGTTCCTGAATTCCTTAATTCGACCCCGACCGTAAACTGGGGTATGCAGGGACCCTATGTTGTTGTATGTGGGTGCGACGGCAAACCGTTTCCGGCTCAAGGGCGTATCGATGAAGGAATCACCTTAAAGATATTACATCGTAAAGATGAAGTTTCTGATACTTGTGGTTCGTCGCCATTTATATACAGCGTGGGAACGGTGTCCGATACCTATTACTATGCGGCATACTTTGATACCAATGTATTCGAAGTCAACGGAAAAAGGGAATCACCCCAATTGGTTGGTACGCAAATCAATGTGACGCTTGTCAATCCTGGTTATGAAACCCTAAAACAGTCTCTTAATGCAACAGTTGAAATCTATTATCAAAAATTGCAGAGTTCAGAGGTTGATAAAGATTGCGAGCAGTCCCAATGTAGTAATGACGGTGCGGACGCCATTCACGCAATAAAGCAAGAATTAAGCCCCCGCAAGCTTTTGACTGAAATTGGCATCAAGCTTGTTCCTTCTGATGTGTTGGATGGTCTGTCATCCTTGCAGAATTCTTCATCTTCCCAGTTTTCTGGAGGGGGTTCCGGGGGAGGGGGATGTTCTGGGGGTGGATGCGGCGGATCGCAAATCGCCGGGTCCACAATAGGAAATGCGTCGGTTGACCTGAACAAGTCGCAGAATGTCACGTTGGGTGCTTATGGTTCGCTGGGTTTTTGGGGTGAAACGATGCCTGAACTAAATGCGGGAGGGGGATGGCTTCGAGCAAAGCATTATCCCTGGAGCACACAAAATTTCAGTTTTGACGTTGAGGGCAATCCGAATGGCACGATAACTAAAGTCAGCGGCAGTTTCAGTGTTTTGGCCTGGGATCGCGATACCTATCACTATGAGTATGAGGAGACCGGGGAATGGGTCTATGACCCGAATGTCTCTGAAAAAATGGCGGACCAACTTGCCTGGGAATCCATGCAAGGCAAAATACCATTGAAGGAGATAACTCGTCGCATTGATGGTATCGATACCGTGATTTGCGATTTCAGCTATTATCCTTCCGGTCTATTAGAAAGTCAGCGTTCATTTGACGAGAACGGAGATCCCGATGGCTATATTTATTATGCTTATGAAGACAACGCAGAGCCCGGTTCGCCGTTGACCCGTGTCTGGGCGGGCACCAATCCAAGCGATTTTGCACCATCAACTACTCCTACTGGTGGGCGGTGTATTGATGTTGAATATGTTCCCACCGGGGATCAAGGACAAGGCCAGCTGCGTTCGGTGGATTTTGCATGCAGTGAGTGTCGTTCCAATCGCATCTACGAAATGGGCGGCCCAAGCGGCAATCAGGTGACTGCGATCAAGACAATCGTGCTCAATGATCAGTTGCAACCCGTGGAGGTCTATCTGGAACGATTCGATTATGATTCGCGGGGGCGGTTTACGAGCCATTCATTGGGTGACAATGATTTACAGGTCACCACGTGGGAACGCACCGATTATACCCCTGAGGATGCAACAGGGAGCAATCTTTTGATACGGAGGGATTTCGTTAATAATACCCAATATCGCGCCAAGGTTTTTATGGCCGATAAGAACGGGGCACTGCAAAATGAAATTCACTATCACGACCTGCAAGACTATGATTTTCAAGCCGAGACAAACTGGCTAACGGGACCTTTTTCGATTTATACGTATGGCCGTGAGGGCTATGTATATATAACGACATATCCGAAAGGGAACAAGTTATGTAAGCATTACGACACTAATGGCAATGTGATCAAAATTCAATGGGATGATGCACAAGTTCCTAATGTGCAGTATGAATATGACGATTATTTCTACAACGGTTTGGACAACGACCCCAATATGCGAATCAGCCTATTGATGAAAGAAATCAATGCATATGGCGGAGAAACGATCTATACTTACGAAGGAACAAAGGTCAAAACCCGTACGGAGCCTCTGCCGCAGTATGGCATTTCAGACAGCAATCAACAGATAATGGAATACAACTATGACGCGCAAGGCCGTCTTGATTGGGAACGCCGGAAAAATTCTACCGGTCAATATGTTTATACAAAATATGTATATGATTTCACGGGAAAACTCAAGAGAACACACGAAAATTGCGCCGATTTTGCAAGTCCAAATCCGACGACGGGACTGATCACGACGTATGAGTATAACGAATACAATGAGAATGATCGAACAATAAAGCCTGGCAACCAAGTGCATCGTAAATTCTATTCCGCTTCCGGTACAGTTATTGCCGACGCAACATACCTGAATGAACCAAGTGAAGCGATAAGCGCAACAATTTACGTTTACGAAGACGGAAGGCTTGCGGAGAAGAAACAGGCAATAATGGATGCGCCGTTCGCATTCACTGAAGCACACGCTCAAAACGGCGGAATCGATATCAACTGGGTGCGTGAGCGATACGAATACGATGACTATGGACGTCGCATAGAGATTATTGCCGACGCCGGTGGCGAAAACTTGACAACGCGATATGAATACAACAACCAAGGGGAGATCATACTCGTACTTAAGCCTGACCAGCGTTACCAGAAGACAATCCGGGATGGACGAGGGCTTGTTTCAATGGAGATCACGGGTGTTAAAGTGGGGAACGACTATCATGAAAAGGCTGTCACGCGGTTTTATTATGACTTGAACGGAAATCTGGTCAAAAAAATCGACCCGGAAGGCGTGACTGAGATTTATCAATATGACAGCAGGGATCGGATGATACGGTCTCGTCGAGGTCGATAATAAATACGCAATACAAAACGAAAGGGCATTACAATGGTTTTTTCGATATTGAATAAGAAGACTTGGTTCGGATTCGTTGTGTTTTGGGGGATTGTCGGGATTACTCTGTCCTGTCCGGACACTTATCCGCCAACCGCCAGGATACATTTTAACGGCTATTCATACAGTATCCGGCAAAGAACGATTGATGTGAATACCAATGTGACATTTTCTGGACAGAACTCCTATGATAATGATGACGTCGGGGATTATCCCGAAATCCGACAATACCGATGGCACATTTGGAAACATGGGAATTCATTTCCGAGCACTCCGACATATACGACGACTTCAAATCTGCGTTCTCATACATTTTCTTCCTCAGGAACCTATTATGTCAGGTTACGGGTTTTTGACAACGACGGGGAATATTCAACCATAGATCAAAATTACCATAACCAAATTACGGTTATCGTAGCGAATACTGTGTCGGCGCCTGTCGTAGAAAACCGCCTGCCGGAAGTACTGACCGATAACACGGTTATTCTTAATGGCCAGGTTGTCAACACCGGCGGCGATGCGCCGTATGTCAAGATCTATTACGATACGCAGGATCACGGCACAACAGCAGGCAATTGGTCCCACGTCTGGGAGCCAAGCCCCCAAATGGGAAGGACAGGGACCTTTTCGTCGAGTGTTCTCGGTGGGTTTGAAAATGCAGCCACTTATTATTTTCGGTGTTACGCCTGGAACTCTGCTGGCAGCGATTGGGACGACAACACCAACCAACAGACACGGACATTCAAATTTATGACTGCTCCGGGGCGGGCGTCGTCGCCAATACCGGCAAACGGGCAAGCCGTCGATATAGCCCTCTTGAATGGTAATCTTGAATGGACCGGTGGAAACGGTGCGGTGAAACACCAGGTCTATTTCGGATACTCTTTTGCCGAAGTCAATAACGCAACGACCAGTACGACTGCAATCTACAAAGGCCAACAAAACGAATCGGAGACAAGCTTTACCATAAGTGAAACACTGGATATGGATGTGCTGTATTATTGGCGGATAGACGAAGTCTTGTATGATAGCCACAATGGAAATGCTGCGCGCGTGCGAAAGGGGCAGGTGTGGTCGTTTCGTGTGATGCTTGACGAGGATGAGGATGGGATTTGTGATTATTGGGAATTGGAACATGGCTTGGACCCGACCGATCCGGATGACGCCTCAGAAGACCCGGATGGCGACGGCCTGACGAATTTACAGGAGTTTTTACTGGGAACCAATCCCCACAATTATGATACCGATGGCGATGGCATTGATGATTGGTGGGAATATACATTTGGTCAATACTTCAATGTGGGCGAGCAGGACGAGTTAGACCCGTTAAAGTATGATGCCCATGAAAAGACCGTCGGCGGGATTCCGGCGATCTGGTGGTACACGTGGTGGACCTATTGCGATGAACACCCCGACTCCGATATACATGCCATGCGGGATTATTTTGTGCCGTCGGTAAGCAATGCGCAGGCCGATCCGGACGAAGACGGGCTGACCAATTTCCAGGAATGGCAGAACGGCACCAACCCCACCCTCTGTAATGCGGATGATTTCTGGATCGAATATGAGTATGACGAGGCCGGCAATGTTATTCAACAACGACAGATGGTGTATGAAGAGGATCAGGGGTCGCTTGTCGCCGTCTGTTTTGCCGAAACGGTTTCCGATTATGACCACCTGGGACGGCAATGGCGGCAGCGCCGAAAAGTGAACCCGGGCGGAGCCGAAGACAACAGCCTGGATGACATTGCCCTGACCCGCTTCTATGTCGATGGCAGTGTCCATAAATCGGTGCGTAAAGGAGTCAACGGGACCAACCCGTCGGCGATTGAGGAAACGCATGATGTGATTGTCGCTTATACCTACGATAGTTTGGGGCGGCAACTGACGGTTACCGATGCAATGGGCGAAGTGACCACGTATGCGTATCACTCATGCTGCGGCCACTTAGAGTCCATGACGCTGCCGGGGACCAATCGTGTGATGGTTTATGAGTATGACGACGCCGGGCGTGTTGAAGCCACCATCAACCCCGAAGGCCATTACGAGACCCGAAAGTACAATTCACGAGGACAGGTCATCAAACAGATATTGTATGAGGATGATACAAAGTCGGTGCCTGTTATGCAGCGGCGGATGGGCTATGACAATCTGGGGACGCTGGTTTTGGATACGCTGATGGCGGATGCCGGTAGCGATGATCCCGACGATGCCGCCGTGGACAGGATTACCATCACGGAAATCGTGTATTCCGATCCCAACAAGCCCGTTCACACAGTTGTCTTCAATAATGCGCGTGAAATTATTGACAGCACCTGGAGTTGGTCGAATATTGATTTTGATGCGAGCGGACGCGGCTTGCCGACGATGATCCAAAAGGGCTACTGCACCAATGACGCGTCCCAACCTCTTGTCCGGCAGCATGTCCTCTATGACATGGCCGGACGTGTGATCGAACGGGTCACCGAACACAATGACAGCCGAGACGCCCAGTTGCCGGCTTATTCGCAAGTCGCGCGGATGGAATAAGACGCCTATGGCAGACTGGTCGCATCCATTGCACAGGACGACCAGGACAATCCTACGGAGATTTTGCGCACTGAGTATGTCTATCGCGGAAGCCAGCGGGTCGCCCAGATCGACCCCAACCAGCTTCGCACCGCGTTTGACTACGACGCGTTGGGGCGGATGACGCTCAAGACCGAGGACGCCGACGGACTGGCCCGGGAGACGGTCTATCAATACGACCGCTTGGGCAATCTAAAGACGCTGGTGGCCAATGACGGAACCAACAACCAGACCACGGCCTATGAGTATAACAAAAATGCCAATGTGACGAAGATCACCTATCCGGATGACGGCGAAATCAGTTACCAGTACAACGACCCGGCCGCCGGCGGCAGGCCGACTCATCGCACCGACCAGCGAGGCATTACCACGGTCTATTCCTATGACAATCTGGGCAACCTGCTGCAAAAGGAAGACGACCCGGTCAATCCGACCGTTGTTGAGACCTTTAGCTATGACCCGCGCGGGCTTATGAAAACCGCCGTCAAGGCGGTCAACAGTGTTACCGTCAGCAGCATCGCGATGGACTACAACGGCCTTGGGTACATGACAGAGTCTATCCAGACCCTCCGCGATGGCGACCCCAGGACCATCAGCTACACCCGCAACCAGTTGGGGCAGGCGACCGAAATAGAATACCCGACAACCGCACAGGTTTCCCTGGCCTACACCTACACCTCTCTGGGCCAGATTGATACCATCACGCGCGGCGCGATGCCCCTGGTCGATTACAGCTACGCCGGCTCCATGGTCACCGGCCGGGCATATCCGCAAGTCAATGTGACCTTTACACCGCAGTATGACGATTTCGGCCGTGTCACACGGCATACGACCGTCAACAACTCCAGCGTCGGCGTGGATTTCGAATACACCTACGACAATAACGGAAATATCGTGGATCAGGCGTTCCACCACCGCGCCAGTTCGCCCGCCAATGTCTATGGCTATGATACGTTGAACCGCCTGACGGAATCCGACTATCTCACCGGCCTACAGAACCGAAACGAGGAATTCGTTTATGACCTCCTCGGCAATCGGCAGCTTCTGAAAAGGAACGGCAAGGTTGTTGCCCAGTATGAACACGACTCGGCCAACGCCTATACGAGCATCTATGAACCGATTGCACATTGGCGGCTGGATGAGACCTCCGGGACAACCGCAGAGGACAGCTCCGACAATCAGCACACCGGTACGCTGACCAATTTTGCGGCCTCGCCGTCTCCCTGGACCACCGGGGCGATTGAAGGGGCGCTCGACTTTGACGGCGTCAATGATTATGTCCACTCCGGCGGCGGCTGGACGATTGAGGATTTCGGCGGCGTAAACGGGTCTGTGACCCTTTCCGCCTGGGTCAAACCTCGGGCCGTCAACCGGTATAACGTGATGACACGGAATATTGGCGGCATCTCCTATTTCAGCGCAGGTATCACCAGTCCCGCCGGCAAAGTACGGGCGATGGTGCGGGACGTGGTAAGCAATGTCAATTTCTGGCCGACATCGCTCGGCAACATCAACGCCAACGAGTGGTCGCATGTCGTGATGGTTCTGGACGGCGGCAAAGGGTATCGGATGTATATCAACGGGCAGTTGGACCGGGCGGTTGACAACGCCAATCTCGGCCTGTATAATTACAGCCAATACGGGTATTTAGGCTTGGGAAATACCAGTGAAAGCTACATGGACGGCCTGCTGGACGAGGTGATGGTCTT
>Ga0123329_1004368_pt1 | contig 11125 bp, 8 predicted proteins | sample BioC12SIPDNA_FD_89703 | JGI IMG/M metagenome (GOLD analysis project Ga0123329, IMG submission 89703) | Anaerobic biogas reactor microbial communites from Washington, USA - Biogas_R1_B C12 SIP DNA | ecosystem: Engineered > Bioreactor > Anaerobic > Unclassified | place: Washington, USA | collected... | reverse complement strand
CGGTCGTTCTACGGTCAGGGTTTCTCCGACACGATCACCCCGCCGGTCATCCGCCGCGGGGTGGTGGAGGATCCGGGCTGGTACACCGCGTACACGCCGTACCAGCCGGAGATCTCGCAGGGCCGGCTGGAGGCGCTGCTCAACTTCCAGACGATGATCTCGGAGCTGACGGGCCTGCCGATCGCCAACGCCTCCCTGCTCGATGAGGCCTCCGCCGTCGCCGAGTCGATCGGGCTCATGGCCCGGGCGAAGAAGAAGGGCAGCCGCGTCATCCTCGATGCGCGGCTGCACCCGCAGGTCCTCGCGGTGGCCACGGAGCGGGCCCGCGCGATCGACCTGGAGGTGGAGATCACCAGGCTCAGCGATGAGCTGGTCGGTGAGGACCTGTGCGGCGTGGTCATCGCCTACCCGGGCACGGAGGGTGATGTCACTGATCCGCGGAAGGTCATCGAGTCGATCCACGACCGGGGTGGCCTGGCCACGGTGGTCACCGATCCCCTGGCCCTGTTCCTGCTCGAGTCGCCGGGTGAGCTGGGCGCCGACATCGCGGTGGGTAACTCGCAGCGTTTCGGCGTGCCACTGTTCTACGGCGGCCCGCACGCCGCGTTCATGGCCGTGGCCGACAACCTCAAGCGTCAGATGCCCGGCCGCCTGGTGGGTGTCTCGGTCGACGCGGACGGCAACCCCGCCTACCGCCTGGCCCTGCAGACCCGTGAGCAGCACATCCGACGGGAGCGCGCGACGTCGAACATCTGCACCGCCCAGGCGTTGCTGGCGGTGACCGCCTCGATGTACGCGGTCTATCACGGCGCCGACGGGCTCAAGGCCATCGCCGACCGCATCCATTCCCTGGCGTCCAGCTTCGCGGAGACGCTGCGGGCGGGCGGTGTCACCGTGCTTCACGACGCATTCTTCGACACCGTCGCCGTCCGCGTCGGCGACGGTGGGGCACAGGGGGTCGTCGACAAGCTCGCGGACGCCGGATTCCTCGTGCGCGCCATCGACGCCGACACCGTCGGCGTGTCCTTCGGTGAGTCCGCCAACGCCGGGGACGTGCACGTCCTCGCCGACGCGTTCTGCGACGCCACGGTCGTCGACGGCGACACCGCGATCCCGGAGGCGGTCGCCCGAACCACGGAGACCCTCACCCACCCGATCTTCAGCTCCATCCACTCCGAGACCCAGATGCTGCGTTACCTGCGCACCCTCTCGGACAAGGACCTCGCCCTCGACCGGACGATGATCCCGCTGGGCTCGTGCACGATGAAGCTCAACCCGACCGCCGGTATGGAGACCATCACCTGGCCCGGGTTCGCCAACATCCACCCGTTCGCGCCGGACGAGCAGGCGAAGGGCTGGATCGAACTCATCGAGGAGCTCGAGGGCTGGCTGGCATCGCTGACCGGTTACGCCAAGGTCTCCGTCCAGCCCAACGCCGGTTCCCAGGGTGAGCTCGCCGGCCTGCTGGCCATCCGCCGCTACCACGTGGCCAACGGCGACACCGAGCGCGACATCTGTGTCGTGCCCGCCTCCGCCCACGGCACGAACGCCGCGTCGGCGACGCTGGCAAACCTGCGGGTGGTCGTCGTCGCCACCGCGGACGACGGGTCCATCGACCTCGATGACCTGGACGCCAAGCTGGAGCAGCACGGCGACCACGTGGCCGCGATCATGATCACCTACCCGTCGACCCACGGCGTCTTCGAGGACACCGTGCGCACCGTGTGCGAGAAGGTCCACGCCGTCGGCGGTCAGGTCTACATCGACGGTGCGAACATGAACGCCCTGACCGGCCTGGCCCAGCCGGGCAAGTTCGGCGGCGACGTCTCCCACCTCAACCTGCACAAGACCTTCACCATCCCCCACGGTGGTGGCGGCCCGGGTGTCGGCCCCGTCGCGGTCGCCGAGCACCTCGTCCCCTTCCTGCCCACCGACCCGCTGGGCACCAACCCGGATGAGGAGGCTCCGGAGGGCACCGGCGTGCCCATCTCCTCCTCCCGCTACGGCTCCGCCGGCGTGCTCCCCATCTCCTGGGCCTACATCGCCATGATGGGCTCCGAGGGCCTGGCGCGTGCCACCGCCAACGCCATCCTCGGCGCGAACTACCTCGCCCGCTCGCTGGCCGACTCCTTCCCCATCCTCTACACGGGCAAGAATGACCTGGTCGCCCACGAGTGCATCCTCGACCTGCGGGAGCTGACCAAGCAGTCCGGCGTCACCGCCGCGGATGTGGCCAAGCGCCTCATCGACTACGGCTTCCACGCCCCCACCCTCGCCTTCCCCGTCGCCGGCACCCTCATGGTCGAGCCGACCGAGTCCGAGGACCTCGCCGAGCTGGACCGCTTCATCGAGGCGATGGTGTCCATCCGCGCCGAGATCCAGGAGATCATCGACGGAAAGGTCGACTACGAGGCCTCTGTCCTGCGGCACGCCCCGTACACCGCCTGGTCGGTCTCCGGCGACGACTGGGACCACGAGTTCACCCGGGAACAGGCCGCCTGGCCCGTGCCTGGTCTGCGCCGCACGAAGTACTTCCCGCCGGTGCGCCGCCTCGACGAGGCCTACGGCGACCGCAACCTCGTGTGCTCCTGCCCGCCGCCGGAGGCCTTCGACTTCAGCGACGACACCTCCGCCGACTCCGACTCCGAGGAGAACTGACCCATGACCGACACCACCGATCTGCGTACCAGCCCGCTCCACTCCCGCCACGAGGAGCTCGGCGCGTCCTTCACCCCCTTCGGCGCGTGGACCATGCCGCTGAAGTACGGCAACGAGCTCGACGAGCACCGCGCCGTGCGTTCCTCGGCCGGCCTGTTCGACCTCTCCCACATGGGTGAGATCCGGGTGACCGGCCCGGACGCGGGCACGTTCCTCGACCACGCGCTCATCTCCACCCTGTCGACCATCCCGGTGGGCAAGGCGAAGTACTCGATGATCGTCGACGACAACGGTGGCATCCTCGACGACCTCATCTCCTACCGCCTGGCCGACGAGGAGTACCTCGTGGTGCCCAACGCCGGCAACACCGACGTGGTGTGGGAGGCGTTCCAGGACCGCGCAGACGGCTTCGACGTCGACCTGGTCAATGAGTCCCTCGACACCGCGCTCATTGCGGTGCAGGGCCCGGACGCGGCGGAGATCATCACCTCCGTCGTCGACGGCGCGGACGAGGCCACCGTCCACGACATGAAGTACTACGCGGCCGCCCCACTGACCGTGGCGGGCATCGACACCCTCCTGGCGCGGACCGGTTACACCGGCGAGGACGGCTTCGAACTCTACGTCCCCAACGACCAGGCCGGCCAGCTGTGGGACGCCCTGCTCAACGCCGGTGACTCCCACGACCTGCTGCCCGCCGGCCTGGCCGCCCGCGACTCCCTGCGCCTGGAGGCCGGTATGCCGCTCTACGGCAACGAGCTGACCCGGGACATCACCCCCGTCGAGGCCGGCATGGCCATGGCGTTCCGGAAGAAGGAGGCGGACTTCGTCGGCCGCGCTGCGCTCGCGGACCGCGAGGCCACCTCCCGGATCGTCGGCCTGCGGGGCGAGGGCCGCCGCGCCGCCCGCTCGGGTGCGGAGGTCTACCGCGGTGACGAGCTCATCGGCACCGTCACCTCCGGGCAGCCCTCCCCCACCCTCGGCTACCCGGTCGCGCTCGCCCTGCTCAGCGGGGAGATCGCCCCGGGCGAGCAGCTCGAGGTGGACATCCGCGGCAAACGCCACCCCTTCCAGGTCGTGGACACCCCGTTCTACCAGCGCGCCGAGCGCTAGTATCGGACCCCAATACCAGCCAACCCGCAAGGAGCACCCCCAATGGCCAACCTGCCCGAGAACTTCTCCTACTCCGAGGACCACGAGTGGATCGACGCGACCGCTGACGCCGCCGCCGGCACCACCGTCAAGGTCGGTATCACCTCAGTGGCCACCGACCGTCTCGGTGAGGTCGTCTTCGCCGAGCTGCCCGCCGTCGGCGACACCGTCACCGCCGGTGAGACCTGTGGCGAGGTGGAGTCCACCAAGTCCGTCTCCGACCTCTACTCCCCGGTCACCGGCACCGTCACCGCCGTCAACGATGCGGTGCACGACGACTACGCCATCATCAACTCCGATCCGTTCGGTGAGGGATGGCTGTTCCAGGTCGAGGTCGACGAGGCCGGCCCGCTCATGACGGCCGCGGAGTACGCCGAGGCCAACGGCGTGTAGCTTTCCCTGCACGGCACACCCCGGTCCGGTTTCCGGCCGGGGTTTCGTCATGCCCGGGCCAGGTCCGGGGGTACCCTGTACCCCACTATGACTGCACCGCGCGACCCCTTCTTCCCCGCCGACCGTTCCATCCGCGCCCGCTCTGACGAGCCGTTGGAGATCCGCCGGCTCGGCGTCGTGGACTACGAACAGGCCTGGCACCTGCAGGCGGAGCTGGCGGCCCAACGGGCGACGGACGAGATCGGTGACACGGTGCTCATCCTCGAGCACCCGAGCGTGTACACCGCCGGCAAGCGCACGCAGCCGGCGGACCGCCCGACCAACGGGCTGCCGGTCGTCGACGTGGACCGGGGTGGGCGGATCACGTGGCACGGCGAGGGTCAGCTGGTGGCCTACCCGATCATCCGGCTGGCGGAGCCGGTGGATGTGGTGGACTACGTCCGCCGGCTCGAGGAGGCGGTGATTGCGACGGTGCGTGACGCGGGCGTCGATAAGGCGGGGCGGATCGACGGCCGTTCCGGGGTGTGGGTGCCGGGGACGGTGGCTGCCGCGGATCCGGCGGCGCCGACCCGGGACCGGAAGGTCGCCGCGTTGGGGATCCGGATCACCCGCGGGGTGACCATGCACGGGCTGAGCCTCAACTGCGACAACACCCTCGAGCACTACGACCACATCATCGCCTGCGGGATCGATGATGCCGACGTGACCACGCTGAGCCTGGAGCTGGGCCGGGACGTCAGCGTCGACGAGATGACCGGGCCGCTGCTGACGCAGCTGGAGGATGCGCTGGCCGGGCGGCTGGTCGTCGCCGACCACACCTTCGCCTCCGCGCCGGACCCGACGAAGGGGCTGCCGCGCCGCTGACCGCGGTTTGTGGACCTGTCACCAGCCCCTTTACCGCCTATTTATTTTGCGAGTAGGGTGAGGGCGTGACTATCGCACCTGAAGGACGCAAGCTGCTGCGGGTCGAGAAGCGGAACGCGCAGACCCCGATCGAGACGAAGCCGCGGTGGATCCGCAACGCGGTGAAGACCGGTCCCGAGTACGAGGACATGAAGAAGAAGGTGGCGGGCGCTTCCCTGCACACCGTCTGCCAGGAGGCCGGCTGCCCCAACATCCACGAGTGTTGGGAGTCCCGCGAGGCCACCTTCCTCATCGGCGGTGCCAACTGCTCCCGCCGCTGCGACTTCTGCCAGATCAACTCCGCCAAGCCGGAGCCGCTGGACCGCGACGAACCGCGCCGTGTCGCCGAGTCCGTCCGCGAGATGGGGCTGAACTACTCCACCATCACCGGCGTCACCCGCGACGACCTCGAGGACGAGGGCGCCTGGCTGTACGCCGAGGTGGTCCGCCAGATCCACGAACTCAACCCGCACACCGGTGTGGAGAACCTGGTCCCCGACTTCTCCGGCCGCCCCGAGCTGCTGCAGGAGGTCTTCGAGTCCCGCCCCGAGGTCTTCGCCCACAACGTGGAGACGGTGCCGCGTATCTTCCGCCGCATCCGCCCGGCCTTCCGTTACGAGCGTAGCCTCGACGTCATCCGCCAGGCCCGTGACTTCGGACTGATCACCAAATCCAACCTCATCCTCGGCATGGGTGAGACCCCGGAGGAGATCCGCGAGGCACTGGCCGACCTGCACTCCGCGGGCTGCGACATCATCACCATCACCCAGTACCTGCGCCCCGGCCCGATGTACCACCCCATCGACCGCTGGGTCCGCCCGGAGGAGTTCGTCGAGCACGCCGACCACGCCCGCGAGCTGGGATTCGGTGCCGTCATGTCCGGCCCGCTGGTCCGGTCCTCCTACCGCGCCGGCCGCCTCTACTCCGAGGCGATGGCCGCCCGCTGCATGGAGATCCCGGAGAATCTGCGCCACCTCGCCCAGACCTCCCAGGGCTCCACGGACCAGGAGGCGACGAGCCTGCTGGACAAGTACGGTCCCTCGGTGGAGACACCGGTCACCTCACGTTAGGACCGCCCACCCGACTGACCTAAGGTAGACGACATGGCAGACAAGCAGAAGGCGGCCGCCAAGGCCGCGAAGTCGGAGGAGAGGGCCGCCAAGCGGGCCAAGCGGAAGCAGACGTGGGGCCAGTTCTGGCAGGCCTTCAACCTGCAGCGCAAGCAGGACAAGAAGCTCATCCCGCTCATGCTGCTGGCCATCGTCGGCATGGCGCTGCTCTTCTTCCTCATCGGCCTGCTGTGGGGCGGGCAGTGGTTCATGCTGCCGCTGGGCATCGGTCTCGGCTTCGTGCTGGCGATGTACATCTTCTCCAAGCGCCTCGAGGGCTCGATGTACGAGAAGGTCGGTGACACCCCGGGTGCCGCCGGCTGGACGCTGGAGAACATGCGCAACACCGTGGGCATCGTGTGGCACACCAAGACGGGTGTGGCGATGAACACGCAGATGGATTCCGTCCACCGCGTCGTGGGCAACCCGGGTGTCGTCCTCGTCGGCGAGGGTGCCCCGCACCGCGTCAAGCCGCTCATGGACCAGCAGAAGAAGCGCCTCAACCGCCTGGCCGGCGACGTGCCCGTCTACGAGGTCCTCGTCGGCGAGGGCGAGGGCCAGGTCCCGCTGAAGAAGCTGCAGCGTGAGCTGCTCAAGCTGCCGCGCAACTACAAGAAGAACGAGGTCTACTCGGTCAACGCCAAGATCGAGGCCATGGACCGCATCGGCACCGGCACCCCCGGCGCCGGCCTGCCCAAGGGCCCGATGCCGAAGGCCGCGAACATGGGCGGCATGAACCGCCGCATCAAGCGCGCCAACAAGCGCAAGGGCGGCGAGTAGCCTCCTGCTTATCGACGTCCCGCCTCCCCACCGGAGGCGGGACGTTCTGCTTTGTGGGGTGCGTTCTGGCACGATGAGCGGGTGAGCATCTTCGTGGAGAATCCCCTGCTGGCCCTGCTGGTCATCATGACGGTCGGCCTGCTCATCGGGCGGATCCGGATCTTCGGGTTCCGGCTCGGTGTCGCCGCCGTCCTGTTCGTCGGCCTGGCCATGGCGGCGGTCGAGCCGGCCATCCAGATTCCGTCGCTGATCTACGTGGTGGGCCTGTCCTTGTTCGTCTACACGATCGGCCTGGAGTCCGGCCACGACTTCTTCGCCACGTTCCGGTCGAAGGGCCTGCGCAACAACGCCCTGGCCCTGGTCATCTTCGTGGTGGTCACCGCCGCGGCCTACGGGCTGGTCCGCCTGCTGACCATCGACGGGGTGACCGGCGCCGGCCTGTTCACCGGCGCGCTGACCAACACCCCGGCGATGGCAGCCGTCGTCGACGCCCTGCCCGCGCTCATCGACGACCCCGGTGAGCTCCGCTCCTCCGAGTCCCTACCGCTGGTCGCCTACTCGCTGGCGTACCCGCTGGGCGTGATCATCGTCATCCTCGCCATCGCGGTGATGGGCAAGGTCTTCCGGGTCGACCACCAGCGGGAGGCCGTCGAGGCCGGGGTCGCGGTCCACGAGCTCTACACCCGCCGGATCCAGGTCCAGCGCGACGATCTGGCCGCCATCGCGGACCTCCCGGAGGCCCTCGGCCTGGAGGTCATCGTGTCCCGCCTCGAGCGCGAAGGCGAGCAGCGCATCCCCTCCAACAGTGCGTGGGCCCGCCGCGGCGACGTCCTCTCCGTGGTGGGCACCGACGAGGAATTGGACCGCGCCGCCGATCTCATCGGCGAGGCCCTGCCGGGTGATCCCTTCCACGGCCATGACCTGGACTACCGCCGGATCTTCGTCTCCAACAATGACCTGGTGGGTATCCCCCTGGCGAAGCTGCGGCCGCAGCTGTCGGGCATGCTCATCACACGCGTGCGACGCGGCGACCACGACATGGTGGCCACCCCGGACACCATCCTCCAGCTCGGCGACCGGGTGCGGGTGGTGGCGCCGCACGACCGCATCGGCAAGGTCACCCGCCTGTTCGGCGACTCCTACCGACGTCTCTCCGACGTCAACCTGCTGCCCCTCGTCGCCGGCCTGACCATCGGCGTGGCCGTGGGCATGCTGGCCATCCCCCTGCCCGGGGGTGCCTCCCTGAAGCTCGGCACCGCCGGCGGGCCGCTCGTCGTGGCCCTCATCCTCGGCGCCCTGGGGCGCTCGGGGAAGGTCGTGTGGCAGGTCCCCTACGGCGCGAACCTGGCGCTGCGGCAGATCGGCATCACCCTGTTCCTCGCGGCCATCGGCACGACCGCCGGCGCCGGTTTCCGGGCGGCGCTGTCGGATCCCTCGTCACTGACGATCATCGGCGTCGGTGCACTCATCACGGCTCTGATCTCCGTGCTCGTGCTCGTCGTCGGCCACAAGGTGATGAAGCTGCCCTTCGGCGAAACGGCCGGCATCCTCGCCGGCATGCAGACCCACCCGGCGGTGCTCAGCTACGTCTCCGATGTCACGCGCAACGACCTGCCCGCCATGGGCTACACATCGGTCTACCCCGTGTCGATGGTGGCCAAGATCGTCCTGGCGCAGATCCTGCTGTTCGCGCTGCTCTGACGCCTACCCGCGCCTACCCGCGCCTACCCGCGGATGACGGCGGTGCCGGTGGCACGGTCGTGGAGCCCGCGGCCGTCGGAATCCACCATGGCGGCGGGGAGGATGAACGCGGTGAGCAGGGTACGGACCACGGCGCGCCAGAGGCCGACCTTGGCCCCGCCGACGTCGATACGCGCGACACCCATGCCCAGCAGCATGTGACCCGGGGTGCGGGAGAACAGCCACCCGCAGACGATGCCGAGGATGACCCAGAAGATGAGCGTCACCGTCGGCGTGGAACCCAGGACGTCGGTGAAACGGACGAAGGTGATGGCCAGCATCCAGCAGAAGAACCAGTCGATGAACACACCGACGGCGCGGCGGGCCACCGAGGCCAGGGACGACGGGCCGGACTGCGGCAGACCCAGCTTCTCCCCGGGCCAGGCGCCGGGGGCGAAGGGATCGTCGTGTTCACCGGGGATCTGGGGGCCGTCGAGCCAGCTGCGCTTGGGGGTAGCCATGCCTCCCAGCCTAGCGGGGGCACCTGCCGGAACCGAATGCTCCCCACTTGACAATTAATTCTGTCGGTCGACTAATATTGTGGGCATCGCCTGTACGATGGGTGTCATCCCGAAGTCGAGTAACCACTAGGAGCCACAGATGGCCTTCAAGTCCGTCGAAGACGTAGTCAAGTACATCAAGGATGAGAACGTCGAATACGTCGACGTCCGCTTCACCGATGTCCCCGGCATCGAGCAGCACTTCACCATCCCCGCCTCGATGTTCGACGAGGACGCAGCCGAGGAGGGCCTCGCCTTCGACGGCTCTTCGGTCCGTGGCTTCACCACCATCGACGAGTCCGACATGAACCTCCTGCCGGACCTCGCCACCGCCAAGATCGACCCCTTCCGCAAGGCCAAGACGCTGAACATGAAGTTCTTCGTCCACGACCCCTTCACCCGCGAACCCTTCTCCCGCGACCCGCGCAACGTCGCCCGCAAGGCCGAGGAATACCTCGCCTCCACCGGCATCGCCGACACCTGCTTCTTCGGCGCCGAAGCCGAGTTCTACCTCTTTGACTCCGTCCGCTACTCGGCGGACGTCAACTCCTCCTTCTACGAGGTCGACTCCGACGAAGGCTGGTGGAACCGCGGCGAGGAGTACAACCTCGACGGCTCCCGCAACCTCGGCTACAAGACCCGCCTCAAGGGCGGCTACTTCCCCGTCCCGCCGTACGACACCACCACCGACATCCGCGACGAGATGGCCCGCCACCTCGCCACCGCCGGCTTCGAGCTCGAGCGCTTCCACCACGAGGTGGGCACCGGCGGCCAGCAGGAGATCAACTACCGCTTCAACACCCTCCTCCACGCGGCGGATGACCTGCAGTCCTTCAAGTACATCGTGAAGAACACCGCCTTCGCCAACGGCAAATCCGCCACCTTCATGCCCAAGCCCCTGGCCGGCGACAACGGCTCCGGCATGCACGCCCACCAGTCCCTGTGGAAGGACGGCAAGCCGCTGTTCCACGACGAGTCCGGCTACGCCGGCCTGTCCGACATCGCCCGCTACTACATCGGCGGCATCCTCCACCACGCCGGCGCCGTCCTCGCCTTCACCAACCCCACGCTGAACTCCTACCACCGCCTGGTCCCCGGCTTCGAGGCCCCCATCAACCTGGTGTACTCCCAGCGCAACCGCTCCGCGGCCGTCCGCATCCCGATCACCGGTTCCAACCCGAAGGCCAAGCGCATCGAGTTCCGCGCCCCGGACCCGTCCGGCAACCCCTACCTCGGCTTCGCCGCCATGATGCTCGCCGGCCTCGACGGCGTGAAGAACCGCATCGAGCCGCACGCCCCGGTGGACAAGGACCTCTACGAGCTTCCGCCGGAGGAGGCCGCCTCCATCCCGCAGGCACCGACCTCCCTCGAGGCCTCCCTCGCCGCCCTGCAGGAGGACTCCGAGTTCCTCACCGAGGGTGACGTCTTCACCGACGACCTCATCGACACCTACGTCAAGTACAAGTACGACAACGAGATCGCCCCGTCGCGCCTGCGCCCGACCCCGCTCGAGTTCGAGATGTACTACGACTGCTAGTTCGCCCGGCATTCCTGCCCCGGCCCCGCCCCACAGCCTCACGGCTGTGCGGCGGGGTTCTTTGGTGCCTGTGGCGCCCGCGGTTTCGAGGTGTTCCTTCGGGTGGCAGGAAGTCGAAGAAATCTTAAAATTCAGACGTTTCGTGCCACCCGAAGGAACACTACCGGGCCACGGGTGGCACTTTCCATGCCAGTTAGGCCTCAGAATCCCGGAATCCGGCGCCTAAGTGGCACACAAAGAACCACTTGACGCCACCAACTAACACCGTTAGCCTACTAACTAACATTGTTAGCCCAAGGAGGCCATCATGAAGACCCGGACCACCATCACCCTCACCGCCGCCGCCCTGCTCG
>Ga0123329_1004356_pt1 | contig 11157 bp, 2 predicted proteins | sample BioC12SIPDNA_FD_89703 | JGI IMG/M metagenome (GOLD analysis project Ga0123329, IMG submission 89703) | Anaerobic biogas reactor microbial communites from Washington, USA - Biogas_R1_B C12 SIP DNA | ecosystem: Engineered > Bioreactor > Anaerobic > Unclassified | place: Washington, USA | collected... | reverse complement strand
TCGCGTGGGCCGGGTCCAGGGTGCCGCCGGAGAAGCCCAGCGAGAGCGCGTCAAAGCCGAGTCCCGCGCCCAGGGCGGTCAGCACGACGGCCGCCAGATAGAGGAGTGCGGTCCGCCGCCCCATCATTTTCCACACCGTCGCCAGCGTCGCCGCATTGGTCGTGGGGCCCGCGATCAGAAAGGCCAGCGCCGCCCCCGGCGAAACGCCCAGGTGAACGAAACTGACCGCCAGTGGGATGCTCGCCGTGGCGCAGACATACAACGGCACGCCCACGGCGATCATGACGAGCATGGCCGGAAGCCCTTCCCCCAGCGAGGGGCCCAGCACCCCCGGTGGCGCGAGGGCCGAGACGGCCCCCGCGATCACCATTCCAACCGCGAGCGGCCGCGCAATGTCGCCCGGCAGCGTCACCAGCCCGTAATGCAGCGCGTGCAGCGTCTTCGCCCACGCCCCCGCCGGCGGTGACGCGTCCCCGTCATGGCAGCCGTCCGGGCAGCATTCCGCTTTGCGGTCCGCCGCCCGCGCGGTTTCCTCCGGCTCACCGAAGAGCATCACCAGCGCGCCGCCCAGCAGGCCGCTCAGCAGGGCGATCACCGGGCGGAACACGCCCATGAGCGGCCCCAGCATGCCCCAGGTCGCCAGAATGGAGTCCACCCCGGTCTGCGGCGTGGACAGCAGGAAGCCCGTGGCCGCGGCGCGGCTCGCCCCGCGCGCGCGGATGGACGCCGTCACAGCGATCACCCCGCAGGAGCACAAAGGCAGCGGCACGCCCAGCAGCACGCTCTTGAGAACGGGTCTGAAGCCGCGTCCGCCGAGATGGCGCTCAAACCATTCCGGCGACACAAAGGCGCTCAGCCCGCCCGCCACAAGGAACCCGAAAAGCAGGTAGGGGGACATCTGTCCGGCCACCACCCAGGTTTCCCGCGCTATGTCCAGAATCACGGCCATCGTTTGTCACACCATTTCTCTTTCAACGGAAACCCGGCTTCTTGCGCGGTCATTCCCCCCCGCACGGGCACGGACCCGCCTTCGCGACCCGTCCCTGTCATTTTCCCCTGTAGTCCGTGGTCAATTCGTCCGCCGTGATGGGCCGCTGCGGCAGTGCGCCCGCGCCCGTATCGGACACCGCGGCCGTTTCCAGGCGCACCGGCCCCCGCGCGAAGGTCACTTTTCCATGGACCAGCCCGCGCCCGGGATCGGCGAAGAACTCCGCCGGTTTCCCGTCCACAGTGACCCGCCCAAGGGTGTTTCCGCCCGTGCCCAGCACGACCACCCCTTCCATGCCGCCCGGGCCCTGGAGCCGCAGCGAGAGCCTGCGTCCGTCCGCGTCCCACGCCTCCGAGATGCGTTTGCCGCCCCACTGGTGATAGGCCGCGCCCGCCGAGACCTTCCGGACATGGAGCAGCCGGACCTCGTTCGGCTCAAGGGGAACATTCACAAAGGACGCCTCCGCCCGGCCGTCACCAGCCACCACGGCGCTGCGGGCGTGGATGTCATAGACAACCGTCGGCCCCGTCTCGCCTGGCAATGCCAGCGGCGCGCCGGGATCAGCCAGCGAACAGGCCGCCGCGTCCTGGTTCATGTTCGCGAGCACAACCAAGTTCTCGTTCCATACGCGGTTGTGATAGAGCGTCCCGTAGAGCCCCGCGGCGGTGGTTCCAAGCTCGGCCATGGGCCCGCACTCGTACAGGCCGAAATCGTACTGTGCCAGATTGTAGGTCCTCACAAAGAGCGGCTCGTGGGCGCTGACGCCCGACGCATGGGGGAACTTTTCGGGCCAGAGCCGCCAGTCGAGGTAGCAGTACTGCCCGCCCCCCGTGAGCAGGTCGAACGCGTAGGCCACCTCGGCGCCGCAGCGCGTGGTCTCGCTGTCGCCCGCGAAAAGGCAGCCCTGCGCGTGCATGTTTCCATACGTGCCGAACGTGGCGCGAAACGCCTCCACGGACGGGAAGCTGTAGCCCTCACCGAAGAGGTGGCAGTCAAACGCGGAAATGGCCGGGAGAATGAACCCGTGGCTCGAATGGTCAATCAGCACGGCATGGGGGCATTTTTCGCGCAGCACCTGCCTGCGCCGCCAGTTCATGTCATGCAGCTCGATGAGGCAGTCGTAGACCGGCTGCGGGTGCCCGTGCTCCCTCCAGAGCGTGCAGTTCGCATACGGCAGATTGTCGTCTATGTACATGCCGTCAACCGGATACCGTTCGAGCATCTGCCTCTTGCATTCGATCCGGTAACCGGCCAGTCCGTTCGGCGCCGCAAGGCACGTGGCCAGCGTGTTGCAGAAGCCGTCCATCGCGGCCGTGTACTTCCCCCCGTAGTTGAATCCCCGCCACAGGTCCCACCTGCCCTCCGCGACCAGTTCCGCGACACGCTCCGCATGGGCGTACTGGAGGTCGGCGTTCGCCGTCCAAATGAACAGCATGCCGGCGTCATGAACCGTCCGGATGACGCGGTCCAGTTCCTCGGCGGGCGGGCGCGGCTGTCCGGGCGGCCCCAGGCGGTGCATCTGAAACAGGGTGAAACCGAGCCGCGCCGCCGTGTTGATCTCATCGTCGGACGGGTAGGGATGCTTCCCGTCACCCACCCAGATGAACATGCGCAGGTCCGGCCGGCGCGGGTGGGGCAGGCGGTTCGGCGCGACAGCCAGCCCGACGCGGAAGGTGAACGGCTCGCCCGCGCGCATGGTGAACGGCTCCGCATCCGGGCCGACATGGATGAGATGCTGGTGCAGCCCGAGGGTGGCCTCCCCTTCCCCGCCGGAATCAACGCGGACCGCGGCGGTGTCAAGCTCCGCCGGCGCCCGGTGGAAGTCGCCCATGTCGGTGAACATGGCCAGCGCCGCCTCGGCGCTGAACACTTCGAGGCAGGAGGTGGGCGTGTGCATGCGCGCCGTTTCGCCCGGCTCCGGCAGCGCCCCCTGGAAGCAGTCCATCCCCTCGGTGTCGCGGCGCTTGTGCAGATAGCCGGTGAACCGGCCGGCCGCTTCCAGTTCATGGCGGATCCCCTGGCGCAGGACCAGGTCCGTCTCGGGCGTCAAAGTCACTTCCGAGACCAGCACGCCGTCGTTGTAGAGGACATGGCGGATTGCGCACGCCACACCGGGACACCACACGCCTTCCGTCCGAAGAATTACCTGGTCCTTTTCCTGTTTCAGGATCTTGGTGGCGCCCCTGGCCGACACCGCCATACTGGCGTCATCGAGCCAGAGCGTGGCCGGTTTGCTGAGCCTGACTACCTCTTTGCCGTCACGCATCGCCTGCAGTTCGGAGACCGCGCCGGTGGCCCGGTCAACGACGTAACGGAACGTCGGCCCCTGAACGGTGATCGCCGTGTCGCTTTCAGTGCAGGCCAGATCCTCCGACGGGAGCGGGTCGCGCAGGACCTCCGTGGCCGGCCTGCTCACCGGCCCGGCGCCCGCGGAAAGCGCGAGGAACAGAAGGACAATGGAAAGCGGCAGGCTCTTCTTCATGGTGCGGACTCCCTCACCCGTTCCAGTTTCCAGACATCGGACTCCATGTTGTTTCCGGTCACCATCCACAGGGCGTTCTTGAAGACAAAGACGCTCGCGGCATGCCGGGGCTTCCAGGGCGTGTCCGGAATCTCCTCCCACTGAACGCCGTCGGCGGAACACCAGACGTCGTTCCGGTTCTCCCTGTTCCACCCCTCCATCACCCACATTCTGCCGTCAAACACCGCCACGTCATGATACTCACGGGGATGCCACGGCGCGTGGCGGACGAGGCACTCCCACGAGACGCCGTCCGGGGAGCTCCACACATCATTGAAGAACCGGCGTTCCGGGACGGCGGGCGTGTCGTAGGTGCCCCCGCCCAGAATCCACATGCGGTCCTTGAAGACGGCTTGTCCGCCGATCAGGCCGCGCGGACACCAGTGCTCCCCCTCCGGAACCACCCGGTTCCAGTGGATCCCGTCCTCAGAGTTCCAGATGTCGTTGTAAGACCGCTCCGCCGCCGGGGCATACTGCGGGGTGGTCTGCCCGCCCATCACCCATAGCTTGTCCCCAAAGACCAGTGTGTGGAAGAGGACCCGCGGGCCCCAGGGAACCGGCGCCCCCCGGTTCACCTGCGTCCAGCTCTTCCCGTCCGCCGAGTTCCACACGTCATTCTGGTAGTGGCCCTGCAGCGGGTCGCCGCCCACGATCCACATCTTCCCCTGAAAGACAACGCAGCCGGCGGTGTGGCGGCCCTCCCACTCGCGGGCGGCATCGAATTCCGGCCTGCCGAAGGTGTTCGGCCGCTCCATGACCCAGGCCGCGCCGTCGGCCGTGCTCCAGACGTCATTGACGCAGGTGCGCGGGAAATAGGCCTTGTCCACATTGTTCCAGCCGCCGATGAGCCACATTCTGTCCTTGTACACCAGGGCGCCGGCGCCATCGCGCGGCGTGAACGGGGCCTCCAGGGCAATCTTGACCCAGCGATACTCCGAAGTGGCGTCGGCCGCCGCCGGCAACGCCGGCGCGGTTCCAAGCAGGGCCAGTATGGCGGCGCATCGCCTCAGACACCGGATCGGCATATCTGTCCCTCCAGATTTGGAAGCCTCAACCACCGCCGCACGTCTGAATACTGTGCGCCTGTCACGGCTCCGGCATCAAGGCGTGCCATGGGCGGGTTCAAGCCCGGAACGTAGAACGCCCTCCCGGGCCGGCCCGGGAGTGCGTCGTTGCATTCAAGGCAATGGTGGGGGGGCGATGTTGAAAACGAAAAGGCGCCCTTCTTGATCATGCTTTCTTGCATCCACAATCGCTTTGCCCTGAGACTCCCATCGCGTTCCGCCTAGACCTTGAATCCCGCCGCGCCGCTCTGGTTAAACCGTTCCACCATCATATTGCGCTACAATTGAGCACCGCGCCGATATTTCCTAACGGCCCAGATCGTTGAGCTGAGGCCCGGTCGGACTTGACGTGCGCGCGAGTTTGAGGCACACTATTCCTGTTGAAGTTGGGGTTTATCTTTTTCAAACGCCCTGAGGCCTTCGTCAGGGCAAGGAGACACAGTATGACTTCCCTTGCCATGCCGCGCCCGTACGCCGTCGCCGCCGGCGTGATCATTGCGCTCGCCGTCGCCGCCGGCGCGGCGGCTCAGCCCGACGAACTCGTCGTCACCACGTCCCAGGCCGACTTGCGCCTGTCCGCGGAGAACGGCTTTGACATCGTCGAGATCGCGGGCGACAAGTGCTCCCTCGAGGGCGCCCCGGGCGCGCCGTGGCTGCCGGTGCGCAACGTCCATATTCTCATCCCAAGCGAGCGCGCCGTGGCGGCCGTCTCGGCGGAGGTGCTCGAGGAAGTCCCGCTCAAGGGCGCGCACATGCTGCATCCGGCGCAGCCGCCTGTGCCCACGAACGGCCTGCGCGACGCCGCGTTCGTCCCGCCCGATCCGGCGGCCTACGCGGCCACGGGACCCCTGCATCCGGAAGCGGCCGTGCTGGTTGATACGGCGCTCGTGCGGGGCTATCGGATGGCGATTGTGCGGGTTTATCCCGTGGACTACGTCCCGGCCAGGCAGCAGGTGCTCCTGCGCACAGCGATCCGGCTGCGCCTTGAGTTTGGCGCCCAGGCGGCCCCGGCGACGCCGGCTGCGTACGCGGTGCCGTCGCCCACGTTCGAGCGCCTGGTCCGGGAGGACGTCATCAACCCCGAGGCCGCGGACAAGCCGGAATACGCGCCGATGCGGCCGCTGTCCATGACCGAATCCGGAGAGGTTCAGTATCTCCTCATCGGGGACGCGTCGATGTTCGGCGCGTTCCAGCCGCTGCTCGATTGGAAGACGAAGAAGGGCGTGCCCGCCGAGGCTGTGGACGTCCAATGGATCTGCGCCAACTACCCCGGGGCCGACACCCAGGAACGCATCAAGGCCTGCATCAAGGAGTATGTCGAGCGCAAGGGCACGCTATGGGTCGCGCTGGCCGGCGACGACGCCATCGTCCCGGACCGCGACTGCTATGTGAACATGGGTTCGGACAGCGACACCGCCATTCCCACGGACCTCTACTACGCGGGCCTGGACGACATGAACTGGGACGACGACGGCGACGGCCTGGCCGCGGAGACCACGGACACCATAGACATGGGTCCGGACGTCTTTGTGGGCCGGCTCCCGATTCGCACGGTGGCGGACGCCGAGGCCGTGGCCAACAAAACGCTGGCCTATGAGAAACACATCCCGGCCGGCGGGTTCGCGGAGGAGATGCTGCTGACCGGGGTGAAGCTGTGGAGCGCGGGCGACTCGGAAGGCAAGTCCGAGTCCATGTTCACCAGCTACATCCACCCGTACTGGTCCGGGGCCCGCTGGCGGTTCTACGACTCGAACACGGACTTCGCGGGCGGCGCGTGCGATGGGGAGCAGCCCTTGGCGGCCGGGCCGGGGTACGACGTGTGCACGCCCAACATGAACGAGCAGATCCTGCGGGGCTACAACTTCTACCACATGTCCACGCACGGCGGCGAGACGATCTTCGCCACGGAGCGTGGTGAGGGGTACTCGGCCGATGCGGCCGGGGCTGTCGGCAACACAAACGCCTATACGAACGTCCTTACGATCGCGTGCTCGACGAACGCGTTCGACATAGCCGAGCCGAGCCTGAGCGAAGGCTTCATGCGGAATCCGCACGGCGGGGCTGTGACCTACATCGGCGGCAGCCGCTTCGGATGGGACACGGGCGGGTCGTCGCACGGCACGTCGTTCCTCTACGACCGGACGTTCTACGAACTCCTGTTCCAGGGCCTGCCCGCGGCGTATCCGGGCCACGTCGGGTCCGTGTTTGCCCGCACGAAGGAATACTGGATCGGCAGCTGTTCCTATGACGGTTCGATGCGGTGGGTGCAGTTCTCGCTCAACCTCATGGGCGACCCCGAACTTCCCCTGTACACGGCCGACCCGGCCACGGCCCACCCGACCCACGCCACAGCCATTCCCCTGGGCCGCCAGACGTTCGCGGTCGAAGGCTGCCCGCCCGGCGCGCGCGTCTGCCTGTCCAAGGACGATGTGTACGCGCGCGGGATCGCGGACGCCGCCGGCCATTTCGAGGCCGAGATCGCCCCCGAATCCTGCGGGCCGTTGGCTGTCACGATCACCGCGGCCAATTACTATCCCTACGAGGGCGCGGCCGCGGTGGCCGGCGGGTCCGCCGGCCAGGTCTTCCTCGAACAGGCGTACTGCTCCTGCGCCGACACGCTGGGCGTCAGCCTGGTGGACACGGACCTGGCCGGCGCCGGCAGCCAGAACGTCCTCTTGACGGCCACCGGCGGCGATCTTGAAACGCTGGCCCTAACCGAAACGCCCCCCAACAGCGGCGCGTTCGCCGGCGCCATCGCGACATCCGGCGCGGCCCTGTCCGTCGGCGACGGGACGCTCCAGACCGCCACGGGCGAGACGATCACGGCGACGTACGAGGACGCCGACAGTGGCGCGGGCCCGGCCACGGTTCACGACACGGCCGAGGCGGAATGCGATGCCCCGGCCATCGCCAGCGTCCACGTCTACGACATCGCCGTCCGCACGGCCAAGATCGGGTTCGCCACGGACCGTCCGGCCACGGCGCGCGTGCGCTACGGCCTGACGGCGGGCGGGCCCTACCCCTTTGAGGCGGCCGATCCGCTCCTGCGTGACGAGCACGTGGTCACGCTGACCGGCCTCGAATCCGACGCGGTCTACTACTTCGAGGTAGACGTGTGGGACCGCGGCGGCAACGCCGTGACGGACGACAACGACGGACGGGCGTATCGGTTCAAGACGCTGGTGACGGCCTACTTCTTCCCGCTCGACACCGACCCCGGCTGGACCCGGGAAGGCAAGTGGCAGTTCGGCGCGCCCCTGGGCGGCGGGTCGCTCCATCACGACCCGGCCGCGGCGCACACGGGCGCGAATGTCTACGGTTACAACCTCGCGGGCGACTACGAGCCCAATCTCGTGGCGCCGCACACCCTGACCACGGACGCGCTCAACTTCTCGGGCGCGCGACACGTGTGGCTCCAGTGCTATCGGTGGCTCGGGGTCGAGTCCGCCTGGGCGGACCACGCCCGGCTCGAGGTCAGCCCCGATGAAAGCGCCTGGACCGAGGTCTGGGCGAACGGCGCCGACCACGTCTCGGACGCGGCCTGGACCGAATGCGTCTTCGACCTCTCAGAGACCCTGGCCGACGCGGCCGCCGGGCGCGTCCGCTGGGCCATGGGCCCCACGGACAGCCTCGCGGACTACCCCGGCTGGAACCTCGACGATATCCGGTTCCTGCGCGACGTGCCCGACGCCCTCGCGGTGAGCCCTGAGGCCGGCGCGGACTTCGCGGGGCCGGCCGGCGGGCCCTTTGCCCCGGAATCCACGACATTCACGCTCGCCAACGTCGGCGCCGAGCCCGTCGAGTGGCGCGTCCAACACGTCCAGCCCTGGCTGACGGCCGTCCCGGACCACGGCGTGATTCCGGCCGGCGGCGCGCCCGTGGAAATTACGGTGAGCGTCAACGCCGCCGCGGACGGCCTGCCCGCAGGCGCGCATGCCGACACGCTGACGTTCACGGACCTCTCGCTGACGCGCAGCGTCGCGCGGACCGTGACGCTCACAGCCCGGCCGGCCGCGGCGTTCTCCTGGGAACCGGTCGCGTCGCCGCAGAACGCGGGCGCGGCGTTCCCTGCGACGATCGCGGCGGTGGACTCCGAGGGCATGACGGTGACGGCGTTCGAAGCCCCGGTGACGCTTCAGGGCCTGTGCGGCCTGGGCGGCGGCCAGACCATCGGCACGGGAACCGCGGGCTGGGCCTATCCCATGGCCACGTTCTACCATGATGCCCGCACGCAGACCATCTACCTCCAATCCGAGATCGGCGGCGCCGGCGTCATTGACGCGCTCGCCCTCGAGGTCGCCGCCATACCGCCCCAGCTCATGAGCGCCTGGACCATCCGCATGAAGCACACGACCCTGAGCGCCTACGACGCATCGCCCCCATGGGAGAGCACAGACTGGACCGTCGTATACCAGGGCAACGAGTCGGTCACGGCCACGGGCTGGACCCGTTTCGACTTCCAGACGTCTTTCGCGTACAACGGCGTAGACAACCTCATGATCGATTTCAGTTTCAACAACAGCAGCTACTCTACCGACGGGTCGTGCCGCTATTCGACGCCCGGCGGGACGCGGTCGCTGTATTACCGAACCGACAGCGGTTACGGCGATCCGCTGACCTGGGCGGACCGGACGCCCGCGCCTTCGGCCACGGACGGCGTTCCCAACATCCGGCTATGGGGCGGGAGCCCCATCCCGGTCGCGCCGACCACCACGACGGACTTTGTCAACGGCGTGTGGTCCGGCGACGTGACCGTCCTCGGCGGCGCTCTTGCCATGCGGCTGCGGGCGGAGGACGCCGAAGGACACACGGGAGACAGCAACAGCTTCGATGTCCTGGGCGGCGAAGGCGAAGGTGAAGGCGAAGGCGAGGGTGAAGGCGAGGGCGAAGGTGAAGGCGAGGGCGAAGGTGAAGGCGAGGGCGAAGGCGAGGGTGAAGGTGAAGGCGAAGGTGAAGGCGAAGGCGAAGGCGAAGGCGAGGGTGAAGGCGAAGGAGAGGGCGAAGGAGAAGGTGAGGGTGAGGGCGGATACTGGTACGCCGTCCATTTCCTTCAAGACGGCGCTGGATACTATTGGGACTTCATCACGGACGGTGCCGTGGCGGACGGCAGTCCGACTATCGCCGAGACCGTTGACGCCTACGACCGCGCCGTGCGCCTGTCCGTGAACGGCGCGGTTTTCCCCCGGTCCGCGCTGACTACGGACCTTGCCGGGCGCGTGGTCGTAACCGGCCCCGAGGCGCTCGGCGGACTGGTCGTCACGCGGCGCTGTTTCGTGCCCGAAACCGCCGGGGAAGGCTATGCCTGCTTCCTGGAGTATCTCGAGAATCCCGGCGACGCGCCGATCGAGGCCGACGTCGCGATCTTCGGTGATCTGGGCGCGGACCAGGGCCAGCGCGTGATCGCCACGTCCAGCGGCGACGCGGCGTTCACCCCCGGGGACCGTTGGCTGACGTCGGACGACGACGGCCCGGGCGGCGCGAGCCATGACCCCTCGCTCAGCTTCAACTTCTGGGGCGCGGGCGCGGGGGTGACGCCGGACGCCGTGGCGTTCCCGGTGGCGCCCTCGACATCCGAAGCGCCCTACTCCGTGTCGTACCCCGTGGTCGTTCCGGCGCACGCGGGCGTGCTGCTGATGCACTTCGCGGGCCAGCGCGCCAATGCGGACAACGCCGCCGCCCTGGCCAACGCCCAGTACCTGGACGGCCTGCCCGCTCCTGCGCTGGCCGGCCTGGCCGCAGCCCCGGCCGCACCCATTGTCAATTGGAGTCTGGCGGGCGACCTCGAGGTGACTCCCGAGACGCCCTTCGCGGCCGAGGGTATCGAACACGGCGTGTTCGCGCCCGACGAGGCCAGCTATGTCCTGACGAACACCGGCCTGGCCCCGCTCGATTGGGCCGTGACCGGCGCGCCAGCCTGGCTCGCCGTGACGCCGTCCAGCGGAACCCTGGCCCCGGGCGGCACGGTCGAAGTCGCGGTGAGTCTCGTGGGCGCGGTCGCGCAGGCGCTGGCCCCGGGGCTGCACTACGAGAATCTCCTGTTCGAAAACATCACGGCCGGCGGGGCCTGCGTGCGCGGGGCCGCGCTCCGCGTGTCTCCGCAGCTGAACCTCGCGCCGCCGACGGGCTTCCTGGCCCAGGGCCGGGCAGGCGGCCCGTTCACGCCGGACACGGCGTCGTACGCGCTGACGAACGCCGGCCCCGACGGCGTGGCGTGGAGCGTTGCGGCCCCGGCGTGGGCCACGGCCGCGCCGGCCTCGGGTTCTCTCGCGCCGGGCGAGACGGTTGCCGTCACGCTGTCGGTGAACGCGAACGCCGAGACCCTGCCCGTGGGCGCGCACACCGGCGAGATCCTGTTCCAGAACGTCACGCTCGGCTCGGCCCAGGCCCTGCCCGCCGAACTGCGCGTGCGCGACGTCATCTACGTTGACGGCTCGGCGCCAGGCCCCCGCGACGGCACGTCGTGGGCCCACGCCTACGCAACCGTCCAGGAAGGGCTGGATGCGGCCACGGCGGCTCCCGGCCCCGTCCGGCCGTGGGTGTGGACGGCCGAAGGCGTGTACCAGGAACACGTGGTCATGGCCGAC
>Ga0123329_1004355_pt1 | contig 11161 bp, 8 predicted proteins | sample BioC12SIPDNA_FD_89703 | JGI IMG/M metagenome (GOLD analysis project Ga0123329, IMG submission 89703) | Anaerobic biogas reactor microbial communites from Washington, USA - Biogas_R1_B C12 SIP DNA | ecosystem: Engineered > Bioreactor > Anaerobic > Unclassified | place: Washington, USA | collected... | reverse complement strand
GTTGGCGTCGTTGGCCTTGGCGTGGGCCTGATCCACCACATATTCGGCCGCCCGGGCCTGCCCCGCGACGACCAGAAGGACTCCGAGGCACACGGCCACGATGCTGGCCTGCCCTGCCCTCGCCACATCAAGCTTCCGTCCAGTCACCATTGTTCTCTCCCTTTTATGAATGCCATTCCGCAGACACAGCCAGCACTATGTCGCGGTCAAGCTATCGTTCACCGGCCAGTTTCAGCGTGCCCCAGAGGAACGGGATGGCCCGGTCCAGGAGCACCCGCTCGGTGTCCACGAAATGCTCCACGTCGCGGCCCGCGTCGCGCAGGGCGTAGTGGAACCCCAGCCTCGATCCGGCGGCCATTGTCACCGGTGCAAGGATCTCGACGGGAATCAGAAACTCCAGGGCGTAACCGTCGGCCATCGGAGAGCAGCGAGCCACGATGCCTTTCTTCCCCGATCCGGCGTGGCCGATCTTCACCTCGGCCGGGCCCGCGCGCCCGTCGGCCCGCGGCATCACGGCCAGCGTCAACACGCGGGACTCGCTCCGCACGCTGAGCCGCCGCTCGAAATCCATCTCGAAACACAGTTCCAAGACGTCGCCCTGGGCCGGTTTGTCGGGGTTGGCTTCAACGGCCCCGTCGCGGACAATCGCGCAGCCGAGAAGCCCTCGCTCGTCCCAGGCCAGCCGCAACGAACCGCCCCGCCCCGAAGGCGACCTCAGCGGCTCGACGGCCTGCCAGTCGTCGGTCCGGCCGTCCACGACGATTCCCTTCGTCGCTCGCGGCACGGCGACGGCGGCCGGCTCGGGAACCAGTCGCCGCAGGTTCGCCGCCTCGATCATGACGGGCACGTTGTCCTGCTCGCACGCGCGGCCGTTCTGCTCCAGGCGGATGCACAGCGACAGCGGCGGCTCGAACTGGCCCATCCACGGCGTCGCGGCCGCGCGGACACCGGCCGGCGCCGACACCGTCAGGCGCACCGGCTGCGCGCCGCCCTCGAAGGTCAGCGGGCGCACGGTCCACGCGCACTGGGACCCCTTTTCGATGGTCACGGTCCATCCCTCGGGAAACGCGCCGGGAAGAAGCATCGCCGTGGCCTCGGCGCCGGGCGCAGGCATCGAGGCGAACTCGGCCCGCTGGAGTTTGAACACCTTCGCCAGGGGCACGGCCTGCTCGGTCGTCAGGGCCGTGGCCATGATCTCCCGCTGGTACGCGCCGTCGGTCTTCACCAGAACGAAGCGGTCAAGTTCCTTGCCCTCGGGCGTCCGGGCAACCATCTCCAGGCGGTTGCCCTCGACCGAGAACAGGCAATGGTGGAGCCCCGAGTGGTTCGTGACGACGATGGGGCTGGGCGACACGGTGTAGCTGGGGCCGCCGCCCCCGCCGCTGGTGATGTGGATCAGGGGCTTGCGCCCGGCAGGGCCGATCGGCCGCGTCCGCTCGTAGACGTGGGCATGGCCGCTCAGGACCAGGTCCACGCCGTGCTTTTCGAGAACCGGCAGAACGTCCTCGCGGCCCCAGGTGCTCCCGCGGCCGGCCACGTTGTAAGTCGGCTCGTGGTAGGCCGCGACGATCCAGTCGGCCCGGGCGGCCGACAGGTCGGCGTCGAGCCAGTCGAGCATGGCCCGCATCTGGCTGCCGCGACGGTTCCGCTCGCCGTGGTCCTCGTAACAGTCGAGGACGACCACGTGAACGTTCGCCGCGTCGAAACTGTAGTACGTCTTGCGGTCGGGCGGCACGAACAGGGTGCGATAGAGCCGGCCTTCCTTCTCGTGGTTGCCGCGAACGGTCCAGAGAGTGGTGCGTCGGAGCAGGTCGCGGGCCGGGCCGAAGAACTCCTGCCGAACCTCCCGGAAGAGGGAACCGTCTTCGGCGAAGTCGCCGCCCAGGACAAGGAAATCCAACGGCAGGTCTTTCATCACCGAGGCCGCCACCTGGCTGTGCCGGTCCGGGTAGGTCTGCGGGTCGCCGTAGAAGACGAATCGCAGAGGCTGCTTCGATCCGACCGTCGGCAGCGTCCGGAACGAGCCGCTGACGGTTGTGCCGTCGGCAGTCACGGCGTAACGGTACTCGGTGGCCGGCGTCAGGCCCGTGACCTCGGCGGCGTGGAGTGTCTCGGACTGATCGGGAATGTCGGCCGTCCGAAGGCGGGCTGCCGCCGGGGCCGACGTGTCGTCGCGGCCCACGGGCGTCACGCGGCAGGCCGCCGACGCATCCGCCGGACCGGCCCACAGGATGGTCGCCTCCGAGGGCGTGACGCGTTGAACCCACGGCCCCATGACCGGCTCCGCGGCCGCCAGACGGTCGGCCATGAACATGACGGCCAGCGTGACCGCGGCAAGCCCCATGACGAGGGCCGGCATCGCACTGCCTGGAAGCATCCTGCTGATCATGGTGACGGCTCCTTGGGCGAAATCCTCTCGCGACCGCGGGCTGATCTGGACCCTGGCAGGCAACCGATGGGGAAGTCACCTCGGCCCGCAATCCCAGGGGTGAAACCATCGGCCCGGCGGCCCTGTTCCGGGGAAACCCCGCGCCGCAGAGGGGGCCGGCGCCATGGCCGCCAGCGGCCATGTCACGGTGCGGTCTTCAAAGCATGTATGCCCCCTCGCCCCCCCCCCTGGTTCCGAAGGGTGCATGAACGTCTTGGGGCTGTACGTGGCACGGCCATCTTGCCCGTGAGTGGCAGGGGCATCCTGCCCTGCTTTCCCCGAAACGTTCATGCACCTCGCCCCGAACGTCGGCTTGGCGCGGCACGGGGTCGCTGCTATGCTCTGCCGGTCAACGGTCATTCTATCAGGAGAGAGGCGATGGGTCACGGCCCGAGCATTTTCGTCATGGTGGACATGGAAGGCATCAGCGGCGTGTGCAACAGCGCGCAGGTGGACAGCACACAAAGCGGCTACGCCGCGGCGCAGCGGTTTATGACATGGGACACGAACGCGTGCGTGGCGGGCTGCTTCGACGGCGGCGCGTCGCGCGTGGTGGTCCGCGACGCCCACGGCGGCGGGCTGAACATGCTGTGGGACGAATTCGACGGCCGGGCCGAGTACATCCAGGGTCGCACCGCGCGGCAGCGGATGCCGGCCATCGAGACGTTCGACGGACTGATCCTGCTGGGATACCACGCCATGGCCGGAACGGTCGAGGCGGTTCTGGAACACACGATGACCAGCAAACACTGGCAGAACCTTCGGATCAACGGGCGTCCGAGCGGCGAGGTGGCCATCGACGCGGGCATCGCCGGCGACTCGGGCGTGCCGACCATTCTGGTTACCGGCGACGACAAGGTGTGCGCCGAGGCCCGCGCCCTGATCCCCGGCATCGAGACGGCCGAGGTCAAGAAGGGCCTGGACTGCCAGGGCGCCCAGATGCTGGCCAGGGAGGCGGCCCATGCCCTGATCCGCCAGGCTGCCGAGAAAGCCGTCCGCCGCTGCGGCCAGATCAAACCGTTCGTGGCCGATAAGCCCGTGAAGATCACCCTCGAAGTGGTCAGCCGCGGCGTCGTGCCCGTGAACCGCGATTGGGTGCGGCCCATCGACGGCCGAACCTTCGAGGTCACCGGAGACACCATGGAACAGGCGTTCCGGCGGCTGCTGTAGCCCCCCCCTTGCCCATCGGGGATGCGGGCCCAGCGATCCTCAACGGGCCATGGTGTGTGCCAAGGGTATTGCCGGAATCGAGCCGGTGCTGTAAAATGGGCGCTTTGTGGCTGTATGATCCAAAAGAACCGTGCAGAAAGGCGCTGTGATGGAATCGAAGATTGCCGCACTTGAGGCGAGGCTGGACAGTTTCGAACGGGCTGAACGGGACCAGGCACTGGACGATCTGCTGAAGCTGGTCAAGGACGGCCGGATCGCCCTGCCGGAACCCGGGCCGCGGGTCAATCTGCACGCGCACTCCTTCTATTCGTTCAATGCCGACGGCTACTCGCCCACGCACATCGTCTGGCGGGCTCGGCGCGAGGGTCTGCGGGCTGTCGGGCTGGTGGATTTCGACGTGTTCGACGGCATCGACGAGTTCTTCCGGGCCGGCGAGTTGCTGGGCATTCCGACCGTCGGCGGCATGGAGACGCGGGCCTACATCCCCGAGTTCGCCACCCGGGAGATCAACTCCCCCGGTGAGCCGGGCATCACCTATCACATGGTGACGGGCGTGACGCGGTCGGCCATTGACGATCCGGAGGCGGCCCGGTTTGCCGAAACGCTGCGAACCAGCGCCCGCAACCGCAACCTGGCCGTGGTCGAGTTGGTCAATCCGCACTTGGCCCCGGTGTGCCTGGACTATGCCGCGGACGTGTTGCCGCTGTCGCCGTCGGGGACGCCGACCGAGCGGCACCTGTGCTATGCCTACCAGAAGAAGGCCGAGGAGGTCTTCCCGAAGATGGAAGACCGGGTGCGATTCTGGGCCGGCAAGCTGGGCGGCACGCCCGACAAGATGGCTCCGGTGGTGGCCGACGGTCGGGCACTACAGGCCCTGATCCGCTCGAAGACGATGAAGAGCGGCGGCGTGGGGTACCAGGCGCCGACGGCCGAGACGTTCCCGCTGATGACCGATATGAACCGGTTCGCCCTGTCGATCGGGGGCATCCCGACGATGACGTGGCTGGACGGCACCAGCCGGGGCGAACAGGACATCGAGGAACTGCTGGATCTCCAGATGGCCGCCGCAACGGCGGCACTGAACATCATCCCGGACCGCAACTGGAACATCAAGGATCCGGCCACGCGCACGACGAAGATAGCGAACCTGCACCGGGTGGTCGAGTTGGCGAACGGGCGCGACCTGCCGCTCGTGGTGGGCACGGAGTTGAATGCCCCTGGGCTGAAGTTTGTGGACGATTTCGGGTCCGAGGCCCTGGCCCCGGTGGTGGACTCGTTCCTGTTCGGGGCCGACGTGCTGGTGGGCCACACGGCCTCGGTCCTGGCCGGCGACGGCGGCTACCTGGACAAGGCGGTCGTCGGGCGTTTCAGAACCACCGCCGACCGCAACGCCCACTTCGCCCAGTACGGCCGCTCCTGGCGACGATAGGGATACCGCACAGTTCAAACCGGCTTCCGGTCCTGACTTACGGGAATACAGTTCGGGACCCGCGTGGGACCGTCGGGGGGCGGCTTCAGCCCGGCCACGGGCATGCCTGACGGGGCAGGCTTGGCACGCGAGACTGGGGGTGAACGGCCCTGGGGCCCTTGGGGTGGGGGTGGCTTGGGCATGGGGGCACAAGTTTTTTTTCCGAATTTGGCTTGCGGACCCATTGACTTCTATTGGCCGATGGTATGATTGGAAAGCGTGGGTTGGCGGGGCGCTGAACTGCCGGCTCTGTAAGCCCTCCCTGCGGAGGACTGAGCCTCCTGACGCCCGGTACGGCAATCCACGGTGGAGCAGATTCAACTCTATGGGAGACGATCCTGATGGATCGTACGGGCTACGCGGCGTCCTGATTGAGGACAAGCCCCTATTCGATTCCTACTACGCAGCAACCCCAAGCCGCCTTTCTGATTACAGTTTTGCCGGGACGTTCATGTGGAGGCACCCGATCCATCTGCGCTGGGCGGTGCTTCACGGGCACCTGTGCGTGTTCGCCAACGGTGAAAACGGGCTGACAATGATCGCACCTCCGCTGGGCGACGGCCACTTCGAGGCCGCCCTGCGCGACTCGATCGAGGTCTGCCGCGACTTCAACCACAGGACCGGCCACCAGGGCAACATGGCCGTCGAGTACGTCAACGCGTCGATCCGCGAGCGGTTTCCCGCCGGCTTCACGGCCGAGCCGATGGGCGGCGACTATGTTTACTCGACCGAGAAGATGATTACCCTGGCCGGCGGCGAGTTGTCCAGCAAGCGGCACGACCGCAAGCGGTTCATGACGCGCTATGCGGCCCGGACGGAGCGGTTCGGTCCGCAGCACGTGCAACCGTGCCTGGACCTGCTCGCCAAGTGGCAGTGCCAGCACGCCGACGGCGAGGACAGCCTGGGCCAGACGATCCGCATCAAGCGGGCCAAGGAGAGCTTCGCGACGGCCGAGGCCATCCGCCACTGGGACGCCATCGGCCTGAAGGGCATGGTGCTCTACGCGGGCGACGAGATCGTGGGGTTCACGTTCGGCGACCTGCTCGGCCCGGACACGTGCAACATCCTGATTGAGAAGACCGACCGGACGTTCGCCGGATCGGCCCAGTACATTTTCAGCGAGTTCTGCCGCCAGGCGTGGTCGGGGACCGCGTGGTGCAATGCCGGCGACGACTGGGACATTCCGTCGCTGGCCTACACCAAGCAGAGCTACCGTCCGGCGTTGCGGATCGAGAAGTGGCGCATGATCCCTGTGCCGGCGACGGTGGTGGCGGTGGGAGCCGGCCTGACGGACGCGTCGTCGGTTGCGGCGGCGGAGGCGGCGATCGCGCATCCCCCGAGCGTCGAGACGCCGGCGGACAACGTCACGGTGGTGACGCTTCCGACGGCGGAGGCCATGGCGACGACGCCGGTCCCGGACATGGTTCCGGCAGCGGCGGCAGGCTTCGGCAGCGTGACGCAGGAGGCGCGGGAGTCCGACGTGGACGAGCTGGTGGCCCTGGAGAACCGGTGCTTCGACGCCTCGACGGCCATAGCGCGACGGCAATGGAAGTACCTGATTCGCAGCCGCACGGCCGACGTGCGTGTGGTGCGTCGCGGCGGTCGCGTGGCGGCCAGCATGGTGGTTCTGCGGTTCCGGGTTCACAAGGGCGTGCTGAGTCGCATCTACAGCCTGTCGGTGGATGCCGAGTGCCGGCACCAGGGCCTGGGCCGCGCGATGGTGAACGAGGCCATCGAGCAGTTGCGGCACGACGGGGTTCGGGTGGCGGTGCTGGAGGTGGATCAGGCGAACCTGCCGGCGATCGGGCTGTACGAGAAACTGGGATTCCGGACCGTGCGGTCGCTGACCGACTACTACGGCCCGGGACGGCACGGATGGAAGATGCGGCTGGACCTCGCCCAGGCGCGGCTGCTGGCGACCTGAGTCGGCGAGCAGTCGGCTGCCCGGCCCCTAACGAAGTGAAGAACGCACGGACGGCCTGAACGGGTCGTCCGTGCGTTGTTGTTGCGTGGTCCCTGCGCCCCGATTGGATCAACCGCGTCGCGGTCAGAGGATCATCTGGAGAAACACCCCGATCGCAACGGCGCCGGCTCCCAGCGCCAACCGGTCACGTCTCACAAGCGGGCAATCCTGAGCAGCAAACGGACCGATCAGGAATGTGGCCAGACCGAATCCGCCGATCATCAGGCCGATGAGGTTGAACACACAACCTGTCACCATGACGAAGGCAACGGCACACAACGCCGCCAGAGTCCCGGCCCCGGCCAGCAGATCGCCGCGTCGGCCACGAACAAGGCCGCGCCCCCAGAGACCGACTGCAACGGCAAAGGCCACCGCAAGTGCCGCAATAGACGGAACGTCCATGGCCCAGACCCCCAGGATTTCGCCATAGCTCGCCAGCCGGGAGCCACACACCCGCATTGCAAGTCTACTGCGTTTCAGTGCGCAAGGCAATGTCCTCGGCGAACAGGGGCGAGACCAGGGCGAGCGTGTCGCTCTGGTGGTCCAGGGCTTCTTTGCGGATGCGATGGCCGTCGGTCGTTCGCAGCCAGACGGGTTGGCACGTTCCCTTGGGGATGCCCAAGCCGAGGCGCACCAGGCGCCCTCCGCCGCTGAGGCACAGGACATAGCAGCGGCTGGGATCGGCCAGGACGCGGCGCGGGCGGAGTATTCCCTGGGAATCGCGCGTGTCGCTGCGGCGGCTGCTCAGTCGGCGATCTTCTCGACTTCGTCCAGGTGCGTCAAGACCTTGCGCCAGGCGTCGGCGACGGCCTCGGCCACGTCGGGGCCGTTCGGCGGGCGCAGCGGCATGGTCATGCCGGTGTGGCAGTCGCAGTGACGCACGGCCACGGGGAACTGGTCGAGATCGTAGCTCACCGCGGAGTCGGTGCAGGCCCACGGGCATCCTCTGCCGTAGGCGTTCTTGCCGGCGATGGCGGTCATCTGCGGCACGGGCCAGCCCTGCCAGACGCCGGTATCGACGCCTTCGGCGCGGATGGCCTTGACGAGTTTGTCGCGGAACCGGGCCGCATCGGCGGCATGGCCCATCGCGTCCATGTCGAAGCGGATCGTGTAGTTGTAGTAGTTGTGTCCGTGGCCCTGGGGCACCACGGGGAGAATCAGGTTCGGCACGTCGGCCAGCCCTTCCTGGAGGCGCAGGGCGTTGGTTCTGATCCGGGCCAGGTAACCGTCGAGTTTGGTCAGTTGCGCCCTGGCGAAGGCGGCTGTCAGATCGGTGCTGCGGTACATCCAGCCCATGCCGTAGGCGTGGTATCCCGCGCCGGACTCGGGGGGTCGGTGCTCGCCAAAGTACCAGAGGGTCTTGCCGCGTTCGAAAAGGGCGTCGTCGTTGGCCATGAAGAAGCCGCCCTCGCCCGAGGACAGGCACTTGTTGTTGTTGGTGCTGGAGGCGGCGCAGTGGCCGAAGGAGCCTGCCCGCCGTCCGCGGAGGGTGGCGCCGTGGGCCTGGCAGCAGTCTTCGATGACCTTGAGCTTGTACCGCGCGGCCACAGCCATCACCTGGTCCATGTCCACCATGAGTCCGTGCAGGTGGACGGCGATAATGGCCTTGGTCCGGGGCGTGACGGCGGCCTCGATCCGGCCAACGTCGATGTTCATCGTATCCCAGTCGATGTCCACAAAGACGGGGATGGCGTTGTGGTGGAGGCAGCAGGTGGCGGACGATGGCCAGGTGTAGGCCGGGACGATGACTTCGTCACCGCAACCGACTTCGCAGGCCACGAGGGCCATGTGGAGGGCGGCAGTGCCGCTGTTGCAGAACAAGGCATGTTTCAGGCCCGACCATTGGGCGAATTCCTGTTCGAGGGCCTTGTAATTGGGGCCGTAGGTCGGTTGCCCGCCTTCGAGGGAGGCAAGAACCATCTTGCGATCCACGTCGTCGATCGGAGGCCACGGCTTGACCAGGCCCTCGGGAACCGCCCGCTTGCCGCCATGAATCGCCAGTGAGGACGCCATCGCTTCATCTCCTTAGGATACAGGGACCGTCTCGATTACTTGTTGTCGGACCACAGGCGCTCGATCACCTGGATCGTCCGTTCGGTGAGCACTTGCCCCCCCTCGGGACCGACGGGGTTGGACGCGGGAAGGGATCCGTACCCTCCCCCGGCGACCGACCGCGGGCTCGGGCAATACGTGCCGGGACCAGCCAGTTGCACGAGGAACGTCTCGACGGCCGGGCTGCGGGCCTTGATCCGGACGCCGAAATCGAGGTAGAACTCGAACCGATTCGTCGCGACGGCCAGGTCGCCCAGACGGACGACGTGCAGTTCGGTCGGCAGGGTGGGCTGGCCCTTCTGTTGCTCGAACCGTTCGGCCACGCCCTGGTACCACCGCATCTGGCGGTACAGAGCCGTGGGCTCCTTGTACCAGCGGGGATCCTTCTTCAGCAACGGATCGGTCGCGAGTTTGCGCATCTGGTCCTCATACTTGACGCGAAGCTTCCCGGCCTCGTCCATGGCCACCTTGACATCGGCCTCGGTCAGGGCGTTCATCGGCAGGTCGAGGGTTTCGACGTGATGGGCCAGCACCGGCGAGGCGTCGGCGGTCGGCGCGATGGCCGGGAGCACGTCGGCGACGGCGTCGGCAATGCGACGTGCGATCTCCTGACGGACGGAGCGTCCCTGAAGCTCAAGCATCCGCTGCTCGCCGCGCTGCCGGAAGATCATGTGCGGCGAGAGGTCGCCGGCGGCACTGCACTGGGGCAGGATGAAGAGGTCCTCGCCGAATCGCCGCCGCAGTTCGGCCCGCGTTTCGCACCAGTAGTCGGCGCTGACCTGGAACAGGTGCTCCGACACCTGGGACGGGCACGGCACATTGACGGCCACGCCGGTCAGCCGGCCGGAGGCGTCGTAGGCGGCCAGCACGCCGAGGCTGTGGTCCTCGTAGCCTTCGATGTGGCTGAAGCCGGGCACGTTGGTCTTGCCGTACATGGTGGCCTTGCCTTGGAGGTCCACCCAGCGGCGGTTGTGGCCGACGACGGCCCAGCCATGACCGTAGGCGACGGCCCCCGGGGCGCGGGCGGTCCAGGCCTGTCGCACCGCCTCGATGATCCGCCCGGCGGCGAACTCGCGGTATCGTTCGGCGCTCATCACGTCGCGGTCGAACTCGACGCCGTCGTGGGACCAGGACGACTCGCTGGGCAACTGGAGCCCCGGAGCCGTGTGCGTGTGCGTCGCATTCAGGACGACCTTGCGCGGATCGAGGCCGGGGACGCCGGCGAGACCCGCGCGGACCTGTTCGCAGAACGAGTCGGGGAGGCCGACATTGTCGCAACCGACGAAGACGGCCTGGTCCTGGCCCGAGTCCAGCACCAGGACGGTCGCGCTGAGGGGGTCCAGGACGCCCTCGCTCAGCCGCGAGTAGAACTGGCCCCGCAGCGACACTGTTTCGGCCGGCGTCAGGTCGGCCTGCGCCCAGCCGACTCGCAACGTGCCGCTCGTTGTGCGTGCGTTCATCTCTTGATCCTCCCTGCGTGCCGATTCCATCTTGCATCCGCCAAGAGTCACCAGACAGATCGCCGCGGCGACCCCGACGACCTTCGCCCAACCTCCGAACAGCATCGCTCGCATCGGCGGTCCCTCCACGCAACGGCCTTCGCCGCAAGCGGCCCGAACGGCTGCCGGGCGGGCGTCCGGGGCGTACGGCCACTCACGGGATAGTATGACGCAACGGGCGTCGCCAACAAGAGAAGAGAATTGCGATTGCGGGGAATCCGTGGCGAATCGGCACTCTGCCGGCGGCGGTGACCCCTGTGGCGAGACGAGACGACCATGACGCCGATGGGCGGGTACTACAACGCCGCATCGTGACATGGGCAGAGAAGCCGTGAGCGAACGCCGTCTTGCAGGGCCAGGATGGCCCTGCGACGCACGGGCAAGATGCCCGTGCCACGGTACAGCACGGCGCTCAGCCGGGCCGCTTCGCGGCGGCAAACGCGCTGGGCGACCGGCCGACCTGCCGGCGGAAGACCTTGGCGAAGTAGTTGGGGTCCTGGTATCCGACGGCGTGGCTGACGTCGGCCACGGTGCAGCGGCCGTGGCGAAGCAGTTCCTTGGCCTTGGCCATGCGGACCTGC
>Ga0123329_1004348_pt1 | contig 11178 bp, 7 predicted proteins | sample BioC12SIPDNA_FD_89703 | JGI IMG/M metagenome (GOLD analysis project Ga0123329, IMG submission 89703) | Anaerobic biogas reactor microbial communites from Washington, USA - Biogas_R1_B C12 SIP DNA | ecosystem: Engineered > Bioreactor > Anaerobic > Unclassified | place: Washington, USA | collected... | reverse complement strand
GGGTCAGATTCAACGTTTCGGATGTCGGGGGATCCGAATACACGATGGTCTCATTGGTTCCGTCCGTGTTGATGACACGGAGTGTTTCCGTGCTGAGGTCGTTCGCCTTGGTGTAGAAGAGCACCTTTGAACCGTCCGCGCTCATGCGGAAACAATCGAAGCCCGCATACATGCTGAATTGGTAGTCGCCGGCCACGTGGTCCGTGATGCGCTCGATGGTTCCCTGGCGCACAAAATCCACCGCTTCATCGGCGAGGCATAACGCGGGGGCAATGACGCCGAAAACAGGCAGCAGCGCGATAACCGCAAAACACTGCAGAGGCACAGAAATACTGCGGGAAACGCACACGGGAAGTTCTCCCTCAGACGCCCCCTACGCCGCGTCCGGTCATGCCTCCCTGCCGAGGGTCCCCCGTGACCCGGGAGGCGCCAGTGCTTCGTGGGCGTAGCATAATTGTCTGGCGACATTCCGTCAATACCCTCGAAAAACCCGAATTACTTGAAATGCGCGCCCGCAGGGCTCGGCGTGCCGCCTTTACGCCGCGTTCATACGGCTCGGGATCGTCACGTCTGATCAGGCGCCCGGAGAAAGGCGAGTTTTTCGGTGCGGCCGGGCAGGCGATGGTAGTCGGAGAGGATGGTCTTGGCGGCCGCCTCGCGAGAACGGCCGCATGAATCGATGAGGTAGTCATAGAGGGCGTGGCACAGCCGGACGAGGCTGATGCCATGGGTGCGGCGCAGGGTGGCCCACAGATGGTCGGAGAATGCCATGAACGCATCGAAGGCCGAGGCCTGGTTCGCCCACAGGGCTGCCAGAGAATCCGGGAAGTTGCCCGAGTTGTAGTAGAGCTCGAAAAAGCGCGCGAAGCGTTTCAGCCGCTGCATCTGCAAAAAATCGAGCGTATCGGTCTGAAGGACTTCGTAGGGCGGCGCCGTGGAGAAGACCATTTTCCGCGGCCCCACGTGGCGGCCGATGGGCGCGCCTTTCAGGCGCTTCAGGATGCCGACCTGGATCTCCTGCGGCCGCACGGCAAGCAGCCGGTCAAATCCGTCCCGAATGCTGTCCCAGGTTTCATGGGGCATTCCGAGCACCAGATCGGCATGCAGCAGCGCGCCAGTGCGTTCGCGGAGAAAACGCAGCGCATCCAGCGTCGCGTCGAGATCCTGCACCCGCAATATCGCCTCCTGCGTCTCGCGATTGAAGGTCTGGACACCCACCTCCAGACGCAATACGCCCGGCGGAAACGCCGCCATCCGCTCGAGGGTGCGCGCTGACAGGCGGTCCGGCACAATCTCGAAATGCACCTGGATGCCGTCGCGCAGGCGGGCACGAAAGAAGTCCAGGATCTCCAGTACCCGGTCTTCCCGGAGATTGAACGTGCGGTCGACGAACTTGAACTGGCGCGCGCCGCGCGCGAACAGTGCGTCCATAGCGTCAAAGAAGGGGGAGAGGGGAAACTCGCGCACGCAGGGTTCCAGCGACGACAGACAGAACTCGCATCGGAACGGACAGCCGCGCGATGTCTCGACGTACAGCGTCCGGTGGGCGATGTCGTGATCCGTATACGCCGCGTAGGGGAGGGTCAGGGCGGCGAGATCCGGACGTTCCCCCGCAAGCACCTTCTGGCGCGGGGGATGCCCCCCCAGAACCGCCTCCGCCAGTTCCCGAAAGGTCTGTTCGCCTTCACCCAGGACGAGGTAATCGGACATCCGGTAGAGAGCGGTTTCCTCGAATTCATGACTGATCTCCGGGCCGCCCAGCACAAGGACGGTTTCGGGCGACACCCCCTTGAGCGTCTGGACAAGCCGGCTGATGGTCTCGATGTTCCAGATGTAGACGCCGACGCCGACAAGCCGCGGCCGTTCGAGCAACAGCGCCTCCGCGATCTCCGCCGGTTCCTGGCCGATGATGAATTCGCGTATGCCCGCGCGCGCCTGCAGCGGCCCGAGATTGGCCCAGAGATACCGCAATCCAAAAGCCGTATGGCTGTACCGTGCGTTCAGAGTCGTAAGGATGATGTCGAGCATGTTTCCGATCGCCACCTCGAGACGGCCGGGGCGGACCCCGGCTGCCTGCGTCACGCGGGCCGCCTGATTGTGTCAGACCCCGGACTTCGTTCCGGGAACTTCGCTGGCCTGAATGTTCCGGATGAGGCTGCGCAGGACCACAGCGAACGCGGCCAGCACGAATAATCCCGCGAAACTCAGCATAAACGCGGCGATCCCGTATACGAGGTATTGCCGCTGCGGCGGATCTTCCGGGAGCGTGGGGGGCGAGACCACCTGGAATTCGTCGATCGTGTTGGCTAACGCCAGTTCGGCCTCAAGATGACTCTCGGCCAGGCTCGTGAAGATGTCCAGCCCGGTCATGAAATCACGTTGCAGGGATTCTTCAAGCGTCGAACGTTCGCGCGTAAGTTCGTCGACCTTCATTTCCGTGATCCGTTGTTCGCGCATCAAGCCGTAGAGACGCTCCTTGTCTATCCGGTCCAGGTCGGACTCCTTCGACCGGTCCAGCATGACAAGCGCCTTGCGTTTCGCGTGATAGTCGGCCTGAAGCGTTTCCAGACTGGAGCGGAGCGCGGCGATGTCCTGCTCGATTTTCTGAAGTTCCAGCGGTGCGGAGACCAGCACCAGGCGCGCCTCGGACAGCTGCTTCTGCAGCATGATGCCCACCGGATTCCCCCCGGACGTCTCCACGCGAAAGGCGTCGAGTTGCAGGGGCGCCTCGATGTCCAGTTCCGGAGGCGTCAACCCTTCCTCCGGCTCGGGGGGCTCGTTCGGGAGCGGGACCTGCGTTTCCAGCAGCTCGAGTATCTCCTCAAAACGCTGCTCGTGCTCGTCCTGCAGTTCCCGATGCGCGCTTTTCGTATACTCCTTCAGGAGTTCGCGGATATTCGCCCGGCGTTCGAGATCGACGACGAGGCGTTTCCCGGCGCGCTTTTCGAGTTCCTGCTCGCGCAGGGCCCCCGTCTCGTCGGGAGGCGCCGGCGCGGGCTCGATATCCTGTTCTTTCTCGGAGACCGCAATGTCCCACGACGTCGTGAGGGCGTCCAACGCGTCCGCCGTTCCGGTCTGGGCGGCCAGCTCGGCCAGCGTGGCCCTGGCGCGCTCCAGTTCCAGCGATTTCCTCGCCTTGGCCAGTTCAAGGCCGGCGAGGATGCTCTGCCGGGCCTGCATCTCCGTTTCCATGACCGGGAGGGCGAATTCCGCCTCGGCTGCGGCGATGCGGGCGTCCCAGGCGTCCCCGGTCTCCTGGAGAAGCCGGATGGTCTCAGTCTCATAGTCCTGCTCGGCACGAAGCCGCTCGGCGCGCAACGCTTCCAGGAGGTTGCCGCTTTCGTCCTTGGTGCGGTTCAGTTCATCGGACAGTTGCCGGAGCGACGTGCGCTGTTCTTCCGTCTCGTTCTTGAGATAGCCGGCCATGTCTTCTTTTGCGGAAAACGTGACCGTTTTCGACCAGTCCCGCGCCGTTTCCACCCAGAGCCGGGCCAGGTTGTAGGCCTTGTCGGGCGACTGGGCCGCCACGCGCAGCTCGATCGTGGGATAATACTCGACCGCATAGGGCGTCTTGATCTCCAGACGGGCATTGGGTGTCAGCATGCGGCGCAGCTGGGCCACGGTGAGCAGCGGCTCCGAGTCGCTTGCATGATAGGTGTTGTAGGCCTGGGCTACCGACGAAAGCATGCCTTCCGATTGCAGAAAGAGGACGTAGTCCGTGACGTCGAGCGGCTGGGGAAGCAGCGATTTCGCCTTTTCCTCGATGGGTTGCGTTTCATCTTTCTTGGCGCGGGCCACCAGCAGTTGCTGCGGCCGCACAATCGCAATGGCTTCACTGAGGTAGGTTGGCTCGTGCGTGAGGGCAACATAGGCCCCTGCAATCAGCGCCACGGCCAACGAAACCAACGCGATCCACTTGAAATTCGGCATCAATTGAACAAACAGACGCGCAATATCGCCCAGCTGACCCCACTCTTTGCTCACGGTCACCTCCGACACCGCCCTGGATGGCGTATTCACCTCACCCTAACAGGCAAGTCCCGTCATGTCAATTATTTAGGAGCCGCGCGCCGTTCCGTTCAGGGAAGGCGCAGGTGCGAACATCCCGCGATAGGCACAAAAGCGCTGGCGCCCGGCTCGAGCCCGTTCGGCTCGTAATAATGCCGGGTCAGGCGGCTGACCACCTCCTCGGCGCCACGCGATTCCGTCAGCACCATCATGCAGCCGCCCAGACCGGCGCCGGAAATCTGCGCCCCGAGCACGCCGGGCGTCTCCAGCGCAATGTCCACCATCCGATCGATCGGAGGGATGCTGCAGGCGTACGAACCCGGCTGCGCGTAGAGTTGACCGGCGAAAACCCGGCCGGGGTCCTCGCTCTGAAGGTCACTGATGCGAGCATTGAGGTAGGCATCATCCAGGGGCGGGATATACGCGGCGCCGTCCGCTCCCGCAACCCGGTCGCCGTTATGCGAGACATTCATCATCCACCCCACCCGGCGAATGTCGCCCTCGAGAAGCAGCCGGTGAAGCATCTTACTGCGTTCGCACTCCGCGATCCCGAACAGCAGCCGCGCCCGCAGGGGATAGCTCTCCCGGGCCGAATGCATCAGGGTAATCCGCTCGAACGCATCGGTGCCGATGGTCCGCCGCAGGGCATCCGCGCTGACGGTCTCCGGCACGTCGAGCAGGATCCGGTAGACGTCCGCCGACCGGATCCCCAGGGTTTCCGGCGAGATATCGCGTAAATGGGCAATCAATGGCGCGTAATTCGGGAAGAGTTTCCGCACCCAGTGCACGGCCAACTCATACGAGGCCACGCGTTCGTTGAACGCCTCGCGCGCGCCCGCGGCTTTCCGCGCCTGCACCCGCGAATTCGCGATGATGAGCGAATAGTCCGCGGGAAACGGCACATACCCGCGAATCACGAACGGGAAAAAGCCCACCGTGACCACCTGCCCGAACTGGCTCAGCTTCACCGCGGCGTGGTCGGCGCTGCCGCCCCGCGTGCCCACAAACCACTCGCCTTCACCGCACAGGTACACCAGGTCGTTCGGCGTGACGTCGAGACCGTTTGAAAGCACCAGTGCCTCGCCCATCGCCACCACGAGGGCCGACGAAGAACTCAGGCCGGCCGCCATCGGGATGTCGCCGCTCACCACGCAATCCACCCCGTGAATCCGGCGGTCCTTGAACCGCTCCTGCAACCGGAGCATGGGCGCCTTGAGATAATTGCCCCAATTGCCCTGGAGGTCGCTCACCATCTTGAGGACCGCTTCGCTGTCGACGAAATCGCGCCATTGGTCGAGCCGGACCTGGCGCAGCAGGTCATCCACGGAGAATTCCAGATCCTCGAACGTATCCTCGTCGAGGTTGTGGGCGCGCACCAGCGTGTCATTGCGCGGACGCGCCACCATAATGTGCTCGCGATCGATGGCTGTCAGATTCACGCAGCCACCCCGGTGGTCTACGTGGCGCCCCATCAAATTGATGCGGCCCGGAGCCCGAATGACCGTCACGGGACCATCCGCCCCGTACCGCTCGATGAACAGTTCCACTGTGCGCAGCAGCCGGGCCCGCTTCTCCTCACGGAGGCATGCGTTGTCGCCGTAGATGGCGCGCAACATGCCCGATACCGCGCCGTCGGGATTCGCGAGAAGCTGCGCCCAGGTCTCGGCCGGCTTGAATGCCGCGGGGTCCAGGGCGACCTGTTCCGAGACGGCCAGCCCCAGCTTCTTACGAAAATGCTCTTCGATCTCCAGCAGTTCGGGAGGACTGTTAAACCCCAGAACGTCTTCGGGGTCATCGACAGGCACCGGCGTGACCGTCAGCCCTCGAGAGACCGCGTAGTCAATGGTGTCCGTAAGGTATTCCTCTTGCTGCACATTGTCGCGGCGGAGACTGGCGAGAGCGTCGTACAGCACCGGTGCGCGGAAGAGATAGACCGCCTGGTTGACCCATTCGACGGCATTCTCGACCTCGTCGGCGGTCCGCGCCTCGCCCGCGATCTGAAAAGTCGTTCCATCCTGGCTGGCCCGGAGGAGATCGGCCTTTTCAATAATCTGGAGAAGCCTTCCGCCGGGGCCGGTCACGATTCGGCCCGCGTTGGGCCAGCGCCGTTTCGGCGCAACAACCAGGGCCACGTCAGGCTGCCCCTGCTCGAACGCCGTGATCAGCTTATCGAGTGTTCGGGGCTCGATCAGTTTGTCGCCTGCCAGAACCAGGACGGGCCCCTTGTAGCCCAGCCCGGACAACACGTTGGCCCCCTGGCGCGTCGCGTGGCCCGTTCCCAGCAGGCTGGCCTGGTACGCAAACAGGGCATCCGGAAACTTCGGCCCGACCTCATCGACTACCGTGCCCGCCAAATGGCCCACCACGAGGATGTTGGGCGCGCTGCCCCGCGACTCCAGGGTCTCGAGCAGATGGCAGATCGCCGGTTTTCCCGCCACGGGAAAACACACCTTCGGGGTCTTCGGAGACTGCATCCGCCGCCCCTTGCCTGCGCACAGAATGATCGACGCAATACGCCCTTGTTCGCCCCCTGAAGGCACGGAATACCTCCCCTCACTTCTCCCGGAACGGAAGCATGTGGGTACTGCTTTCTCCAGGCAACAGAGTATACACAATCTCCCGGCACGCTGCGAACGAAACCCCATTCCCGGCGGCCGGACTGCCAGCGTAAGTCTCCGCCGATTCTTGATTTGTCGCCGTTCCGGGAATACTATGGCTGGCACGGGGGTGACTTCCTGACCAGGGAGGGTCGTGACCCGTCTTTCATGGGGCGGGAGGGGGGCGCCGGCCGTCGGGCCATGACGCGCGCCGCAGGCGCCGCGCAGACCGTCCAGGGTTTGACCGGTCGGTCCAGAATCGCAACGCTGAGTGAGAAACGGCCATTCTAGAGGTATTTGAAAAGAGAGTCTTCGATTTGTTCGCGCTGTTGCGAACGCGCACCGTGCGTAACCTGTCGCTCCTGACGGCGGTCAACTTCGTTTCAGGGATCCTGCGTTTTCTCTGCACCATCCTGATGGCAAAAATCCTCTCTCCCGCGGACTGGGGGAACGTTGCGATATTCATTTCCATTCTGGACGTGGTGTTCATCCTGGCCGACGGCGGCCTTAACGCGACCCTGGTCCGCTTTGTCGCCGCATTTCCCGACAGGCGCGCGACCTCGGTTGTCGGACGCTGTCTGGGACTGAAAGCGCTTCTGGCGGCGGTCCTGCTTCTGGGCCTGTGGGCGTTTCAGGGGCCGATCCTCGCCAACCAGCAGTTCCCCCCGGAGCTTCACTGGGTCTACCGCCTCTCGGTCTTGTCGGCGATCGCTCTGGCGTTCCACACGATGTCGCTCTCGATTTTCCAGGCCCGGGAGGAATACGGCCGCTACTCGGTCTCTTTTCTGACGGTAAACATCATACGCGCTTCCGGCCTCGCCCTGTTCGCCCTGCTCGGCAAGGACAGTCTCCACGCGCTGATACTGCTGTATTTCTCCGCCCCCTTCATCGGACTGCTGCTCGTGTTGCCCTTCGCCTTCACGAGCCTTCGCCGCACCGCATCGCTGCCGCCGGCATCCGTGCAGACGACAGACATCGTGGCGTTCATGCTGCCCCTCGCCGCCATGAACGCCATCACCATCGGCCACATGCGGGCAAGCAGTTTCATGCTGAAGATGCTGGCCTCGCCCGAGGCCGTCGCCAATTACGAACTGGCGTATCAGGTCGGGTTTGCGCTGCCCCTGGTCACGCGCGCCATGATCACCGTGCTCCTGCCGCGCGTGTCGACCATGAAGGAGCGCGATGAGCTGCTCCGCTACCGGCGCCGCGTGCTGCGCCTCTACGTCATCATCCTGCCCCTGACGATTGCCGGCGTCCTGCTCGCGCCGCTGTTCATATCCCTGGTGTTCGGGGAGAAGTACGCCGAATCGCTCGACATCATCCGCCTGCTCATTCTGGCGTTCGGATTCAGCGTCCTCATGCCCCCCCTCGGCCTGGTGTTCTACGCCGTAAAACGGCCCATTTACCTGACCTGGGTGCAACTGCTCCAGTTCGCAATAACCGTGGTCCTGAACTACGTCTTCATCCCCCGCTGGGGAGGCGCCGGCGCCGCCGTGGTGATGCTCATCGCCACCCTGGTCTCGGCATCTGCTATTATCACGCTTTCTTCATGGGTGATTCGAAACCGTGAACCTGACCCCGCGTAACGCGTCGCCCGGGTTCAGGCTGCGCGCAAACATGAGGACCGCTTTCGAGTGAGTGCGGCCGAAAACAGTTGCGTATGTGCTATCCCGTTCCCGGAGGACAGCAGGCCGGAGCGTGAGACCGCCCGCCGTTTCTTCCCCGTGTCGGGCATCGCGCTCCTTCTGGGCGTGTACCTGGTGTACGACGCCGTCTGTTATTCCATGCCCGGTCCGGCGGCCGCGCTTGCCTATGCGCAGTGCGGTCTGGTGTTGGCCGTCGCGGTGGTGAATCTGCGCTGGGGAGTCTACCTCTTTGTCGTGTCCGTGGTGTTCGCCGACGAAATATCCCGTTACCTCTGGGAATTCACCGGCGATTCCGGCGTGACGAACTTCCTCACGGTCTCCGCGGGCGGCGTTGCCCTCTCTAATCTCGTTGCCCTGGGCCTGATGGCCATCGCCGCGGCGCTGAGCATCGTGCGCTTCGCGCAGCACCCGAAAAGCCCACGGCTCTTGCCCATGGACTGGGCTATTGTCGCGATAGGCCTGGTGTATTTCGTCGCCTCGCTCCACGGTTTTCGCAGTCTTCTCAACGAGCCCCGGCTCGCGGCCAACCACCTCAATCTCCCGTTGATGCTGTTCGGGCTCTATTTCCTTGTGCGTATGTTCTTTAACGAACCCTCGCTCGCATTTCATTTCTGGCGAGTCGCGTTGCTCGCGATGGCTGTCAAGGTCATCGGCTGGACGTTTCTCGCATTCGCAGGCGAAGGGTCGCTATTCGGAACGACCCTGCGCGTAGGTTTCGGGGCCGGCTGGAACCTCTTTGTCTTCGTGTTTCTAATCGGCACCATCTTCGTGATTCACGGAAACGCGTTCCGCCTGCTCGACCGGCTCATCGCGGCCGGTCTAGCCATCCTGGCCGGCGGACTGTTACTGGTGAACGCGGGCCGCATGCTGTGGGTGTTTTCCGCGCTGGGCCTTCTGATTCTGGTTCTGGTCGACCGGGCCCGCGCCAAGCTCTATGTACTCGGTTTCTCAGGGTTGTGCGGGGTGGCAATCATCGTTCTGGTCACCATGCTGGGGGAGGCCATGTTCGACACCATCGCCTCCATGGCCAACACCCTCAAGGTCTGGGAACGCCACGAGATGGAAGCTTCGCATTCCACCATGGTGCGCGTATACGAGTTTCGCAACATTCACGCCCAGCTTGTCGACCACAACAACCTCCTGCTCGGAGACGGCCCGGGAAGCACCTTCACCGACCGCTACCATCCGTTTCCGTTCGGATTGGATCGCGGCGATTATCCCGTCGAGGAACAGGAGCAGCGGCAGTATCGCAATTCGCATTCGCTCTTCACACAGCTCATGCTCCAGGTCGGCTACCTGGGAATGACCATCTATCTCGGCGCGTTCGGCGTGGTGTTCCTGTTGCTGTACATCGTCTACCGGCGCCTGAAACACCTCCAGTTTCGCATGTTTGCCCTGGGCATGTTGTGTTTCCTGCCCTGCCTGGTTTATATGTCGTGGAACTCAAAGGCCAATATGCTGCTGGGCCTTCTGGCCGGCGGGGCAGGCATCCTGACGGCTCTGCAGAAACAGGAAGTTACGAAGCACGCCGGCACTCCGGAACCGGAAAGCTCATGAGCGGTTCCGCCGCTCAAACGAGACGGACGGGGACATCGCGACGGCAAAGTATCCGCCGCGGCGCCTGACGGTATGGCGGACGCATGCCATCCAGTGCATTCGGCCAATAAAAGTACGAGGAATGTATGACCGCACATCATCCGATTCTGGTAACGGGGGCGCATCGATCAGGAACAACCTGGGCCGGGAAAATGCTCTGCGCGGGCAACGAGGCCTTCTATGTGTTTGAGCCGTTCGACGTGGCGAAAGACGCCGGCCTCGAAGGGCCCCGCTGGATGCCCCGCGATCTCCCATACATGTTCTATCACATCCCCGAAAACAGCTCCTCGGAATACGAGCCCGCCCTGCGCCGCGCCGTCGAGCTGCGCTATCCGCTCCTGCCCAACCTCGCGCGCATCCGCACCCCGCGCCACTGCGGCCGACTCTGCAAGGACTGGCTCTTCAGCCATCACGCCCGTCTCACCGGGAAACGGCCCCTGCTCAAAGACCCCATCGCCCTGTTCAGCGTCGAATGGCTCGCCCGAACCTTCGACATGAAGGTCGTGGTCATGATCCGCCACCCCGCCGGGTTCGCCTCCAGCATCAAACGCCTCAACTGGCACTTCAATTTCGAAAACTTCATCGGCCAGGAGGCCCTCATGGACGGCCTCCTCGCCCCGTATAAAGACCAAATCTTCGAATACGCCCGGCACCCCCGCGATATCATCGACCAGGCCATCCTCGTCTGGAACGCCATGTACTCCGCCGTCCGCCGCTACCGGGAGACCCACCCCGACTGGCATTTCGTCACCCACGAACGCCTCTCCGCGGACCCCCTCGCCGAATTCAAACCGGTCTACGACTATTGCGGCCTCACGTGGAACGCCAGCGCCGAGACCGTTATCGCCGCGCATACCCGCGGCGGCAACCCGCGCGACGTCGCGCCCGAAAATTACCGGGCCATCAAGCGCGACAGCCAGGCCGCCGCTGAAGCCTGGAAACGACGCCTCGAGGAAAACGAAGTCGAACGCATCCTCGAAGGCACCCGCGAGGTCGCGTCCCATTTCTACAGCCAGGAGGAGTTCGATGCCCGCTGAACCCGCCACCCTCCGCCGCAGCATCGCCTGCTCAGGCGCCCGCGACGGGGTGCGGCTATTCGGCATCTTTGAGAATGCGAAAGTAACTGCCTCTGATGTTCGCCTGCAGGTGAAACCCGAGCTTCTTGTGCCGGTTCTGGCGTGATTCTTTTGCGAGTTCACCGGACAGCACAATCCGATAAGACGCCCTTCCCTGGCCGAAGTGCGACCGGCAGGCGACCGCAACATCACCGGAATTCCAGAAACCGGTCTCCGGAGGCACACTGGGAAATCGCAGGATCGCCTGGCCGTCCC
>Ga0123329_1004345_pt1 | contig 11180 bp, 10 predicted proteins | sample BioC12SIPDNA_FD_89703 | JGI IMG/M metagenome (GOLD analysis project Ga0123329, IMG submission 89703) | Anaerobic biogas reactor microbial communites from Washington, USA - Biogas_R1_B C12 SIP DNA | ecosystem: Engineered > Bioreactor > Anaerobic > Unclassified | place: Washington, USA | collected... | reverse complement strand
GTGCTCAAGGCCCTGGCCAAGGATCCGCAGGAGCGGTACCAGTCGGCGGCTGAGCTGCAGCAGGACATCGAGTTCCGGCTGCAGGATCGGCCTATCGTCGCCCGCTCCGTCAGCACACCCTACATGGTGCGCAAGCTGTTGTTCCGTCACCGCTACTCCGTGGCCATGGTGACGGTTCTGATGGCAATCATCGCCGGTTTCGCCTACGCCAACGTCCGAATGTACGTTTGGACCAAGGAGACGCGGCAGAGGATGCTCAAGGCAAGCGTTGCAACCTACGAGATGCTCAATGACTTGAGAATGGGCACGTTTCTTCAGGCTTGGCACGCCGGGCGTGATGATCGCGCCGCGGAGATTCTCAGACGGTTCCTCAGCGAGGAACGCGAGCAGTTGGCGGGGCGGTTTCTGCTGGACCCTCGCCCCCTGGAGGAAAAGGAGGCTGAGTTCCGGCGAAACCTGGGACGTAAGGAGACGCATTTCGCCGAATTCATTATCGGTGAGTGCAGCCTGCGCCAGGGCGACTACCGCCAGGCGCTGCGACACTATCGTAAATCCCGAGATTTGGTTTCTTTGACGATGGATCGAAGCTGGTTGGGCCTTTTTTTGGATAGAAGAATTCAAGCCTCGCTACGAGCCATCAACACCGTCAACACGGCCGGTCTGAGCGAAGGAGGCGGTGATGGCTCATAGGTTGCCGATCTCCAGAGAGTCTCAGACAACGAGTCGGACGTCCGCATTCACCCTGATGGAACTGCTGGTGGTGACGTCGGTCATCGCGGTTTTGATGGGCGTTCTGGTTCCCGGGCTTCAGGAGGGTGTGCGGACCGCGGGGCAGGTCTACTGCCAGGCCAACCTCGCCCAGGCCGCCAAGGGGTGGCTGCTCTACCTCGACGATCACCACGGCGCGTTCTACCAGGAGGTCAACGCCAATTTGCATTACGGCGGGTGGATCGGCATGTGGGAATACGCAGGCTCCGTCGAGCGGAGGCCGCGCCCGCTGAATCCGTACGTCGGACTGCCGGAGATCGTTGAGGACATCGACGGCGCCCCCGTTTTCCGTTGCCCGCAGGACTTCGGCGGAGTCCCCGGTCAGCCTGACCTCACGTGCAATGAGGTGATGGGCACCAGCTATCAGACCAACCTCTTTCTGATCGGCCAGACTCAGATCAGCCTGAATCCGCCGCGGGTTCGGCCGCTTCACCGCGAGATCAACAAGCGTCTCCCGAAGATGAACATCTCGCGGGCGTCCGAGCCGTCGCGGTTGATCCTCATGGGCGAGTACGGCTGGATGCTCCAGTGGGGAGCGGGCCTGCCGTCGTCGCCGGAGAGCGAATGGCACGGCGTTCCCGCCACCTTCACCGTGGCGTTTCTGGACGGGCACGCGGATTTTCTGCGGATACGCAAAGGCCTGTACGTCACCGACCAGTATCGGGTGTTGCCCTTCGCCGAACTGGACGCGATGGCGATCGCCCTGCAGCAGGAAGAACGCTGACCGCGGGTCGGCGAACGGGAGTAGAGAGTTTTCAGCGGTTGTGAGTGAGTCTGGAGGAAGAGAAATGAGAAGAGCGGTAGTGGTGTTGTTTTTACTGGCGGCTTGCGGAACCCAAGGCCTTTCCGCCCTGGTCGAGTTTGCCGCTGTTCCCACCGGGGCGACCAGCGTTCCGGCCGGCGAGCCGGTCACTTTTTCCGTGAGCATCAAGCCGCAGACGCTCTCGTCGTGCGACAACGCGACGGTGGTTTTCGGACTTGAGGGAACCGGCGCTGCCATCAACGTAGCCATCAGCAGCGTGTGGGACGAGATTTTTCAAGCCGGAAGCCTTGTGTATGACAACAACGGCTTTTATCCAGCCGATGTGATGGTCATGTCATTCACGGACGGCCCTCGATCCATCAGCGGGTCCGCCCTCAACTTCGGCACGCTGACCGTTTCCACCGCCGGCCTCGCACCGGGCGACTACCGGCTTGAGGTGGGCGGCATTAGCGCTTTTGGTTTGAGCTTCGATAGCGAGCCGATGTCAGGCTCCGATTCCGCCTCCGGCTCCTTCACCGTGGTTCCCGAACCGATCACCGTGTCGCTTCTGGCGGCGGGCCTGATCGGCGCGGGCTTGAGGCGCAGGCGCTGATTTATCACGAATCCGCCCGCAAACGGCGCAACGGCCGGTACGCCGGCAGATAGGCGGCGGCCTTCCGTCCGGAAATCAGCCGGCCGAGGGTCTCGTAGCCCAGCGGCGGGTCGCGCGACGTCCGCACCGGTTGATCGGCGAAAGCGATCCACCGCTTAGGCCATTGCCTCACCGTCGTATCGCCGCGTCCCTCCCGTGCGATCATCGTCCGTCGACGCCAGTCGCCGCTCGCCTGCCCCGAGAGATGGTCGCATCTTCCCGGAAGGATGCTGGAGCGGCAACCGCTGCAGCCGAAGCTCTCGGATCAGGGCGACTTGCCACCGGAACGACGGATGATAGAATGGGGCGTTCATGAAAGGACAATCGATGCAGACTCAACCATCCGGCGCTCAGGCGGCTGGGCTGCCGAAGGGCGTGATCTTCGACATGGACGGCGTGCTGCTGGACTCCGAACCGTTCATCTGCAAGGCGGCGTGCATGATGTTCGCCGAACACGGGTTGCGGGTGGAACCGGACGATTTTCTCCCGTTCGTGGGCGCCGGGGAGAACCGCTACCTGGGGGGCGTGGCCCAGAAGTACGGCTTCCCGATCGAGATCGAGCGCGACAAGAAGCGCACGTACGACATCTACCTGGAGATCATCAAGGGGCAACTCGATCCGCTGCCCGGAGTGAACGAGTTTCTGGCCCGGTGCCGCGAGACGGGAAAGAAGACGGCTTTGGCGACCAGCGCGGATTTCGTCAAGGCCGAGGGCAATCTGCGGGAGATCGGCGTGCCGCCGGAGGCGTTCGACGCGATCGTTACCGGCAACGACGTGGTCCACAAGAAGCCTCACCCGGAGATCTTCCGGACGGCGGCGGAGAAACTCGGCTTGGACCCGCGGACGTGCCTGGTCGTCGAAGACGCGGTCAACGGCGTGAAAGCGGCCAAGGCCGCCGGCGCTCGGTGTCTTGCCCTGACCACCAGTTTCAGCCGCGATCAGCTCGACGGGGCCGACTGGTTCGCCGCCACCCTGGCCCACGCCCCCGACGAGGTCCTTCTGTGGAACCGGGAAGGACGGCCCACGCAGCAATAGCACGGCGGAATCGCTTGCTCCGCGAGCACGCCTGGCCGGCCAAAGGGAGCTTTTTTACCTGGTTGTTCCGTGAAAGGGAGGGTAGAATCTGCGCGGTAGTGATCCGAGGCGCTGGGTAGATCGCCCGGGCGCCGGATGTGTCCATTCCAAGGAGGCTCATGATGAAAACGGTGGGATTCTGGGTCGGTCTGGTCGTGGCGACGGTCGGCGTAACGCTTCTGGCCGGCTGCTCGAAAGATGCGGATGAAGGCAAGTCCATTGCTGAGGCAAAAGCAGAAGCCGAGAAGATGGACGTTGAGGCGCTGCGGGCCAAGGCCTTGAGCTACAAGGAAGCCATCGTGGCCAAGCAGAAGGAAATCAGCGAGCTTCAGGGGCGGATAAAAGAAATCCCGATAACGGAAGCGCTGGGCGAAAAGGCGAAGTCCTTGAAGCAGGATGCCGAGGCGCTCACCAAGTCGCTCGGCGCTCTGAAGGACCGGTTCGAGGTCTACTATGGCGAACTCAAGGAGAAAAAAGGCGACCTGAGCGGCCTGGATCTGTAGACGGACAGGCGGCCTCCCATCTCCTGCCGCGCTCGCTCAAGCTGTGATATCCCACTCGGAATGCGTGCCGTCGGGACACGCATTCCGAGTGGTTCGATGTTCGCGGCACGTCGGTCATGCCTTGGACCGCAGGATATCGCGGATTTCCGCGAGCAGTTCCTGATCCTTCGTCGGCGCCGGCGGAGCGGCCGGAGCGGCCGGAGCGGCTTGTTCTTTACGCTTCGCCACGTTCATGACCTTGACCAGCAGGAACAGGGCGAACGCGACAATGACAAAGTTGATGATCGCGGTGATGAACTTGCCGTAGCCGATCGTCACCGCCGCGACCTTCTGCACAGGGTCTTCCTCCTGCAACACCAGTTGCAGATCGGTGAAGTCCATGCCGCCGGTGAGCCATCCGATCGGCGGATTGATGATGTCCGCCACCAGCGAATTGACGATCTGCCCGAACGCCACGCCGATCACGATACCTACCGCCATATCGATCACGTTGCCGCGCATCGCGAATGTCTTGAATTCCGAAAGCATCCCTCTAACAAACCCAACCATCGCCGTCTCCTTTCACACAAGAACCTGACATGACAGAAACTCGATAGGACCTGCCAGCTATATTCTACCGCTTGTCTCGATCTTCCGCCAGATACAACTTCACAACACCATGACATACCGCAGACGGCGCCAAAGGACGCCGTCTCGACGATCCGGTCAGTGCCGCGTGAAGTAGAAGAACTCCAGGATGATCAAAACGAACCAGCCGACCTGGAGCACGAAGAAAAGAATGATCTGCACCCACTCCGCCCGGTGTTTGGCTGAGACGGTGAAGTTCTCGACCACGATCGAGTAGATGTCCTCCAGCGACTCCAGTTTGCCGCGGATCGAGCGATGCCACTCCTCGATCTTGAACTTGCCCCGGGCCAACTCGTAAAAGCGGGCCGAGTACCAGTCGCCGATCATCTTGATGTCGCGTTCCAGCCGCTGGAGTTCCGAGATCGAGGCGGTGCGATCCCGCACGATCGCCCGCAGGTCCTCAGCAATCTCCCGGCGGGACAATGACATCCGCCCGAAGGGCTTATCCACCCGTCCGCCGATCTCCGCCAGACGCTCGTCCAACTGCCGGTCGAGGATCCGGTGCCGCAGCAGTTGCAGATTGGCCAACGTCAACAGTTCCAGATCCTCTTCCGTATCCCCCTCGGCGTCGAAGAGGATTGTCCCATCCCAGTCCACGATGGCCAGATCGTCTTTGGCGTATTTGATCTGAGAACGCAGCGTGTACTCGACCTCGCGTTCGGCCAGTTCCAGACGCTCCGACTTGAGCAGCGAAGCGATAACCGGAGCGTGCACCAAAAACTGCTCCGGCTCGCCCTCGTATCCGGAGACCACGAACACGTTGTAGTCCTCGCTGAACGCCAAATCACCACCATATGAATTCAGAATGCCCCGCGAGTACTGAAAAAGCTTCTGGCCCAGCGAGATCGTCTCGCGGTCGAAGATGTTCTCGATCTCCAGGACCGCCCGGATCAGCAGGATGTCCGGCGGATAGCCCCGCAGCTCAAAAACCACCTCCTGGCCGTCGACCGTCGCGGCCTCCTGCCCGACAACCTCCTGCTTCGGCACCGTCCGCGTCACGTAGGCCGGCGCGCTCTTGTTCATGGACGGAGGAAACACATCGCCCCGCACCTCCTGGGGCACTTCGCCAAGCAGAATGCTCACCAACTCCTGCCTCATCATCCGAAGCATAGTGCCCGGGCACTCACGTGTCAAGCCGACGTCACACCGGCGGCTTGCCATCTATTCGACGATCTCATAGTTGTCCTCGTCCGGAAACCAAGCCGGGTCCATGTGGTCGGTCAGGAACTGGTCGTCATATCGCCCGAGGCGGACGTGCCCGTCGAAGAAGCCGAACGACGTGGCGCCACGATGCCGCCACTTCGGGACGTCAGCGAAGAACGTGGACGGCTGAATGGGCTTGAAGTTCCCGTCGTTGGGATGGCCTTCATCGACCACGATCACCAGCCGGTCCGCCTGCTGAGTGAACCGTCCGGGCTTCGGATACGTGATCGTCGGCGACCAACTTGGAACCGATACCGAAGTCCCATAGAGGTTCGCGTTCAGCGAGTAGCTGAGCTGGCCGTTCGAGGGTTCCGGGTCGTCCGGACAACGGTAGACCTCCACCGCCGCCAGCAGCGGATACAGTGCGCCCCTGGCCACGTCGAATTCCTCCGCGTAGGCGCTGCCGCACGGCACCCAGGCGCAGAGACAGTTCTCGTAATCGATCTCGCTGTTGTCGCCGCGGGCCGGCCAGGTGTCGTAGTGATCCTGGCTGTACATGCCAGTGGCGATGCCGATCTGGCGGACGTTGTTGCAGCAGGCCATACCCCGCGCCAGGCCTCGAGCCTGACTGAGGGTTGGCACCAGTGTGGCGACCAATATCGCGATGATCGCGACCACCACGAGCAATTCAATCAACGTAAAGCTCCGTCGCTTGATATTCATCTTTGTTCTCCTTGTATCAGCCATGTCACCCTCTCTCAGCCGCCCAGCGACCAGTTCAGCAGCATCAGCCCCACGACCAGTGCGGTCAATCCCGCCACAGCCAACCGGGCCGAGCCGTGGCACCTGATCACTCCAACCGCTCCGCTTATCGCAGTCAGCAGGGCGAAGATCGGCCACCGGCTCCAAGCCCTTTGCGGCTCGAACGAGACCTCCTCCAGCGGCGGGCCGAACTGAGCGATGTAGAAGTTGCCCACCCAGACCGTGCCTGGTCCCGGCAGCACCAGGTCCAGGTCGATCCGCTCCGGCAGCACCTTGTTGCGGCTGACCGAATACGCCAGCCCAAAGTCCCGCCAGTCCGAGTCGCCCTCGATCCGCTGGAGCCACCTGCCGGCGGCCAGTGTCTTCATGACGTACCGCTTGCCGTCGGGCATGTGGCTGGTCGCCTCAAAGTAGCCGGTCCCCTCGACGCCGCGGTATTGGACCTCACCGTCAATCGCGTAGCAGAACCGCTGGATGTGCGGCTCCTCGATGGTTAGCAGATGGTACCGCCGTGTGCCGCCGGAATTCGTCAACCGCAGGTGCTTGAAATCCACGGCTCCATTCGGCCCGAGCACCACGCCGGCTGTAATCGCCTCCCGCTGCACCTGCGCAAACGGGATCTTGTCGATGATCGCCGCCGCCGCCGTCGAAGCCAGCATCAGCCACGCCGCGATAATCCCTGCGGCCCTCATGTTGCCTCCCTTCTGTCCGTGACTATTGGTAAGACGCATCAACGGTACTGTTCATTCAAACAACTAAAAAAAGCCTTCCGGATCATCGGCGACCCGGAAGGCTTTCAGTTTTCAGAAGTAAAACTTAGATCCTTCTAGGGTGCCTCCTCCGCAACGACCAGCAGGAGGATCTGCATGCCACTCGCCGTCCAGCACTGGCCGCTACGGTGCGCGCAGACCACCCGCCCGGCAATCGGCTTGGGGTTTCGTCTTTTCGAATCGGTCTGCGTCATCGGAATGTTGCTCCCGTAAAGGCGAGCCAGCACTATAATGAGCTTTCGAGTGATGTCAAGGACTTTTTCATTTTTCACTAGAATCAGACATTTTCCCGGACCATACTTAGCCGTGACTATAATTAGTTAATATAATAACTAGCCGACCCCAGTTGCCGCAAACGGTTTTGCGAGATATACTAATAGACTTGCGGTTGTGACGCAGGACGGGGTGAAGGAACTATGTCTGAGAATTTCATTCGGGTCTTCGGGGCCAAGGAACACAACCTGGCGAACATCGACGTGGAGATCCCGCGCGACAAGCTGGTGGTGATCACCGGCCTGAGCGGGTCGGGCAAGAGTTCGCTCGCTTTCGACACCATCTACGCCGAGGGCCAGCGCAAGTACGTCGAAAGCCTCTCCGCCTATGCCCGCCAGTTCCTCGAACAGATGCAGAAACCCGACCTCGAACACATTGAAGGCCTGCCCCCGACCATCGCCATCGAGCAGCGATCGGCCAGCAGCAACCCGCGATCGACCGTCGCCACCACCACGGAAGTCTATGACTACCTTCGGCTTCTGTTCGCCCGCGTGGGCACCCCGCACTGTCACAAATGCGGCCGGGAAATCCAGTCCCAGCCGGTCTCCAAGATCGTCGACAGCGTCATGGCCTGGCCCGAAGGCCAGAAGATCATGATCCTCGCCCCGCTGATCCGCGGCCAGAAGGGCGTCCACAAGGACGTCTTCGCCCGCATCCAGAAGGAAGGCTTCGTCCGCGTGCGGGTCGACGGCGAAATCTACGACATCCGCGAGGCCCCGTCGCTCGAGAAGGCCAAGTACAAAAAGCACACGATCGAGGCGGTGATCGACCGGCTGGTCGTCAAGCCGGAAATCCGGACGCGCCTGGCCGATTCGATCGAGCTGGGCCTCAAGCAGGCCAACGGCTTGGTCATCATCACTCGTCAGGGTGACGGCGAGGCGTGGCAGGATGAGCTGTTCAGCGAAAAGTACGCCTGTCCCGACTGCGGCGTGAGCCTGGCTGAGCTGGAGCCGCGGATCTTCAGCTTCAACAGCCCGCACGGCGCGTGCCGCCAGTGCGACGGACTGGGAACGATCCTCGAATTCGATCCCGACCTGATCGTGCCCGATCAGGAACTGAACCTGGCCGAGGGAGCGGTCGACGCTTGGCGCCACTGGGGCAAGCGGCTCAACATCTACTATGCCCAGCTCATCCGCGAGTTCTGCCGGGACTTCAAGGTCAGCCCGAACACGCCGTTCAAGGACCTGCCCGCCCGCGTCCGCAAGGTCCTGCTTGCCGGCACCACGGAGGCGGACCAGAAGACCTTCGGCGCCTGGTTCGAGGGCGTGATCCCGAACCTCAACTACCGCTGGGAGAAGACCGACAGCGACTTCGTCAAGGAACACCTGCACCGCTACCTCAGCGAACACGCATGCCGCACGTGCGAGGGCGGACGCCTTCGGCCCGAGGCGTTGGCCGTCAGGATCGCCAGCCGCAACATTCAGCAGATCACCGGCATGAGCATCGCCGAGGCCTACAAGTTCTTCACCGAGCTGGACCTGACCGGCGAGAAGCACCTGATCTCCGAACAGATCCTCAAGGAAATCCGCCACCGGCTGACCTTCATGATGGACGTCGGCCTGGACTACCTGACCCTCGACCGGACCAGCGGAACGCTCTCGGGCGGCGAGGCCCAGCGGATTCGCCTGGCCACGCAGGTCGGCTCGGGTTTGGTCGGCGTCTGCTACGTGCTTGACGAACCGACCATCGGCCTGCACCAGCGCGACAACACGCGGCTTATCGTCACCCTCAAGCGCCTCCGCGATCTGGGCAACACGGTGATCGTGGTCGAGCACGATGAGCAGACGATGGCGGAGGCCGACCACATCATCGACATCGGACCTGGACCCGGCGCTCACGGCGGACGGATCGTCGCCCAGGGCACCTACAGCGACATCCTCAACTGCCCGGCCTCGCTGACCGGCAAGTACCTCAGCGGACGGCTCAGCATTGAGACGCCCGTCCAGCGCCGCGAACTGGACCTGTCCAACGCCATCGAGGTCAAAGGCGCAGCCGAGAACAACCTCAAGAAGATCGACGTGAAGTTCCCGCTCGGCGGCCTGGTCTGCGTGACCGGAGTCAGCGGCTCGGGCAAGAGCACGCTGGTCACCCAGACCCTGCTTCACGCCCTCAAGCGCCGTCTCTACAAGTCGCGAAACAAGCCCGGCAAGCACACCGGAATCACCGGCATCAACCTGATCGACAAGGTCATCGAAATCGACCAGTCGCCCATCGGCCGCACGCCCCGCAGCAACCCAGCCACCTACGTCGGCGTGCTCGACCTGATCCGCCAGCTCTTTGCCCAGACCCGCGAAGCCCGCATCCGCGCGTACAAGCCCGGGCGGTTCAGCTTCAACGTCAAGGGCGGACGATGCGAGGCCTGCCAGGGCCAGGGCACCAAGAAGATCGAGATGCACTTCATGCCCGATGTCTACATCACCTGCGAGGAGTGCGAAGGCGCCCGCTACAACCGCGAAACGCTCGAGATCCGCTATCGCGGCAAGAACATCGCCGATGTGCTCGACATGCGGGTCGAAGAGGCCCTGGTCTTCTTCGAGAACTTCTCGAAGATCAAGCAGCTTCTCCAAGCCCTCAACGATGTCGGCCTTTCGTACATGGCCCTCGGCCAGAGCTCGACCACCCTCTCCGGCGGCGAAGCCCAGCGCGTGAAGCTCGCCTCCGAACTCGGCAAGACCGCCACCGGCAAGACGCTTTACATCCTCGACGAGCCGACCACCGGCCTGCACTTCGCCGACATCCACAACCTGCTCAACGTCCTGACCCAACTGGTGGACATGGGCAACACGGTGGTGGTGATCGAGCACAACCTCGACGTCATCAAGTGCGCCGATCACATCATCGACCTGGGCCCGGAGGGCGGCCAGGCCGGCGGAACCGTCGTGGCCACCGGAACCCCCGAACAGGTCGCGGCCAACCCCAACTCGCACACCGGCCGCTTCCTCGCCGAGAAACTCCCCGCCGCCCAACAACGCGCAGCGTCGTAGGCAGTGTTACGTCACGGACTGGAGGCATTAGCCGCTGCGTTCGGGCGAACCAACTGCTTGATCAGAATGACAGACACAGGTATTCTGTCTGTCGGTCTAACCGGCGACACCCGTAGGGACTTTGCGTCGTCGAGCAAGTCTGCTTGCGACATGGACAATGAGGGTACATTAGCATGAACGGTGAATTACTTGCTGCGTGGCTTGTGGCCATTGGTACGTTGCTGCTTGCGGTGATTGCCATCTTCCAGGACGTTGTCCGTGCGTGGATCCTGCGACCTAAGCTTGCGGTTAGTGCAAGCACGCAACCTCCCTGCTCACATGCGAACGTCACCGCAATCAAGAACAAAACAAGCCTTGAGCCAGATCATGTCTCAGGTGTCTATATGCGGGTTAAAGTCGAGAATCGTGGGAACTCAACCGCTCGTGGTGTGGAAGTATTCGCCGAACGCCTTGCGAAAGAGCAACAAGACGGAAGCTATCGGAATGTTACGGCCTTTGATCCTATGAATCTTGTTTGGTCGCACATTGGCAGCCCTATCATGGAGGCGATTCCCCCAAGAATGCATAAGTACTGCGGCCTCGGGAGAATCTTTGATCCCCAAAAACGACATCATTTCCCGTTGCAGCAGATCAATGGTGTCTCACCTGAGCAGACCGTCTTTGAGTTCGACCTTCAGGTGAAGCCTTTCACAAAATCCCATGTTGTTCCACCAGGCAAGTACCGGTTGTACTTGACAGTTGGCGCTGCAAATGCAGCACCTAGAGCCTTTACTGTGGAGATTTCAATATCAGGTCTCTGGCACGAAGATGAGGCCAAGATGCTTGGTGAGGGCATAGGGATCAGAGTCGTGTAGGAACGGGGATTCTGATCCGCCGAAGGCG
>Ga0123329_1004342_pt1 | contig 11186 bp, 9 predicted proteins | sample BioC12SIPDNA_FD_89703 | JGI IMG/M metagenome (GOLD analysis project Ga0123329, IMG submission 89703) | Anaerobic biogas reactor microbial communites from Washington, USA - Biogas_R1_B C12 SIP DNA | ecosystem: Engineered > Bioreactor > Anaerobic > Unclassified | place: Washington, USA | collected... | reverse complement strand
TGGCGGCGATCATCACCGCCCTGGTGCTCATCGACCGCGCCGCGGCCCGCACCGGCGGCTCCCCCACCGTGGGCATTGTCCTGGTGACCTCGCTGGTCGCCCTGCTGTGTTCGCCGGTCTCCTGGTCGCACCACTGGACGTGGCTGGCGCTGTTTGCGGTGTTCTTCGCCGCCCGCGCCTGGCAGGTGGCACCGGGTGCTTATCGACGCACCGCGGGTGTCCTCGCCGCGGGCATCTCCTTCATCGCCCTGACCGGGCCGCACTGGCTGCTGCCGAACCGGGAGAACCGGGAGCATGACTGGTCGCTGTGGGCCCAGCCGGTGGGTAACGCCTACGTGCTGCTCGCCGTGCTCATCCTCGTCACCGCGCTGGTGATGCCGCGGCTGATGGTCACCGACGACGACACCGCTGCGGTTGCGCCGACGACGGTGGAGCGGATCTGGTCGTGGGTATCGCTCGTGATCCTCGCCCCGATGCTGGTGACGGTGCCGTTCTACGCGTTCTTCTGATCCACCGGGTCAGGCTGCCGGTCCTTGCGGCCACGTGGCCAGAAGAGGATCGCGGCGATGGCGATGACGATGGCCGGGGCGACGATGCCCCGGTTGATCTCGAGTGCGGCGACGACGACGTAACCGGCGATGAGCAGCGCCACCGCAAGGATTGTCCAGAAGGTTCTGTTGCCCATGGCGGGGATGTTACGCCCCCGGTGTGCGAGCCCCGTGCACGACCGCGTCCCCGCGCTCCGGGCGGGCCGGCTCGGCGGCGACGGTGGACGTCGCTCCGGACCGGGCCGCGCGCGCGAGTGGCGGCGGCATGAGGGTCCAGCGCACGTAGGGCACGCGGGTGAGCAGCCAGAGGAACAGGGATCCGGCCACGGCGGCGACGGTCGCGATGACCATCCAGAACGCCGTGGAGCTGGTCCACACGTCCGCGTCGCGGGTGATCACCAGGTCCATGCCGCGCAGGTTGTAGTGGTAGAGCACCGTCAGGCCCAGGGCGTGGCCGAGGTAGATGACCAGGGTGTGGCGGCCGAGGAATTTGAGCACGTCGGCGAGCACCGGGATGCGGGCCAGCAGAACGGCGACGAGGATGGCCATCGGCAGCATGGCCACCTGGATCAGCGAGTTGACGATCAACCGCAGGTCCACGAAGCCGACCGTCTCCGCGCCCGGCAGGAGCCACGGGAGCACCAGTTCGTGCTGGAGGTTGTACCAGGCCCAGGCGGCCGAAGCTGCGAAGGCGGCGACGTAGAGGGCCGAGGCGTTGACGATGTTGCGCAGCGAGGCCCCCTCCGCCGCGAACGTCCCGATCCGCTCCCGCAGGTGTGCGCCGATGAGGAAGGCCGGCAGGTAGAGGACGGCCTTGCCCACCATGTGGTAGTCGAGGTGCAGCGGGAGGATGAGGATCGGGGCGAAGCCGACGGCGATGCCCGCCCAGGTGGGCAGTTTCCTGGTCAGCCAGAGGATGACGTTGAACACCACGAGGGCATAGAGGAACCAGTACATCGACTTGCCCACGGTCAGCTGGTCCACGTAGACCGACAGCGCCGGCATCGGGGAATGGTCGAACATGTGGTACTCGCGGAACTTCAGCCACAGCTCGACAGGCCCCCACACCAGATAGGGCACGAGGAAGAACCACAGGCGGCGCTGAAAGAGGTCGGCGAAGGAGAAGCGGAAGACCTTCGCGGAGAAGAAGCCGCTGACGAGGAAGAACAGCGGCATGCGCAGCGGGTCGAGGATCCGGTTGATCTGGGCTGCGGCGGTGTCCATGCCTTCGGGCACGGCGAGACTGACGTGGAGGAGGACCACTCCGACGATGGAGAGTCCCTTGGCCACGTCCGGCCAGTCCAGTCGCTGTCGGGTCCCGTTCGCTGACGCCACCCATTCACTCCGTTTGATTACGCATTCCGATAGATCGCCCGGTTGCAATCCAAGCGTCAACTATATCGGCAGGTCGCGCCCAGGCAAAGGGGATGACGATGTGAGACGCACTACGCCGGGCCGAGAACGGGCTGAGAAAAAACGTGGGAATTGGCTCAGGACGGTTCGGTGCCGTGGGGGTAGCCGTTGCCGGCGGCCAGGGAGGCCTTGACCTCGGCGGCGTAGACGTCGACGTAGGGCTGGTCGGCCAGGTCGGTGAGCACGGCCATGACGTAGTCGGTGAGCGGGCGGGCGGCGTCCCGGGAGTCCGGGTCGATGCCCAGGGAGGTGACGTAGGCGCGGCCGTCGATCGCCTCACCCACCTTCATGCGGACTTTGCGGGGGCGCGGGATCCACGTGCCGATGGGGTTGGCGTCACGGGAACCGATCATGGCGACGGGGATGATGGGCACGTCGGCGGCCAGCGCGATCCGGGCCATGCCGGTCTTGCCCTTGTAGATGCGCCCGTCCGGGGAGCGGGTGCCCTCCGGGTAGATGGCGAAGACCTCCCCGCGGTCGAGGATCTCCATCGCGGCGTTCTGGGTGGCCATGCCGGCGTCGGCGGCCTGTCGGTCGACGGGGACCTGGGCGAGCGCGTGGAAGAACCAGCGCTGGACCGCGCCGACGACGCCCGTGCCGGTGAAGTACTCGGACTTGGCGGGGAAGGTGACCTGACGGGGGCTCATGAGCGGGAAGAAGAAGGAGTCCATGACGGCCTGGTGGGTGGAGGCGACGATGGCGGCACCCTCGGCGGGGATGTGCTCCACGCCCTCGATCTCCGGACGGTTCCACACCCGCAGGAAGGGCCCGATGAAGATGTTCTTGAAGGCCCAGTACCACTTGTTCGTCATCTCAACTCCCGATTGTCGCTCTCACCTGCGGATAAGTTCGCGGGCCACATCAGCCACGCCAATCATACCCGCATCGGCACCCAGTTCCGCGCGCACAACCGCAGGTAGCGGCCGGTGTCCCGCGCCGACGATCTGCTCGGCCATCCGCTCCTGCGCGGCGGGCAGGTAGAGGTCAGCGTCGCGGGAGACGCCGCCGCCGAGGACGATGAGCTCGGGGTCGAGGACGTCGGCGACGAACGCCAGCCCCTCCCCCAGCCAGTGGGAGAAGTCCGCGAGCACCGCGAGTCCGAGGGCGTCGCCGGCACGCGCCGCCTGCATGATGTCGGTGCCGGTGGCCTGCTTGTCGACGACCCTCCTCCCCAGCGTCGTCTCCCCCAGCGCGGGGTCGGCGGCGAGGGCCTCGACGGCGGTGTCGACCAGGGCGGTGCCCGAGGCGTAGCGCTCGAGGCATCCCCGCTTACCGCAGGCGCACTGGCGTCCGCCGGGGACGACGGTGAGGTGCCCGAACTCCGGGGCGGTGCCGTAGGCGCCGCGGTAGATGCGACCGTCGATCATCAGCGTGGCGCCGATGCCGGTGCCCACGGCGAAGAACACCCACGTGCCGGCACCCCGGGCGGCGCCGAAGCGGTACTCGCCCCAGGCCGCGGAGTTGGCGTCGTGCTCCAGACGCACCGGCAGGCCGAGGCGGTCCTCGAGGGTCGCGCGGACCGGGGCGTCGCGCCACGGAAGGTGCGGGGCGAAGCGGACGGTCTCGCAGTCCGGGTCGAGGAATCCGGCGACGGCCAGGCCGACGGCGACCGGTTCGTGGCGGGTGGCCAGCTCCGCGGTGATGCGGGCGATGGTGTCCTCGAGTTCGGTGGCGGTGCCGGGGGTGGGCGCCGCGAGGGTGTCGACGATCTCCCCGTCAGCCGTCACCAGCCCGGCCCGCAGGTTCGTGCCGCCGATGTCGAAACCGATCGTCAGATCAGTGCGGGGTTGAGCCACTTCAGCCACCTTCGGCGTCGATCGTCGGGATTGTTACAGACAACCCCGGAAGTATATCGGGGCGGACATGTCACGGTCACATCGGCGCGAGAAGCCGCCGTAGCCGCTGCCCCATGATCTCCCAGGTCCAGTGCGCCTCCACGTGCGCGCGCCCGGCCCGACCCATCCTGGCACGCAGCGCGGGATCCCCCAGCAGCCGGCTGAGTGCCTCGGTGAGTGCGCCGAGGTCCCGGCCGTCGACGACGATGCCGGTCTCCGGGGTCACCGTCTCGGGGGCACCGCCCGAATCGCCGGCGACGACGGGCACCCCGCTGGCCTGGGCCTCGAGGTAGACGATGCCCAGGCCCTCGACGTCGAGACCCCTTCCCCGGGTGCGCGCCGGCATGGCGAAGATGTCCGCCGTGGCGAGGACGGCGCGCATGTCGGTGAAGGAGAGGCCGCCGGTGAACACGGCGGCGTCGGCAAGCTGCAGGCTCTCGGCGATGGCGCGCAGCCGCCGGCCGTAGTGTCCGCGGCCCACGATGACCAGTCGCGTGCCGGGGTGGCGGCGGCGCAGCTCCGGCAGGACGCGCAGCAGCTGATCCTGCCCCTTGCGCGGGACCAGGCGGGAGATGCACACGATGAGCGGCCCGTCCCCGAGCTCGAGGCGTTCGCGTATCGACGCCCCCGTACCCGGCGTGAACAGCTCCGTGTCCACCCCGGAGGGCAGATGTGCGAAACGCGGGCGCGGGCCGAAGGCGGAGCGGATGCGGCGGAGTGTGTAGTCGGAGATGTAGGTGACCACATCCGCCCGATTGCCGATGATCCGGAGCACCTGCCGGGCCCCGGGCAGCATCGCCCACCCGACCTCGTGGCCGTGGGTGGAGGCGATAACCCGGCGGGCACCGGCCTGCCGCGCAGCCCCGTCCATGACGGCCAGTGGGGCGGCCGCACCGAACCACACGGTCTCGACCCCCTCCTCGGCGATGATCCGCGCCATCTCCCGAGCGGTCGCCGGCGTGGGCAGCATGACCTTTCGGGGCCACCGGATCACCCGGAAGGGCGCTTCCGCGTCATGAGCCCGCGCCGCCGCGGCGTCCTGGGTGGAGGCGAAGACCACGATCTCCGCCGGGTCGAGGCAGGCGAGAAAGTCACGCAGATACGACTGAATCCCGCCGAGGGTCGGCGGGAAGTCATTGGTGACGAGGAGAACGCGGGGCACTAGTAGCGGACCGCACCGGCCCACGGCATGGAATCCACGGACACGACCTGGACGGGGATGCCGTAGTCGGAGGCGTGGACGAGCTGGCCGTTGCCGATGTACATGCCCACGTGGGTCACGCCCGGGTAGTAGCCGACGATGTCGCCCGGCTGCAGCTCCGCGCGGGACACCGGGGTGCCGCCGGCCAACTGCGCCTGCGAGGTCCGCGGAATCGTCTTGCCCTGCTGCTGGTAGGCCCAGTACATCAGGCCCGAGCAGTCGAACTGGTCCGGGCCCGCGGCTCCCCAGCCGTAGGGGGAGCCCAGCTTGGACATGGCCGCACCGACGGCACCCGAGCCCAGGGCGCTGAGGTCGATGCCACCGACGTCGATCGGGTTGTTCTTGTCGGCCCAGCGGGCCTGGGCGGCCGGGTCGAGGGAGTTGACCTGCTCCTCGATCTCCGCGATGCGGGCCTCCAGCTCGGCCTGCTGTTCGTCGAGCCGCTTCTTCTGCTCCTCCAGCTGGGTCTGCTGGAAGCCGGCCTCGGCCAGGGCCCGGGAGGCGTCGGTGTGGGCGCGACCGGCCTCGGCGGTGGCGGCGGCGAGCTCGGTGACGGCCCGCTCGGAGTTGCGGGTCAGCGTGGCCAGGTAGGCGGCGCGGTCGATGGCGTTCTGCGGATTCCGGGCGGCGATGGCGTTGGTCACCGGGTCAATCATCAGACCGCGGTACCGGGCACCGGCGACCTCGTCGACGTCGACCTGGTTGGCCTCCTGGGCGGCCACGGCGGCAGCTGCCCGAGCACCGGCCTCCTCAGCGTCGCTGCGCAGATCCGCCAGGCGTCCCTCACCGTCGGTGATGTCCACCTCGAGCTGTTTGACTTCCTCGTTCTTCGCGGCGGCCTCCTGGGAGACCTCCTCCATCGCGGCGATGAGGGTGCCGATGTCGTCCGCGCGCAGCGGGGTGCTCACGGCGGCGGTGCCGGTGACCAGCAGGACGGAGCCCACGGTGGCGGCGACGGAGAGTCGGAGGGAGTGACGGAGACCCTGGTGAGACAGCAAGACGGTACTTTCCGGGACGGGTGGACGGGAGACGAGATAACAATAGCGCCGAATCGTTGCCGAATCGATATCGCCACCTTGTCCGTGACTGGTGTGACGGAAGTGTCCGGCGCGGGCCTCCCGGCGAATGACGAACGCCCGTCCCGGCCGGATGAACGGCGGGACGGGCGGGGTCGCGATACCTCGCGGTGCGGCTTAGAAGCGCACGGCCGAGTGGATCGGCATGTAGTGCAGCGGGCGCTCGGCGACCGGGGAGCCGGAACCGAGGGCGTCGATGATCATGCCGTTGCCGACGTAGATGCCGACGTGGGAGGCACCACCGTAGTAGGCGATGATGTCACCCGGCTGCAGGGCGTCGAGGGAGACGCGCTGGCCGGCGGAGGCCTGCGCCTGGGAGGTGCGCGGGATGGACTTGCCCACCTGCTTGTAGGCCCAGGAGGTCAGGCCGGAGCAGTCGAAGCTGGACGGGCCGGCGGCACCCCAGGCGTAGGGGGCGCCCACCTTGGAGCGGACGGCGTCGACGATGGCCTGGCCGGAGGAGGCCGGGGCGGCGGTCGGGACGGTCACGGCGGCGGCGTAGTTGCCGGCGGCCGGAGCGGACTGCATGGACGGGACGAACTGCTCGATGTTCGGGACATTCTGCAGACCCTGGACCTGGTCGAGACCCTGGACGTCGACACGGACGTCAGTGTTCGGGACGACGACCTCGACGGCGCCGGCGACACCCGGGGCGAGGACGGTGGCGCCCATGACGGCTGCGGAGGCAGCTGCGACGCGACGGGTGGTGGTCTTGTTCAGGCGACGGTGCTTAGCCACTTCAAAATCTCCAGATTCTTCCTTGTGCCTACCGGGTTAGCTGTCGGGTGAGGAAAGGAAGCTTCCCTTTCCCACTCCACGTCACCGTGTGGGCGACGCTCTGGTGGGAATGAACCCCAGATATCTAACGTGGTGGATCCCCGGCTCCGTCTCAGCGGTGGTGCTGTACGAATTAGGCGTTGGTTCTCGGTACTCGGTTCATCCGGCGACTTCTGGCGAAGTCCCGCAATGTCTCGATCAGGTTACGAAACCGCAACGAGAAATGTCCAATGCACGGCCCCGGCGTGTCGCCGTTATCGAGCTGTTATCCACACTCCGGACCGCGGCGTCCGGCATCCATGACAGGCCGGACTGGTCGCCGCCCGCCAGTCCGACACGGCGATATCTCGCCGTAACCTGGGGATATGACCGCCTCCGGGACACTCACGGGTCGGGCCAGCACCCCTCCCCTCCTCTGAACGGCGCGTGTGAAAGTATCCGCAGTGATTCGAGTCACATCGGTGTCATCCCGGGGGAAACCCGTGATCTTTCGTGCGTATCACCGGCGGAATGGGGCGGCGAAATGCGGCGTCGGGGATGAGCGGGGCGTCGACAAGCAACAGGAAACCCGGCTCCCCGTGAGAGGGAACCGGGTTCCTTGGTGAGCGCAGTAATGCCGGGTGCTAGTCCAGCAGACCCTTCTCGCGGTCTGCGGCGCGGTTGGCCTCCTGGAGGTTCTCCAGCATGGCCTTCTCCTCACGCTCGTTGTCGTGATGGATCGCGTCGAGACGCTCTGCGATGTGGTCCGGATCCGGGCTGAAGGCACCGCCATGAGCCTGGACATCGGCGAAACCGAGCTGGTTCATGCGCTTGGGCACCGGGGCACCGGCGTAGGCTAGCGGACGCGGGTGGCCGTGCTCGTCCACCGGGCCGAGCGGCTGGTGGATCTCCACGAAGGCACCGTTCGGCATCTGCTTGATGACACCGGTCTCGATGCCGTGCTCGAGGACTGCACGGTCGGAGCGCTGCAGGCCGACGCAGATGCGGTGGGTGACGTAGTACGCCAGCGGCGGCAGGATGATGACGCCGATACGGCCGACCCAGGTCATCGCGTTGAGCGAGATCTGGAAGAAGTGGGCCACGTGGTCGTTACCACCGGAGATGGTCACCAGCAGGAAGAAGGTGATGGCCATGACGCCGATACCGGTGCGGACCGGAACGTCGCGCGGACGCTGCAGCAGGTTGTGGTGCGCATCGTCGCCGGTGGCCTTCTTCTCGATCCACGGGTAGGCGAACAGCAGGACCACCATGAGACCACAGACCAGGGCGACCCAGAACGCGGACGGGATGGTGTAGTTACCCAGGTAGAGCTCCCACGCGGGCATGACACGGGCGACACCGTCAGTCCACAGCATGTAGACGTCAGGCTGGGAACCGGCGGAGACCTGCGAGGGATTGTAGGGGCCGATCGTCCAGATGGCGTTGATGGTGGTGAGACCGGACATCAGAGCCAGCACGCCGGCGGTCAGCAGGCCGAAGCCGATGGCCTTGGTGGCGAACAGCGGCATGATGCGGATACCGACGACGTTGTTCTCGGTGCGGCCGGCGCCCGGGAACTGGGTGTGCTTCTGGTACCAGACCAGCGCGAGGTGAGCTGCGATCAGGCCGAGGATGATGCCCGGCAGGATGAGCACGTGCGCGATGTAGAAACGGTCCAGCATGAGGTCGGACGGGAAGTCGCCGCCGAAGATCAGCCAGTGCAGCCAGGTGCCGATGATCGGCAGGCCGACGATGATGGCGGACATGATGCGGAGGCCGACGCCGGAGAGCAGGTCATCCGGGAGGGAGTAACCCATGAAGCCCTCGGCCATGCCCAGGATGATCAGCGTGCAGCCGATGATCCAGTTGGCCTCACGCGGGCGACGGAACGCACCGGTGAAGAAGACACGCAGCATGTGCGCGACCATCGCCATCATGAACATCAGGGCGGCCCAGTGGTGCATCTGGCGGACGAAGAGTCCACCACGGACCTCGAAGGAGATGTCGAGGGCGGTCGCGTAGGCACGCGACATCTCGACACCGTTGAGCGGCAGGTAGGCACCGTCGTAGATCACCTTGGTGATCGACGGGTCGAAGAACAGCGCCAGGTAGACACCGGTCAGCAGCAGGATGATGAAGCTGTACAGCGCCATCTCACCGAGCATGAAGGACCAGTGGGTCGGGAAGACCTTGTTCAGCTGGGGCCGGACCAGACCCGACAGGGTGTAACGGGAATCAATGTTGTTGCCCGCTTGGGCGAGTTTGTTGCTCATTAGGACTTACGCTCCCAGAATGCCGGGCCGAGGGGCTCAATGAAGTTCCCCTTGGCGATGAGGTAACCCTCTTCATCAACGTCAATCGGCAGCTGCGGCAGAGCACGGGCGGCCGGGCCGAAGATCGGCTTGCCGTACTGCAGCGCGTCGAACTGCGACTGGTGGCACGGGCACAGGATGCGGTTGGTCTGGGCCTCGTACAGAGAGGTCGGGCAACCGATGTGCGTGCAGATCTTCGAGTACGCGTAGTAGTCGCCGTAGTGGAAGTCTTCCTGACCCTCGCGCTCGACGGCCTTCTCGGCGTCCTCGGAGCGCAGACGGATCAGCATGACCGAGTTACGCGGACCGTGGATCGAGTGCATGTGGTTCTCGTAGACATCGCGGGTCGGATCGTAGTTCTCACCGTCGTTGACGTCTTCCTCGGTCAGCGGGTACACGGTCTCCATACCGCCGGCGTCGATGTCCTCGGGACGGACGCGGACGAGACGGGAGACACCCGCGGTGACGAAGTGGGTGCCGGCCTCGCCGGTGTGGGACTCCGCGATGGCGGAGGTGTCCCGGGCCAGGTACAGCTTGACGCCCTCGTTGTGCAGCGTCCAGCCGGAGGTCCACAGGGTGCCGTTGCCCATGATGCCGAGCTCGCCGGGCTTCCACGGGTTCTTGACCATGCCGCCGAGCGGGGCGACCACGACGAGGCCGGCGAGGATGCCGGCGCCGCCGAGCAGACCCTGGAGGGCCTTACGACGACCCAGGGTCGAGGTCTGCCAGGAATCGTTCAGCAGTGCGGTGATGGTGCGGCGGTCAACCTCTTCAGAGGGGCCGTCGTGGCGACGCTGCACCGAGATCTCCTCGGGAACGATCTTCTTCACGTACTGGATGACCGCGAAGCCGAGCGCCAGGATGGAGATGCCGGAGGTCAGGCCGAGCAGCGGGGTGTAGAAGGTGTGGAAGAGGTGACCCTCCTCGCCCAGGTTCTTGAACTCCCAGGGCCAGAAGATGTAGATGCCGAGGAACGCGATGGCGGCGATGATGCCGACGATCAGCCAGATCATGACGCCGCGGGCGGCGCGCTTCTCCGCCGGATCATTGGCGACCGGGAAGCGCTCCTTGCGGTACGCGACCGTCACGCCGTCGAGCTCGGTGCCCAGGCGGGCGAGCTCGTCGTTGCTCATCGCGTTGAGCTCCTGCTCGGTGTACTTCTTGTTCTCGTTGCTCATGAGCGCGATCCAATCCACATAGCGGCGGCACCCAGCAGGGTGATGCCGATGAACCACATGGCCATACCTTCAGAGACCGGGCCGAGGCCGCCGAGGGACCAGCCACCCGGGGACGGGGTCTCCTTGGACGCCTTGACGAAGGCGATGATGTCCTTCTTCTCCTCAGCCGAGAGCTGACGATCAGAGAACTTCGGCATGTTCTGGGGGCCGGTGAGCATCGCCTGGTAGATCTCCTGCTCATTCGCGGGATCCAGCGGCGGAGCATACTTACCGGAGGACAGTGCGCCACCACGACCGGTGAAGTTGTGGCAGGACGCGCAGTTGAGGCGGAAGAGCTCGCCACCGCGGGCGATGTCCTCGGCCGCGATCTGGCCGTCGTAGTTCTTGCCACGGAGTTCCTCCATGGCGATGGTGCCGTCCTCGTTGTAGACGAGCTCCGGGCCGCCACCGTTGGCAGCGACATAGGCCGCCATGGCCAGGGTCTGCTGCTCGGTGTAGCGCGGGGTCTTGCGCTCAGCCTGGGCGTCGTTGGACATCATCGGCATACGGCCGGAGTGCACCTGGAAGTACACGGCGCCCTCGCCGGTACCGATGAGGGACGGGCCGCGCTCCGGCACACCCTGGAGGTTCGCACCGTGGCAGGTGATGCAGGCGACGTCGTAGAGGTCCTTGCCCTCCTGGATCAGCGCCTGGTCATCCTGCTGCGCGGTGGCGATCTGGGCATCCGGGGTCAGCGCGGTGGCGAGCACGCCCGCACCGGTGAGACCCAGGGTGAGCGCGAAGGCGCCGGCGGCCGTGCGACGCATCTTGCGCCGGCTGCGGGCCTTCTTGGCCGCGGCGGACGACGAGGTGTCGCCGGCCGTGGCG
>Ga0123329_1004341_pt1 | contig 11187 bp, 10 predicted proteins | sample BioC12SIPDNA_FD_89703 | JGI IMG/M metagenome (GOLD analysis project Ga0123329, IMG submission 89703) | Anaerobic biogas reactor microbial communites from Washington, USA - Biogas_R1_B C12 SIP DNA | ecosystem: Engineered > Bioreactor > Anaerobic > Unclassified | place: Washington, USA | collected... | reverse complement strand
GAGCCTGAAGGCGCTGTTCCGGTCCTTCGGCGTGATGGAGCCGGACCAGGAGTTCTACCTGTCGGGGGCGGGCAAGGCGTTCTATTTCGGCCTGGTGTTCGGGCCGCCGCTGGCCATTGCGGCCGCCTGGGCGCTGAACCGGTCGCCGCTGGCGCTGGACTTCGATCTGGGCGTGTCGCAGCAGCGATGGCTGATCACGTCGGTCGTGGGGTTCTTCTCCGTGAGCGTGGTCTTCCTGATTTTCCAGAATCCGCAGCTCGACGTGCAGAACCTGTTCATCGGCCGGGTGCAGTTCATTCAGAGCCATGCGTTTTATGCGCTGTGGCTGGGCTACGGCCTGCTGCTGTCGGCGGCGTGGCTGGAGCGGCTGTTCGGCGAGAAGGCGCGGCTGCCGGCGATGGCGGCCGGCCTGCTGCTGCCGGGCATCCTGCTGTGGCAGAACGCCTATGACGAAGACCAGATCCGGATCGTGGGCGGCGCGGAGCAGAACGGCCACCACTACGGCTGGCAGTTCGGCAACTGGTCGCTGCAGGGGCTGGAGGGCATCGAAGACGATTTCCGCCACTGGTATCCCGACGAGGAGGAATTTCAGCGGCAGTGGGAAGCGATCCCGACGCGCGACGCGGCCTACCCGCCGCCGATGACGGAAGGCGCGATCTTCTACGGCGGAACCGATCCCGGCCGCTTTGTGCCGACCTACATGATCTATTCGGCGGACGTGCGGCCGGACGTCTATCTGATCACCCAGAACGCGCTGGCCGACAACACCTTCATGAACATCACCCGCGATCTCTACGGCGACACGATTTACATTCCGTCGCTGGAGGACAGCAACGAGGCGTTCCGGAAGTACGTGGAGGATGTCAATTCGGGCGCGATCCAGGCCGGCGCGGACATCAAGATCGAGGGCGGCAAGGTCAGCGTGCAGGGCGTGGGCGGCGTCATGACCATCAACGGCATTCTTGCCGAGCTGATCTTCAAGGAAAACAAGGACCGCCACGACTTCTATGTCGAGGAAAGCTACGTGATTCCGTGGATGTATCCGTATCTGACGCCGCACGGGATCATTCTGAAGCTGAACCGGGACCGGCTGCCGGGGCTGGACCCGGAGCTGGTGAAAAACGATCACGCGTTCTGGGAGTGGTACACGCAGTGGCTGCTGGACCAGCAGGAGTTCCGGCGCGACATCTGCGCGCGCAAGTCGTTCTCGAAGCTGCGCAGCGCGATTGCCGGCATCTACGACTACCGGCGGATGTACGACGAAGCGGAGTATGCCTTCAAGCAGTCCATTGACCTGTATCCGCTCTCGCCGGAAGCGAACTTCCGCCTGGCGCAGATGTACATGAACATGCAGCGCTTCGAGGAGGCCGAGACGCTGATCCGCTCCTTCCAGGAGCAGGATCCCAAGAACGAAAGCGCCAAGGGATTCCTGAACCAGATCGAGGGCCACCGCCGCATGGTGGACCGCCGCCGGGAAATCGAGAAGAAGCAGCAGGATTCCGGCGTGCTGACTCCCGACGAGGCGCTGGAACTGGTCTCCATTTACCGCGCTTCCGGGATGCAGAGCGCCTATCAGAATCTGGCGACGCGGCTGGTGTCGGATCCCGGCTTCCCTCCGCAGCATCTCCTGGCGGTGGCCGGCATGTTCGCCCAGGACCAGCGCGTGGACGCCTTGGTCTTCACCCTGGAGCGCTATACGCAGAAGGAAGGCGGCAATCTGGATGTCTGGCTGGATCTGGCGGCGGCCTATGCGTTTCTTGGGCGCGCCAACGAAGCCGTTCAGGCGTCGCGGCGGGCGATCGAACTGGGCGGCGACCGGGCCCGCGACGCCATCCTGAGGGACGGACGCTTCCAGCCCCTGGCCTCCAATCCCGAATTCCGCGCGCTGTTTCCCCGTCAGGCCGGGCGTTCGGCGATGCCGCAGGCGCCGCAGTGGCAGGGCGGACTTCCCAATCTGCCGGGCCTGGCGAGATAGGCCGGACATGTCTGTTCCTGCCGGCGCCGCCGGATTCGAGGCGCTCACGCCCGATGTGGTCATGGACAGCGCCGAGCGCGCTTTGGGGCGGCGCACCTCCGGCATCTGCCGTCCGCTGACGTCCTATATCAACCGCGTGTATGAAATCGGCCTGGAAGACGGCGGGCATGTCATTGCCAAGTTCTACCGGCCGGGGCGCTGGAGCCGCGAGGCGCTGCAGGATGAGCACGACTTTCTGCGGGAACTGGCGGCGGACGAGATTCCGGTCGTGGCGCCGCTGGCGGACGCCGCCGGGGCGACGCTGCACGACGAGGGCGGCATCTGCTTCGCGCTGTTTCCCCGCATGGGCGGGCGCCCCTGCGATGAGCCGTCGCGGGAGGAATGGCGCCAGATCGGCCGCCTGATCGGGCGCATTCATGCGGCGGGCGCGCGCCGTCCGGCGGCGCACCGCATCGTGATTGATCCGCGGGAATCCTCGCGGCAGCACCTGGATTTTCTGCGCGGGTCCGGGGCGATCCCGCGCGAGGTCGCCGGCCGCTATCTCGATGCCGCGCAGCGGCTGCTGGACTGCATCGCGCCGCGGTTCGATGGCGCGGCGCGGCAGCGGCTGCATGGGGATCTGCACCGGATGAATCTGCTGTGGCGGCCGGGGGAGGGGTTTCAGGCCATTGACTTCGACGACATGGCCAACGGTCCCGCCATCCAGGACCTGTGGATGCTGCTGCCGGATCGCCTGCCCGCGGCGCGTGCTGAATTCGACGGGCTGCTGGAAGGCTACGAGACGTTTGCGGAATACGACGATGCGCAGACGCGGCTGATCGAACCGCTGCGCGCCATGCGCTATCTGCATTATGCCGCGTGGTGCGCCCGCCAGAAAGCCGACGAGGGGCGAACGCTGCTCCACCCCGAATGGGGCAGCGCCGATTTCTGGCGCAGGGAGCTGGCGGACCTGCAGCGCCAGGCCCGGGACATCGAAGATCTGGCGTAAATCCGCCCGGCCGCCTCAGACCAGCCAGAGCCAGGCCAGGGCCGACGGGACGACTTGCATGGTGGCGTTGTCCCAGCCGTGGGGCGAGACGGCCTCCGTCAGGGCGGCTATCGCGGCAATGGCGAGAATCTTAAACAGGCCGAAAGGCCCGGGGACGATGTGGGGGGTTGCCGCGGCTGCAAGGGCCAGGGCGATGGCCGACATCAGCAGCACGGCGGCCGACCCTTCAAAACTGCGCGTAGCGGGCACCGAAGACCGGGACGGGACGCGGTAGCGGTGCCGGCCGAACCGGGCGCCGACGGGTTCCCCGATGGCGTCGCCAAGTCCGGCCACCAGATACCCGGCGAGGGCGAAGGGGCCGAACAGGATGTTGGCGGCCAGACCGCCAGCAAGGGTTGTGAAGTACGGCACGAGGATAAAAAAGGTCCGGTGCGGTTCATCCCGTTCCCGGGCCATGGCTTCGTAGAGCAGGTGGCCGGGGCCGCGCCAGACGGCGTAAAAGACCACCAGCGAGCACATGGCGCCGAACAGGCAGACAGCGGAAGATCCCAGGCGCCATTGCAGGACTGCCGCGGTGCTGAAGATCAGAAAATGAAAGGTCTTGCGCGTATAGCCCGTGCGCACGCCGCGCCGCTTCAGCGTGCCGACGATCCACAGGGCCGCCAGGGACCAGGCCAGGCCGGCCGGGCCGCCCAGGACCAGCGCTTTGGCGGTGGGGAAGTTCCCCACAAAGAAATCCAGCGTGCGTTGAATCAGCTCGTTCATTGTGACTCGTCGCCGGATGCGGCCGGCGCCGCCTGCGGAACCAGAATCTCTCCCCGCTTTTCATAAGCCGTGGAACGAACCAGCGCCGGCGGGGCCGCAAGCAGGATGTCCCGGATCATTTCGTGACCGGCGGCGGAGATCACGGTGCGGTCGTTCTTGTCTCCGCCGTCCGCGCGCAGCCAGGTCGGATAGTCGCGGCAGTCGCCGGATTGAAACGGCCACATGCGCCCGCGGAGGCCGGCGGCCAGCAGGCCGACGGCGAAAGGCCGCAGCGAAAAGCGGCAGAGGGTGAACAGGCCCGTGGTGAAGGTTCGGTACCTGAGCGCGGGGAGGTAGAGGTCGAACAAGATGTCCCGGGCCGAGGTCATGATGTAGACGGCGGCGCCGGAGCGCAGCGCAAGGAGGCCGAGTTCCCGGATGGCGCACTGTCGGCATGCCGCGGGGAGGGGGCCGTTGCCGAACCGTCCCTCCAGGCAGGCGCAGTCGTGGTTGAAGCGTCCCGACGGGCAGGGCGGATCCAGCGGCTTCATGCAGAACCCGAGGCCGAGAACGGCGCGCGGCCCGCCGAAGGGCGCTTCATGGCCCGCGGCCGGGGTGTCGACCCGGTCGCCAGAGACATCGAGTGCGGCAGCTGTGCGGATCGCCCGAAGGGCTTTCAGAGGGTGTGGCAGGACGATGCGCAGGAAGAACTGCCAGCCGTATTCGCGGAACAGGCTGTGCCGGATGAAACTCCAGAGACCGAGAGGCGGCGGTGGTGCGGCGCATTCCATGCCGGCAAGGATAGGGCGGCGGCCGGGAGCCGGTCAATGGCGATTCCCGCCGGCTTATTGCCGGGGCAGGGCCCGGAGGAGGACCGGCCAGGTTTCCGGCGGGAGTTGTTCGGCGCGGGCGGCGGGATCCACCCCGGCGGCGGCGAGCGCGGGCAGGGGGTCATCGGTGAGATCGCGCAGGGACCGCCCCAGCATCTTGCGGCGGCGGGAAAACACATGGCGCAGAAGGTGGCGCAGGGAGGCTTCGTCCGCCTCCCCGCCGAGGGGCTGTTCGCGCAGGAGCAGTCGGGAAATGGACGACTGCACCGACGGAGGCGGCCAGAAGCAGGTGCGGGAGATGTGCTTGATGGAGTTGATATCGTAGTGCCGCTGCATCAGGATGGACAGCAGCCCGTAGTCGCGGGTGGAAGGGACGGCCGTGAGGCGGTCGGCGACTTCGCGCTGGATGGTCACGACCACCCGGGCCGGCGGATGGGGCAGTTCCGCCAGATTCACGAGCAGTCGGGCGGCGATGGCATAGGGCAGGTTGGCGACGAGCTTCATGCCCGGCCGGGGAAAGAGCGCGGGCAGGTCGCAGTCGAGGATGTCCGAACGGATCAGGTTGAGCTTGGATTCGCCGGCAAAGCGGTCTTGCAGGTATGAGGCCAGCCGGCGGTCCTTTTCGACGGCGGTGACGGCCCCCGCGCGGGCCAGCAGGGTTTCGGTGAGCACGCCGAGGCCGGGACCGACCTCCACCACGGCATCGGCGGGAGACAAGTCGGCGGCCTCCAGCAAAATGCCCAGGATGTTGCGATCGATCAGGAAATTCTGCCCGAGAATACGCGAGGGATGGAAATCCAGCCGCGCCAGCAGGGCGCGGACTTCCGAAGGGTGCGTCAAATTGGGGCTGTCGGCCATTTGGAGATTCCGTCCGGGGCGGGGTTCTGCTATCTGGGGAAGGAAGGTAGGAGCTGCCATGAGAGAAGCCGAGAAAAAAATATGGACCCGGGACGCCCTGGCGGAGGAATGCCGCCGGCTGCGGGCCGCCGGAAAGAAAGTGGTGTTTACCAACGGCTGCTTCGACCTGATGCATGCGGGCCATGCCGGCTATCTGCAGTTCGCCCGCCAGCAGGGCGACGTCCTGGTCGTGGGGCTGAACACCGATGCCAGCGTGCGGCGCCACAAAGGGCCGTTGCGCCCGATCGTGGACGAGCAGAACCGCGCGCGGATGATGGCGGCGCTCGAATGCGTGGATTACGTGACGTGGTTCGACGAGGATGAGCCGAAGGAGCTGATCGGGGAACTGCAGCCCGACGTGCTGGTGAAGGCCGAGGACTGGGCACACTATGTCAGCGGCCGCGACATCGTCGAGGCGCGCGGGGGGAAAGTCGTCCTGGCGCCGATGCTGGAGGGGCTGTCCACGACCAGGCTGATCGAGAAGATCGTACAGGCCTACGGCGCGGAAAAATAGAGCCATGCCGAAAAAGTACCAGCCCGTTCCGGCGGATTACGGCGCCTTGCTGGTTGCGGTCAAAGAGCGCGTCCGAGCCGCCCAATACCAGGCCCTCAAGGCGGTCAACCGGGAACTGGTCGGCTTGTATTGGGACATCGGGCGGTTGATCGTGGAACGGCAGGCGAATGCCGGCTGGGGTAAGGCGATCGTTCAGCAATTGGCGGCGGATTTGCAGCGCGAATTTCCGGGCATTGGCGGGTTTTCCGCTTCCAACCTATGGCGAATGAAAGCGTTTTTCGAGACATATGCCGGTTCCGAAAAACTCGCACCGCTGGTGCGAGAAATCAGCTGGAGCCACAATCTGATCATACTGGAGCGCTGTTCCGACCCGTTGGAGCGCGAGTTCTATTTGCGGATGACGCGGAAGTTCGGCTGGTCCAAGAACGTGTTGATCCACCAGATCGAGAACCAGAGCTACGAAAAGACCCTGCTGGGCCAAACCAATTTCGACCGGACCTTGACGCCGGAGCTGCGGGCGCAGGCCAAGCTGGCGGTAAAGGACGAGTACACCTTTGATTTTCTCGAATTGGGCGCCGAACACTCCGAGCGCGAACTGGAGCGGGCGCTGATCGCCCGCATCGAGGATTTCCTGCGCGCCATGGGCGGCTTGTTCGCGTTCGTCGGCAGCCAGTTCCGGCTGGAGGTCGAGGACAAGGAATACGTCATCGATCTGCTGCTGTACCACCGGCGGTTGAAGTGTCTGGTGGCGGTGGAACTGAAGATTGGTGAATTCCAGCCTGAGTTTGTCGGCAAGATGCAGTTCTATCTGACGGCCCTCGATTGCCACGTGAGGGAGCCCGACGAAAATCCGTCTATTGGCATCATCCTGTGCAAGGAGAAGAACCGCACCATTGTGGAATACGCCTTGCAGGACGGTCGAAAACCCATCGGCGTGGCGACCTATCAGATAGTCAGACGCTTGCCCAAGGAATTGAAAGGCCAGCTTCCCGGTCCCGAAGAAATCGCCAAGCTGCTGGATGCGGAACCCTGAATTTCCAGGCATGACCGCACGGAGCGAATTGGATTCCGGAACAGCGGGCAGGGGGGCGGCTTGCCTCCAGAGACTGGCGGGGCTGGCCGCGCTGTTCTGCGCGGCGGCGGTGTTGCTCGTGATCGTGTGGGGCGGCGTGGCGTTTACCGTCTCGGGGTGGCACATTCAACTGACTCATCCCGGCCGGCCGGCGTTGCTGGGGCTGGTGCTGGCTTCGCTGGTTGCGTGGCGCAAACGGGGATTGGGCCCGGCGGCGCAGGTGCAGGCCGCCAACGACTGGCTGGAGCGGCGCGACCGCTGGGTGCCGTGGGTTCTGGCCCTGGGGGCCTTTGTCTTTCTGGCGCGGATCAAAGCGATGGATCACTGGACGTTCCAGACGGATGCCTACGATCTGGCGCTGTACGACACGGCGGTCCGCAACACTCTCCACGGCCGCTTTCTGTTCGCGGACCAGCTCGGACGGAACTTTTTCTCGGACCATTTTTCGCCGATCCTGCTGCTGTTCTGCCCGCTCTATGGGCTGGCCGACACACCGCTGACGCTGATGTTCGGCGAAGCGCTGGCGGTAGCGGCCGGACTGGGCCTCCTGAACCGCATCGCCCGTCAGCACGGGCTGTCGCCGATGACCGGCCTGGCCGTCGCCGGGTTGATGCTGAACCACCGGCAGATGGCATCGGCCATCCTGTACGATTTCCACACCGAAGTGCTCGGGGCGGTCTTCCTGCTGGGATGCATCTGGCAGTGGCGCCGGGGGGGAATGGGCTACTGGATTTTTCTGCTGCTGGCGCTGTCCTGCAAGGAAGACGTGCCGCTCTACACCGCGGGACTGGGGGCCTATGTCTTCCTCCGCGGCCGGCGCGGTCTGGGGCTGGCCACCTGCGCGGTATCGGTGGCGTGGGCGGTCGCGACGTGGAAATTCATCATTCCGCTGGCCGGCCAGGGGGACATCTCCCCGTTTGTGGAGGCGCGCTGGAGCCATCTGGGCAACGGCTATGGCGAGGTGGCCTGGACCCTGCTGCGGCGTCCCGCCTATGGACTCTCGCTTCTGGTTTCACCCGGTGTCCGCGACTTGCTGGGGGGATTCGGCTGGCTGTCGCTGGCCGGATTCGAAGCGCTGCTGCCGGCCTTGCCGGGCGTGGTGTTGAATGCCAGTTCAAGCCTGGAGGCGCAGGCGGGCCTTCAGTTGTATTACGCGGCCCCCATGCTGCCGTTCGCAGCCTGGGGCATGGTGATCGGCATGGCCCGCCTGAAGAGCCTGGCCAATCGAATCCACCTGCGGCCGGATGCCCGCGCCTGGCTGGGCGCGGCGGGCACCGGCCTGCTTCTGCTGGCGGCGGCCGGGACCTTCGGCACGCATTATCCGTTTGATTTCGACGGCCCCCGGGTGCGCGAGCGGCACCGGATCATGCGGTTGATCCCGGAAGGGGCAACGGTCAGCGCGGAAAGCGGCTTCATCCCGCATCTGGCCCGGACGCACCGTCCGTATCTGTTCCCGGAAGAGCCCAACCGCCACATCGCGCATACGGATTGCGAGTACATCCTGCTGGACAACGCAGGCGATGCCTGGCCGCTGAGTCCGGAAGCCCTGCAGGCGGCGATCGACCGCCTGCGGAGCCAGCCGGATCGATTCCCTTTGGTTGAGGAAGCCGAGGGCGTTCTTCTGTTCCGCAACGCTGCGCGGGGGGCGGAGCCGTAACCCGCCAAGGGGGAGCGAAGAGATGAAAGGCAAGCGGCAGGATCGGCTGGAACCGCCTCGAGATGGCCGGTTCAGGATTGCAACGCGTGGGTGGCCGGGGTAATCTGAACGGCATGAAAGCGGTGGATGATCCCAAGGCCAAGATCCGGTTTTGGGCGGCCGAGGCGGCGCGCCCCGGGTTCCGTCCTCCGCCTTGTCCGGTTCCGGAAAACCTGCCAAAGTTTTCACCGCAGCGGTTTTCTTCATATGCGGAAATGAACGAATGGAAGCGCCGCTATTTGCTGGGAATCGCCCGGCAGGGAGGGGTCAAATGGAAGAGTTCATCGCCCGGTTGAACGCCGCGGGTGTCCGCTACGTGGTGATTGGCGGCCAAGCGGTCCGCCTGCATGGAATGCCGCGGTTCAGCATGGATTGGGATTTGCTGATCCCGGCTCGCGACGATGAAAATTTCCGGCGCTTGAACGCGGCTGTCGGCGAGTGGATCGAGGAGCCCGTGGTGGCCATGGGGCCGCGCGGAGAGAATTTTGTCCAGACGTTTCAAACGCGGTATGGTGTGGTGCAGTTCCATCTGGCGGTTCCGGGGATCGCATCCTTCGATGGCGCGGAATCCGCCGCCGTGGAAATACCCCTGGAAAACGGCATGCCATGCCGCGTGCTGTCCGCAGAGGATTTACTTCAAGCCAAACTGGCCGCGGGTCGCAGCCAGGATCAGCTTGACGCCGAGTTTCTAAAGGAAAAACAGCGCAACTAGCCGGGCGTGGTTCTGTGCCTCACCGCGCGGGATAGAGCAGGTACGTCGGGTAGCCCTGGACGGCGAAGGGGGCGAGGAGGTCTTTGGCCGGGGGCTTGTTGGGGACGTCGGCAATGACGTGGATGGGGAAGTAATCCTTCAGCTTTTCGATGACGGCGGGGTCGCGCAGGGTGGTGGCATCCATGAGCTTGCAGACCTTGCACCAGTGGGCGCCGAAATTGATCAGGACGTGGATTCCGCAGGCGCGAGGCTGGAGGTTACATCAAGCGCGGCTGGAATTCAGGGATGGCTCGGACCATAAATTCGTCGAACAGGGGGACGGTAAAGGCCATTTCCCCATGCGCAGGGCTGTAGATCATTCCTTTTTTGATCAGCTTTGCGCGCACGGGACCAATGCTCTTCGCGGTCATTCCCAGCGTTTCCGCGATGTCGCCGGAGCGGTAGTTGCCGGCACCCTGATGGGCCATGGCCCGAAGAAAATTTTTCTCGCTAGGCGTGAGGCGATCGAAGCGCACCCGGAAAAAGTTTTGGTCTAATCGGCGTACAACTTCCGGCGTGGCGGTTTGCACGATGGACAAGGCGATAGAAGGCGTCGGGGCCAGATTCCAGGTTTGATAACCCCATTCCTGGAGGAAATACGGATAGCCTTTGGTTAGGCGAAACACTTCGCGCAAGGCATCGGAGGCAAAATGGACGCCGACGGCCCGAGCGGGCTCGTTGAGCGCCCGGGCGCTCTCTTCTTCCGACAACGCGCCGACGGAGGGAAAGCTGAACAGCCGTTCGGCATATGATTTGGATTCTCCCGCCAGGCCGGGCAGGATCGGCAGTCCGGCCCCGATCAAGATCAGAGGCAATCGGCGCTGCTGGACCCGATGCATGGCCATGATGAGCGCGCTGAGTTCCTTTTGGCCAAAGTATTGAATTTCATCGATCAACACGGCGATGGCGCTGTTTTTTTCTTCCGCCGCCTCGGCGACGGCGACCAAAAGGTTGGGCAGATCGATTTCCAGATCGCCGCTGTCTGCGGCTCCCTTTTCGGGGTCGATGTCGAGTCCGATGGATACGTCTTGATAAGTCACTTTGATGGCGCCGAGGAAACTCCGCAACACGCGCAGCCCCCGCTTCGCCTTGTTGCCCATGCCGGCAAGCCGGTCCAGTTCAAAGAGGAGACTTCGCAAGTGGGGAGCCAGCAAGGGGCCCAACGGCTTGCCTTCGACGGCTTCCACGGGGATGGTGTGATAGCCTTGAGCTCTGGCCTTGCGCTCAATTTCATTGAGAAGGACGGTTTTTCCGACGCCGCGCAGCCCGGTCAGAAGCATGCTTTTTTCAGGCCGCTTTTCCTGAATCCGACCAAGGAGAATACGTGCCTGATTCAGGATGGGATCTCGGCCGACCAGTTCAGGAGGCGGAGCGCCTGCACCCGGAGAATATGGATTTTTGATTGGGTCCATGCTTGGCTTCTACCAAAACCTACCCATGTCTATCAACATATGAATAGACATCGGTAGATTTTGTTGGACTCCCGTTTCACAACCGTGCCCGTTACCGCGCGGGATAGAGCAGGTACGTCGGGTAGCCCTGGACGGCGAAAGGGGCGAGGAGGTCTTTGGCCGGGGGCTTGTTGGGGACGTCGGCGATGACGTGGATGGGGAAGACATCTTCTTCCAGCCGGGCGACGACCTCGGGATCCTGAAGGGTGGTCGCCTGCATCACCTTGCAGACCTTGCACCAGTGGGCGCCGAAGTCGAAGAGGATGGGT
>Ga0123329_1004338_pt1 | contig 11195 bp, 5 predicted proteins | sample BioC12SIPDNA_FD_89703 | JGI IMG/M metagenome (GOLD analysis project Ga0123329, IMG submission 89703) | Anaerobic biogas reactor microbial communites from Washington, USA - Biogas_R1_B C12 SIP DNA | ecosystem: Engineered > Bioreactor > Anaerobic > Unclassified | place: Washington, USA | collected... | reverse complement strand
TCAATCAGGAAGGCTACGGCGAACCTGTGGAAACGATCGCCCGGATCGATCCGCCAGACGAGTTGGAGCTGCGCAATACGCGCTGCAATCTCGCACTGCTGGGCCAGGTGGCCGAGGCCACGGGCGGCGCGGTGATGCCTCCGACGGCGCTCGAGGCGGCGATGGGGCAGTTGGATCTTTCGCCGGAAGTGACGGAGCGGACGGAGCGGCAGCCGACGTGGGCCCGGTGGGCATGCCTGTGGGTGTTTCTGGGCTGCCTGACGGCCGAATGGATCGTGCGGAAACTGGGTGGCATGGCGTAGAGTCGGCCTCCTTTTGGAGGGTGCGATGATGTCGGCGAACGAACGCGATGTGACAATGCCGTCGGCGGTGCGATCACGGTTGCGGGCGGTCCGGCGGAAGCAGATCATGATGCGGGCCGCCGAGACTGTGCCGGCGGCGCTGGCGGTCCTGCTTGTGGCCACGCTGCTGGCGATGGGCATCGACTATGCGGTGGTGCTGTTCAGCCCGGCGGCGCGGGCGGCGGTGACGCTGCTGGCGCTGATGGCGGCTAGTGCGGCGGCCGTGGTGGGGCTGGTGCGTCTGGTGCTGGCCTGGCGGCGGCTGCCCGCGGTGGCCCTGGATGTGGAACAGCACGTGCCGGCTCTCCAGGAGCGGTGGTCCACGGTGGTGGAGTTGGCCGAGGGGCATGACGCGCCGCCCGTGCGTGGCTCGGAGGTACTGATCGGGCAGGTGGCCCGGGAAGCGGAAACGCTGGTTCCGGCGGTGGCCCGGGAGCGGCTGGTGTCGGGACGGGCGTTGCGGTGGTGTGTTGCTGCTGCGGCCGCGGCTACGGTCTTGTTCGCCCTTGTGCTGACGATGGGGGGCGCCACCGGGCGGGTGCTCCTGGAACGGTTCCTGCGGCCGATGGACGATATCACCCTGACCCAAGTGGCGAGTCTGACGGGCGACTGCGCCGTGCCGCGCGGCGAACCGCTGGAAATCCAGGCCGGCCAGAGCGGCCGCCGATGCGCCTCGGCCACGCTGGCGATACGCAATGGGGACGACCTGCCTCACGAGGTGTCGCTCACTGCGGGCGAAGGCGAGGGTCCATCGTTCCGATATCCGATTCGCGCGGTGAACGAGTCGTTCGCCTACCGCATCCGCTGCGGCGACGGTCAGACGCCGTGGCACGAGGTGACGGCCGTCGATCGGCCCGAGATCGCCCAGGTGAAGTTCCGAATCGTGCCGCCGGAGTATGCACGGCGCGAGCCGGTCTCGGCAGATGCCCTGCCGAGGCAGTGCCGGGCCCTGGAAGGCAGCCGGCTGTCGGTGTCGCTGCTGCCGAGCAAGGCCGTGGAGGAGATGTCGCTGCACGTGGAGAAGGGCGACGCCGTGAAGCTGGCCCGCGGCGACGGCCAGTGGTACGTCTTCGATGTGCTGCTCGACAAGACGCTGGCCTTCCGGGTGCATGCCAGGGACTCGTATGGGCTGACGAACGCCAAGCCGCCTTCGTGCCGGATCGTGGTGTATCCGGACCAGCCGCCGAGCATTGAGATCGTGTCGCCCGAGGAGGAGATCTCCGTGCGGCCGGACGAGGTGGTGCCGGTGGATGTGAGGATCAGCGACGACATCGGGATCGAGTCGGCGGAGCTGGTCGTGAGCCGCAACATCGACGGCGAGGAGAAGGTGGTCAAGGTGGTGCCGATCGACGTGGCTCGGGATCGCGATGGCCAGCCGCCCAAGGGCGTGAGGGCGCGGGCGGAGATCGACCTGAAGGAGTTCGAGCTGAAGCAGAACGACGAGTTGACATACGCGGTGCAGGCCAGCGACACGCGGCAGGCGGTGGCGCAGGCGAGTGGCACGATGGGGCAGGGGCGGGCGAATCCGGGCGCGTCGCGTTCTCAGGGTCAGACAGCGCAGGGGCAACAGGGCCGCAAGGATGAGCGTGAGGCCCGAGAGGACGGGGCGCGCCGGGAGGATGGCCGGGAGCCGCGCGAGGGCGAACAGGGGGCTGGCGATCCGAAAGAGGCGAGGGCGTCCGAGTCGCCGCGCGACTCGCAGGGCGGGCAGTGCGAGGGCTCGTCGAGCTCAACGGCGTCGCAGCAGCCGTCTCATGCGGGCGATCGCCGCGACGGGGAGGAGCCGCTGGAGAGCGCCGCGAAGCCGCCGAACGATATGGAGAAGCGGCAATTGCCGGGCAGTCCGAAGGCGTGCTCGAGTCGGAATCGGATTCAGATTGACCAGTGGGCCGGGGCCTATGAAGGGCAGCGGCGGCAGAAGCTGCAACTGGACATCGAGCGGTACCTGGCCGACCTGGATGGGGCTCTTGCGGCGGCCCAGCCGCCTGTTCAGGGGTTGATCGAGCACGTGCGGGGCCGGTCGGCATGGGGGGCGGAGCAGGCGGGGCAGTTGGGCATTGCGAGCGGGCACCTGGTCCGGGGCGACGAGGTGGTGAAGGACCTGCTGCGTGTGAGCCACGGCACGCCGTATGCGTTCATGGGCTTTCAGCTCCAGGACATCAACGTTTCGCACATGGCGCCGGCGTGGGGACTTCTGGCCGATGCGGCTCGCACCGCCGACCGCGCCGAGGAGCAGTACAAGCAGCTGGAGCAGGCGGGATACCATATTGCCCGCGCGCGGGCGCGCCTGGCGGACCTGACGAAGCAGTACGAAGCGGTGAAGCGCGAGAAGGACCTGGAAGAGGCGATTGCGCATGTGAAGAAGATGCATCAGATGTTCCTGGAAGATCTGCATGCGATGCTCGGCGCGTGCGAACCGAAGCTGAACCCTCGGCCGGGGCAGATGGTCGAACTGCCGGACGAGGAGATGGCGAAGTTGCAGGCACTGATCCAGGCGCGGCACGAGGAACTGAAGAAGCTCATGGCGGCGCTGGCGGAGGTGATGGAGAAGGATCCAGAGCTGCTGCGGCGGTTCATGGCGGCCATGCGCATGAGCGGGAGGACCGTCCGGGATCAACTGACGCTGTTGACGATGCGTCAGCAGGGGCTGCACACGGACGTGACGGACTGGACCGGCGGCAACAGGCGTCGGGAGTCGGCGCGGCTGCGGCTGTCGAAGGGCCTCGTGGCGGAGCAGGCTGCGATGGCGGAGGCGGCAGCGGCGTTGCACGACAACATGACGACATGGCTGCCTCGCGACGTGGACTCGGCGAACGAGGCGGCCCGTAGCAGCCGGTCGGAGGCCGGTCGCATCGCACAGTCGGCGCGCGAGTTGTCTCTGCGGACGGCGTCGGGCGGTGTTGCGGAGTCGTCGATTGTCGGGGCGACGGAATTGGCGACGGCGTTGATGGATTTCGATGCGGCGCTGTCGCGTCTTGCGGCGGCGGGGCCGGGCAACGACCGGCTGGCGCAGTTTGTGGTCAAGCGCAAGGCCGAGGCCCGGGAACTGGCGACGCAGGAGGCCGGCTGGGCGGTCAAGGCGGCGGCCCTGGGCAAGGATCAGTACGGTCGCCTGGCCGGCGTGGACCAGGCGGCGCTGCTGGTCGACACGATGAGCTTCGGCGAGAAGCTGGAGCGGTACGAGGCGATGCTCGGCCGCATGACGCCGGAGATCGGGAGCAAGGCGAGGCAATTGCGGGCGCTCGTGGGCGAGACCTCCGTTGGGCACCAGACGATGGCCCAGGGGGCCTTGTCGCGGGAAGCGTTGACCGAGGCGCGGACGTCCGAGGGTGAAGCGCTCAAGGCGATGAAGGAGGCCGAGACGGTCTTTGACGAGATGTTGACGCTGATCGAGAAGAACGCGATGGATCGGGCGAAGCCTGTAGCCCCGGAGGCCCTGTGCAAGCTGCCGTCGCTGGAAGAGTTGCTGGCAATGCTGGAGAACGAGGGCGAGGCCTGCGAGAAACTCGGAGCGGCGGCGATGATGGTGAACCTGATGATTCAGGGCGACTGGCAGCTTCCGGGGAGTGCGCAGGCGGACGGCCAGGGCTCCGGACCGGGTTCCGGACAAGGGGCCATGGGGCAGGCCCAGATGGCCAGGGCGGCGCTACAGCGAGCGATCGAGCAGATGGAGAAGATGCGGCAACAGGCTCGGCAGGAAGGGCAACGCGTGGCGAGGCGCTCGCAGGAAGCGCCCGGCCCGCTGGACCCGGCCGGCCCGCGGGTGCCGGGCGACGAGAAGCAGTGGAACACCCTGGTGAGCAAGCTGGAGAAAGAGCTTCGCCAGGCGCGCGACCACGTGCCGCCGGAGCAGTACCGGCAATTCATCGAAGACTACTTCCGCACTGTGGCGGAACGCCTGGAGGAATCGAAGTCGCAGGAGTGAGCCGGGCAGGCGTCTGCTGGGGCCATACAACGATTTCTCATCGCTGGAAGATCGGGAGCACCTGGTACGGCACGGTCAGGGCCAGGACGGCCATGGCGGTTGTGTAGGTGTTGCCGAAGTAGCTGTCCCCGCCGTTTTCGTCCTCCCACGAGCCGTCCCTCTGCTGGTGCGTCAGCAGGGTGCGGGTCATCCGCGGATAGAACAGTCGCCAGTGGTTGCCGCCCAGTTGGTACATAGCCTGGCTGCAATAGAACATGGAGTAATGGTAGCGGTTGTAGCGTGTCCAGGAGGTGTAGGCGGGTTTGTAGACGTCGAAGGGCTGGGCGAGGAGCCAGTCTCCGGCCTCCCGGGCGAGCCGCGTATCGTGGTGTCCGGCCATCGAGAGACTCAGAATGCCGGCTCCGGCCATGGCCCAGCTGTAGGAGTCGTCGTTGGGGGCTCCCAGGCCGTAGCGGAAGGTTCCGTCGCGGTGTGCACCGCATCGCTCGACATACTGGATGCCGGCATCGACGGTTTCCGCGGGCACGTCGAACCCGGCGTTCCTGGCGGCACGCAGGAACATCAACTGCCAGGAGGTGATGGACAGATCGCTGTCGGTGTTGTCCACGAAGCGCCGCAGGTACCGCCACCCGCCTTTGTCGTGGCTGCGCCGCTTCTGGACCTTCTGGTGGGCCACGGTGAACTCCAGCGCGCGGTCGATGGCCTTGCGAACGGCTTGCGAGGAGTGGCGCGCGTCCATGCCGTAGAGCTCGCAGAGCATAACCGAACTGATGGCATGGTTGTAGGTGGCGGTGTGCGACGGTTGCCGCGACTGGTGCGTCGGGCCTGGCTGGGCGTAGCTCAGCAGGCCGCCGTCCTTCTGGCACGAGAGGACGAAATCCACGGCCTTGCGCATGTGGGAGCCGTAGGGTCCCTGGTCGGGCAGGTGTCCGCGGCTGAGGAAGGCGAGGATGCATAGAGAGGTGATGCCGGGTTGGCCGCTGTCGGGCGACTCGAACGCGCCGTTGGCCTGCTGTCGCGTGGCCACCCAGGCCAGGGCCCGGTCCACTGAGGTACCCACCTGTTGCCACTGATCGAGGGTCAGAACGTCCGTCGGAGATGCTTGGGATCGAGTGCTGTCTGATGCGGCCGGCGGCGTGTTCTGGGCCGAGGCCGCGGCCGTCCAGAGCAGTGCCAGGGCCGCAGCACAGAAGCCCCGGCCCGGATGCCGCAGTGGGCGCGGCGATGCGAAGTGCATGGGCGTCATGGCGCCTCCTTCCCGACTCGCTCTCGCCGCTATCGCTGGAAGATGGGCAGCAGTTGATACGGCGTGGCCAGCGCGATGACAACGAGGCTGGTGGTGTAGACGTTGCCGAAGATGGCGTTGTTGCCGCGTGCCTCGGGCTGCCACGAGCCGTCGCGACCCTGGTTGGCCAGGAGCGTCGTCACCAGTGGCGGGAAGAACTGTTGCCAGTATCTGCCGCCCAGCTGGAACATGGCCTGTGTGCAGTAGAAGACACCGTAGTGATACCTGTCCCACTGGTGCCCCTCGTTGTAGGGCGTGAAGGAGTGGCGGAGAATCCACTGTCCGGCCTCCTGCGCCATGGGCGAGTTGTGCTCGCCGGCCATGGAGAGCGAGAGGATGCCCATGCCGGCACAGGCCCGCTTGGGAAGATTGTAGTCCACCGGGATGGTGTAGAGGAAGACCTGCTTCTGCGGATCCCAGCACCGTTTGGTGTAGGCCAGTCCATCCATGACCGCCTGCGTCGGCACCTCGAATCCGCTGTTTTTGGCGGCGCGGAGGAACAGCAGGTGCCACGAGGTGACCGACAGGTCGCTGTCGAATCCCCACGTGCGGCGAACGTACCGCCACCCGCCGAGATCGGTGGTGTTCCTCTTGCGTTCCTTCTGGAATTTCAGGGCGGTGCTGATGGCCTGATCGACGGCGCGTCGAATCCGCTGGGCCTGCTCGGCGTCGGTAGTGCCGTACGCCTCGCACAGCATCAGGCCGCTGATGGCGTGATTGTAGAGTCCGGAGTGAGAGGCGTCCTCCTGTCCTCCGTAGGTCGGTCCGGGGGTGAGCTTGCAGATCAGACCGTCGGGTTTTCGGCATGAGAGCACGAACTCAAGGGCCTTGTTCAGGTGGGCGCCGTACGGCCCACGGCCGGGCAAGTGTCCGCGGCTGAGGAAGGCCATGATGCACAGCGACGTGATGCCGGGCTGGCCGCCTTCGTGGCCCGCGAACGAGCCGTCTTTCTGCTGCTGCGTGGCCATCCAGGCCAGGGCCCGGTCAATGGAGGCTTCCATGCCGCGCTGCTGCTCGGGCGACAGCACGTCTATGGCGGCGCCGGCAGGCGCCCGATCGTTGTCGGCTCGTGCCTCGCCGCGGCACACGGCCACCAAGGCTGCTGCGACGCATGCCGTGCCACACCACCGGATGATCCGCCGTCTCATGCGTGGCTCCTTGCGGGATGCCCTGGGGCCAGCCCTCCGGCCAAGCGTTGGCTCGTGCCGACGCTGTCGTCATCGGCAGAGCAGAGGCCTGCGGCGGCACCCAAGCGCCCCATGTACACGCAGCATACCCGGGGATCCCCGACTGGTCAACTATAAAACCAGTAGATTGGCGGGCAGGGCGTGTCCGTCAGGGCAACTGTTTCAGGCCGATCACCAGGTCTTCGATGCGGATGCCCGGGGTGAGCGAGGCGTTGGCCGTCACGTGGGCCACCTGGGCTTCGCCCACCCGTATGACCGGCGGACGCGAGGCGGAGGGGTTCCAGACGCTCTCGTCACCGCCGCCGGGGCCGAACCGCGACAACGGGCTGAAGACGCTGGTCGGGCTGTACGGGGATCCGTACTCTCCCAGCGGATTCCAGAGGCTCTCGGTGTCGTGCCTGGCGGCGGTCAGGCGGCCGAGGAAGGTGCCGTCCCGGGCCACCAGCACGGCCTTGTGCGACAGCAGGGCCTCGCGCACCGACGGATCGTCGGGAACATGTCCGGCCATGCCCTCCACGGGACTGGTCACCGGCAGCAGCACCAGGTTGTGCGACCACTGCGGTTCGGGGCGTTTGGCGGCCACGTCCTTGGCCTCCTTGGCCAGTGGGGCCCGCTCGGCCTTGCGATCCTGGATGTCCTCCAGAAGCTCACGGACTTCCCGATGGAACGTCGTCAGACGCGCGTCGGACCCCGACCGCGTCAACTGATTCCGCATGCGCACGAGCGTGTCAAGGCGTCCCTGCATTCGCGCAATCTCGGCATCGAGCGTCTTGATTTCGGAGGCCAACTCGGCCATGCGGCGGTCTGCGTCCTTCTGCTCACCCAGGAGCGTGGCGTATTCCGCGCCGCTCACCCAGCGGCTGCCCCAGCGCATCTTGTCCTGAGCCTTCATCCGTTCCTGCCGCGCGCGGCACGCCGCCTCCAGGGTCTTCGTGTCGTCCACCGAGACCTTGAAGAAGTCCAGCCGCAGGCCCGGCCCCTGCTTGTCGAGCTCGAGCATGTGAAGCATTTCCCACGCGTTGTCGGCCAGAAGGTCGTTCTGGTCGTCGCGACGGATGGCGCGGGCCAGGTACGTCACGGCGGTGCGGTAGTCCTTGACCTGTGCGCACACGCACGCGCAGTTGTTCAGCGCGGGCACGTGGTCCGGCAACTCGCCCACGACGGCGTCGTAGTGCTTGGCCGCAGTGATGGGATTGCGCAGGTGCCGCCACACGTCGCCCAGATAGAAATGGGCCGTCGGATGGTCCGTCCAGAGGCCTTCGGCTCGCGTCAGGTCCCGCCTGGCCGCGGCGAAGTCGCCGGCGGCGATCCGTTCGAGGCCGCTGTCGATCAGTTCGTACACCTGGGCCTTGATGCGGTCGCGGTCCTGGGGTGACATGGCTTTGCCGCCCCAGATGACGTGGCCGTCGGCTGCGGCGCGTTGCCACCGATCCAACTCGTCTTGTGCCTTGGGCAGGAGCGAACTCTGGGGATGGTCGGCCATGTACTGCTGCCAGACCGTTACGGCTTCGGCGGCCGTGGCGCGGCGCAGGGCTTCCTTGCGGGCCAGGTGGAACGCCGCCCGGGTCGGCGCGTCAGCCTGTTTCAGCAGGTCGGGTTCGATGCGGTCGATCTCGTCGCGGCGGAAGCTCCTGATGCCGTCCGGCGTGGAGACGATCACCGTGTCGCCCGATTCGACCGTCTGGCCTTCGACGCGGCGGCCGTCTTTCAGCACCACCGTGTCGCCATGGAGCCCGACGGGCATAGCCAGCCACAGGGCAATCGCGGCGATCAGGACTTGTGGGTGTCGCATGGCCAGCGTCTCCTGCTCAGCCCGGCCGGCAACAGCGACGGGCGGCACTTGATGGCGCCGCCCGGTCGCGATAGCTCAAGGAGGTGCGTCTGTGTCACGGCCCGGCGGCTAAGGGGTCGTACGGTTCTTGTTGGCGTTCACCCGCTGGTACAGCGTGTTCAGGTTGGTCTTCAGGTCGTTGATCATCTCATCCTGGACATGGACATCGGCCGATTCGTCCTTGGCCATGGCCTCGATCTGCTTCAGTGCGTCGGCGCACTTCTTCAGATGTTTCAGGCACAGGTTGGAGTACTCGCGCCACCGTTTGCCGCCGTCGCTGAACGAGTACACGTTCATCATCGGATCATTCTGCTGGGCAAGCTTCATCTGGCTGTTGAACTCGGCCCGCAGTTTCTCGAACTTGTCCTTGTTCAACTTGGAGGTCTTCTCGACCCAGCCGGTCAGCCAGTCGGCTTCCTTGGCCTGGTAGCTGTCGATGTCCATGACTTCCATCAGGCCCGGCATGTCGGCCGCCAGTCCCTTGATCAGTTTGTACTCGAGGGCCTCGTTGGCGGTCATGGTGAGAATCTTGCCCTGCTGCGACACGGTCTTGCCTCGGCGGAACTTGTCGGTTCCCTTGTGGTCGGTGGCCAGTTGCTTGGCCTCTTCCTCACTGACGAACTTCTGCTGGCCTTCCACGAAGACCTGGATCACCGACGTGCTGGAATCGACCATGGCGTCGGCCAGGGGAGCGGGGATGCCGTGCTTCTCCGACAGGGCGCGGAACCGGGCCCGGAAGGCGCTCTGCATCTTCTCCTCGACCTCGGCCGATCCCTGGACCATACGATACGGTGTGGCGGCCCCGATCGTCGTGCCTGGGGACATGTAGATCTCCTCGCAGGACAGGCAGATGAACGCTCCGGCCGACAGTGCCCGGTCTTCTCCGCCGTTGACCCAGGCCACCACCCTGGCCCAATCGACCGACTGAATCGAATCGACAATGGCGTTGGCAACGTGCAGCGCGCCGCCGGGGGTGTCCATCCGGAAGACGACCACGTCGGCCTTCCACCGCTTGGCCTCGTCCAGGCCTCGCTTTACGGCGGCCGACAGCGCCATGCTCTCGATGGCTCCCGAGATCGGGATCACGTAGACTTTGTATTTCCTGGCGGTGTCATCGGCGGCCGCGGCCGCCGAGTCTTCTGCTGCGGGGGCGGCCGGGGCGTCCGCCGTCGTCGGCGCGGGCGCGTCGGCCTGGACGACGTCCCATTCCTCCATCTTCAGGAACCGGGTGCCGCCATCGTCGAGGTTGAACAGGGTCATGCCGCTGATCACCTGGTCGGTCAGCGTGCCCTGGAGCTTCTCACCCGTCTGCTTGTGCTTCAGAACGGCTGCATTTGCCGCTGCACCGGCCAACAGCACGATACAGGCCGCCAGCAGTACGCCACGCACTGCACGCCGACACGTCTCGGTCATGGCATGAACCCTCCCAGTAAGTCAGACAGCGCACCCGCCCGCGAAGTGATTCGTCTGCACCTGTCGCATCATTGCCGCATCCTTTGATGAAGTATACCGCGGGTCAGTTTCACGTGCAATACCGATTTGTCAGACGTTTCAGCCGCCGAATTATTGGCCTCCGGGGCCGGTTTCTCCGAATCCCGGCACGGCTTCTGGCCGAACCTAATAGACAGTTGGACGGTGCGCCCCTTGACGTCGGAGGGCAGGCGCGATACCTTGCACGAGCGTTGTCCTTTCAGGCGATCCCAGAAGACCATGAGCGAACCCGAAACGAGCGTCATGACCCCAGCCGAGCAAGCCACCGAAGCACGATTCGTCAGCGTGGCCCTCGATCTGCCCCTGGACCGCCTCTATACGTACGCGGTGCCCCCGGCCATGAGCGGCCAAATCGCCCCGGGGATGCGCGTCGAGGTGCCGTTCGGCCGCGGCAACAAGCCCATGGTCGGCTACGTGGCCGAGGTGCTGGACCGTTGCGAGCTGCCCGAGGTCAAGGAACTGCGCGGCCCGGTGGACGACGGGCCGCTGATCGGGCCCGACCTGATGGCCCTGGCCCGGTGGATGACCCATTACTACGTTACCCCGCTGGGGCAGGTGCTTACGGCCATTCTGCCGGCGGCGGTGAAGAAGCAGGCCGGGTTCAAGACGGTGCGGCTCGTGGTCCGCGGCGAGAGGACCGAGGCCGACATGGACCGCGTGCTGTCGAAGCAGCAGCGCGTGCTCGATCGGCTGGACGCGCTGGACAACCCCGTGACGCCGCGCGAGCTGGCCCGCATGGCCGGCTGCACCACGGCCGTCATCAAGGCCCTGGAGCAGAAGGGCCTGGTCAGGATCGTCACGAAACAGACCGAGGAATTCGCCCGCGACCTGTACGTGCCGGTGGAATCGGAGACGCCGCCGGAGCTGAACAACGAGCAGCGGCTGGCCCTCCAGCGGATCAAGGCCCTGATCGCCAAGGGCGAGTTCGGCTGCGTGGTGGTCAACGGCGTGACGGGCTCGGGCAAGACGGAGATCTACCTGCGTGCCATCGAGCAGGTGGTGGCCGCGGGGGGGCAGGCGATTGTCCTGGTGCCGGAGATTGCCCTGACGCCGCAGACCATCCGCCGGTTCCGCCAGCGGTTCACCGAGGTGGCCGTGCTGCACTCGCACCTGACGGACGTGGAGCGGCACCGCG
>Ga0123329_1004337_pt1 | contig 11195 bp, 7 predicted proteins | sample BioC12SIPDNA_FD_89703 | JGI IMG/M metagenome (GOLD analysis project Ga0123329, IMG submission 89703) | Anaerobic biogas reactor microbial communites from Washington, USA - Biogas_R1_B C12 SIP DNA | ecosystem: Engineered > Bioreactor > Anaerobic > Unclassified | place: Washington, USA | collected... | reverse complement strand
GCCAATTGCGGGATGGAACCGCTGCACGGTGAGGAGGTAGGCAGTCCATGCGAATGGGCCCATCCATGGCATGGATTTGTCCACTACAACCGGCTCAGAATGACCGAGCCTTTCACCGTCCCAGTACTGCCACCGACCGGCTTTCAGCGGTCCGCCAATCGAGAGCACGCGGCCGGGCGGGGTGCAGTTGGGGGCAAATCGGGTCCGTTTCCGGCTGATTGGGGCTTATCCAAATGGCGGTTTCTGGTAACCTCAGGGGCGCGTGAAACGCCAGGGGAGCGGTGAAACAACGAGTGGTGGTGGACAGGATGGTGAGTCGGCAGTGGGAGAGTGGTTTACGAGAGGTCTTTGCACCGGGTACGCTTCTGAATCGTGTCCGGGCGGTGTCTGCTGCCGCGCTGAATCTGCAGGCGCTGGAATCGATACACACCCGCTCAACGTACCTGGAGGATCATGGCATCCGGTTTCTCGTGCACATGGCGTCGAGTCTGCGGCGCAAGCCACCGCACGATGCCCATCGCAACCCGTTCCTGCCGTACGAGACCGCGCTGTACGTGGCCGACGCCTCGGCCAGCCACGCCTGTATTTTGAACAAGTACAACGTCGTCGACTTGCATCTGCTGATCGTGACGCGGAAGTTCGAGCACCAGGAATCGCTGGTGACGGAGGGGGACTTCCGGGCCCTGTGGCGGTGCCTGCTGGAATACGAATCGCTCGGGTTCTACAACTCGGGTATCACATCGGGTGCCAGCCAGATGCACAAGCACCTGCAGGTCGTGCCGCTGCCGCTGGTGCCCAACGGATCACCCCGTGAGGCCCCCATCGAGCCGCTCCTGGATAACGCTCGGGGATGCCCGGGCACGATCCTGGAGTCGCGCGACCTGCCCTTTGCGCACTCGCTCGTGTTCTGGGACCCGGCGCAGGTGAGCGATGCCGCGCTCATGGCGCAGTGCTCACTGAACTGCTATACACAGATGCTGCGCCGGCACGCGCTGGAGCCAACCTCCGGGGCACGCGTCAGCGGGGCCTACAACCTGCTGGTCACCCGCCGCTGGATGCTGTTCGTGCCGCGCGTGCGGGAGTGCTTTGAATCCATCTCCTGCAACTCGCTGGCGTTCGCCGGCACCCTGCTGGTGCACGATGTGGCACAGATGGAGAGGTTGCGCGCCGCCGGCCCGTTGGCGGCGCTCGAAGCGGTTGCCGCGCCGCGGCGCGACCTGGAGTAGGTCCCCGCGAGCTCGCCACGCTGCAGCTCCGCCCGGTTCACTGGGTGAGCAATCACGTCAACGGGCACGTCAACTGGCGCAAACAACGGTTTATGGTGGCACCTCCGGACGACTCTATTATTTATCTGCCACCTTAATCTGCCACGAATTGCGATTCAGGCCGAGTGCCTACTGGCGATGCGTGCGGCGCCGGCGTTTAATGAGGGCGTTGTTCGGCAGGGATATCGGGGGGATGATATTGCTATTGGGATAACTGGGGATCTGATATCCGGGGACCTGATATCCGCGGGTATATTCGGGGATATCCGGTCACTTCTGTTCTACGGAGGCGGTTGTCATGTCGCAGCGTGTGCAGAATGTTTCACGGCGCAGGTTCATCCAACGGACGGCGGCGGCCGGCGCCGCGGGGGTGGCCGTGCCGTACTTTGTGCCGGCCCGGGCGCTTGCCGGTCCCGCACGCGTGGGTGCCAATGACCGGTTGCAGATCGGCCTGATCGGCGCCGGCGGCATGGGCATGGAGAATCTCAACAACTGCGCGGCACACCAGGACGTCGTCGTCACGGCCGTGTGCGACGTGTGGAAAGAACGCCGCGATGCGGCGTGCGCCAAGTATCCGACGGCGAAGCCGTACAGTGACTATCGCGAAACGCTCCAACAACCGGATGTGGATGCGGTGATCATCGCGACCCCACCGCACTGGCATTGCCTGATGACCATCGCCGCCTGTGCGGCCGGTAAGGACGTCTACGTCCAGAAGCCGATGTCGCTGCACGTGGCAGAGACGCTGGCCATGCGGGAAGCGGTCCGGCGGCACCAGCGGATCAGTCAGGTGGGGACGCAGATCCACGCCGCCGAGAACTACCGTCGCGTCGTGGAGCGGATCCGCAGCGGCCAGCTGGGGCCGATCAGCGTCGTCCGTACCTTCAATGTGATGAACCAGGGTCCGGAAGGCATCGGCAACCCACCGGCGACCGAGCCCCCGGCCGATCTGGACTGGAACCTGTGGGTCGGGCCCGCACCCATGTGTGCCTACAATCCGCTCATCACCCGCAACGCCTACGAGAACTGCTCGTTCATGGACTTCAGCGGCGGCTGGACACCCGGCATGGCGCCCCACATCGTGGACCTGCCGTTCTGGGCGCTGGAACTGGACGCACCGCTCCGCACCAGTTGCACCGGCGGACGCTTCATCATCCAGGACGCGGGGGACGCGCCCGACATCCAGGAGGCGGTGTGGCAGTTCCCGACACTCACCCTCACGTGGTCCATGAGCGTGGTGAACAGCTTCGGCTTCGACTTCGGACGGGGCACACCTGCCCGGAGGCTGGGGATCTATTTCCACGGCGTCAACGGTACCCTGTTCGCCGACTACGGGACGCACCAGGTCGTGCCGGAAGGGGACCGTCTCCAGGACCTGCAGCCGCCGCCGCAGTCGCTGCCGCCGTCGCCCGGTCACGAACGCGAATGGCTGGATTGCCTGCGGACAAGACAACAGCCGAGCTGCTGTCTGGACTACCATGCGAAGATCGACCTGGCCCTCAACCTGGCGAACCTGTCCTGGCGGCTGGGGCGGGACATCCACCTGGATCCGGCCACGCACAAGATCGTCAACGATCCGGAAGCGGCGCTCGCGGCCATTCCCCAATACCGCGAACCCTGGCAGTTCCCCCGCGATTACCTGACCGCGTGAGCCCCCGGAGGACGCCCTCGTCCGCGGGGCGCGAAACAATCACTTTTGAGCTATCGGGAGAATCCGTTCGGGCACCCGTATGCCATCGCCTGGGGATTAGCCATGGCCTACGATCAGTCGGCGCAGGGAGGGATGGGGAGCCATGAAGTTGATCAAGGTGGCGGCCGCTGTGTTGAACCAGACGCCGCTGGATTGGGAGTCGAACAAGGCGAACATACTGGACGCGATAGGCACCGCGCGCGAGACGGGCGTACACCTTCTCTGTCTGCCCGAGCTGTGCATCACGGGCTATGGGTGTGAGGACGCGTTTCACGCACCGGGGGTCGAGCGCACCGCGCGGCAGGTGCTCGACGAGATTGTGCCGGCCACGGGCGGGATGGTGGTGTCGATGGGCCTGCCGGTGATGTACCGGGGCAACCTGTTCAGCACGGCCTGCCTGATCGCCAACGGCCGCATTGCCGGTTTCGTGCCGAAGCAGAATCTGGCGGGGGAGGGGATCCACTATGAGCCGCGCTGGTTCAAGCCGTGGCCGGCCGGCACGTGGGTCGACCTGGAATGGGGCCCGCGGCACTATCCGCTGGGCGATCTCGTGTTCAACTGTGGTGAGGTGCTGATCGGCTTCGAGATCTGTGAGGGCGTGTGGGTGGCCGAGCGGCCGGGGAGCGGGCTGGCCCGGGCCGGTGTTGATGTGATTCTCAATCCGAGCGCCAGTCACTTTGCCTTTGGCAAGCATGCGATCCGGCAGCGGTTCGTTCTGGAGAGTTCGCGCGCCTTTCACGTGAGTTACATTTATGCCAACTTGCTGGGCAACGAGGCGGGACGGGCCATCTACGACGGGGACGCGATGGTTGCCAGCGCGGGGCGCCTACTGGCGAGCGGGCCGCGTTTCTCGTACTTGAATCATCAGCTGACCACGGCCGTGATAGACGTCGACCACACGCGGATGCAGCGGGCCCGCACCGGCAGTTTCCAGCCCGATATGCGCGACGCCGGGTGCCACTGCGTGGATGTGCCCTTTGACTTCCCGCAAACCGCACCGCAAGAGACACGGCGGGAGGAGCCGGCTTGGGAACGGAGTACGTTCCTCAAGGAGGAGGAATTCGCGCGGGCTGTTTCGTTGGGGTTGTTCGACTATCTGCGCAAGAGCCGGTCGGAGGGGTTCGTCGTGTCGTTGAGTGGCGGTGCCGATTCGGCAGCGGTCGCGTGCCTCGTCGCGCTGCTGGTCCGCTTCGGCGTCGAGGAACTCGGCCGTGCCGGCTTCCTGCAGAAACTGCCGCACGTGCGGACGCTCGTGAACCTGCCCGCCGCAGCGCCGCTCGTGCGGCAGCTGCTGACCTGCGTCTACCAGTCGACGCGCAACAGCAGCCAGGTGACGCGCGCCGCGGCGCACGCGGTGGCCGCCGCCGTCGGGGCCGACTTCCTGCAGTTCGACGTGGAGCCGGTGGTGCAGCAGTACGTGTCCATCGTCGCCGCCAGTCTCGGGCGCGAACTGAGCTGGGAGACCGACGACCTGGCGCTGCAGAACATCCAGGCGCGCGCCCGCTCCCCCGGTATCTGGATGCTGGCCAACCTGCGCCACGCCCTGCTGCTGACCAGCAGCAACCGGTCGGAGGCGGCCGTCGGCTATGCCACCATGGACGGGGATACCTCCGGAGGGCTGGCGCCGATCGCCGGCATCGACAAGGCCTATCTCCGCTCCTGGTTGCGATGGCTGGAACAGCACGGTCCGGACGGGGTCGGCGCGATTCCGGAGCTGGAGCATATCAACAGGCAGCCACCGACGGCTGAGCTGCGTCCGCCAGCGGCCCGCCAGACGGACGAAGACGACTTGATGCCCTACGAAGTCCTGGACGCGATCGAACGGGGAGCGATCCGTGACAAGCTCACGCCCCTTGAGGTGTTCACCCGTCTGGAGTTGACGCTGAGCGGCACGTACGGCCGTGCGGAGTTGGGTGTCTGGATCGACCGCTTCTTCCGGCTCTGGGCGCGCAATCAGTGGAAGCGGGAACGGTACGCACCGTCGTTCCATCTGGACGATCAAAACCTCGATCCAAAGACCTGGTGCCGGTTCCCGATTCTGTCGGGAGGCTTTGCGCGAGAGTTGGAGGAGCTCAGGCAGCACCTGGCCAGCATCTGATCATGACGCACCAGTACACCTACGATTATCCGCGGGCGGCCCTGACGGTCGACTGCGCCGTGTTTGGTCTGGACGACGAAGGGCTGAAGGTGCTGTTGATCCAGCGCGACGCAGAGCCCTTCGCCGGATGCTGGGCGCTGCCTGGCGGTTACGTTGAAATGGACGAATCGCTCGACGCCGCGGCGCGCCGTGAACTGGAAGAAGAAACCGGGGTCCGTCCCCGGTTTCTCGAACAGCTCCGTGCCTTCGGTGCCGTGCACCGTGACCCGCGCGGCCGGGTGGTGACTGTGGCCTACTACGGGCTCGTACGCCTGGCCGACCATCGGCTGCGCGCTGCCTCGGACGCGCGGGACGCGCGGTGGCATCCCGTCGACCAGCCGTTGCGACTGGCCTTCGACCACGCCGAGATCCTGGGCGTCGCGCGCGAGCGTCTGCGCAGCGCGGTGTGCTACCAGCCTCTCGCCCGCGAACTGCTCCCCGACAAGTTCACGCTCCGCCGCCTCCAGCAGCTATACGAAACGGTCCTGGGACACACGCTGGACAAACGCAGTTTCCGCAAGAAGATCCTCAGCCTGGACCTGCTCACGGAACTCGATCAATGGGAGTCCGGCGTGGCCCATCGCGCGGCACGACTCTATCGATTCACCAGGCGCCGCGGGGGCGCGGCCGGCCCGCGCCGTCCGCGATGCTAGAACGGATGCAGACCGCCGGCAGCGGCCGCGCACGGCCTCCGCCTCTCCACCTCAGGGGGCTTGCGCGGGGGGCGGCCTGTCTCAGGGGGCCTGCTCGGACGCTTTCTGCTCGGCTGCCTTCTGCTCGGCTGCTTTCGGGCGGGGCGTGCGGAACAGGTCGAACAGCGGCAGGTCGATCAGCGTCTCGCGTTCTTTCCGCTGCATGTCGACATGCGCGCGCAACACCAGCTGGTCGCGGTCCCGGACCAGCTGGGCTTCGAGACCGCGGAGCCAATCGAGCGGGGGAGTAACGTAGTCGGCCGGCACCTGGTAATGCCGCGCCGCGGGCCACGCTGTCGACTGCCAGGTTTCCAGGCCACCGCGCGTGACACGTTCATAGGTGCCGCCCAGTGGACAGACCAGCTGGGTATCGAGCAGTTGTTGGGCGGTGTCCAGTGCCTGTTCCGGTGCGACCTTCAGCTGCTGCGTCAGGATCCCCAGGAACTGGCAGTTGCCAACCGACACCTGCCGCGCGCGTTCGTATCCCAGGGCGTCCAGCCAGTCGCCGAACTGGGCGCTCGACAGGTCGCCCACCTGGACACGAATCTGGGCCCGCTCGTCGGTTTCTTCGAACCCGATCTGTTGGCTGACGTCGCCCAGCAGATTCCGATCCATGGACAGTACGGAAAAGCCACGTCCCTGCCAGCGCCAGACGCCCAGGAGCAGTTGGGTGAACCCTTCCATGTCCGGTTCGCGGGCGAGGCGGAAGGGCAACAGGTCGAGGAACCCGGGCTGGGGCCAGGCGCCCAGGAAGCCCGGCACCGTCCGCACGATCTGCAGGAATCGCAGGACGCTGTCGGGGGTCTGCGTGGACAGCGGCGCGTGGTCCTGTACGCCCAGGAACAACGTGTGAGGGGGAACCTGCGGGAACAGCAGGCCTCCGCGCAGCACTGCTTGTACCAGCACCAGGTTGTCGGCGGGTGGCACGAGGCGGTAATTGGTCGGCTCGCCGAGCGAAGACAGAAACCGGGCGTATTTCGTGTCGTCCAGGAGCGAGATGAACGCGTCGATCGTGATCCGCTCACGGCCGCCGCGGTCGAGCGCGTAGCGTTTGATGGCGATCAGCAGCGGGTCCATCTGGCGCCAGTTCTGTTCGTAATAGGCGCGCTGGGCCGCATAACGCCGCTGTTCGCCCGGTGACACCTGGGTTACCGCCAGGTCGGGCACTGGTGTGAAGAAGCCGCGGGCGCCGCGCAGCGAGTCGCTGCCTTGCGTGCCGGAGAGAATCGGCCGGCTGCCGTCCGGACGCGTACCGATGCCGGCGGGCAGCAATTGGGCCGCGATGAGTTGTTCGAGGGTGTCGCCGGGCTGACCCTCGGCGCGGGCAGCCAGCTGGGCGAGCATGACCTGCTCCAGGTCGGTGACGGCCTGCAGGCGGCGGCGCAATTCCACCTGGTACGGGGCGCTGAGCAGGTTCTCGAAGAAAGCGGTTGAGAAGTAGACGAAGATCGTGTCGTCGCGCGACGTGGGGATCTGCTGCCGCGCATGGCGGAACTCGGCACTGGCCCCCAGCGAGCCCGGGCCCTCGCGGACCGCCAGGAACCGCTCCACCAGACGCTGCGAGTTGGTCACCAGGTGGTACGGTTCGTCGATGACGTAGAAGGACCGCAGGCGGTTGTCGGGGGTGGACAGGAACGAGACGTCGCGCCCCGCGACCTGGACGGTCGACAGCTTCGCTTCCTGGTCCTGCTGGCGGAACAGCGCCTCCTGACGCTGACGCAGTATATCCACATTCAGCAGATTGCCCCGGGCCTCGAACAGCACGCCGATGGCGGCGCCTTCGCGAAGGAAGGTATCCATGCCGATCAGCGCTATATCGGCGACAGCCTGGGGGCCGAGCAGTTCCGCCAGGACGCCTTGTTCCAGAGCCAGCTGATCCTGCACCCGCCGGCCGATGTCGGTATGTGTGCCGCGGGACGAGATCATGCGGCCGAGTTGGCCGCCATAATCCTGCAGCAAGGCGTTGAGCCAAATGTAGTTCGTGTACTGGCCGAACCGGACGTAGAAGCACTCGGCCGGCACGCGCATCGCCAGCGGCTCGACATCCACGTCGGCAGCGGGCGTCTCCAGCGTCCGGCCTGGCCAGGCTACGTTGTCGGGCAGCGGCAGGCTGGCCGGTTGCGTGTCCAGTTGCCGGCCGAGGCTACTGCCCTTGAGGACCTCCATGCGCAGCGACTCGGCGCCGGCGAGCAACTCGAGCGTCTGCCGCCCTTCGGACTTGGGTGCGGCGGTGGTCAGCCGCTGCACGAGCGTTTCCGGCAGGTTCAGCCGCCGCGCGAGCATGGACGAAAGGTACGCTTCCGCCACCGGCGGATAATCGCTGTTTTCCGACTGCGCGTTGAGGAATGTGACATGATAGTAACGCCACCAGCGGCGCAGCGCGCGCTGATACGCCGCCGGTTTGCGGCTGCGAGGCGTGACCCGCACGGTCTGGGCCGTGGGCGTACGGATGGTCACGTCGAACGGCGTGTCCCCCCGGAACAGAAACATCACGCTCAAATTCGCCGGCGGCGGCGCGCTGTCGCGAAACACGCGGATCAGAAAGCCGTGATTGAAGGCCGGATAGAACACGCGCCCGTCGGGCGACGATACGGTAAAAGCCGCACTCCCGACCGCCGCTGCCGCATCCGCAAGCGGCAGATCAAAGCGGACTTCCGCCACGCCAAACGGCCTGCCCGTGATGGCTTCCACCTGCGCTCGCACCGGGGTGGCGCAAAACCACCCGAATCCACCACCCAGTGCTGCCCACACCACCATCATCCGTGTCAATCGCGGTACCATCGCTGCTCCTCCTGTCCTGTCTGCCTGCACCATCCGATCAGCGTCGGAACAGCGCCGGCTTGACGATGATCTCACCCAGATCGTTGTCGCCCGGCTGGAGGTCGAGTTCGACCGTGCCCCGCTGCCACGTCTGCGGCTGGCCCTGGAACGTGACCTCGCGCAGGTATCCCGCTTCCTCCTGCCAGAACATGAACTTCCGTTTCCCGGCGGGGATGTTCTTGACTTCAAAGGTGCCGTCCTGGTCAGCCACCGCCATGTACGGGTGATCGCGCACCACCAGCCATCCCTGCTCCCAGTAGTGTATCGCGCAGCTTACGCGTACAGGCATCGGCTCGACGTTGGGAAAGGCCTGTACATGACTGGCACCGGCGGGGAGTGTCACGTTGATGGACGTGTTCTTGATGGCGTCGATCTTGACCGCGTCTCCTTTGGGATCGGAATTGCGGATCTCCAGCTTCTGGGTCGTGCGCATCAGCATCACGTGGGGCTCGAAGCGGCAGTGCTTGTTCTCCAGCAGCGCCTGCTGCTCGGAGGTCGCCTGGTAGCTCTCGTGCACCTCCGTCGACTCGCCACGCGCCAACTGCAGTACGACGACGACGTTCCGCACGCCGTGGCTCGTGGGGTCCACCAGCAACCGCTCGTCGGTGGCGCTCTGACCACAGACGTCCTGGTCCTTGTCGACCACCAGTTGCTTGGGGACCGGGGGGGGGCCGTCGTAGACAATCCGCCCCCGCAGATGTGCCCATTCGGTTGCGGCGGCTGGCGTGATCAACATCCCTACCAAGGAAACAGCGGCGAGCCGCGTGGCCAGGGTATTCATGAACATGAGGCTGTCCTCCGACACGTTGACCGGGAAAACGGGAGAAACTCAGTGCCATCCGTGGGCCAGATCGGGGCCTGGCGTGTGGGCCATAACTCCTTATACCATACTTGCTTGTCACACGTTCCAGGAGTCAACGGGGGCGGCCGGCGCGGGGCAAGGTGCATGATCGGGTGCGGGCATGGAGTGGCTTTTTGCACGATCGCTGTCTAGGGTTGTGAAAGAACCCCGGCACGGGGACGGTGGGCGGAAAGTGGAGTGTGGCATAAACATGGGCGGTGAATTGGAATCGCGGCAGCGTGAGGCGGCCATCCTGAATTCGGTGAATGAGGGTGTCTTTACGGTCGATCTTGACTGGCGGATTACAGCCTTCAATCGCGCGGCGGAACGGATCACGGGCGTGACGCGCGACGTGGCGATAGGCAGTCACTGCAGCGATGTCTTCCGCGCCAACATCTGTGAGACCCAGTGTGCGCTGCGATGCACGTTGACCACTGGACAACCGATTGTCAATGCTACGGCGCACATCGTCAACTGGCAGGGTGGGCGGGTGCCGATTCGAATCTCCACGGCGCTGCTCAAGGACGAAACGGGGACGGTGATCGGGGGGGTCGAGACGTTTCAGGATCTGACGCGGGTGGAGCAGTTGCAGAAGGAGTTGCAGGCTCGATACACGTGCGAGGACATCATTGGCCGCAGTCCCGCGATGCTGCGGCTGTTCGAGATCCTGCCGCAGATTGCGGAGAGCAGCAGCACGGTGCTGATCGAAGGGCCGAGCGGGACGGGCAAGGAGCTCTTTGCCCGCGCGATCCACAATCTCTCGCCGCGCCGGCGGAAGCGGTTCGTGGCGGTCAACTGCGCAGCGCTACCCGACACGCTGCTCGAGAGTGAGCTGTTCGGCCACAAGGCGGGCGCCTTCACCGACGCGAAGCGGGATAAGCCGGGACGGTTCGCGTTGGCCGATGGCGGCACGATCTTCCTGGACGAGATTGGCGACATCTCGCCGGCCATGCAGGTGCGGTTGCTGCGGGTGATCCAGGAGCGGGTGATTGAACCGTTGGGCGGGGTGCAGCCGGTGCCCGTGAATGTCCGTATACTGGCCGCCACGAACAAGGACTTGGCCGCGCTGGCGCGCGCGGGCACGTTTCGAGAAGACCTGTACTACCGCGTCCGCGTGATTCATCTGAAGCTGCCCGGCCTGCAGCAGCGCCGTGAGGACATTCCGTTGCTGGTCAGCCACCTGGTCGACAAATTCAACCGCCTGCAGGACAAGGACATCGTGGGGGTCTCGGACGAGGTCATGGGGCGGCTGATGGAACACGACTATCCGGGAAACGTCCGCGAGCTGGAGAATATCATCGAGCAGGCGTTCGTATTGTGCAGGGGGAGCGTGATTGAACTGAACCATCTGCCCCACGAACTCCGCCCGGCGACGACGTGCGGCGACGATGAGTCCGGGATGATGAGCTTGCGGGCGATGGAGAAGTACCTGATCTCCGCAGCGTTGCGGCGGCGCCAGGGCAACCGCAAGCAGGCGGCCAGCGACCTGGGCATCAATGTCAGTACGCTCTATCGGAAGATCCGAGATCTGCGGATTCCCCTGCCTGAGAGCGACGGTCGCGGCCGCCGGAGCAGTTGACACGGCTGTTGCGGCAAAGTGGTGGTGATGAGCCGTCATGCCTTTGTCTATGCCTTTGTCTATGCCTTTGGCACGGTGCCCTCGCGGCGGCTCGGGCGGTCGCTCGGCATCGATCCCGTGCCGTGAAAAACGTGCTCATGCGACTGAATGCACGTTCGCCACGGCGCCCCG
>Ga0123329_1004335_pt1 | contig 11198 bp, 5 predicted proteins | sample BioC12SIPDNA_FD_89703 | JGI IMG/M metagenome (GOLD analysis project Ga0123329, IMG submission 89703) | Anaerobic biogas reactor microbial communites from Washington, USA - Biogas_R1_B C12 SIP DNA | ecosystem: Engineered > Bioreactor > Anaerobic > Unclassified | place: Washington, USA | collected... | reverse complement strand
TCACAGGCGCGCAGGATGCGCATCGCTTCGTCGTGGTCGACCTGCTCAGCGCGGCCCGTGGAGAGCTGGACGAGCGCGATCTCGCCAAAGTACATGCAGGTGCGCAAGGGATGCTCGCACCCTTCGCCCACAGCGCGCTTCGTGCTCCGGCAGTAGCAGTCAGCAACGGCGATGGTGTCTTCCTTCTTTAGCAGTTCGGAGAGCGTATCGAGGGTGAGCACGGTACTGCGGTTGGGCACGGCTTCGTGGATCTCGATGCGCTGCTTGCTGGGTGCCGGGGCAAGCGCCTCCTCGACGGCGAAGACGCGTTTGTAGGGGGTCTTGTTGGGCACTGAGCGCCCCGCGTCCTCGATCATGGTGTTCATCCAGTGGACAGAAGCGCGGCGCATGGCGTCATCCTCGGGCCGTCGGGACTGGATCTCTGTGAGGATGAGTAGGTCGTGACGGACGACGACCCGGCCCGAGGGGCCCCGTAACCAGGGACCGCGCAGCCGCTGGTAGAGCGTTGGCTTGACTGGCGCGGGCCGGATGTACGAGGAGGCAAAGCCCTGGGGCAAGAGGTGCTCGATCGTGGCGTGGAGCGTCTCGCGGGAGACGCCGGCACGGGCAGCGCGGCGCTCCAGCCGCTCGATCGTGATGCCCCGCCACGGCCGTATGAGCATCAGGATGCGCAGATCGGCCTCGGAGAGGGCCTCGCGCACGCCGGCATCGAACTCCTCACGGTTGGGGATAGTGCCAAAGGAGCGGCCATAGTAACGGATCAGGCGGTCATAGCCATCGCGTCGTGCCATTGTCACCTCCTGACTGGATCAGGGGCCCGGCGGGTCGAGGCGGAGGATGGATCAGGCGCGTGCCGGGACATGGGTGATGGTTGTGGGGGCAGTATACGCCCGGTAGATGGCGGCGCAACCGGGCGCGACGCGGCCATCGGTGACTGCGCTGGAAGCGGTGCCCTGCGCTTACTGGCTCTCCGCGTCCGCGGTGACCTCGTCCCGGGCGCAGGACGCATCAGGTCGCGTCAGTCCAGCCGGTACTCCCAGCCCTCTTGCCAGATGAAGGGCGCCTCGGCGAGCGCCTCGAGGGGCACGCCGTTCAGGTAGTGCTCGAACGCCCAGCGGGTGGCGATGTGCCCGATGACCAGGACCCGCGCTCCGTCCCAGCGCAAGGGAAGGTCGCCGATGAAGCGCCCTACCCGGGCGACGGCCTGGCTCCAGGACTCGCCGCCGGGGTAGGGCACGTCGAGGTGCAGATGGCGGCTACCCTGCACCCGCTCGCGAGGGTGTCCATTCCACTCTCCGTAATCGCACTCGCGCAGGCGCCAGTCGATGAAGATGGGGATGGACGTCGTGGCAAACGCGATTTGCGTCGTCTCGACCGCCCGACGCAAGTCCGAGGTGAAGACAGCCCGTATGCCGTCGCTGCGCCGCCGGACGCCGAGCGCCTCGGCCTGGGCGCGGCCCGTGTCGAGGAGGCGGCTGTGGTTCCAGCCTGCCGCGATGCCGTGCTCGTTGTCCTCGCTGGTACTGTGGGTCTCAAGGACGATTTCAATGGCCATCGTGGTGTGCGGGAGGGTGCAGGTCTACCGGCTCAGGGTAGCCTCGGTCTTCTCGCGCAGGCGCTCTTCCTGCTCTCTCAGCTCGGGGGTGAACGCCTCGCCGAAGTCGTCAGCCTCCATCACCGGGCGGATCTCGTACTCACCGTCGAAGGTGCCGTCTGCGTTGGGGATGCGCTTCACCCAATCGACAGCTTCCTCGATCGAGTCGACCTTCCACATCCAGAAGCCGGCGACGACGTCGCGGGCCTCTGCGGCACGGCCTCCGGTGACAGTCGCGCCACCGTGCGATAGCCGCACTCGCCTGCTGGCGGAGGCGGGATGCAGACCCTCCCCGGCAAGCATGACGCCGGCCTCGACCAGTTCCTCGTTGAACTTACCCATCCTGGCGAGTGACTCCTCGGTCGGCAACGAACCGGCCTCGGTGGATTCATCTGATTTTACGAATACGACAACTCTCATGCTCGACCTCCTTGGAGCCTGAGTGAATTGACAGACCCCCACCCTTATTATACTAGATAAATATGATGTGTATAGGCGTAATCGTGGGCCGCCGATCGAGTAGGGGGCCATTGCCAGAGAGCCGACCATCGCTCCCCGAGTATCACTGGCGGAGCAGCCCCTCCACGTAGTCGCACCGGTCCAGGATCGGACGACGATTGTGGGCCGGGGCAGTCGATCCAGCGTTGTCACGATCGTTGTCAGACCACTCCTGGTTGACCGCATAGCCGGGCCAGAGTGTGGCGGTGACCGACTCAGCGAAGTCCTCCTTCGGCCCCTCGTCGCGGGCCTTGGCGGTGGGGAAGGCGTCGGGGTTCTGAACGGTGTCGGCGATTGCCTCGCCGAGGGCCCAGTCATGAGCGCTGTCCCAGATGTGGGCCATTTCGTGGAGCACCAGTTGGACGCCGGCGGTGCTCACCGAGGTGCGGAGGGCGAAGTGGGTGATGACGGGTATCCCGGCGATCCGCCCTGCCCGGGCCGGCGCAGCGTCGCGTCCGCGCCCGACGTAGATGACGCGGATGGGGTTGTCTTTGGAGATGCCGAACGCCTCCGCCCAGCGATCGAGGGATCCGAAGGCCGACGGTGCGGTGTAGCGGGCGACTGCCTCGTCGTAGAATCGAACCAGCGCTTCGAGCTTCGTGGCGGGCCACCGAGATGCGCCGTCTACGATGGCGCCAGCATCCTCGACGAAGATGATCAGGCCGTCGGCTGTCTCAGCGACGATGGTGGGCTCGGGGCGCGCCGCCGCCGAGACCTGGTCGACGACGGTCAAGAGTCCCACAACTGCAGCGATTCCGGCTACCAGCGCTCGTCCTGTCTTCACGGGCCACCTCCCTGATGGTGTTTTCCCGTCACCACCACCGTACCAAACGGGTGACCCGGCTCCGTCCCGCGCACCGTCCCAAAAAGCGTCCCAATGCCTCTGGCCCGTAGGTTGCCCGGCAAGTCATGTGGAGTTCGAGCTACAAAGGGGATTGCGCGACGGTGCTAACGGTGCTATAGTGGAGTTGGCGTCGTACGATCCCCGTCTGTCTGCGGAAGCTCTCGCCTACCTGTCGATCTCCGTCTCACTGCCGCTCATCAATGCCTCATCGCGATCTAGCAGCGTCTGTGATAGCCCTTGAAAGGGTGGTGGCGCAATGGCGATGGTTGCTCTACATCTGCTGGGCGCTCCGTGGTTGGAAGTCGATGGCGCTGAGGTTCACGTGGGCCGGCGGAAAGCGATGGCACTGCTGGCCTACCTGGCGGTGACCCGACGCTCTCATACGCGCGATGCTCTGGCGGCCCTGCTTTGGCCGGATCTTGAGACTTCGAGCGCGCGTGGCGAGTTGCGGCGACATCTGTCGCTGCTAAACCAGCTTCTCGGCGGAGCGGGGATGGAGGGCGACCGCGAGACGGTGCGACTCAACCTGGACCTGGGCCTGTGGTTGGACGTGGCGGCGTTCCGGGCGCAGCTCGGGGCGTGTGCGGGGCACGGGCACCCGGTGACAGAGGTCTGTCCTGACTGCGTTGCGCTGTTGGAGGGGGCAGTAGCACTCTACACGGATCCCTTCATGGTCGGCTTCACGCTGGAGGACAGCGCGGCCTTCGACGAGTGGCAGTTCTTCGAAACGGAAGCGTTAAAGGACGAAGTAGCCTCGGCTCTTGTGCGCCTGGCGACGTATCGCACCTCACAGGGTGACTTCGAGCGGGCGATCACGTACGCGCGGCGCTGGCTGGCGGTCGATCCCCTGCACGAGCCGGCGCACCGGCACCTGATGGTCCTCTACGCACGCTCGAACCAACGAGCGGCAGCGCTGCGGCAATACGAGACGTGTGAGCGGTTGCTGCGCGAGGAGCTGGGGGCGGAACCCTCAGCTCCGACGCGGCAGACTTATCAGCAGATCCTGAAAGGGGAGGCCCTCCTGGCGCCGACCGCGGTGGAGGCGGTGCTGGAGCGGGAGCTTCGGGAAGTGAGGCCGTGCCCCTATCGGGGACTGGCGGCTTTTGGCGAGGCGGATGCGCCCTTCTTCTTCGGGCGCGAGGCCTATGTGGCGCAGATCGCCCATGCGATCTTGTGCGCGCCCTATGTAGCGGCTGTGGTCGGCGCGTCGGGATCGGGGAAGTCGTCGCTGGTGTATGCGGGGCTCCTGCCGCGGCTTCGTGAGGGTGGCGACTGGCGTGTTGTAGCCTGCCGGCCGGGCACGCGGCCCTTCTATGCACTTGCCACGGCCCTGATGCCAGCGTTGGAGCCTGACCTGCATGAGACGGGACGAATGGTCGAGGCCCAGCAGCTGGCGGAAGCCCTCTCGGGGGGCGATCTGAGGTTGAGCGCGGTCATCGCGCGGATCCGAGAGAAGGACGGCGGGCATCGCCGAGTATTGCTCTTTGTAGACCAGTTCGAGGAGCTCTACACGCTGTGCCCGGACCCACAGGAGCGGCGGCGCTATATCGACAGCCTGCTGGAGGCCTGTGCAGGTGTGGAAGCGACGCACCGGGGCCAAGGCGGCCTATCGTGTCTATTGACGCTGCGCGCCGACTTCTTGGCACAGGTGTTAGCCTACCGGCGGTTTTCCGATGCGCTGCAGCCTGCGGTCCGGTTGCTTGGGCCGATGACGCGCGAGGAGCTTCGCGCCGCCATCGAAAAGCCTTCTGAGGCCCAGGGTGCGGCCTTCGAGGCGGGCTTGGTGGCGCGGCTGCTAGATGATGTGGGCGATGAACCGGGAAACCTGCCGTTGCTTGAGTTCGCGTTGACCCTCCTCTGGGAGCGCCTGGATTTCGGCTGGCTGACCCACGCAGCGTATGAGGCAATCGGGCGCGTGGAGGGAGCGTTGGCTCGCTATGCTCAGGAGGTGTACGAGGCTCTCCCCGAGGTCGACCGTCAGGCCGCACGTCGCGTCTTCACGCAGCTTGTCCAGCCCGGCGAGGGCACGGAGGACACGCGCCGCGTGGCGACTTATGGCGAGCTAGGAGAGGAGACCCGGTCTCTCGTGCAGTATCTGGCGGACCAGCGGCTCGTGGTCACGGGACGGGATGCTGCGTCGGGCACCGAGGCCGTGGAAGTGGTGCACGAGGCGCTGATCCGCAGCTGGGGGCAGCTTCAGGCGTGGATGACGGAGGACAGGGCGTTCCGGACGTGGCAGGAGCGGTTGCGAATCGGTGTGCACATGTGGGAGAGCACCGATCACGACGAGGGAGCACTCTTGCGCGGAGTGTCGCTGGCGGAAGCCGAGGAATGGCTGAGGAACAAAGGTCGGGATCTGGGTGAGAACGAGCGCAGTTTCGTCGAGGCTGGGATCGCGCTGCGGCAACGGCGTGCAGCGGAACGTGACGCGCAGCGTCAGGCGGAGCTCGAAGCGGCGCGCCAGCTCCAGGAGGCGCACGACGTCGCGCTGCGCCAGGCGGCGGCCGGGCTCGCCTCCGAGGCGAGGCTGCAGATGAAGGGGCCAAACCAGGACCTTGCGGTCCTGCTGGCGCTCGAGGCCCTGGAGGCCTTCCCCTCCACCTCGAAGGCGGAGTTGGCACTTGCGGAGATCGTGCGCGATTTCCGGCTGATGTGGCAGTTCGCGCACGGCAATCAACTGGTCGCGCCCGCGGTCGTGTCCCCTGATGGCATGTGGGTCGCGACAGCATCCCATGACGGTATGCTCAGGGTCTGGGATGCCTGCCGTGGAGACACTCTTTTCGAAGTGGCGACGTATCCTGGCACGCCGGGCACCTGCCAGTGGGCCGCATGGTCACCCTTGGGCAACCGCATCCTCACGGGGTCATTCGAGGGCTCCCCACGCACCTGGGACGCGGAGACCGGCAGGTTCGTGGCCGAGTTGGCGGACGCAGTCTGGGCCAACGGTGCCTGGTCACCGGATGGCAAGCAGGTGGTGTCATCGGGCGGCTACCAGGGGGTCGTGCAGATCTGGGATGCGGAGACCGGGCAAATCATCTGGAGGGTGGCAAGTGAGAGAGGACGCGTTTCGGATGCTTGGTTCTCGCCAGACGGAAAGTGGATCGCGACGTCAAGAGGTGACGTCTGGAACGCCACCACGGGCGAGCTACGATACACATTGGCCGTGTGCCGGGATCCGGCCAGGGCGGACGTGCAGATCGATCTGCATTGGTCGCCGGACGGCACGCGGATGGGCGGCGGCCTGGATGGCACAGCCTGGGTATGGGACGCATCAACCGGGGAGGAGCTTCTGCGTCTCCCTGTTGCAGACTCGGGTGCATCGAACCTGTGGTGGTCGCCGGCCGGTGACCGCATCCTCACCACCGGTATCAAACTGCAGTCGGTGCCTGCGACCCTCTGGGACGGCGTGACGGGTGCGCGGCTGCGGGAGTTCCCGTATTACGGGACTCTGATGTCGTGGCCGGGTCCGTGGTCGGCGGATGGCGGCCAGATCCTGCTCCCCGATGACCAGGGGCGGGTCACCGTCTGGGAGGCCGATTCCGGTCGCGCGCTCCTCAGCCTGCCGGCCCATGTGGGCAAGGCCTATGCGCAGTGGTTGTCGGGCGACGAGGGCTTTGTCACGGCGGGCAGCAGCGACGGCCTCGTCAGAGCCTGGCGCCTGCCAACTGCCGAACTGACCTTTAGGAGTGGGACGAATGGTCCTCCGCCTGAGATAGCTGTGCCCTGGTCACCAGATGGCGAGCACGTGGCTCAGTCCTATACGGACGGCACTATCCGGATCTGCAACATCCTCGCACGAACCGAGGTGGTCCGAACGCGGAGGATCACTGACCATCCGTGGAAGAGTGTGGGGTCGCTGGCCTGGTCGCCCGATGGTGGGCAGATGCTGATGGCTGCCGCCGAAGGCAGCCCGGAGATCTGGGACAGCATGTGCCGTGAACGCCTGTTGTCCTTTGGGAGGCACCGCAGCCTGTTGATGGGGGCCGTCTGGTCACCTGACGGACGTCGGGTGATCAGCTTCGGGCGTGACTGCCGGACAGTGCTCTGGGACGCGGCGACCGGCAGTGTCCTCGCCGAGGTCACGGGACCCGAGTTCAGCGAGTGCGCGTGGTCGCCCGATGGGAGCCGAATCGTTCTCTGCAGTCGGTTCTCCACAGGAGGACGGCCGGTAGAGATCCGGGACGCTGAGACGCTTGAGCTACTCCTCACGTTGCTCCCGGACGACTTCGGGTATGGCACGTCGGCCGCGGTGTGGTCGCCCGATGGGACGCGGATCGTGACCTTCAGCGGCGATGGAATGGGGCGACTGTGGTTCGCCAGTACCGGGGATCTCCAGGGGACATTCCCAACCACGACCGCACCTTTCGAGGCCCATTGGTCGCCCTCAGGATCCCGGTTCCTCGTCGGCTTTTGCCCCGGCATCGATGTGTGGGATGCTGCAACCTTGCAGAAGGTCGACGCCTTTCCGGCCGAGGGCGAGTTCGCGCTTGGGGCCTGGTCGCCTGATGGAAGGGCCATCGCGATCTCGTACGCCAAAGGCGACCTGGCGATCTACCCCGCCTGGGAGTCGCTCGAGGAGCTGATCGCCTATGCGAAGGCGCACTGCGTGCTCCGCGAGCTTACTTCGGAGGAGCGGGCACGGTACGGCTTGCGGGCGTAGTCCGACCTACAGACAACCCACGAGCCACGGACTCCCTGACCCCGGCGCAGCCATTGCCTGCACGGGAGGCCGACAGCCGGCCAGTGGCGGCTAGAAGCTCCCCGCCGATTGTAAGCCGGCGGGGAGCTGATGTGACCGTCAGCGCTCAGGCTTCCTCGTCCTCACACGCGTCGCAGCATCCTTCGTCGTCTTCCTCGCCTCCCTTCCCCACTTTCACCTGCACGTGTTTGGCGAAGGTCCTCGATGCGCCGGCAGATTACGAGCCCAATCCCGCACCCTCAGGGCGGTAGGCGTAGGTCCAGGTGTGCCTCCCGGAGCCCACCTCGAAGGGCGCATCTTCCCTGCCGGGCAGGACTACCCGGGCGGTCGTGTTGGGCGGCACCACGGACTCCACGGTGATGTTGCCCGAATCCGGGCCGGACAACCGCCACGAACAGGCGGCCGGCCCATAGGGGGTGGCATGGCGCGCCGCGGCATAGGCCAGCCCGCCGCCGGGTCGAGGTTGCAGCACGAGGGTGCGGTAGCCCGGCGCGCCCGGCGCCAGCCCCGCCACCGTGCGGTGCAGCCAGTCGGCGACCGCGCCGAGCGCATAGTGGTTGAACGACGTCATCTCACCCGGGTTGATCGAGCCGTCGGGAAGCATGCTGTCCCAGCGCTCCCAGATCGTGGTCGCCCCCATCGTCACCGGGTAGAGCCACGAGGGGCAGTCGCGCTGCGTGAGCAGGCCGTAGGCCACGTCCAGGTGCCCGGCGCTGCACAGCACGTCGCACATCAGGGGCGTGCCGACGAACCCGGTGCTGATCCGGTAGTCCTCGGCCCGAACCAGCTCGACCAGCCGCTCTGCGGCGTGGCGGCGCTGCGGGGCTTCGGGCAGGAGCGCAAAGGCGAGGGCCAGGGCGTAGGCTGTCGACGCATCGCTGAGGACGCGCCCGGCGGGGGTCACGTACTCCCGGGCGAACGCCTCCCGCACTTCCGCGGCGAGCGCCAGGTAGCGGGTCGCCTCCGCTTCGCGCCCGAGCACCCGCGCGATCTCCCCCAGGATCTCCGCAGAGCGGGCGAAGTAGGCCGAGGCCACGATGAACGCCGGCGTCCGCGCGCCGGCTGGGTTGTCGGGCGGGGCGGCGGGATCCAGCCAGTCGCCGAACTGGAACCCAGTGTCCCAGAGCCTGCGCTCCCCGGCGATGCGCTCGAGCAGATCGACCCACGCGACCATGCTATCAAACTGGTCGGCGAGGATCTGCGTGTCGCCGAAGCGCTGGTAGAGAACCCAGGGGACCACCACGGCCGCATCGCCCCATGCGGCAGCCGGGCGGACCTTTCCGCCCGTGATGTCGGGAACGAAAAAGGGCACGATCCCCTCAGGCGTCTGGTCGGCGGCGAGGTCGGCCAGCCACGAGCTCAGGAATCCCGCCGCATCGTAGAGGAACGTGGCCGTCGGCGAAAAGACCTGGATGTCCCCGGTCCAGCCCAAACGCTCATCGCGCTGGGGACAGTCGGTCGGAATATCAAAGAAGTTGCCGCGCATGCTCCAGACGGCGTTTTCGTGGAGCCGGTTGATCAGCGGCTCCGAGCAGCCGAACCAGCCGGTGCGCTCCATGTCCGAGTGGCAGACGACGGCCCGGATGTCGTCGGGCTGGAGCTCGCCGGGCCATCCCTCGACCTCGGCATAGCGAAAACCGTGGAAGGTGAAACGCGGCTCCCAGGTCTCGCCGGTCAGAACCGGGGCGGTCAGAACCGGGGCGGTCAGAACCGGGACGCTCGGAAGCGGCGCGGCCGGAACCGGGGCACCATCGCTACCCCGCAGCGTGTAGCGATCGGTGGCTTTGGCGTGCCGTAGGGGACGTGTGCCCAGCTCGCCGTGCTCGAGGACCTCGGCATGGCGCAGCGTGATCGTCTGGCCCGCTGGCCCGCGCACCGTCAGCCGTAGCCGGCCCACGAGGTTCTGTCCGAAGTCGACGAGCGTTTTACCCGACGGGGATAGGAAGATCCGCTGCGGTGCAACGAGCTCGATGCGCCGAACCGGCGGGCCGAGTGGCGCAAAGAGCGTGGCGAAGTCCCAAAGTATTGCCTTGACTCCCGCCCAGGCGCTGTCGTCGAAGTCGGGACCTGACCACCCGGGTTGTTCGAGGCGAGCGTCGTATTCTTCGCCATCGTAGATGTCGTTCGCCAGGATGGGGCCGCGGGACGCGCACCATGTCTCGTCAGTCGCCAGGCACTCGGTCGTGCCGTCCGCGTACTCGACCTCCAGCTGGGCGATGAGCGCGATCCGGTCGCCATAGATCGCCGGTTTGGCGCCTCCAAACCCCATCCGCCCCCGGAACCAGCCCTCGCCCAGCATCGCGCCGATCGCGTTGGCGCCCTCGTGCAGGAGCCCGGTCACATCGAAGGTCTGGTAGCGCAGGCGATGGCGGTAGCTGGTCCATCCCGGCGCCATCACGTGGTCGCCGACCGTATGGCCGTTGAGAGCCACCTCGTACAGGCCCAGGGCGGTCACGTACAGCCGCGCCCGCCGGATGCTCTGGCGGAGGCTAAACGCCTTTCGCAGGAGAGGGCCGCGCTGTGGGAGGGCCAGGTCGTCATCCCAGTCGGGCCGGATGGCCTGCGCCTTCCAGTCCTCCGGCTCGAGCAGCCCTACCTCTGCCGGCGCGGGATCGCTCCATGCCGAGACCTGCCCCGAGCTGTCCCAGACGCGGACCCGAACCGTCACGCGTTGGCGTGAGGACAGGGGCGCGAAGGGCCAGTCGACCAGAACCGATTCCGGCGACGCGACTTTCCCCGTCTGGCCGAGGACTGCGCCGGAGGGTGTCAGGGCCTCGATCTCATAGGCACTCTGCAGCCAGCCTGTCTGGCCGGTCTCGATCTGCCAGGATAGCCTTGGGCGGGGCGTCCCGATCCCAAGCGTCTCCTGCAGGTGCTCATATTGGACACGGACCACAAGGGTCTCGGGGCTGGCTGACGATGAATCGTTTGTCAACGGTGTCATGGTGTCTCTCTTTCTGCTGTCAGGTGGAGGCGAGCCACGCGAGTGAGGCAGCGAGGTCCTGGATGGGCGATGTCTTCAACCCGCATGCTAGGAGCGGTGGTGTGCCATGTCAAGGGGACGACCGCAGGTGAGCATCCTGGCCCGCGCTGTTGACCAGACCACTCTCGCCAACGTCCGTGCCGCCGCTATGGGTGGAGAACTCCGCTTTGTCGTGTCTTGGGAGTTCGACATTGCTGCTGGCACCGGAGGCGGGCGAGACGCCCGCGGTCCCAGGCGACACGGTCCGAGAGCTGGCTCGTTCGCGTTGGCTGGACGCCGATGGCGAATCGCCTATGATGGGAATGCTGCCTGTTCGCATGGAGGCGGTGTGCCTGAAGCTCTTCAGATCCACGGGGTGACCCTGACGGGGAGACGTGTCGTCCTCCGGCCGATGACGGAAGGCGACTGGCCCGTGCTGCTGCGCTGGAACCAGGACCCTGAGGTGCTCTACTTCTCGGAGGGCGCCGACATCCAGAGCCATACTCTGGAGGAGGTGCAGGCGATCTACCGTGGCGTTTCGCAGCGGGCGTTCTGCTTTGTGGCAGAGCTGACGGGGATACTGCGCCGGGGTGAGCCGATC
>Ga0123329_1004334_pt1 | contig 11202 bp, 9 predicted proteins | sample BioC12SIPDNA_FD_89703 | JGI IMG/M metagenome (GOLD analysis project Ga0123329, IMG submission 89703) | Anaerobic biogas reactor microbial communites from Washington, USA - Biogas_R1_B C12 SIP DNA | ecosystem: Engineered > Bioreactor > Anaerobic > Unclassified | place: Washington, USA | collected... | reverse complement strand
CCCGTCGTGGCCTGCTCCTGCTCGTCGGTCGTCGTCGCGGCCTGCTGAAGTACCTGGCTGACAACGACGTCAACCGTTACCGTGACCTGATCGCCCGCCTGGGCCTGCGTCGCTAAGGTCGCCAAGAGCGCCACATTTCACCCGCCGTCACCGTCCAGGTGCGGCGGGTTTCGTGATTCACACCAGCAGCAGCCCGGTGCCCACGTTGGTGATCACGTGAGCTACCGCGGCCGGCCAGAGGGAATCGGATCGCAGGCGCAGCCAGCCGAGCAGGATGCCGACGCCGAACTGGACGATGACGAGGGGGTACAGGTGGACGTCGATAAGCAGGAGCAGGAGGTGGGGGATAAGGAAGGCGAACGCCTGCCCCCAGAGGGCGAGGTGGGGGCCGCGCCAGCGGTCGAGCAGGCCCTGGAGGAAGCCGCGGAAGAAGATCTCCTCGCCGAGGGCGGCGGCTGCGACGGACAGGCCCCCGACCAGGGAGACGATCGGGCCGGTGACGTCCGGGTGATCGAGCGACGAGGCGGGGATGAGCGACAGCGCCAGCCAGCCGAGGCCCAGCGACAGCACACCAACGCCGACGCCGGCAGCCAGCCATCGCCACCGCGGCCAGAACAGACCGGCCACCCCGACAGCGCCGGGGGAGAAGCGGTGGACAAGCAGCCACAACAGAGTTGGGATGATCCAGATCACCAGCATTGACATGCCTGATAGTGTAGAGAATCGTTGCATTTGACAGCATTTCCGGCGGCACCGACGATCGCCGAGCACGACCCCTTTGAGGAGTAACCCCCCTATGACAAACGTTGAAATCAACGTTGATGAAGATTTCGGCATCACCGAAGTTAAGGCCCACATCGACAACGGCGACTTCGGTCAGCGCACCATCACCTTCGAGACCGGGCAGCTCGCCCGTCAGGCCGGTGGCTCCGTCACCACGTACCTGGATGAGGACAACATGCTGCTGGCCACCACCACGGCATCGAACCAGCCCCGCGAGGGCTTCGACTTCTTCCCGCTGACCGTGGACGTGGAGGAGCGGATGTACGCCGCCGGCCGCATCCCCGGTTCCTTCTTCCGCCGCGAGGGGCGTCCGTCGACCGACGCGATCCTGGCCTGCCGCCTGATCGACCGTCCGCTGCGCCCGTCCTTCGTGAAGGGTCTGCGCAACGAGGTCCAGGTCGTCATCACCGTCATGTCCCAGGTTCCGGAGGACTACTACGACGTGGTGGCCATCAACGGTGCCTCCGCCGCCACCCAGCTCTCCGGTCTGCCGGTCTCCGGCCCGGTCGGTGGCGTGCGCATCGCCCTGATCGCCGATGACAAGCACCCGAAGGGCCAGTGGGTCGCCTTCCCGAACCAGGCGCAGCGCGAGCAGTGCGTGTTCGAGATGGTCGTCGCCGGCCGCATGGTCGAGCGCAAGCAGGGTCGCAAGACCACCGAGGACGTCGCCATCATGATGGTGGAGGCCGGCGCCGGCAACAACGTCTACGACCTGATCAAGGACGGCGCCCCGGCCCCGACCGAGTCCACCGTCTCCGAGGGCATCGAGGCGGCCAAGCCGTTCATCGAGACCCTGTGCAAGGCGCAGGCCGAGCTGGCCGAGCGCACCGCCAAGGAGACCCAGGACTTCCCGCTGTTCCCGGCCTACACCGACGACGTGTTCGCGGCCGTGGAGAAGAAGGCCTCGAAGAAGCTCGCCCAGATCATGACCATCAAGGGCAAGCACGAGCGCGAGGACGCCGCCAACGACTACATGGTGGAGATCGAGGAGCAGCTCGTCGGCTCCTTCGCCGAGAACCCGAACGCCGCCAAGGAGGTCCGCGCGGCCTTCAACGCCGTGATGAAGAACATCGTCCGCTCGAAGATCCTCACCGAGGGTTTCCGTATCGACGGTCGCGGTGTCACCGACATCCGTGACCTCAGCGTCGAGGTCGAGCTCATCCCGCGTGCCCACGGCTCCGCCCTGTTCGAGCGCGGCGAGACCCAGATCCTCGGCGTGACCACCCTGGACATGCTCAAGATGGAGCAGCAGATCGACTCGCTGTCCCCGGAGAAGTCCAAGCGCTACATCCACCACTACAACTTCCCGCCGTACTCCACCGGTGAGACCGGCCGCGTCGGTTCCCCGAAGCGCCGCGAGATCGGCCACGGTGCCCTCGCCGAGCGTGCCCTGGTGCCGGTGATCCCGTCCCGCGAGGAGTTCCCGTACACCATCCGCCAGGTCTCCGAGGCCCTCGGCTCCAACGGTTCGACCTCCATGGGTTCCGTCTGCGCCTCCACCCTGTCGATGTACAACGCCGGTGTGCCGCTGCGCGCCCCGGTCGCCGGCATCGCCATGGGCCTCGTCTCCGGTGACGTCGACGGCGAGACCGAGTACGTCGCCCTGACCGACATCCTCGGTGCCGAGGACGCGTTCGGCGACATGGACTTCAAGGTCGCCGGAACCTCCGAGTTCATCACCGCCCTCCAGCTGGACACCAAGCTCGACGGCATCCCGTCGAAGGTGCTCTCCGATGCCCTGGAGCAGGCCAAGGAGGCCCGCACCACCATCCTGGACACGATGGCCGATGTCATCGACACCCCGGACGAGATGTCCGAGTTCGCCCCGAAGATCACCGCCGTCAAGGTCCCGGTGTCCAAGATCGGTGAGCTCATCGGCCCGAAGGGCAAGACCATCAACTCCATCACGGAGGAGACCGGCGCCGACATCTCCATCGAGGACGACGGCACCGTCTACGTCTCCGCCGCCACCGGCAAGGCCGCGGACGCCGCGATCGAGAAGGTCAACTCCATCGCCAACCCGCAGCTGCCCAAGGTCGGCGAGCGCTACCTGGGCACCGTGGTCAAGACCGTGCCGTTCGGCGCGTTCATCTCCCTGACCCCGGGCCGCGACGGCCTGGTCCACATCTCCAAGCTCGGCGGCGACGAGCGCATCGAGAAGGTCGAGGACGTGGTCAACGTCGGCGACAAGCTCCAGGTCGAGATCGCGGACATCGACAACCGCGGCAAGATCTCCCTGGTCCCCGTCGAGGACTGATCCACCGCTTGACGACGCCCCTGTTCACCCGTGAGCAGGGGCGTTCGGCGTCGGTGGGGTTGGCCCGCGTCATTTAGCCCGGAGCGTCGCCAGATCTGACGGTGCTACTGCCTGACGAAGTCCACCACCACGCGCTTCGGGCCCTCCAGGTAGGTCACCGAGAACGGGTACCGGCCGTCGAGGCCGATGATGAACTCGGAGTGAGCCTCGAAGACGCTGGAGAAGTTGATGCCGGTGATCCCGCCACCACCCGGGTGCGGGCCGTGGTCGATGAGATCAGCGTCCCGGTCCGTGCCGGTGGGGTAGGGGGTGCCCTGGATGGTGAGGTAGAGAGCGGTGGCGCCCTCGTACTCCACGGGGAATCCGGATCCCTGCTGGGCGGGAGTGTCGGTCAGTTCGGCGTACCAGCCGGGCTCACCCTCGCCGGCGAGGTCGAAGACCACTCGGTCGAATCCCTCATGTTCACCGACGCGGATGCCGGTGACCATGAGTTCTTGCTCGCCGCCCGGCGGCTGCATCTTCACCGACATGTCGGGGGAGCCCAAGGCGGAGGTGCCGGGCTCGTCGGCGGGGGTCTCATCTGCACCTTCCGTCGTGGTGGCCGCGCCCCGTGACTGCTGGGTGGCCGGCGACGGAGAGGCCGTGGATGTCACGGTCGACGGGGCGGGCGGGTCCGAGTTATCTGGGGTGGTGCCGCCGCCGGTGCCGCAGGAGACGAGGACCAACGACGTGGCGGTCAGCAGCGCGAGTGACGGGAGAGACGCATGTGTTTTCATACCTTTACCGTAGATGCGATCTGCCAGGAAGAACAGGAGTACCGGTGTTTTGACTCCCAGTTGCAACCTTCGCCGCCGTGTCGGTCGACCTATTCCTCGATGAGCTGGATGTAGTGACCGCAGGTGTCATCGAACACGGCGACGGTCGCCGGGCCGGCCGCGGTCGGCTCCATGGTGAACCGCACCCCGGCCTCACTCAGGCGCCGGTACTCCGCCGCGAGGTCGGAGACCGCGAACTGGGTGAACGGCATGCCGTCCGCATAGAGAGCCTCGCAGAAGGCCCGCGCCGCGGGGTGCCCCATGGGCTCGAGAAGTAGTTCGGGCCCGTCGGGCTGGTCGGGGGAGACGAGGGTCAGCCACCGGGCGTCACCGTCGACCGGGACATCGTGGTGTACCTGAAAACCCAGGACGTCGCGGTAGAAGGCGAGGGCGGCGGACTGGTCGTCGACGTAGATGCTGGTGATGTTGATACGCATGCCGACAGACTACCGGCGCCCGCCTACACTGGGTGGGCGTAGAAAGCAGCGACAGAGCAGAGCACACAGGAGGCAGCATGACGATCAGGGTTGGAGTTCTCGGGGCGAAGGGTCGCGTCGGGTCGGCCGTGTGCGAGGGCGTGGAGGCCGCCGACGATCTGGAGCTGGTGGCCCGGGTCGACCACGGGGATGACCTCCAGGTGCTGGTGGACAATGAGGTGCAGGTCGTCGTGGACTTCACCACCCCGGGTGTGGTCATGGACAATCTGGAGTTCTGCATCGGCCACGGGATCCATGCCGTGGTGGGTACCACCGGTTTCGATGAGGAGCGGCTGACCCAGGTCCGCGAGTGGTGCGGTGCCGAGGGTGCGGGGCATGTGCTCATCGCCCCGAACTTCGCCATCTCGGCGGTGCTGGCGATGGCCTTCGCCACGCAGGCGGCTCGATTCTTCGACTCCGCCGAGGTCGTCGAGTACCACCACCCGAACAAGCTCGACGCCCCCTCCGGCACGGCGATCCACACTGCGCGGGGCATCGCCCAGGCGCGGAAGGACGCCGGCCTCGGCCCGATCCCGGACGCCACCGAGCAGACCCTCGACGGTGCCCGCGGCGCGGACGTCGACGGGGTGCGGGTCCACGGCGTGCGCATGACCGGCATGGTCGCGCACGAGGACATCATCTTCGGCGCCCAGGGCCAGACCCTGACCATCCGCCAGGACTCCTATGACCGCACCTCCTTCGTCCCCGGTGTGCTCGTCGGCGTGCGGGAGATCGCCTCCCATAAGGGGCTGACGGTGGGGCTCGACTCCTACCTGGAGATCTGACGGTGGCCATCCCTGTGGAGCTGGACGTCCAGCTCATCGCCGCCACTGAGTTCCGCGCACCCACCGGGGTGGACTGGCAGGTCGACGAGACCGCGACGGATGCGGAGGCGCTCGTCGAGTTCGCCGGTCGGGCATGTTACGAAACATTCGACAAGCCCAACCAGCGCACCGCCGCCAACGACGCCTACCTGCGCCACATCATGGAGGTCGGGCACCACGCCCTCCTGGAGCACCCCACCGCGACGTTGTACATCCGGGGGATCTCCCGCGCGGCGACGCACGAGCTCGTCCGGCACCGCCACTTCAGCTTCTCCCAGCTCTCGCAGCGTTTCATCCATCCGGACGACTCCGAGGTGGTCCTCCCGCCGCTTATCGCGGGCGATCCGGAGCTCCGCGAGCTCATGCTGCGTGCCGTGAACGAGTCCCGGTTCGTCTACCAGGAGCTTCTCGACGCCCTCGAGGAGAAGCTCGCCGACGAGCCCAACGCCCTGCTCCGCAAGAAGCAGGCGCGCCAGGCCGCACGGAGCATCCTGCCCAACGCGACGGAATCGCGCATCGTGGTCACCGGCAACTTCCGTGCCTGGCGCCACTTCATCGGCGCCCGCGCCACCGAGCATGCGGACGTGGAGATCCGGGCCCTGGCCGTCGCGTGCCTGCGCGCCCTGTCAGCCCAGTCGCCGGTGTTGTTCTCCGACTTCCAGATCTCCACGCTGGCGGACGGCTCCGAGATGGCGGTCAGCCCCTACGCAACCGGGCTGTAGCCCGGTCGTGTCCGAGTCGATGCGCCTGTTCGGGTGCCGAGCGGGTACCCTTGACGCTCATGAGTACAGGTTTGACAGCGAAGACCGGAGCCGAGCACTTCGGTACCGTCTGCGTTGCCATGGTCACCCCGTTCGACCGTGACGGCGCACTTGATATTGACGCTGGACGACGCCTCGCCGCGCATCTGGTCGACAACGGCCTTGATTCGTTGGTTCTCGCGGGAACCACCGGGGAGTCTCCGACGACCACCGTCGCGGAGAAGTTGAACCTGCTCAAAGCTGTGAAGGAGGAGGTGGGGGACCGCGCCAAGCTCATCGCCGGCGCGGGAACCAACAACACCGCGGCCTCCATCGAGCTGGCACGGGCCTCGGCCGACGCGGGCGCAGACGCCCTGCTGGTGGTCACCCCGTACTATTCCAAGCCCAGCCAGGAAGGCCTCTTCCAGCATTTCTCGGCCGTCGCAGGCGCCACGGATCTGCCGATCTGCCTGTACGACATCCCGCCGCGTTCCTCCATCCCCATCGAGGCGGACACGATCCGCCGCCTGGCGGAGGTCCCGACGATCCTCGCCGTCAAGGACGCGAAGGGCAACATGGCCGAATCTGCCCAGCTCATGCACGAGACCGGCCTGGCCTGGTACTCCGGCGACGATCCGCTGAACATCCCGTGGCTGTCTCTCGGCGCCTCCGGGTTCATCTCCGTCGTCGGGCATGCCGCCCCGGGTCCTCTGCGTGAGCTGTACACGAGTTTCGAGGAAGGCGACCTCGCCCGCGCGCGGGAGATCAACGCCACTGTTCTTGCCCCGCTGATCGAGTCCCAGGCCCGCCTGGGTGGTGTCAGCATGGCCAAATCTGCTCTGCGTCTGCAGGGCTTCGAGGTGGGGGATCCCCGGCTGCCTGTCGTCGCGCCTGACGAGCAGGAGATCGCGGACCTCCGCCGTAACATGGAAAAGGCTGGAGTCCTTTAAATATGACTGAATCCCGTAATCGTCCCAGGAAGGTCAGCCGCAAGGCCGGCCCGCCGGAGGCCACCACCACCGGCTCGCCCGTCTTCCAGGCACCTGAAAAGGTGACGAACGGCGACGCCACCGGTGCGTCCGCCGACACCGCCGAGAAGTCGGCCCCCGCCAACAACTCTTCCGAGAACTCCGGGGCCCGCGACAACGGTGACAACAACCGGAACGGCGGCAACGGCAACAACCGCGGTCGCAGCGCCAACAAGCGCGGCGGCGGCCGCGGGGGTCGCGGCGACCGTGGTGGCCGCAACGGCGGCAACCAGAACAACCAGGGACAGGACCAGAAGGGTGGCGGCCGCGGTCGTCGCAACGTGGTCAAGTCCATGCAGGGCGCTGATCTGACCAAGCGTCTGCCGGAGCCGCCGAAGGCCCCGAAGAACGGCCTGCGCATCTACGCGCTCGGCGGTATCTCCGAGATCGGCCGCAACATGACGGTCTTCGAGTACAACAACCGTCTGCTGATCGTCGACTGCGGTGTGCTCTTCCCGTCCTCGGGTGAGCCGGGCGTCGACCTGATCCTGCCGGACTTCGGTCCCATCGAGAACCACCTCGACCGCATCGACGCGCTCGTGATCACCCACGGCCATGAGGACCACATCGGTGCGATCCCGTGGCTGCTCAAGCTGCGTGCGGACATCCCGATCCTCGCCTCCCGCTTCACCGCCGCCCTCATCGCGGCGAAGTGCCAGGAGCACCGCCTGCGTCCGAAGCTCATCGAGGTCAACGAGCAGTCCGACGAGAACCGCGGCCCGTTCAACATCCGTTTCTGGGCCGTCAACCACTCCATCCCGGACTGCCTGGGCCTGGCCATCAAGACGGGTGCCGGCCTGGTCATCCACACCGGCGACATCAAGCTGGACCAGACCCCGACGGACGGTCGCCCGACCGACCTGCCGGCCCTGTCCCGCTTCGGTGACGAGGGCGTGGACCTCATGCTCTGTGACTCCACCAACGCCACCACCCCGGGTGTCTCCGGCTCGGAGGCCGACGTCGCCCCGACCATCAAGCGCCTGGTCATGGAGGCCAAGCAGCGCGTCATCCTCGCCTCCTTCGCCTCCAACGTCTACCGCGTCCAGGCGGCGGTCGACGCCGCCGTGGCCGCCGGCCGCAAGGTCGCCTTCAACGGCCGCTCCATGATCCGCAACATGGAGATCGCCGAGAAGATGGGTTACCTCAAGGCCCCGCGCGGGACCATCGTCTCCATGGACGACGCCTCCCGCATGGCGCCGCACAAGGTCATGCTCATCACCACCGGTACCCAGGGCGAGCCGATGGCGGCCCTGTCCCGCATGGCCCGTCGTGAACACCGTCAGATCACCGTCCGCGACGGCGACCTCATCATCCTGTCCTCCTCGCTCGTCCCGGGCAATGAGGAGGCCGTGTTCGGTGTCATCAACATGCTCGCCCAGATCGGCGCGACCGTGATCACCGGCAAGGACGCCAAGGTCCACACCTCCGGCCACGGTTACTCCGGTGAGCTGCTGTTCCTCTACAACGCGGCCCGCCCGAAGAACGCCATGCCGGTCCACGGCGAGTGGCGCCACCTGCGCGCCAACAAGGAACTGGCCATCTCCACCGGTGTCGACCGGAACAACGTGGTCCTCGCGCAGAACGGCGTCGTCGTCGACCTCGTCGACGGCCGTGCCCAGGTGGTCGGTCAGCTGCCCGTCGGTCATCTCTACGTCGACGGCACCAAGATGGGTGACGTGGACGCGGACGTGCTCGCGGACCGTACCAGCCTCGCCTCGGGTGGTCTCATCAACATCACCGCGGTGATCGACAACCGCACCGGCCGCCTCATGGAGGCGCCGCGGGTGGACACCAAGGGCTTCTCCGACGAGTCGCGCACCATGATGCCGAAGGTCAAGGAACTCGTGGAGACGGTCATGAACGATCTCGCCGCCGAAGGCGAGAACGACCCGTACCGCATGGTCCAGCAGCTGCGTCGCAAGGTCTCCCGCTTCGTGGAGCAGAAGTGGCGTCGTGAGCCGATGATCCTGCCGACGGTCGTCCCGATGTCCTCGGACCTGGACCACCACATCGACGACGACGAGGTCCACGCCTCGGCCCGCCCGTCGCTGTAGTTTCCGGCCACACCCTCTCATGCACCCCAGCACCTATGCTGGGGTGCATGACTTTTTCCAGCGCTGAACGACGCCGCCTGGCCGACCTGTTCCTCGAGCTCGGCCCCGACGCACCGACCCTGTGCGAGGGCTGGACCACCAAGGACCTGGCTGTCCATCTGCTCCTGCGGGAGACCAACCCGATGGCCGCCGCCGGAATCATCGCCCCGGCCGCCCAGGGTCTGTTGGACAAGGCCACCCGCAAGGAGGAGCAGCGGGACTACGCTGACATTGTCCGCGACTGGGGTGAGGGCCCGGGCCGGTTCAACCCTGTCCGCTACATCGACCCGGTGATGAACACCGCCGAGCATTTCATCCACCACGAGGACGTTCGTCGGGGTGGGGGAGTCGTGGAGCCGCGCGACTTCAGTGCGGCGGTCAACGGGCAGCTGTACAAGACGTTGAAGATGATCGCCCCGCGGATGCTGGCCAAGTCGGCTGTCCCGGTGATCCTCCTGCCGACGGATCAGCCGCGCATCGTCACCGCCGATAAACGGGGAGTCTCACCCGACGGGGACGCTGTGGTCCGGGTCAGTGGTGACGTCGGCGAGCTCCTGCTGTGGGTCTACGGCCGGGAGGCGGTGGAGGTGACCGTCGACGGGAACCCGGAGGACATCCACCGATCAAGCCTCTGACCTTGATTGGCCGGGGCGAAATTCTGCCTGTGGTTCCGGTGTGGCTAATGTGATTAGTGGGGTGGGAGCCACTACAGTGGGGGCCATGTCTGTTCGAAGCTCGTCACCACGATCGACCAAGCGCTCCCCGGCCCGCGCCCGCGACAAGGGGCGGTCGGCCGACCGCACCCGTCCCGCCGGGTCCTCCCGCGCCCGGTCGAGCGCTCAGACGGCGCCCACCACGACCGCGTTCCGCGCTGCCGAGACCTCCGAGGAGAGGACCGGCAGCGCTTTCCGTGCGGTCGGGGACGGCCTCGGAGCCATCTTCGGTGCGTCGGCGCGAGGGGTGGGCAACCTCACCCGTGGGGCGGGTCGTCTCGGCCGACGCCGGGATGACGACTACTACGAGGAAGAGGACACCACCACGGTGATCGACAAGCAGGCCGACAGTCCGGACGACACCGCAGATTCCCGCGCGGAGGCCGACCTCGACGGACTGGCCCTGCTCCTCATCGGTCTGGCCGCCGTGCTCGGCGCCTCCGTGTGGCTCGACATCGCCGGTCCCATCGGTGCCGCGATCTCCACGGCGGCACACCTGGCCATCGGTGCGGGCGCCCTGGTGCTGCCGGTCGCCCTCGTGGGCGCGGCCATCGCCCTCATGCTCAATCTGCGTCAGGCCCCGGGGGACCGCTCCCGCATAGCCGTGGGCACCGTCCTCATCGTCGTGGCCATGCTCGGACTCGTGCACCTGTTCGCCGGCAACCCCGCCGACTGGGAGGGGCGACTGACCGCCGGTGGCGCGATCGGTGCATGGACCGGCGGGCTGCTGGCCGCGGGATTCAGCGCCTACGTGGCCATCCCGCTGCTCATCCTCGTCATCGTCTACGGTGCCCTCAAGGTCACCGGCATCACCACCCGCCAGGCCGTTGACTTCCTCCGCGAGCAGATCAACGAGTCCCGCCGCCGCATCGGCGACGACGGTTACGCTGACGAGGATGACGATGACCTCTACGGCCACGTCGCCGACGACATCGAGGACCTGGCCGAGGGGCGCGAGCGCACCCCCCGGGCGCTCCCGGAACGCCGTTCCACGCCGCGGGCACCGCGGGCACCGAGAGCGGAGCGGGCAGAGCGACCCACGCGGGCGTCGATAAGCACTCCGTTGGACAACTACCCCGTCGAGGAGCCGGACAACGAGGGGGAGTTCGAGCACGACACGCAGCACACGTTGTTCAACACCCCCGTCACGGGCGCGGCGAAGGACATCTCCGACACCGACGAGTTCCCGGCCGTCACGGATACCCCGGATGCGGTGGACACCTCCCGGGAGGCGATCCGCCAGGCGATTGTCGCCCGTTCCGGTATCGACGCCGCCGCCATCCCCGCCGCCACCCCGAAGTCCGAGCTGGAGAAGGACGTCCCCGTCCCCGAGGCCCGCCAACCGGAGAGCGAGAGCGACTACCAGCTGCCGAGCACCGACCTGCTCGTCGCCGGTGCACCGCCGAAGACCCGCACGGAGACCAACGACCGGATGATCGAGGCGATCACCGACGTGTTCACCGAGTTCAAGAT
>Ga0123329_1004333_pt1 | contig 11204 bp, 7 predicted proteins | sample BioC12SIPDNA_FD_89703 | JGI IMG/M metagenome (GOLD analysis project Ga0123329, IMG submission 89703) | Anaerobic biogas reactor microbial communites from Washington, USA - Biogas_R1_B C12 SIP DNA | ecosystem: Engineered > Bioreactor > Anaerobic > Unclassified | place: Washington, USA | collected... | reverse complement strand
CAGCAAGGCCGGCCTGGGCCCGGCCGCCGTGGTGTCCACCGACAAGCTGAACCTCACGGCCGGCAAGTACGTGGGCAAGGACGATCCCGTCTGCGTATGCAGGGCCCAGAGCGGCCTGCCCTCCGTGGGCGAGTACACCCAGCCCTACATGGACCCCATACTCTGCGCGGGGTGGATGAGAGGTTCCCATTACGGGGCGTTCTATCCGTGCTCCCCCGAGGATTCGGATCCCACGTACTACGACGGACCCCCAAGAGTCTGTTGCCTGGGATTCCAGTTGAACAACGGCAGGTTCCAGGGTCTCGAACCCATGGATTCCCCCGCCGGAAGGCACGTGCCCGTGGACTTCTTCAAGGGTGCCGAGTGGGACTACGCCCGCAGGAAGTCCATAGAGATCAGCAGGATGTTGAGGAAGCAGGGTCCCTTCATGCCCTCCATACTCGGTCCCGAGGAGATGGAGTACACTTCCAGGCCCGAGGTCCTCGATTCGCTTGTGAAGAGGTTCGAGAAGCTTGACTAAGATAGGTAAGCCCGCTCTGATAATAAACTTCAAGGTCTACCGCGAGGTCGAAGGGTGCGACGCCCTGGAACTCGCCAGGGTCTGCGAGGAGGTCGGCCGCGAATTCGGTGTGAGGATCGCGGTCTGCCCTCCGATGACCGAGCTCGGCTCCGTCGCCCGCGCGGTGGGTCTGCCCGTTCTCTCGCAGAACGTGGATCCCCGCGCCCCCGGATCATCCACAGGATGGGTCACACCCTCCATGGTCAGGTCGGCCGGCGCAGCGGGATCGCTGATAAACCATTCCGAGCACAGGATCCAGCCCCGCTCGATAGAGGAGTGTGTGGATCTGTGCAAGGGGTCCGAGCTGATCACGGTCATCTGCGCCGACACCGTGAAGATGTCCTCCCAGGTGGCGGCCTTCCGTCCGGATTTCGTAGCCGTGGAGCCTCCCGAGCTCATCGGCGGTGACGTTTCCGTCACCACCGCCAACCCGCGTATCGTGGAGAACACGGTGGAGGCGGTGAAGTCCGTCAGCCACGGCACCTCCGTGCTCTGCGGTGCCGGTATAAAGACAGGCAAGGATGTGCGCACCGCCCTCGACCTGGGGGCCGACGGCGTCCTGCTTGCATCGGGAGTGGTCAAGTCCAAGGACCCCCGCTCGGCGCTTCAGGACCTGGTAGCCTATCTGTAATCATCCTTTTTAATAAGCGCATCCCGCGCTCTTACGCGGGATGCGCCCCTTGTTGCTCATTCTTGTCCTTTCATCGCTCCTTTGCTTCCAGTGCGCTTCGGAGACATCCGCCGAGCCTAACAACCCGGACCTGTTGATATGCGAGGTCATGCCGGACGGGGCCTCGGAGGGCGTGTCCATCATCAATCGCGGGGACGGTGGAACGGACCTTCTGGGCTTCTCCCTGTGGGACGGCGAAGGCGTGGTGTCGTTCACGGAGAGCATCATCCTCCCTCACGGGTCAAGGATCACGCTGGTGCGCGAGATGTCGGACTCCTGGTTCTGCTGCCGGGAAGGGGTTCTGGAGATGGGAGGGCCGGATGTTTCCGGGCCCGGGAGGTTCGCCCTCAACAACCAGGGGGATCAGGTGTACCTTCTGGGGCCGGACTCCCGGATCTTGGACAGCTTCTGCTACGGGAACGTCTCGGAGGCGGGGGGATGGTCCGGCGACCCGCTGCCGGCACCCAAGAGAGGATATGCGGCCGTACGTGTGTCGGAAACCGACACCGACACCTCCGCGGATTGGATCATAACCGTCCCGGGCATGACCGACATCCCGGAAGGTGCCGGACCCTGGCTGGCGACGGTGACCCCGCTGCTCTTCCCCGACTGCGGATCCGGGCCCATATGCAGGGCGCTGGAGTCGGCGACGGAGACGGTGTCGGTATCGGTGTACTTCCTGGGGAACGAGAACATCATCGCCCTGTTGGCGGAGCTGGAGGGCAGAGGGGTCGAGGTCAGAGTGCTGATCGAGGGTTCTCCCGCCGGAATGTCCGTCGCATCCGAGATAAGGGCCGCGAAGGCGCTCGACGAAGCAGGGGCAGAGGTGTACGTCATGGATTCCTACGGTCCCCCCAGGCGCTTCGCGTACATGCACGCGAAATACTGCGTCATAGATTCGGAGAAGGTGGTGCTGACCTCCGAGAACTGGACGGGCTCCTTCCCAAACCGTGGATGGGGTGCGGTAGTCGAGAGCAGGGATTACGCGGAGTTCATGGAGCAGATATTCCTCAACGATTGCGACGTCTCCTTCGGGGACGTTCTCCCCGTCGGTCAGGCCTACCCGTCTTACAGGCCCTCGGAGATAGGCGGATACGTGCCTCCCGAGGACGGATGGGACGTTCCGTCCTATGAGGCATCAGTGACTCCGGTGCTCTCACCTGACAACTCCTTCGAGTCCATGAGGTCGTTCATAGGCCAGGCTTCCCAGAGGGTCTACTCCGAACAGCTGGACATCACGCCTTCCTGGGCTGAGGGGCATCGGGACTCCCCTGTCTCCTGGATGTCGGAGGCCGCGGACCGCGGCGCGGACGCGAGGCTGATACTCGACGCCAGTTTCGATTTCGGAGGCGGTTCCTCGGCCTACACCGCCGCGGAGACCGTGATGGCCTCCACCTCCGTGGATGCCGTGGCCGTCATCGGCGGGGGCGGTTTCTCCATCATACACAACAAGGGCGTGGTGGCCGACGACACCGTCTGGATAGGGTCGGTCAACTGGACATCCAACTCCTTCTGCAACAACAGGGAGGCGGCTCTTGTGATCGGCTCCCCCGACCTCGCGGACATGTTCTCTGATTGGTTCCTCCTTGACTGGTCGGCATCCGATCCTGTTCCAGAGGAGATGTCGGTGCGGATCCTGGGGGAACCCATAGCCGGCGGGGCCGCCGCCGCGGAAGCATCGCTTCCCGTCAGGTCAGACGACCCGCAGGTGCGTTGGGATCTGGACGGCGACGGGATTCCGGAACGGACGGGAGGGACCATGATAGCCTTCGTTCCCGCTGAGGGGGCCAATCTCATACAAGCATACTTCACCGATCCGGACACAGGCAGGACGTATTCCGCGTCGGCGGAGTACTCGGCTCAACCATCCTCGGAAGGGGGAGGGGGCGTGGACCTTGCATACGCCCCCCTCGCAATCATATCTTTATTGGTGATGGCGATTAAGGTCTGGAGGCACAGGGATGCTGATACGTGAGATGGTGCCGGAGGATGCAGGGGAGGTGTACAGGATAACCTGTGCGTCCCTGGATCAGTATTTCAATCCTAACATGTTCACGTTCTTCAGGGCGCAGTGGCCCTCGGGCCAGCTGGTGGCAGCCGATTTGACGGGAAGGCCAGTGGGATACATATGCGGCTCCCGGTCGGGGATCGCCAAGGTCAACATATCCATGTTCGCGGTCTCCGAGGGATACCGTTCGAAAGGGATCGGGGGGATGCTCCTGGAGGCGTTCAGGTCCAGGGCTGCCCTGGAGGGGGCCGTCACAGTGACCCTGGAGGTCAGGCCCTCGAACGAGGGCGCCTTAAGGTTCTACAAGAGGCACGGCTTCGCGGTGGCGGAGTATCTTCCCAGGTTCTACAACGACAACGGTGACGCCGTGAGGATGGTGGGCGGAGTCCAATCCGGGAACCGGGGCGCTCAGTTGAACATCTGATCCCCTATGTGCTCGTTCTGCATGTAATAGGGGGAGGTCTCCTTCTGGACGTCGGAGACGTCCTTGGACAGGCCCTTCATGTAGGAACCGTATCTTTTCTTTATCTGCTCCTCCGCGGTCCTGGCGCGCTTCAGGGCCCGGGCGATATGATCCCTGGTTATCAGGGGGGAGCCCTCCACCACCGCGAGGTCGCCTGCGGCCCTGATCAGGCCGCCCATCTCCCTCAGCCTCAGCGTCAGGGAGCCCGGCTGGTTGTCCGCCTTGGCGCGGACCTTGCCCTCCTGTATGATCGCCTCCACGGCGTCTATGGTCGCATGGGGTATGCGTCCGTCCATGAAGACCTCCTGGGCCACGAACTGGGCGTACTTGGCGCGGTTGTGGGGGTTGTCGGGCATGGCCACATCCACAAGGACCTCGTATCCTCCGCCTATGATCCTGGAGCGCAGGGGCGACAGTATGTGCTCCAGATCCTGTATGTTGCAGGCGGCTACCAGGACGAAGTCGCAGGGCACGCCGTCGACCTTGACGCTGGCCCCGGCGCTCTGCGGGTTGCGCCCGGCTATCGGGAACGCCTTGTCCTGCATGGCGGTGAGTATGAACCTCTGCATATTCCCGAGGTGGGATATCTCGTCTATGAACAGCACGCCCTCGTGGGCCTCGTGTATGGAACCGGCCACCACCCTGTCGTAGGCAGGGGTGCCCAGGCCGGCGTGCCCGCCGTAGGGGTCGTGGCGGACGTCACCCAGGAGCTCCGTCTCGGAAGCCCCGGTGGCCAGGACGTAAGGGTCGCGGTTGAGCCTGACCAGCACCTTCTGGTTGGAGGTCTTCTCGAGTTCGCGCCTCTTCTCCAGGGCCTTCTGGTCCAGCATGCGGATCCTCTCGCCGGCGCGTTCGAAGACGACCGTCTCCTCGGTGCCGTCGGCCAGGAGGCGGGTCGCGTTGACCTTCTCCTTGCCCAGGGCCATCTGGGGGATGGCGGCCTCGAGTATGCCGCCCAGCATGTCCCCGAATGCCATTCCCGTCCCTCCGACCTCGACCTTGCTCTTCTGGCAGTGGGGGCAGGAGGTCTCCGAAGGCGTGGAGTACTTGCCGCAGCTGCGGCAGAGGTACCCCAGCTTCTCGGCTATGTTGGAGGGGGCGCTCTGCGGGTCCAGGAGCCTGCCGACGGAAAAGGCCCTGAGCGAGGCCTATCTGGAGACCTCGTCGGCGTCCACGATCTGGAGGAACGGCCTCTCGGGGTTCTCCGGGTTGTTGACGACGCGTATCTCCTGCTTGGGCTTGGGGATGTTGAGGGATATGGCCCGGGCTATCATGGACTTCCCCGTTCCCGGGGGGCCGACCAGCAGCAGGTGCCTGCGCTGGCGCGCGGCTATCCTGGCCAGCTCTATGGCGTCCTCCTGCCCCAGGACCCTGTCCAGCGGGTCGGAGGGTATCTCGATCTCGGCCGTGCTCTCCAATCCCCTGAGGTCTTCCCAGGTTTCCGCCTTGGTCTTATCTGTCATGTCAGTACAGGTTCTCTTTGGTCCACAGGGTGAGTCCTGCGGGCATCTTGGTTATGTTCCCCTTGCGGGTTCCGACGACGGTCCCTATGCACTTCTCGGCGGAGACGTCGACTATCCTCTGGGATATGACGCCGTCGAAGACTATCGCGGTCACGCCCTCGGAGTCCTCCTTGAGGGAGTTGACAAGGCTCTTGACTGCAACCTCCCGTACGACCTCGTTATCCTTGTTCAGGAGTTTGGCGTTGTGGGTGGAGCTCATCTCCAGGAGCATGTCGCGGTACTTCTCCTGCTCGGGGGACAGCACCTTGACGTTCTTCACGGGCTCCTTCTTGGCCCGGAGCGATCTGCCGGCCGTCCTCTCGGGCTTCTCCTCGGGAGCGTCCTCGGCGGGCTTCTCCTCCCTGGCCTCCTTCTTCTTGAATCTCTCGGCGGCCTCGGAGCTGAAGCGGCCCTCGGAGCGCTCCTCGCGTCTCGGGCGCTCCTCGCGTCCCCTCTCGCGGCGGTCTCCGCGGGGGCGTCTGGATTCCTCGGGCTCCTCCTCGGGCTCGGCCGTCTCCTCCTTGGCCTCGTGGGCGATGCCGTTCATCTCCATGTACTGGTCGCCGGGGACCTTGTTGCGGAGGCACTTGATGACCTGTTTGGGCGTGAGCTCCTCCACCTCGTGGGCGCGGGGAGCGCGGGCGACGAAGTCGATCTCCGCCACCTGGAACAGCTCTCTGAGGATCAGCTCCCCTCCTCTGTCGCCGTCGACGAAGGCCGTCGCGACCCTCTCCCGGGAGAGGTCCTGCACGGTCTTGGGTATGTTGGTGCCCTCGACGGCTATGGCGTTCTTTATGCCGCACTTGAGCAGATTGAGAACGTCGGACCTTCCCTCGACGATTATTATCGATTCGGAGTCCTTGACGTTGGGTCCGGCGGGGCACTTGTCCCTGCCGTAGGAGGTTATCTCCTCTATCTGTATGCTCTGCCTTATGCTGTCGGTAAGGTCGAAGCTGCTTCCCTTGGACTGCTTTATCATCTCGTTGAGCAGCTCCTTGGCGCGCTCGACGACCATCTCCCTCTTGGTGACGCGGACGTCCTCTATGCCGAGGACCTTGATCCCGGCTTTGCAGGGGCCGATGCGGTCCACCGTCTCCAGGGCGGAGGCGAGTATGGCGGTCTCGACCTGGTCCAGGCTCGAGGACATGTAGATGACTCCCTCGGACTTGCCTCCCTTCGAAGAGACCTCCACCTCGATCCTGCCTATCCTTCCGGATTTCTGGAGATCCCTGAGGTCCAGCTCGTCCCCGAGCAGACCTTCCGTCTGACCGAAGATCGCACCGACGACATCCGGCTTCTCCACGATGCCGTCGGCAGTTATCTTCGCTTTCACCATGTATTTCGTTGTATTCGGATCTATGTTCATGTGAACCCTCCCGGGTGTACGGAGGGAGAATCTATCCCCTGGACTGCGCTGATGTTGGCGGCCCCCTATACGGGAGTCTGACTTCGTTTCGTCTCGATCCTAAACCGCTATCGTATGGACGGGCCCCTCTGTTCGGGTGCCCGTCGGTGTCGGACTTCCCCTTCTCTCGGAAGGGGTGATGTATTGTGATAGTGAATCAGTGAATCAGGGAGATAGATGCATCCCTTGCAACCCACACCGCCGATGTACATTATATACTTTTTCTGTCCGGCATCTGCCGGGGATGTTTTCAGAGGGTGATACGGACGGTCTCGCCTTCTGAGGCGAACAGGTCGTAGGTCCCCGGGTCGCAGGAGAACACCAGCACCTGCTGGTCCCGGGCGAAGTCGTGTATGGCCCGGCACGCGCCGCGGCGTCTCCCCGGGTCGAACCTGACGAGAACGTCGTCCAGTATGAGCGGCATGCGCTCGGAGCCCGTCTCCTTGGCCACCGCCATCTTGAGCGACAGGAGCACCTGGTCTCCGAGGCCGCTGCTCCACTGCCTGTCGGTCTTCTTCTCGTCGTCCCGGTCCCTCACGGCTATGTCCTTCACCCGCGGATCGCTTTCCAGCTGGTATCTGCCCTCGGTCATCAGCCCCAGGTACACGTTGGCCCTTCCCACGACCGACGGCTGGCGTGTATCGTAGACCTCGTCACAGACGCGGTCCGTCAGCGCCTCGGCCAGGCTGAGGGTCCCCCATCTCCTGCATGCCTCCTTCATCTGGACCTCGGCGGTGCTCCTCTGCAGGTAGAGACCCTCCAGGTCGCTGTCCCCCAGTATCCTCTCCATCTCCCCGTTCATCCTCCCGACCTTCTCCCTGAGCTCGTTGATCCTCGCGCCGTGGTCCTTCGTCTCCAGAGGGGCGCCTCCTTCCCCGATCATCCTCAGCAGGTCCTCCAGATGCATCCTGGCGGAGCCCTCCATGCTCTTCACGAGGTCCTCCTCCTTCTCCCGGAGCCTACCAAGCTCCCGGTTGTCCCCGCATATGCGCAGGAAATCCTCCTCCGTGCCGTATCCTCTGAGGAACTCCTCCATACTCCCCGCGTTCGAGACCTTCTCCTGTTCGAGGACGTCCAGGGCACCGCGGGCCTCCGCCACTTCCAGGGCCAGTGATAGCAGTCTGTGGGCGCGCCCCACGTCCTGTCCGAAGGAGGACCTCTCCATCTCCAGGGATGCGAGGAGACGATCGACCCTGTCGGTCTCCGCAGCGGCCTCGGATCTCAGACGGTCGAGCTCCGCAGAGGACCGCTTGATCCTGTCCTCGGTGTCGATCATGTCCTCCAGGTCCCGGTTGGTGCCCCTTATGTCCTCCGGCCGGGTGCCGGGGAGGTACCCCAGGGACACCGCGGTCTCCCCCCAGTCGGCGGAAGGGTCCGCGGCGGTCTCCCTCCTTCTCCTGCGCGCCAGTACCATGTGTATCGCCCCGGCGGCAGCGGCGGCCGCCCCGCCTGCTATCACGAAGGGCATGAGGTCGCCCAGGAAGATGCCGGCCGCGACCGCCAGCATCCCGGCCGCCAGCAGCGCCGGGCCCGCCGCGCGGTTGGCCGAGGGCTCCTCTGCAGGGTCTCCGGGCGCCTCCAGGACCTCCCGGGCCCTCCTCAGCCCCTCATCCCTGTCCACCTTGCGGGCCTGCTCCGGGGTCATGCCCGTCTCGGCCACACGCGAATCCATCCTTCCCCTGTCGGAGTCCAGCGAGGATGCCAGTTCATCCATGCGAGCCTCCCTGGCGTCGTGGGCTCCCTCGGACCTCCACAGCTCCTCTATCAGGCCGCGCTGGGATGTCACCGCCTCCGGATCCACGCCGCCCAGATCCTCCAGCCTTCTCTCGAGTTCCGCGGAGGCCTCCGTGATGCGGGCCCCGATGCCGCTCTTCCGACGTTGCAGCTCCCCGTAGGCGGATTCGGCCCCCTCCTCCAGGGATGCGGAGTACTCCAATTCGGTCATCCTCCTCCTGATCGAGGCCAGGTTCTCGGCGTTGGCCTTCTGCGACATTATGATCCCGACCCTCCTCCTCTCGTCCCCGGCGATCCTCTGGAGCTCCTCCAGCTCCTCCAGCTCCTCCCCGGTCCTCTCCAGCTCCATCACCAGGTCCCCGTACTTCTGGTTCCTGGACCGGGCCCGCTGTATCTCCGAGTCTATGTCCTCCATCTTCTTGCTGAGGGAGCCTATCACCTTGTTCTCGGTCATCCTCTCGGGGTTCATCAGCTCCTTCATCTCCTTTTCCAGGCCCTCGGTCACGGACGGGACCATTTCGCCGCCCGGTATCGCAAGGAACCTGCTCTTTATCTCGTCGGAACCCAGTATTTCCGCCTTGGCGAGGTCCTCCAGGCCCATTGCGAAGACGCTGCGGTAGAGCTGCGCATCCATCTTCACCGTCTCGGAGGGCAGGTGTGTGCCGTTCGCCTCTGTGACCTTCCTGCCCTCCCTCACAAGGGTCTTCGACTCTCCGCTGTCCATGATGACCCTCATCCTGCCGGAGTCCCTGCCGGTGTACGCGGGGTACGCGTTCCTTATGCTGGAGGGGAACAGGGTGCTCCGTATGAACTCCATCAGGGTTGTCTTGCCGGCCTCGTTGTCGCCGGTTATCACCGTGACACCCTCGCCGATGCCCTCGAGCCTCCTGTCCCGGGTCCTTCCGAAGGACTCTATCAGGACCGACGCTATTCTCATCTTCCTGCCTCCATCAGCCTCTCCGCCAGCAGACGGGACGCATCCCTGACCATGGCCTCCAGCTCCCCGTCTTCCATGGCTTCGAACACGCGGCGCACGTTCTGGGAGGCCTTGGTTCTGCATATCTCGTCCAAAATCGCCTCGCGTCCCTCGCCGGTCAGGCGGTCCGCCTCGGTGAGGGCCGCGTCCACGAAGTCCCCCGACCCCCTGCGGGCTTCCAGGTCCACGCTCTCCGAGGTCTGGAGTTCCAGACCGACGAGCCTGCATCCGGAGGCTTTCGCGATGGCCTCCGCGGCCCCCTCTGTGTTCAGACGCAGCATCCGGTCCAGGTCCCCCCTGCCGGTCAGGGTCAGCCTGACCAGGGACCCTACGCCGACCGTCGCTGAAATCTCCTCGACCAGGCCGTCCAGGTCCTTCCCCGTTATGTCGATCGAGACGCTCTCCCACAGTATGCTGTGGGTGGGCAGGAACTCCATGCCCGAGACCCCGCCGTCCTCGACGGTGACCAGGTAGGCGCCCTTCTCCCCCGTCTCCCGGGGGTTGCGCCCCTGGGTGTTCCCGGGGTACACTATGTACGGGTCCCTCCTGATCACGGACCTGGTGTGCACATGGCCCAGGGCCCAGTAGTCAACGCCCCTTCCCGTCATGGCTTCCGATCTGCACGGGGAGTACATACCGCTTCCCTCGGGAGCGTCGACCTCGCAGTGCAGCACCGCTATGGTGAACAAGGAAGGGGATCCGGAGATCCTCTGAGTGAGGTCCTCGGTCACGTTCCTCCTGTCGTAGCTTATCCCGGTTATCTCCGTCACCGGGGAGTCCGCGTCCGGGTACATCACGGACGCGCCCTCGGGAGGGAAGACGAAGGCGTTGTCCGGGAGGGGTATGCAGTCCTCCCACTCCCTCCTGTAGTCGTGATTGCCGTACGCTATGTAGCAGGGCACGCCCGCTCTGCGCAGGGCCTGCGCGAAGAGATGCCTGACCCTGGGGGACTGGGTCTCCTCGTCGAAGACATCGCCCGCGAAAACAACGAAGTCGACGTCCTTCTCCGAGACGGCATCCACTATCAGGTCCAGGGCCTTGAACGTGGCCTCCCTCATGGCCTTGCCCAGGTCCTCGTCCTCCGCGGAGACGCCGACGAACCTGCATCCGAGGTGCAGGTCGGCGCAGTGTATGAATCTGAAAGAGGGCATACCCTTGTATCGTCCGCGTTTCATATAAACAGGTACCTGGGGGATCACCGAAAGTTCCCCCGCAGCTGGCACCGCCGGAGGGGAACCTCGTTCGGCAGGTTCTTATGAACCTTGGCGTATACATCCACCATAAAGGGGCGCAACATGAGGAGCATAAAGAAGAAAGTGGCCGAGGAGATGAAGAGAGGGCACAGGGGGCCCGACGCCGGATGCCCCTACCACCCCTCCCATTTCAAAGGGCAGGACTGCACCTTCTGCTACTGCCCGTTCTATCCCTGCAACGACACCGATCTGGGAGCCGACATAGGCTCCAAGAGGGGAGGGACGGTGTGGGACTGCACGGACTGCCTGTTCATACACAGGACGAACGTCTGCCGGTTCATACTGTCCGAGTTCGAGAGGCAGGGGATAACCGACCCCGGGGACCCCCGCATACCCGGGATACTGCCGGAGGCCAAGCGCCGCTTCTTCAGGACGGGCAGGGCCCTGATGATACTGGGCGCAACGTCGGACGCGGGCAAGTCCGTGACCGTGGCCGCCCTCTGCCGCATCCTCAGCCGTAAAGGGCATCTGGTGGCCCCCTTCAAGGCACAGAACATGAGTCTCAACTCCCGGGTGACCAGGAAGGGCCACGAGATAGCCATGATACAGGTACTCCAGGCCATGGCCGCGGGGATAATGAACCCGGACTATCACATGAACCCGATCCTCCTGAAGCCCAAGGGGGACACCGTGT
>Ga0123329_1004324_pt1 | contig 11218 bp, 9 predicted proteins | sample BioC12SIPDNA_FD_89703 | JGI IMG/M metagenome (GOLD analysis project Ga0123329, IMG submission 89703) | Anaerobic biogas reactor microbial communites from Washington, USA - Biogas_R1_B C12 SIP DNA | ecosystem: Engineered > Bioreactor > Anaerobic > Unclassified | place: Washington, USA | collected... | reverse complement strand
CCAGGCCAGCGGCAGGGTGACCCGCCGGAAGGCCGACCAGGGGCTCGCCCCGAGAGTGCGCGCGACCCCTTCCAGACGCCGGTCCACCAGTGCGAAGGTCTCCCTGGCCGTGTCGACCAGGAGAGGCAGGCTGACGAAGAGCATGGCGATCACGATCCCGGCGAAATTCTGGGTGAAGTAGACGCCTAAGGAGGCGAACGGCTCTCCCAGCAGCCCGCGGCGGCCGAAGACCATCAGCAGAGCCACGCCTGCGGCCGTGTGGGGGATGATGATCGGGAGGTCGATGATCCCCTGGACGAGGTTCTTTCCCCAGAACTCCCTCCGCGCAAGTAGATAAGCCAGTGGCACGCCCAGCAGGAGCGCGATCGCCGTCGCGACGAAGGCGGCCAGGAACGTCATCCACAGCGCGTCGAGTACGCCTCTGTCCCCCACGCCCTCCGCGAACTCCCGGGGGCTCGACGCGAATAGCGTCGCCAGCAGTGGTATGAGAATGAACAGCAGCAGAAGAAGGCCGACGAAGGAGAAGACCCAGTCCATCCGGCTGAGCACACGTATGCGGTTCATGGGCAGACCTCGTCAGTCGCCGCGGCGCGTCGCAGGGTCAGTCTCCGGACACGCACAGAGCCTTGACAGGCTCGGGCACCGCGTCCAGATGGTCGGCAATGGCGGGTGTGATCACAGGTTGGGAGTTCTCCGCCATGATCCGTTGGCCTTCAGGACCCAGCAGGAAGGCCAGCAACAGGGCGGCCGCCTCGGGTTCCCGCGCGTTCGTGGGGATGGTCGCTCCGTACCGGATGGGCTCCCCGGCGAACTCGGGCTTGACGCTCGCGAAACGCTGGAAATCGAGTTTCACGGTCACCGTACCGTAGGTCTCGGCGTGAGCCGGGTCGCCCAGATCGATCTCGGGGGGAAACGGCACGTGCTGCAGACCGTGCTGCTCGATCACGCTCTCGTACTCGAACGCGTAGTCTATGTCGCCGAGCTTGAGCAGCGGCAGTAGATTCACGCTGTACGGGCGCAGCACCACGTGGGCGCCGCTCTTGGTCTCGAGCACCTCGGGAACGCTGATGAGGGTGCCGCTCCCGGTCTCCGTCTCCCTCACCGGCACGCGGAACACCCCGCCGAAGGTCTCAGCGAAGAGACCGGGCCGGCCGTAGGCCTTCTCAGCCAGCTTGACCGTCATCAGGGCGCGGTATCCGTTGGCGTCAAGGCGTGGATCGGAGCAGCCCAGCCGCACACCCTCGCGGTTGACGATCTCGAACCAGTTGCCGGCGGTGACCTCATCCGCGAAGGCGCTGTCCGGCGCGTAGGCCAATGCCATCCTGTTGGTGGCGAAGATGACGTTCCAGTCGGCATAGGGGCGTCCCGAATCGGGGTCTTCCGTCTGGTAGAGCAGCATGGGGATGAGCTGATGGTCGGCGGTGACCACCAGATCGGCCTGCTCGTGCAGATCGCTCACGATGCGGACGGCCTGGATGCTCCCGTGGCCCTCCATGTTCACGTCGATGTCGGGATGGGCGGCCTCGAACTCCTTCTCCAACTGCTCGAAGGGGATGATCAGGCTGCCGGCGAAGAGCACGCGCAGTCCGGCCTCGCCCGCGTCGGGCGCCTGGTCGCTGTTCGAGTCGGAACATCCCGGCAGAATCAGGGCTGATGCCAGGATCAGCGCCCCCACCAGCATCAGTGCAGCGACCAGGGTCAGCGCTCCCGCGAGCATCGGCGCGGCCGGGAGAGGCTTCCAAGCCACGGGGGACTGTCGAGGGGCACGCATCGCCGGCCTACTCCGCCGGCACCAACGCCTCGATCTCGGCGATGTGCCCGATCATGTCGGCTTCACCGAACCCCTCGCCCTCGCCCACCAGACGAAGCGGCCAGTACTCCTCTGGCAGAGGCTCGCCGTTCAGCTTGTAGGCCACGATCAGATCCTTGTTGTAGTACATGACGCCGCTGTCGATCTCAATGCTCGCGCCATCTGCGGCCGCGATACGCACCGGGTAACCGTCCTCGGCCAACCCTCGGTTGTAGGCGGGTCCCTCATGAACGTTGTCGTCGTCCACGCGCCCGACCAGGAGATACAAGGGGATCCCGGTCCACGTGTTGCCCTCGCCATCGGTCCAGTGGCACCCGTGGCAGCCCTCCGCGGCGCCGGTCTCGAAAGTCGCGCGGTCCATCGGCTCGGTCAGCTTGCCTTTCAGCGTCAGCGTCCATTCCTGCTCGATGGGCTTCACCTGGAGCCTGCTCAACCATTTGACCGACCAGTGGCCGTCGGTGACCTGGTTCATCTCGGGGCTGACGATGGCCAAGCGGAGCGGTCCGTCCATCTGGGGGTCGAAGGCCGTGCCGTCGTACTCATAGGCAGCAATGACCGTGAGCGGTCCGTCCACCTTCTTCTCCTCACCAGTGACCATGTCGTAGGTGATGAAGTCACCCGCCTTGGCCTGGGCCACCGATACGGTCATCTCGTACCCGTCTTTGGCCGATATGCCCACCGCGGCGTCCGCCGGTAGACCGCCCACTTCCTTGAACAGCTCCTCGAGAGCGACGCCCTTGGTGAGCACGGGAGGAGTGATCCGGCCGGTAGAGCTCTTCATGCCCCAGTAGCCCTCGGTTACGGGCAGATCCTTCAGTTCATCGAGAGTGTACTGCCTGGTGCCGTCCGGTCCGATCACTTCGAGCGCGGCCTCGCTCCCCGAGGCGCTCTCATCACCCGATTCGCACCCGGCGGGAAGAGCGAGCAGACCGAACACCGATATCACGGCTACCGCCCACAGAAGCAGACGGACAAGGGATCTTGGGGCACCGACCATATCTAGGCTCCTTGACGCTCCTGAGGGACTGTGAGACCGTTTCTTATACCATATGTAAGAGTACAAACGCCACATCACTGAGGTGCCCGATGCCGAGCCCTGTAGGAAGCAGGTCCGTGCGCTGGATCCTCTTGGTCTTGGCAGGCTTGCTGGCAGCCGTGCTGCTTGTCGGCGCCTGCGAGGAGGGCCAGCCTTCCGACGGCTCTGCGGCCGCTTCGACCACTCTTCCCGCCGCCGCGAACGACTCCACGACCGTGCAGGCCGCCGAGACCCCGGTCGTGACTTCCTCCACCACCTCGACTTCGGCGGGCTCCGGGATCACCACCACGACCGGCGCCACGGAGAGCACGACCGGAGGCACGACGGTCACCACGACCGCCGCCTCGACGACGACCGCTGCCCCGACTTCCACCACGGCCAGACCCACGACTACAACAGCCAAAGCGACGACCACCACGGCCAAACCCACCACGACCACCACCGAGGAGACGACCACAACCAAACCCAAGGCCCCCACGGTACTCACGGTGAGCGGCCCCTCCGGCACCAAGGAGCTCTCCATGGCCGACCTCAAGGCCATGCCCGCCTCGTCGGGCTACGGAGGCTGGAAGAATCAATTGGGCAACATCACCGCTCCCACCTCTTGGAAGGGTGTCTCGCTGCGCTCGTTGATGGAGCTCGCGGGAGGCGGAGGTTCGGTGACGATCGTGGCGTCCGACGGCTATGCCGCCACGCTTTCATCCGGCCAAGCCGCCGGCTCGGTCGCCACATACGACCCGGCGACCGGCGAGCCGAACAGCGTCAGCGTGAAGGCCATCATCGCCTACGCGAAGGGGGGCGGCTCCCTCGGCTCCGGCGAGGGCCCGCTGCGTCTTGCCTTTATCAGCTCTGAGCAGAACCAGGTGACCGATAGCGACATGTGGGTCAAGAAGGTGGCCCAGATCGAAGTCGACTAGCAGAAGCGTTGGAAAACCACGTGTGGAAGGAGTCACTATGAGAAGGATGCGTATCGTCTTGGGGCTGTTGCTCGCCGTGGTCATGGCGCTGGGGATCTCCGTCCCCGTCCTCGCCGCCGCGGAGTTCACCGATATCGAGGACCATGACTACGAGGCCAGCATCGTCAACCTGGCCGCACGCTCCTTCATCGGCGGATACGATGACGGCACGTTCAGGCCCGACAATCCTCTGCAGCGCCAGCAGTTCGCCAAGATGGCCGTCTTGACGTTGGGCTACGAGGTGACCGCCGAGGACGTCTCGGACTTCCCGGACACCCCGGCTCCCTATGACCCGGTGAACAACCCGCTATATCCGGGAGCCTACGTGGCCGTGGCGGCGGAGAACGCGATCATCGGCGGCTACACCAACGGCAACTTCGGGTTCGTCGATAACGTGACCCGGCAGCAGGCCATCACCATCGCGGTGCGCGCGGCAGGGGCGGCCCTGGCCGAGCCACCGGCTGAATACGCTGGAGAGCTCGACTACTCCGACCCCAATCACGGCGCCAACATCAAGAAGGCGGAGTTCAACGGAATGTTGGCAGGCATCCTCGGCGCCCTTGAAGAAGGAGCCACGTGGGACCTGGCCGCCAACGCCACCCGTGGTGAAGCGGCCGAGATCCTCGCCCAGCTGTACTACAGAGTCGGCAAGATCGTGAAGCTGGGCACGCAGGCAGGCGGCACTCTGACCGAGTACTCCATGGCTGAACTGATGGCTATGGACGCCACTGAGGGATACGGGGGTTGGAAGGACAAGCTCGGCAACATCACCGGCCCCAAGCTGTACAAGGGCGTCGCCATCAAGGACCTCATCGCCCTCGCGGGCGGCGGAACCACGATCAAGACCATAGCTGCCGATGGGTACAAGTCTGAGTTCACCGCCGACGACGTCAACGGCGTAGTCACGGTCTACGACAAGGAAACGGGAGAGGAGATAGCCGACTACGCAGGGACGTTGACCATGATCCTTGCCTACTCCTGTGACGGCGCCCCTCTCGCCTCTCACGAGGGAGCGCTGCGCATCGCCTTTGTGAGCGAAGAAGAGGACCAGGTGACCGACAGCAAGAAGTGGGCGGGCCAAGTGATCGGGCTGGTGGTCGAGTAGCTCTGCCTTACCCAGCCCTGGCGGGAGCATCCACGCGGTGGATGCTTGATGGGGCGGACTGCCGGCAAGCCGGCAGTCCGCCCCCTTCTTTTCAGGTCGCCGGCGTCTGACCCGCGGCAGCCGCGGTGCGGGCCACCCCTAGCGCCTGCGAGTACGTTGTCGTCTCACCGGCCTCCCAGGCCAAGCGGACCTCCCGGAGCACCCTTCCCAGCAGCGGCCCGGCGCTCAGACCCAATTCGCGCATGAGCACGTCCCCGTCGAGAGGCGGGCGCGGTATACCGTGCGTCTCCCGCTCGCCCCACAAGGTCATGAGACCCCGGGCCCGGCTGAGGATCGTCTCGGAACCCCCGTCGGCGTGTTCTTCCGGCACTCGTGCGCCGGCGGCCAGCACGCAGATGACCTCCGGCTCCCACGGAGCCGCCTCCCACAGAAACAGAACGGCCGGGCGTCCGACCGGCCCGGCAGGCGACGCGTCGGGCGCGGCGTCCGATCCCACGAGCCCGGCAGCCAGGGCGCCCCAAGGGTCTCGAGTATCGAGCGAGGCGCTGACCTTGGCTACGGTGCGGAGCAGCGAGCCCAGGTCAACGGACATCTTCAACCTCCGGGCAGCCATCAGCGCTTCATCCGCCGATAGGCGGTGCATGAGCCCCCCCAGCTTCAAGGCCACCGGACGGGTCACCGCGCCGTCCACCGGCCGGGCCAGTCTGTCCCCCAGTAGGGCGCCCGCGGCGGGAAACCAGGCCGCCGGACGCGCCACCAGATCGTCGAGGCGCTCCAATAGAGCGAAGGTCGGGGCCAGCCTTCCCTGCTGCGACAACTCCGGCAGCAGCACTCTCAAGAGTCCCAGATCGTTCCAGAGACGCAGCGCATCGACCGCCCGGCCCTCCTCCAGGGTGGAAACCATCTCTGCGGCGACCCGCTCCGGAGCCGCACGAGACAGGAGAGGAGCCTGGTCCTGAAGCGCCCACATGAGCGCAGTGTCGGGTCGCAGGCCGAATATGTGGCAGAAGCGGACCGCCCGCATGAGGCGCAGAGGGTCGTCCGCGAAGATGCGTTCCGAGACGGCCACCAACCGCCCGCGCTCGAGGTCCGAGGCTCCGTCGAAGGGGTCTATGAGACCATCTCCGCCCACAGGCTGAGCCATGGCGTTGATGGTGAAGTCCCTCTCGGCCAGGTCGGCGAGGATGTCACCTCCTCGCATGGCCGCGACATCGACCCGCCCCTGCCGGCTCATGACCCTGTAGGCGCCGTGGCGCTCGGAGAGAGCGAACCAGGGCGCCCTCAGCTCCCTGGCCAGTTCTGCGGCGAAGCCTGCCGCTTCATCTGCCACCACGATGTCCAGGTCCGGAGAAAAGCGGCCCAGTCGCGCGTCTCGCACGCTGCCGCCCACCAGCCAGCCCTGGGTTCGGCGGCGCCGCAGGATATCGGCCACGGTCTGCAGCATGATCCAGCGCCCCTGTCGGCTGAGCTCCCGCCCGCTACTTGAACGAGCCCTTCTGCTTGTTCTGATAACGCCTGTACTTGACCCAGTCGACCAAGTAGACGACCGCAGCGAAGAGAACGAAACCGATCGCCGAGATGAGGAAGTTGCCCAACATGGTCGCCCCGCTCTTCCATGCCCACTCGATGAGGACGAAGTAGATGACCGCCATCATGAACGCCCACGTGACCGCCCGTTTTACGCTTGGGGGCTTATTCCCCGGTCGCGTGAGGCTCCTGGAGGAGCCGGCGCCCTTGGTGGTCGCCGGCCTTCTTGGCCGGGTGCCGTAGGTGCTCCTGGACGGCGGGGGGGTCTTGGCCTTCGGGAAGGCCTGTCTGGCTGCTCTGCGTGTGGCTTTTTTTGACATCCTCTTCGGTCGCCCTCTCTAGACCTTGCTCTCGGCGATCGCCCGAACGATGTCGCCGCGGGTGACGATGCCCACCAGATGCCGCCGCTCGGTCACCGGCAGACGGTTGACTCCCCGATCGGCCATGAGAGTGGCCGCCTCGCGCACCGGGGCTTCCGGCGATATGGTGACCACCTCCTTGCTCATGATGTCCGCGACCTTCGTCCCGAACGCTTTGCGATAGCGCTCCTCGAACCTCCGGACGCTCTCGAGATAGATGATGCTTTCGAGAAGCTGCACATAGTGGGGGAAATGGAGGTCGGCGTCCTGCATGATGACGTCCGCCTCACTCACCACGCCGATCACCCGGTTCTCGCCGTCGACCACCGGCACGCCACTGATCCTGTGCTCGGCGAGAAGGTCGGCCAACTCCTCGACTGTGGTGTCCGGGCCTGCCGCGACCACGTCGGTCTGCATGATGTCCTTGACTCTCAGCTCCTCCATGAGGGTCCCCTCTCGTAGATGCGATCCGCGATCACGTCCGGCAGCATTTCCACTACGTCTCCGGCCAGGATACCTTGCGGATCGGTAAGCGCACACAGTCGGCCGGCCTCCGCGTGGATCCAGGCCCCTGCGTACGCGGCTTCGAAGGGCTCCAGACCCTTGGCCAGAAGAGCGGCGATGACGCCGGAGAGCACGTCCCCCGTGCCGGCTGATGCGAGCTGAGGAGGTCCCTGCACCACCACCCGCGTGTCGCCGGAGGGGGCCACGATCAGTGTGGACGAGCCCTTGAGGAGCACGACCTGGCCGGTGGTCGCCGCCGCGCGGCGCGCGGCGGCCACGGATGAGGCGGCCAGTTCCTTGGCCGGCGCGCCCAAGAGCGCAGCCAGCTCCCCGATATGCGGTGTGAGCACCAAGCCGGGGCGGGCCCGCAGTCCTTCGGGAGCGCCCGCGAAGGCGAACAACCCATCGGCGTCGAGCACGGCAGGGACCGCGCTCTCCAGGATCACGCGCCTGACCGCCGTCAAGGTGTCCCGCTCCCGTCCAAGGCCCGGCCCAGCCACGAGCGCGCCCAGCCGCTCGTCTGCCAGGATGGGCAGCACCGACTCGGCATCGGTCAGATGATCACCTGGTCCTACCTCCTGAAGCACGGCTTCGACCAACCGGCTGCGCACCCCGTTGGCGGCCCCGGAGTTCATCAACAGGCGCACGTATCCGGCCCCGGCTCGGTAGGCGGCCTGAGTGACCAGCCACGCGGCGCCTGGATAGGCAGTCGAGCCGGCCAGCACGGCCACGTAGCCGGCGCGGTACTTGTGATCGTCCACCCGCCGGCCGGGCACATTAACGTCGTCGCACGCCACCACCCATAGGTCGGGCTCCGGCTCGAGGGACTCGGGGATGCCGATGTCCCACACCAATATCTCCCCGGCGGCCTCCGACCCTGGAGGGCAGACCAGCCCGCTCTTGGCAGCATGGAACGTGACCGTGACGTCGGCCGCCACCGTGCCCGTGGCGATGCTCCCGGTCGCGGCATCAACCCCCGTGGGCACGTCCACGGCCACCACGGGCACTCCCCGGGCCCCGGCGGCATTGATCAGCGCCGCCCATTCAGCCACCCGGCCCCGGAGTTCGCCACCTGCTCCGGTGCCCAACAGGCAATCCACCACCACCTCGGTCTCTCCCCAGAGGTAATCGGGCACCTCGCCCACCCGCAGGTTCACCCCCGCCTTCTCCGCGGCCCGTAAGTTGAGGGCGGCGTCGGGACTGAGCCCCGCCGGCCCCGAGGTAACCACACAGGCAACCGGGTGACCGGCCAGGTGGAGTTGGCGGGCGGCGGCGAGGCCGTCGCCGCCGTTGTTGCCCTGGCCGCACACGATCAACGTGTGCCGCTCAGGGTAGCGGGTCTGGATGAGAAGTGTTACGCCCAGCGCCGCCCTCTCCATGAGGACAGGCCCCGGCACTCCCACGTCCTCGATGGTCGCCCGGTCCAGCTCCCGCATCTGCGTCGGAGTGAAGACGGCGGCCCGCTCACTCAGCGAGCGTAGGACCGCGGATCCATGATCCGGATCGAGATACGAAGCCTCATCCATCTCTCCTCCTCCTAAAGGCCGTGCTACGACGGCTACGCAGGCTCCGGCAAGCGAGTCCACGTGCGACAGGGAGACCGCGAGCTCGCCGACACACCGCTCGCGGGCGATCTCGGCGGTGCGCCCCCTCAGCGTCACTTTGGGAGCGCCGACTCGAGCCATGCCGTCACCGGGCGCGCCGGAAAGCACCTCGATCTCTTGCCACGAGACTACCCCGCTGCCCAGGAGTTTGCCAACCGCCTCCTTAGCCGCGAAACGGGCGGCGAAGTGGAGTGCCGGCCTTCCCCGAGCACGGCAGTACGCGATCTCGGAGGGCGTGAACAGACGTTCCTCGAGCCGGGGATGACGGCTCAGGGCAGCTTCGAACCGGGCCACCTCCACAAGATCGAGACCGACCCGGGCCTCCTGCATGGCTACTCCACCGTTACGGTCTTGGCCAGATTGCGCGGCTGATCGACCTTCTCCCCCCGAGCCTTCGCCACATAGTAGGCAAAGAGCTGCAGCGGCACCACGGCGATCAAGGGCATGAGCATCTCGTCGGTCCGCGGCACAAAGAGGACCTCGTCGACCATCTCCTCGAGGCCTTCGTTGCCCTCGGAGGCCACTGCGATGACCCGGGCGCCACGGGCCCGAACCTCCTGCACGTTGGAGACGAGCTTGTCGTAGACGTGACTGTCGGTGGCGACGACGAGCACAGGCGAGCCGTCCTCCAGAAGAGCGATGGGGCCGTGCTTCATCTCCCCGGCCGGATAGGCCTCTGTGGGGATGTATGAGATCTCCTTGAGCTTGAGGGCGCCCTCGAGCGCCACCGGCAGGCCGATGTCGCGCCCCAGGCACATGAAGAAACCGCTGGAGGCGTAGCGGGCGGCCACGTCCTCGACGCGGGCCGCCGCCCCGTCTTCCAGGTAGTCGCTGAGCTGCGCCGGGATGCGGCGCAGCTCCTCGGTGTACTGACGCACCCGATCGGATCCCAAGCCGCCCCGCAGCTCCGCCATGTACAGGGAGAGGAGCAACATGGCCAGTATCTGGCTGACGAGGGTCTTGGTGGCGGCGACGCCGATCTCCAGTCCGGCCCGGGTGAAGAGCACCCCGTCGGCTTCCCGCGTGGCCTGTGAACCCAGGGTATTGGTGACGGCAAGCACCCTCGCCCCCGCCTGCCGGGCCAGACGCATGGCCGCGAGAGTATCGGCCGTCTCCCCCGATTGGCTGACGGCCACGCAAAGGCAGTCGGGGCCGATGACCGGGTCCCGATATCGGAACTCCGAGGCTATTTCGACCTCCACCGGAAGACGAGCCCAGCGCTCCAGCGCATACCTGCCCACCAACCCCGCGTAGTAGGCGGTGCCACACGCCACGATCACCACTCTGCGAAGCTCCCGGATCACCTCGGGAGAGAGTCCTAGGCCATCGAGGACCACCGTCCCATCGGGGCTGATGCGCTCCACCAGGGTGTCGGCGAGAGCCGCGGGTTGCTCGTGGATCTCCTTCAGCATGAAGGTCTCGAAGCCGCCCTTCTCCGCAGTCTCCTCATCCCAGTCGATCTGCTGGACCGGACGCTCCACGACGCCGCCGTCCAAGTCGAAGATCTCGACTCCCTCCCGCTTCACCACGACGATCTCGCCGTCTTCAGGGAACACGACCGACCGGGTGTGGGCCAGGAAGGCAGGAACAGCCGAGGCCACAAAGCTCTCCCCATCGCTGAGGCCCACTACCAGGGGGGTCTCTTTGCGGATCCCCACGATCACGTCGGGTTCGTCTACGGCGATGGCGCAGAAGGTGAAGTGGCCCTCCATCCGCCGGTAAGCGTCGACGACGGCCTCGCGAAGCGAGCCGCGGTAGGCGCGCTCAACGAGATGGGCCACCACCTCGGCGTCGGTCTCTGAGGTGAACACGTGCCCCTCCCGCTGGAGCTCCGCCCGGAGGCTGAGATAGTTCTCCACGATGCCGTTCAGCACGATGGCGAAGCGCCCCGCGCAGTCGGTGTGTGGGTGGGCGTTCTCGGTGGAGGGCCGGCCGTGAGTGGCCCAACGCGTGTGCGCCATCCCCAGGGTCCCGGTGTCATCGAGATCATCTAGGATCGCCTCTAGATTGTCCAGGTTACCGACGGAATGGAGCAGTCCGAACCGGCCGTCGGTGATGATGGACATGCCCGCCGAGTCGTACCCGCGGTACTCGAGTCTGCGCAGCCCCTGGAAAAGGATGTCCCTACAGGGCCGATCGCCCACGTAGCCGATGATGCCGCACACCAGCGTTCCCCTTCGCTCGCTCCAAGCCCGGGGGTCTCAGCCGCCCAGGAGACTCACTTCCACGTACGGGGATGTCCAAGCGGCCACGAGAGCCTCGTAGGAGGGGATCATCTCGACCACCCCACCCACGGGGGCCTCCACGCACCCCGACT
>Ga0123329_1004316_pt1 | contig 11228 bp, 25 predicted proteins | sample BioC12SIPDNA_FD_89703 | JGI IMG/M metagenome (GOLD analysis project Ga0123329, IMG submission 89703) | Anaerobic biogas reactor microbial communites from Washington, USA - Biogas_R1_B C12 SIP DNA | ecosystem: Engineered > Bioreactor > Anaerobic > Unclassified | place: Washington, USA | collected... | reverse complement strand
CGGTCCCATGATCGTGGACTCGCTGTTCGAGACCGAAACCCCCGCGACCGATGCGGCCGAGCCGACATTTGAGAGCCTGTTCTCGACCGTCCCGTCCTGGGCGTGGCAGGTGTTCCTCATGATGTTCGCGCTGTTCCTCGTCGCGCGGGTCCTCCGTGTGATGTTCAGCGCACACAAGGGGGACATCAGCATGGCCCCGCGGCGTGGCGTCCAGTTGTTGGAGCCGCTCCCGTCCGAGAAGGCCCGCGCCGAGTACGACCGGGAGAAGGCCAGGCGTGACCGCGCACGCCGCCAGCGTGAACGCGTTGAGTACCAGCTCAAGGTCGCGGCGGACCGCCGTGCTGCGGCCGCACGCGCAGGCCGAGAAGCCGCCAAGACTCGCCGCCAGGCCAAGCCTCCGGTCGTCGTGCCGGACAACCCTCCCGTGCAGTACGAGGGAGAGTCCGGGTGGTTCCACACCCCCTGGAACGTGCCCGACGAGCAGGGAGGCACCCGATGAGCGACGAGACACGTCGATGAAGGCGTGGTGGAAGCGCGAAGGGTCGGAACTGTACGGGTGGTGCACTGAGCAGACCCGCTACAAGGCCCGCCGGTCGTACCTGTCCGCGTTCGGGCTGGGAGCATCCTCCCGCATCCTGGACGAGCGGCAGGTCGCAGTCAGCGAGACCACCGGCGCAGAGCTTGTGCTCCACGACGAGATGGAGCAGGTCCAAGCACACGCCCACAAGGCCCACGAGAAGGTCACCTCGGGCAAGCGCCTGCCGATGGACCAGACCGCCGGCATCGAGGGATTCCACGCCGGGCAGAAGGCCAACGTCGGCACCGCCGCCATTTCGGCGTGAACGAGCCTCGCACTCTCGCGCTCTGTGCAGGACCCGGAGGGTTCTCCGAGGCCGCGAGCATCCTCGGCGTTGACCTGGGCGAGCTCGGCGTCGATATCTCCCGCGACGCGTGCGCGACCGCGACCGCCGCCGGGCACGCCCGACTCAATGCCGACATCGCCACCCTCAGCCCCGCCGACTTCCCGACCGTGACCGGCCTCATCGTCACCACCCCCTGCCCGACGTTCTCCAAGGCGGGGAAGCGGACCGGCAACGGCGAGGACTACCAGCACATGCTGGACGCGATCACCGCGCTCGGGACCGACATGTGCGGCCATGTGTGCGACGAGGGCTGCATCGACTTCGGCTGTGAGCATGTCACCCCGCACCCGGACGAGCACGGCGTCATGCAGCCCGAGAATCCCGCGTGGCGAGCCGTCTACGAGCAGGTGCAGGACGAGCGGACCGCCCTCGTCGTCCAGACCGCCCGGTTCGCGCTGCACCTGCCGAGCGTCGAGTGGGTCATCGCGGAGAACGTGCCCGCGTTGGAGTGCGCGTGGGAGGACCTGGCCGCGGAGCTGGGCGCCGCCGGATGGGAGTCCGTCAACGTCGTCGTCCTCAACGCCCACGACTACGGCGCAGGGTCCCGCCGTGAGCGCGCGTTTCTGTACGCGCGTAAGTTCACCCCTGCCCCTGGGCAGTACGGGACACGAGTGCCCGCCCCGTCGAGCGCGCAGGTCCTCGGCTGGCCGGATGGAGAGAAGATGCGCACCCGCAACAACCGGCGACCGACCGGCGGTAACTTGTTCTCCACGGACGGTCCCGCGTGGTGCCTGACCGGGAAGGCCCGCTCCTGGGAGCGGGACAGTGACCGGGCGCGGATCACCCCGGCCGACGCAGGCGCGCTGCAAGGGTTCCCGCGTGACTACCCCTGGCAGGGGTCGAGGTCGAGTCAGTTCCAGCAGATCGGGGACGTGGTGAGTCCACTGGTGGGCGCCGCGATCCTGGGTACGGTGCTTGGGGTCGAGTGGGTCGTCCCGGTCCGGGAGCGCGCACGGATGCTCGGCCTGGGTCCGGCTCCGGGGTGTCTGGCCGAGGCCCCGGCTGGGGTGCCGGTGCAGCTCGTGATGGAGTGGTGAGCATCAACCCTTGACCCGTTAGCGCAGTCACGATACTGTCGGGGTTGTTGGGGCAAGCGTCCGCCCCACACCCCGCACACCGAACCGAAGGAGTCCCGCCAATGTCACGCACCCGTACCAAGGCCAAGCAGCCGTTCAGGGACTGGATTCTCACCAACGACGCCCGCCACGTCCGCGGCGCGATCGTTCTCGCCTTCCCCGTGCTGCTCGTCCTGTTCCTCCACGTGATCGAGGGTGTTCACTGATGAGCACCACCGCTCCCGCCCTCGCCCTCACCGAGCGGGCCGAGAGGATCGTCGCCACCAAGGGCGTCGTCATCGCCCAGGCCGCGGCCAACATCGCCCGCGAGACCGCAGGCTTCGACCGCCGCGACGGCGACCACGCCGCCGCCGACAGGGGAGAGGCCCACGCCGCCGCCCTCGAGGCCGCGATCGCCCGCAAGGCTTCCGCCGACGCCGCCCGCATGACGAAGCGGTGGGACCGATGAGCGCCCCGGCCGGCTTTTGGGCCGACGCCGAAGTCATCCACGCCTACACCCGCGCGGACGCGATCCGCGACGGGGAGCTGATCGACGTGACCGAGACCGCACGCGAGGCCGGGTTCCGCTGGCCGGTCGCCATGACCCGCGCCGTCTACGCCGACCTTGTGACCTGGACCGACGAGGACGAGACCCGCAAGGGATTCACCGGGCAGGACGAGAAAGGCCGGCTGTGGGACGTGCTGTGGATGGCGCGCAACGCCGCCCAGGGCAACCGGGGCGCGTCCCCGCGTCGCATCCACGACGGGCTCACCGAGTTCCAGATGGTGCGCGTGCCCCGCGAGGGTCGAGGGGTGCGGCCTCGCAAGGCCACTCTCCACCTGGGCATCGGACCCGGCGACACGCCCGCCCCTGTCATGACGATCATGTTCCCCGGAGAGGACTGACCAATGACCATGCAACAGGCCAAGGCCGAGCTGCGCCCCGGCGTGCGCGCCGAGCAGTCGCGTGAGCACCGCATGTCCTACCGCACCCAACGCGGCGTGTGGTACGTCGAGGTCCCGGACCCGGAGGACCCCGAGTGGACGGGAGTGCCGCTCTACACAGGTCCCGCCGCTGACGTGGGGCTGTACCTGATGCCCGGCTCCTACGAGGCGAACGTGGCACGTGGACGCCACGGTGACACCTACCGAACCGAGTGGACCGTCATCACGATCGGTTGGGACAAGTCCGTCACGTTCCACGCCTTCACCGCCCACGGCGAGGTCACCCTCAAGCCTGAGAGCGAGGACGCGGCATGACGATCCGAGGGAGCGTGTGCGAACGGTGCCGCCACCTGCACGTTGGAGGCGACGCGATCGCTGTAGGCCGGTTCATCGGCTCAGGCCCCATCGGCTACCGCGCGAACTACCCCAACTCCCCGACCCTGCCCACACGTGAGGATGCCGCGCAAGCCATGTGTAACTACCGCCGCGCCGCCACCCTGGACGAGCCGCCGGCCGTGCCTGCGTGGCTGACGTTCGGCGCACCCGTGAACGTGCTGTGCGTCCCTAGCAACGCCCGCCCCTACGTCGTACCCGGTCACGTCCGCGAGGCGCTGCCCGTCAACGGCACGGTGTGGCGCGCGGAGGTCGCCTACCTCGACGGAGGCCGCTGGCATGTGCGCAGGCTGACCGCCAACGCGGACGGCCCAGACCCGGCCTCGTTCGTCTCGCCAGCGAAGCACGAGCCGCTTCTCACGCCCGAGCAGCTCGTCGCGCTCTGAAACCCTAGACACCGAAACGCGCCCCCGCTAACGTTTCACATGTCAGCAGCCGGAAAGCGTCTCCGGCACCGACACACCACACCGAACCGACCAGGAGGTCACCCCACCATGAGCGCCACCACCGCCACCCGCCGCGCCGTCGAGCCCGCCGACCTGATCGGCAAGCCGGTCATCAGCGCCGCTTGGGATGACGAGTACGAGTACGCCGGAGAGCCCGCCGACGGCTTCGCCGGCATCACTCTCGGTCACCAGGCTCGCCGGATCAGCAGCGAGTTCCAGCACGTCGCCCCCGCAGACACCCCGATCCCCGCCCAGGATGAGCGAGTCGTCGTCGTCAAGAGCACCGCCGCCGCCGCCCGCGCCCGCGGAGTTCGCTACCCGGCTGGCCCGTGGATGCTGGACCTGCCCGGACGCCGCCCGTCCTGGCACAAGACCAAGCGCGACGCTCTCGCCAAGGGTCTGCGGGTCATGGCGATCCGCGACTGGCACGACGCCAACGACGCCACCACGAAGGACGCGTGACCGCTATGAGCAACGCACCCCTTGACGCGGCAGTCCTCACCCGCGTGCAGGACATTCGACCTGGGCAGGTGGTCGAGCACCACAAGCGGTACTGGCCCGGCCCGAGACGGGTCACCAACGTCGCGCCTCAACAGCTGTTCACCGGCGCGCACACCGTCCTCTATCTCGCCCGCGACGACAAGCCCGATGAGCGCATGGTCGTCCGCAACGGCATCCCCTTCTACGTCTACCCGGCCGCGACCCAGGACGGGAGCGCGAACTGATGACCGCCGCGACCGAGACCCGCACCTACGCCCCCCTGCCCGGCACCCCGCCGAAGATGACGGTCACCGTCGAGCGGTTCCCCGGCGGAGCGCACATCACCGTCGAGCACGACCCGCGACAGTCCTACGCCCGCGCGGTCCGGCCCGCGATGAACCGCGCCGCCCAGCGCAACTTCATCGGCGGCTACCTCGCCGCTACCGACCACGACCACCGCAAGGACGAGTCATGGGGGAACGACCCCAACTCCACCCGCACGTGGACCCGCTGCACCCTGACCACCGCCAAGCCCGAAGGATGGAACGACTGATGAGCAACAGCACGATCACCCTGCCCGCCCGCTGCGATCTGCAAGCCGCGATGTGGCGCACCCGCGCCTTCGCCCACGGCGACAGCAACGACACCGAGATTGAGGCGCTGCGCGAGTTCCGCGACCTGGCCGTGGCCGCTCTCGGCCTGGACAACAGCGACACCGAGACCGACGAGGTTCGCGGCGCTGTGTGCATGGAGCTGCGCGACCTCGGGCACCCGGACCTGGCCGACGAGGTTGGTGGGTGGGGTGACGAGCAGTTCCGCGCTACGTTCCCCGACGCGACCGAGGACGACGCCGACCAGGCCGCGTGGCAGTTCGCCGCCAAGCAGACACGCGGGGAACGGATCGGCCGCGCACTCATCGCGGACGCCCAGCGCACCCAGGACAGGCACGAGCAGCGGCCCGGCCTCACCATAACCCGCGCACAGATCGAGGAATGGGCGGGACCGCTCACCGACGAGCAGGTCAAGCGCCTCGCCGCGTGCGTGCCCGGCTCGTCCATCCCGGACGCGATCGGCTCCATCGTTCTCGACGCGCTCAGCATCGACACCACCGAGAGCGGAGGGCAGTGACGTGGCCGGTCTGACGATCAACTACGAAAACGACGACCACGCCGAGGTTGCGGAGTGGGTCCTCAGCCGCGTGGTCGGCTACCACGTCGAGCTCGCCCACGAGACCGACCTCACGTGGGAGCAGACCCTCGGGCGCCTCGACGCCTACAAGGACGGCGCGGCCACGGTCACCGAGTACGAGACCAAGGAGGACGGCGAGTACCTCCCCACGGGGCGAGTGGTCGAGGTTCCGTGGCACGCGATCCGAGAGGTGACGGTGTTCTGATGACGAACCCGACCCCGTTCCAGGGGACCAAGACCGGCAGGCTGGCTCGCGGTGGGGGAGGGGTCACGCACGCCACGTTCAGCGCGATCGACCCCACCAAGCGGATCGGCCTAGCCGGTGACCGGATGCGCGTCAAGACGCTCTGCTCCCGGTACCTCGCCCCAACCAGCATCTACGAGCCCGACCAGTGGCCCGACCTCGCAGACCGCTCGCTCCGCAGCGCCGGCTACCAGACCGGAGTGTGCCGCGCCTGCGCCGAGCGCACCCCTGGCGCGTTTGAGGACGGCTCGATCACATGGCCGGACGGCTCGATCACGGCCCGCGCCCGCCGGACCGCGCGCTCTGGCGCGCTGTTGGTGTGGTCGGACTACCGCCGGGTGTACGTGGCACCGAGCGACCCGGCCAGATCGCTCGTGTTCACGCCCGCTTCTGCCCCCGAGTCCGTGGCGGTCGGCGCGTGATCCGCGCCGCGGCATTCCTGGTCGCGGTGTGGCTGACAGCGAAGGCTCTCGGTCTGGTGTGAGCCCGTCCTCCGGTCCCGGCATCGTATGAGGTTGCCGGGGCCGGGGGACATTCTTCTCCACGCTCCCCCAAACCGTTGACACGCTAACGCGGTGCGCGTAACGTTCTACGTGTCAGGCAGCGTCCGCCAGACACCGACACCGAACCGAACCAAGGGAGTCGATCCTCATGGCCCACACCGACCACCACATGCACCGCCGAGGCAACCACGGCGCGCCGGCACGATCCCGAGACCGCCGCATCGAGCGCCGCCGGGAGCGGCTCGCCGTCCGCCGCCAGCTCCGCGCCGCCGCCGCCTGAGACCAAAGGGAGACTCCGACGATGAGCACCGCCACCGCACCGGCCGAGACCGCTACCCCCGAACTCGAGACGTGGATCGCATATGCCGTTGAGAACTTCTGGCCCGGTTCCTGCATCTTCCAGTCGTGGGACAGCATCCCCGCCGACTACCGGCTGGTCGTGGACGGCAAGCGCCTCGCCTTCGCCAACATGAAGGGGAGTCACGAACTCACGCTGTCCACGTGGATCGGTCCCGGCCATACCCCCGCACCCGACTGCGACCGCTGCCGCAAGTACCCCGACGAGGGCCACAAGACCGGCTGCCTGGCCGACCTCATCGCCTGGTCCGAGAACCGGGACTAGCCAACAAGCCACCGGGTAGGGCCGAACGTGACCGCACCGTGAGGCCCTGCCCGGACCAACCACCCAGCATCACCCCGTCACCGAACAGGAGCAACGAACCGATGAACACCGACGCACCCGCCACAGTCCCGACCCCGGCCCCCGCCACCCAAGCCGGTCTCGAACTGCTCGAAGCCGCACGATCCCTCGCCACCATGCCGGGCGACCCGCCGAACACCGAGTACGACCGCGCCATTGTCGAACTGACCGCCGCCGCGCTCGGCCTCACGAACTTGTACGCCGACGCCCCTGAGTTGGCTACCGAGATGATCCTCGGAAGGACGGCCAACCGATGAACACCGACGCACATGGCCGGACAGGAGGCGACCCGATGAGCGAGGACCTCACCATCGAGACCATCGCCGCGACCGACCCGGACCACGACCGGCAGCCGCTCCGAGCCGCTGGCCGCGCCGCCCGCGCTCTCATGGCCTACGCCACCGACCCCGCCGTCCGCGACGACGAGAGCGCGATTGACGACCTCCTGACGGACCTGCTGCACCTTTCCGACGCGCTCGACCTCCCCGGCAACACCGTCGAGGACCGCCTACGCCGAGCCGCCGTCAACCACGCCGAGGAAGTGTTCGGCGACGGCGCAGAGCACCCGGGGGAGAGTGACGCGTCATGAGCGCCGCCGACCGGCCCATGATGCCCGTCGCCAAGGTCGCAGAGGCCCGCGCGCTGTGGCAGGCGTGGACCGACGCCGAGGTTGCGTTGCGCGAGCTCGACGCGCCGCGACTGCTCATCGAGTGGGATGCCGACGCGGACGAGGGAGCCTGCGGCGCAACCATCAGGTGCCCCGGCTGCGGCCACACCGAGCACCTGGACGACGACCTGCCGCCGGTTCGGTCGAAGTTCGTCGCGGTCGAGATTGACCAGCGCAGGTCCCCGGTGAACGGCGCGTACCGTTACGGCTCGCTCTTGGAGGTGACGGTCGCGCAGGACGAGGGGAACTACCCCGATGACTTCGTGCTCTTGGCCGAGTGCTGCGGACTGCCTGTGCTGTTCCCTGCGGGTGTGCAGTGGTACGCGTCCTAACCCACCAACCAGACCCAGGGGGAGCGTCGCCCCTGGTCGCACACACACCGAAGGAGCACGACCGATGAGCGACACCCTCACGCCGACCACCGTCACCAAGCGCCGCTGTTACCACCTGGACGAGAGCATGACCGACAAGGACGGAGCTTTCCGGCCCGCCATCGTCACTGAGGGGGAGCGCGGCTACGTGATCGCGGCCCACACTCTCGGCAGGAACTACGAGACGGCCCGGCTCGTGGTCAAGGTGAGCAACGAGACCCTCGGAATCTCCGACGACGACCGCCGCGTCATCGTCGCATCGAGCATGGCGGTCGGATGAGCGCCGACGCCCCGAAACGTTGACACGCTAACGCGGGTGGCCTAGTGTTTCAGGTGTCAGGCAAGCGTCAGCCCGACACACCGAACACCGACCGAGGGAGTTACCTCCAATGAGCACCTACACCGCCGAGGCCCACGCCGACTGGCACGCAGCTCACGGCCCCAACAAGGTCTGCCCGCTCGACTGCTACACCCCCGCTGAGGCTAAGGCCGATGCAGAGTGGGCAGCCGAGCGGCAGGCAGCCGACGACGCGGCCCGCGACGCCGACGAGAAGGTGCTCGGCATCCACGGGGCCATGACGTTCGCCCGCGCTGTCGGCTCGCACGCCCTGCGCGCCCACGTCGCAGGTTCGCTCCCCGTCTCGCTGCACCCGTGGACCGGCCAAGTGGTCACCGCCCCGGACCCCGCCGATTACCCGTTCTGAAAGGACCGACGACCAATGCGATACGCCCTCGCTGACAAGGCCCGCCGTCCCGGCTCGCCTGTCGCTCACGACCTGCACGTCGGCACCAAGGAGACCTTGTGCGGTGAGGACGCCACCCTCATGCACCGCTTCGCCTACTCCTGGCCCAACACCGACCGGCAGACCTTCCGCCGCTGCACCCGATGCGCTCTCGCGGCCCCCACCGAGGATAACGACCCCGCCGCATTCATCGACGGGTGGGCTGAGGACTCGACCCACCGCTACGACTTCCGCTGAGCCTGTCAGCAGCCGGAAAGCGTCTCCGGCACCCAACACACCACACCGAACCGAAGGAGCACCCCGGCCATGAGCCAGCACGTCATCACCACCACCACCGAGGACACGTTCGTCACCTACGCCTCACCCTCCCAGGTCGGGCTGGCCCAGCAGCGCGACCGCGAGATCATCTCCGTGAAGGTCAGCGCCTACGTGCCGCAGGTGCGCCAGCCCGGCGCCGCCGATGCTCTTGCGGCCACCGTCACCAACGGTGACACCAAGCGAGACCTCTGGATTGAGTGGTGGGTCGATGAGCACGAGTCGCGCACCGTCGTGTTCGCCCAGCCCTCGCACATCGACTCGGAGCCGCTGGACGCCGCTGGTGTCGCGGACCTGCTCGGCACCGACGAGCTCGTGGCTGCCGCCCTCATGGACCGTCTGGCCGCGACGCTTGAGAGCGCCCGCGCCGAGTACGAGCGGATCACCAAGGGTGCTGCCGAGGCTGTCGTGGGCGACCTGCACGTCGGGACCCTGACCGCACGGACCTCCCTGGTGGTCTGCGGTGAGTGCGGCATCGGTGCCTACCGCCCGGCTGGCCAGATGTGGGAGTGCGCCGGAGCCCCGGACGCCGAGCCCGGTTGCGGCCACACGATCCGCCTCGCGGACCTGGACCTTGAGGACGGGCAGCGGATCGAGACGGACGGCCCGTTCCTCGCCGTCACCGAGGTTGAGGTGGCGTGATGCTGCGCCGCCCCGTGGTCGTGTTCGTCCTGGTCGTGGCCGCTGGTGTCGCGGTCGGTGCGGACGACTGGCCCGCCTCGCCGTTCATCCCGGACACCGCGCCCGAGCACGTGCACTACATCGAGGAGGACGAGCCCGGTTGGGACTGCGCCTCGATGGGGAACCGTGTGTGCGGCCCGCCGTCGATCCCCACGTTCCCCCACACCGACCCCACCCCTGCAACGCTGGAAGGCTGAAACCGATGACCGAGAACCCTGGCACCTTGGTTGGCGCGACTGTCGCCGCCGTGTCCCGCAGCGTGGAGCTCGTGGAGAGCCTGCGGTACGACGAGTCCCGCATCGTCACCATCACGACTCTCACGTTCACCGATGGGCGCACGTTCGCCTCGTCGGACGGCCCGGACGGCGACTACATGCACCTGGGCACCGTGACTCGGGAGGCGACGTGCGCGGAGTGTGAGTGCGCGATCTACCTTGTGCCAGGGCGCGGCTGGGTCACGGACGACGGCTCACCGGACTGTGACGTGGCTCCGCCGGTGGCCGGCATCATCGACACGGAGCACCGCCCCCTTGACCACTTCGAGTGCCCGCAGGACGGCCGGCGCGTCTTGCTGCTCTCGGTCACCGGCTCGCTGGACCCGCTGCGAGGTTTGGGCATCGGCTCGCACGGCTGGTATCACGAGGACGACGAGAGCCCGATGTGCGGCGTCGAGCCTTGGTCCGGCTCGCCTCCGGCTGGCGCGCTGGACGCTGCCCGCCGCGTCGATGGGAGCGTGGCACTGTGAGGCTCCTGCACGACCTCGCCCCGACCATCGAGAAGGACTGACCATGATCCTGACTTTCACTGTCGTCCCCCCGACCGTCACCATCGACTACGCCCACGGGCGAGCGTCGGGCATCCCGTACCGTGTGACGACGCGCGGCCCGGTCCCTGGCCACCGTGACGGGCTGCCGCTGGCTGTCGTCGTGGCAGGCTCGAGGATGCGCGGGCAGACGGTCGTGTGCGACACGGCCCGCGACTCGTCCGGCGAGGTTCGGTGGAACGTGTGCGGCACCGACAACCAAGGGAGGTTCGTGGGCAGGTACAACTTCCGCGACGACGAGCTGCGGCACGTGCCTGGCGTGCGCCTGGTCCCCGACACCGATGCCCCGCCGTGGCGTGACGCGTGGATCGCGGTGCACCGTGACGGCTCGACCACCCGCTGCCTGTCGATGCGTGAGGCGCACGCGGCCCTGCTCACGTCACACGGGCAGGCTGCGGCGTGAGCGTCACCCTCGTCGCGTGCGGCAGCGCGAAGCAGGACCGCCCGGTTCCCGCGCGTGACCTCTACACGTCCACGCTGTTCCGCCTGTCGCGCCGCTACGCCGAGAGCCAACCGTGCCCGTGGTACGTCCTCAGCGCAGAGCACGCCCTGCTCGACCCTGCACGCGTGACCGCCCCGTATGACACGCGCCTGGGTCCTTTCCGTGGAGCTCCACCGATCCACGCGTGGACTGCCCGCGTGCTCGACGCGCTGCACGCTGCGCACCCGGACCTGCGTACGGTCATGATCCTGGCCGGGCATGTGTATGTGGACCCGCTGCGCCGACGCCTGACCGCTGCTGGCGTGACGG
>Ga0123329_1004296_pt1 | contig 11259 bp, 7 predicted proteins | sample BioC12SIPDNA_FD_89703 | JGI IMG/M metagenome (GOLD analysis project Ga0123329, IMG submission 89703) | Anaerobic biogas reactor microbial communites from Washington, USA - Biogas_R1_B C12 SIP DNA | ecosystem: Engineered > Bioreactor > Anaerobic > Unclassified | place: Washington, USA | collected... | reverse complement strand
CCCGTGGCCAGTTTCTGGAGGAGATACCGCTGCACTCTGTCTTTCACCACAGGTCTGCGCATCATGTGCCTCATCTGCCGTCTGCGTGGAAACCGCCGCACCCGTCCTCTCACACGCATATATAGCACGAGGTCGCGGCCAACGCAACTCGAAGTGCCGCCCACGACCGGCGGCGGGGTGCACGTCACGTCTGTAAGTACATTGGCGCTCGCCTCGCAGGACAGGTGCTTGCTCTGGGAGCAACACCAACCGTAGGGGCGGCTCGGGAGCCGCCCTCGCCGTGGCTTGACCCTCGCGGGTCGCTCGCGAGCGACCCCTATGGTGCTGTCCGCCCCTGTCCGCAGACATGACATGCTCTCGGCACTGCGTTAACGCTTGCCAATCGGCGGTTGCGGCATTAGACTGGTCGGCTGGAAAGGGTTGCGACCGGGGGGTGCGGGCGGCAACTCGGGCCCAGGTTTCTTTTGTGAGAGGGAAGTGCCCCGATGGACCGTATCACCATGCCGGCTGTGGACTTGGCGTACGCCCGAAGCGTCATCGACGCCGAGGCGGCCGCCGTCGGAGGGCTTGCGGCCTGCCTCGACGACGCCTTCGAGGAGGCTGTGCGACTGGTGTACGACTGTCGCGGCAATGTGGTACTTTCGGGCATCGGCAAGGCCGGCCTCGTCGCCCAGAAGACCAGCGCCACCCTCTGCTCGACAGGAACACCGAGCATCTTCCTTCATGCCGCCGAGGCCATCCACGGCGACCTGGGCCGCGTGCGGCGCAACGACCTGGCCCTGGTCTACAGCTACGGTGGCGAGACCGACGAGGTCACGCGGCTCCTTGGGCAGCTCAAGAAGATGGGCACGCCGATCATTGCCATGACCGGACGGCCACACTCGACCCTCGGCCGCTACGCCGACGTGGTCCTGAATCTGGGAGACCTCCAGGAAGCCTGCCCGCTGGGTCTGGCCCCGAGCGTCACGACCACGGCTATGTTGGCCCTGGGCGACGCCCTGGCCCTGACGGTCCTGAAGATGCGCAACTTCAAGGAAGAGGACTTTGCCCTGTTCCATCCCGGCGGCAGCCTCGGCCGCAAACTCCTGAAGGTCGAGGACGTGATGCGCAAGGACGACCGTCTGCCCCTGGCCAGCGACCGGCTGACCGTCCGCGAGGTGCTGTGCTCGCTGACGAAGATCAAACGCCGCAGCGGCGCGGCCGTACTCGCTGACGACCAGGGCAAGCTGACCGGCATCTTCGTGGACGCCGATCTGCGTCGGTTGCTCGAGGGCGGCGACGCCTCGGTGCTCGATCGTCCGGTGGCCGAGGTCATGGTGCGACATCCGAAGCGGATCCAGTCGGGGCGGCTGGCCTCCGAGGCGCTGCACATCATCAACGAGCACCATATCGACGAGCTTCCCGTGGTCGATGCCGACGACCGGGTGGTCGGCCTGGTGGACATTCAGGATCTGGTCGAAGTGGGGCTGGCCGAGGGCTGAGGGTGCGCAGGGGAGCGGCCTGCGCCGCACGGTAGTCTATCGAACACCTTCGAGGGGATGATGTGAGCGACCTTACGCGAATCCGCCTTCTGGTCTGCGACGTCGACGGCGTGCTGACCGACGGGCGGATCATCTACGATTCGGCCGGGGCCGAGACCAAGCAGTTCCACGTTCGCGACGGCTCGGGACTGAAGTACTGGCTGCGGGCCGGGCACGTGGCCGCGCTGCTGTCCGGGCGTTCGTGCGCCGCCACGGAGCGACGGGCGGCGGAATTGGGGATTTCCCTGGTCGAACAGGGCGTCAAAGAGAAGTGGCCGGTCATGGAGCGAATCCTCCAGGCGGCCGGCTGCACCGCCGACGAAGCGGCCTACGTGGGCGACGACCTGCCCGATTTGCCGGTCATGCTCCGGGTGGGCTGCCCGGTGGCCGTGGCCGACGCCGTGGACGAGGTCCGCGCGGCGGCGCGCCGTGTGACGGCCCTTGGCGGAGGGCAGGGGGCTGTGCGCGAAGCCATTGAATGGATTCTCAAGGCTCAGGGCCGCTGGGACGCGATTATGGCCCGTTACGCGCGGCCCGACGCCTGACGGCGAGAGAGGTCTCATGTTCCGACGGACGATGACCATTATCATCAGCGTGCTGGCCATGGTGTTCCTGGCCCTGCTGCTGCGTCACCTTCAGAAATTCGAGTACGGTCGCGTGGTCGGCCTGTTCAAGGTCGATCCGCAGGACGTGACCCAGGAGACCTCGGGGGCCATGGAAGTGGGCGAAGCCGGCACCGCCATTGCCGAGTCCGATTTCGAGATCATCGTCCGCGACCCCGAAACCAACCGCCTCCGCTATGTCATCCGGGCCAGGAAGATGGCTCCCGAGCCCGGCACCACGCGCACCCATCTGGTCGAACCCGAGTTCTTCATCTACTCGGACAAGGGCGAGGTCGTCAACGTCAGGGCGCCCAACGGCTACTTCGATACCGTGGGCGGCCCGCTGAACGGGTACGACGACATCTCCCGAGGCCGCCTGACCGACGGCGTCGTCCTGCGGCACGATCGCGGCACTCCCGCCGATCCCGCCGACGACGTGGTCATCACCCTGGACCACATGGATTACGTCCGCGTCGCGACCATGGACGACCTGCCCGGCGGCGAGGGCGACATCGAGAATGCCCCCGTCCCGCGCGACACGCCGCTGTCGAAGCTCTTTACCGACGACCCCGTCACGGTCCGAAGCCCCGAAGGCGACGTCGATGCCGTCGGCATGGTCCTGTACCTCGTTCGCGGCAAGAGCGATCTGCGGCAACTGCGGCTGCTGGACAAGGTCCACGTCGTCCTGCGGACCGGCAGCGACCGGTTCGGCGTCAGCCTGCTCGGCGAGGACGAGAACGAGGGCGGCCGGGATGCCACCCCCCCCTCGCCGCGGCCGTCGCCGGTGGGTGCGCCGTCGAGGGGCGGATCGAGTGGGAGGCCGGCAACCGCGGGTGGCGCGACCGGGCGGTCGGCGGCTGCCTCCGCCCCCAGTCCCGTGTCCTCCGCTGCGGCGACCGACACGGATCAGCGACTGATGCACCTTCTGCTCGTCCGAAACGTGCGCGCCGTCCAGGGGGACCGCCGCCTGGAGGGCGACCGCGTGACCCTGCTCGTGCCCGACAAGTCCTCTTCGAAAAAAGGCAGTGACGCCAAGGCCGGCGACGCGCCAGTGCCCGGTGCCTCCACTTCCGAACGTCCGCCGGCGGCGCAATCGTCCGGGGCGGCGGCTCGGACCGGTCGGTCCGGCGACCAACCCGGCACGACGGCTTCGGCGTCGACGCCCGCCGACGCCCCCGGCAAGACTCGGAACGTGGTTCCCCTGGATATCGTCTGCGACGGGCCACTGGTGCTGACGCCCCAGGCGGTCCATGGGCCGCCCGTCAAGTTCCAGATTGCCGCCACCGGTTCCCCGGTGCTCCTGGTGGACAAGGGCATGGAGGCACGCGGCGAGTACTTCCAGTACGACGACACATCGAAGAAGGGCCGGCTCCGCGGCTCCGACGCGCGGGACGCCACCGTCGTTCAGAATGAGGCGACCGTCACGGGCAGGCAGTTCACGTTCGATCAGGTGGCCGGCACGGCCCGCGTGGATGGCCGGGGAAGCCTGGTGGGCAAGGTGGGCGGTCGCGGCCTGGGCCTTGGCGCCGCCGCGGCCCAGGGCGACGCGGACGAGTCATTCCATGCCCGGTGGAACGACTGGATGAGCATCACCCACGAGCCGCACACCGTCGCAGTGGACGGCAAGGAGCAGAAGCGGAACTTCATCCAGGTGGCCGACTTCAGTGGCAAGGCGGCCCTGTGGCGCGGTCGCCAGACGCTGGCCGGCGACCGGATTCGCATCGGGTTCTTCCGGCCGACCGCCGACGGAACGCAGGCGGTGATGCGACTGGAGGCCGACGGCCAGGTGGCTGCGAGCCAGCCCGAAGGCGGCGGTTCGATGGCCATCGGCGATCTGGTCTGCGAGCATCTGGACGCGGATTTCGTGCGGCTGCCCGACGGCGGCAGTCGTGTGGGCGCCATGCACGCCAGCGGCAAGGTGCGCGGGGCAGGCAAGGACAAATCTTCCAAGGCCGGCGACCTCGAGGCCGAGAAGCTCTGGATCACGTTCAAAGAGGACCCGACCGATCCGAAGTCCGCGAAGCCCTCGACCGTCAGGGCCGAGACCGACGTGCGCGTGCGGCAGGAGGGGTACTACGCCGAGGCCGACACCCTGAACATGACCGACGACGGCGAGCGCGTGGAGCTTCGCGGCACGCGGCAGCGGCAGGCCCTGGTAACCTCGGGCGCCAACAAGCTTCGCGGCGAGAAGATCGTCGCCCTGAACTCGGCCCAGCGGGCGGACGTGACCGGCCCCGGGTCGCTCAGCGTTCTGAGTTCCCGCGGTCCCGAGGGCGAGAAGCTCAAGGAGCCGATGCCGCTGAATATCACGTGGACCGAGAGCATGTTCTTCGACGGCAAGGCCAACCAGTCGCACTTCATGGGCGACGCCAGGGCTCGGACGCCCGCCGCGTCGGTCGATTGCCGCGACCTGTGGGTCTTCTTCACTGATCGGCCCAAGGACGCCGCGCGCAGCAATGCCGCCGGCGAGGACGATGCGTCGAAGCTCATCGGCGAGAAGGACCTGTCGCGCCTGACGGCCATCGAGAACGTGGTGGCTCGCGTGGTTCAGACGCCCGAGGATCCGACGAAACTCGTGAGCGTCTCGACTATCGAGTCGCAGAAGCTGGAGTACAACGCCGAGAAGGAGAAGGCGTATGTGCCGGGCGCCGGCGTGCTGACGGTCATCGAGGTGGACCGGACGCCTGCGGCCAAACCGCCGCACGAGCGGACGGCCCGCACCTCGACGCGCGTCGCGTGGAAGAAGGAGATGATCTTCGAGCGGCAACGCGCCGTCGCCTACTTCGGCGAGGACGTGGTGGCGCGCGTCGTGGGGCGAAGCCAGGGCCTGATTCCGCAGGACAAGGACGTCGGCCGCCTCAGCGGCACCAGCACCCTGTGGTGCCAGGATCTGCGGCTGTTCTTTGCCGAGACGGCCGCCGCCGACGCCTCCGGCAAGCGCCGGATCGACCTTCAGCAACTTGTCGCCACGGACCGGGTCTTCTTCAAGGACGGCGACTATCACGCCCGCGGCGCGCGGCTCACGTATGATCTGCCGCAGGACATGCTCGTCCTGACGCGATCGCAGGCGCAGCCGGCGGCCATCTGGGTCCAGAACGAGCAGCGACAGATCTTCGACCGCTGGGGCGGCGACAAGCTCTTCTACTATCGCGAGAAACGCGAGGTCAAAGCCATCGGCCCCCGCGAGATCACCGTCACGGCCAGGGACATGGACGCCTTCAAGTAGCCGCGTGCTTCGCTTCCGTGGCGGTCCACGAAACCGGCGGGCGGCGCCTCCGTGGCGCGGCCGCTTCACATCGAACACGTTGTCCGAGTCGAGGAGAGAACCCATGTTGAACCGCATTCTGGTGGCGTCCGCAGTGTGCCTGGGCATTCTGGCCGTGGTGGTTGCCGCTCCGGCAGGCAAGCCGTCGGAGCCGCTGAAGTTCCCGAATAGCGGATTCTCCATTGCGCCGCTGGATGAGATGGGGCAGGGGACGGGGCAGGCCCTGATCATGTTCATGCCGCCGTCGGACGGATTCGCCCCCAACGTCAATGTCCAGGTGCAGGAGTTCCCCGGCTCCATGGACGACTACCGGACGCTGAGTCTCAAGCAGCTTGGGGATATGAAGCTCACCATCGTCTCCGAGCAACTGGTCAAGGGCGTCTTCACCATGGAATACAGCGGGGCGATGCAGGGAAACGATCTGCATTTCTGCGCCAAGGCCGTCGGCAGGAACGGCAAGGTCTACCTGGCCACGGCTGCAGCGGCAGAAGGGCAGTGGAAGGCCGTCGGGGCCAAGCTCAAGGCGTGCGTCGACAGCTTCGCCCCGATGGCCGCCGAGGCCCCGGCCAAGGCGGCGGAAGAATAGCCCCGGCCACGGGCCAGGGGGGCTCATCGGCATCGAGTGGGATCGCGTGTGGCATTGGGAGTGAGAAGGTGTCCTTCTCCACAAGGTAACATGGTTGATATGTAAGAACGCCGCACGTCGTCTTCCGATGTGCGGCGTTCTACTGGTTTCAGACAGTCACCACCTACATCTCGATGACCGCCTTCAGCACGCCGTCGCCGTAGGCGTCGACCAGGTCGAAGGCCTCTTTGACGCGGGCCAGCGGGAAGCGGTGCGTGATCCAGGGCTTCACGTCGATCTTGCCGGTGGCAACCAGTTCGAGCGCCTGGCGGATGCTGTGGGCGCTGCGGCGGATGAACTGCACCGTGAGCTGTTTGCGTCGCGGGAACGAGGCCGGCAGCGGAATCTCGTCCACCGGCGGAATGCCGATGGCTGCCACGCGGCCGGCGATGCGGGCCAGGGCTACCGCCTGCGGCAGCCCCTTCACGCTGTTGGTCGCTTCGTACACCACGTCGGCACCCTGCCCGTCGGTGAGCTTCTTCACGGCGGCAAGGGCGTCCTCGCGCTCGACGTTGACCGTGTGCGTCGCCCCGAGCTTCTTCGCCAGGGCAAGGCGATAGTCCAGTTTGTCCGTGACGATGATCCTCGTGGCCCCGGCGGCGCGAACCATCGCCAGGCACGACAGGCCGATGCTGCCGGCGCCGACGATGGCCACCCAGTCGCCCGGCACGCACGGCACCAGGTTGAAGGCGTGGACGCCCACCTGGAGCGGCTCGAGCATGGCCGCCTCGGCAAAGCTCATGCCCGCGGGCAGGAGCGTGCACTGCTCCTGGTCGGCCAGCACAAATTCCTGCAACGAGCCCTCGACCGGCGGCGTGCCGTAGAAGATCACGTTCGGGCAGCAGTTGGGCCGCCCTTCGCGACATTGGCGGCACTTGCCGCAGCTCAGCCCCGGCTCCACGCAGATGCGGTCGCCGACTTTGAAATGCTCCACCTTGGAGCCCACGGCCGCCACTTCGCCGGCGAACTCGTGGCCCACGGCCTGCGGCTTGGTGATCAACTGGTCGCCGATGCGCATTTCCGTGTAGTAGTGGACGTCGCTGCCGCAGACGCCCACGGCGCGAACGCGAATCAGCACCTGCGTGCCCGTGGGGCTGGGCTGGGGACGCTCTTCCACACGCAGATCACGCTTGGCATACAGAACGGCGGCTTTCATGCTGCACATCTCCTCTCGTAAGCACTGCTCAGAACTCAGTTTTTCCGCTGAACCGGAAACCGCGGATTCGCATCGCCGGGCAGACCGCGCCGCCCTCGACGCGACGACGCATCCGCGACAGGCCGTCGCACCGCTCAAAGGCCGCGATGACGCTTTCGGTGAACCGGAGATTGCGGACCGGATGGGCAATCTTGCCGTTCTCGATCCAGAACGTGCCGTCGCGCGTCATGCCCGTGAGCACCGCGCGGACCGGCTCGACGAAATTGACGTAATGGAACCGCGTCACGAGCAACCCTCGCTCCGTCCCGGCGATGAGCGACCGCAGCGACTGGTCGCCGCCCGAGACGAGCAGGTTCATCGGCATGGCCCCGTACGAGGCGTATTTCGGCGGCAGGGCGTGACCCGTCGAGGCGCGTCGCCCGGCCTCGCGGCCCGCCAGGTAGCTGTCGTAGACCACCCCGGCCGCCACGCCGCGGTCAATCAGCTTCACTCGCTTCCGCGGCACGCCCTCGAAGTCGAACGGCAACCCCTTCTGCCGCGCGTCGTGCGCGTTGTCCACAATCGTGATGGCGTCGCCGGTGACCTTCTGGCCGATCTTGCCGCTCATGAAGCTGCGGCCTTCCTGGAACGCCTTGGCGCCGAAGCCCGAGTAGCCGAGCATGTCCACCAGCGACCCCACGGCCGCCGGCTCCAGCACCACGTCGTAGTCACCCGCCTCGATGGGCTGCGGCTTGCGGCTGCGGGCGGCCTTCCCCACACCGTCGCGAATCACGCCGCGCACGTCCAGGTCGCCCAGCGCCGTGCCTTGCGACTCGGCGTATCCGCTCCCGTCGCCGCAGGTCACCACGGACTGGAACTGGGCGCCGGTCATCCGGTGATACGCCCGGACGCCGCGCGAGTTCGCCACCGCCATGGCCCCGGCCTGGGTCTGGACCAGGCCGGCCGCCTCGCCGCGGCGACGCTTGGCCGCGGTCACCAGCTCCACGACGATCCTCGCCCGTTCCTCGGGCGATGTCCGGGCCGTCGCCTCGTCGAATGCCTCGATGGGGCGAATCCTGCCGGGCTTGGGAAGCCCCTTGAAGTCCTCGACCGGCGGACACAGCCCGGCAATCTCCTGGGCCTTGGCCAGCGTGTCGCGAAGCGACGCCTCGTCCAGGCTCTCGGCCTGCGCCACGCCGATCTGCTTGCCCGTGACGGCGCGGATCGTGACGCTCGCATGACGGCTGCCGACGTTCTGGTGAATGTGGTTCTTCGAGAACCGCGTCAGGTAGTCCTCGCCCGTCATCAGGACGACTTCTGTCTGGTCCGCTTCGCTCAACGCAAGAATGCTTTCGGCCAGGCCGAGCAGGTAGTCCTTGTTCAGGTGATCGGTCGTCATTTCATCACTCCGACTTCGACGTTGCGGAATCGTGCCGGCGCCACGCCGTGTCCGACGTGGGCGGTCTGCGACGGTTGTCCCTTGCCGCAGTTGGGCGTTCCGAAAAGCTTCCACTCCGACGGGCCGCACACCGCGTCGCATGAGTTCCAGAACTCCGGCGTGACGCCCGTGTACGTCGGGTTGCGCAGCAACTGACCGAGCTTGCCCTTCTTGATCTCCCAGGCCACCTCGGTGCCGAACTGGAAATTCAGCCGCTTGTTGTCGATCGACCACGAGCGGTTCGTCGCCATCAGCAGGCCGTCGTCCGTGTCGGCGATCAGGTCGTCGAGCGTTCCCTGCTGCGGCAGCAGATTTACATTGGTCATGCGGATCAACGGCGTGCGGCTCCAGGAGCTGGCCCGCATGGTGCCGCTGCTGGTGCGGCCGATGAGCGGCGCGGTTTCGCGGCTGGACATGTAGCCCACGAAGCGGCCCTCGGCGATGATCGGCGTTCTCTGGGCCGGCACGCCCTCGTCGTCGTAACCGAACGTGCCCAGGCCGCCCGGCACCGTCGCGTCGGCCACCACGTTGACCAGCGGCGACCCGTACTGGAGGCGGTCCAGCTTGTCGAGCGTCAGGAACGAGTCGCCGGCGTATGCCGACTCCATGCCAAGGACGCGGTCCAGCTCAATCGGGTGGCCGATGGATTCATGAACCTGGAGGGCCAGTTGCCCGCCTTCGAGAATGACCGTCCGCCGGCCGCTCGGGCACTGCGGCGCCGAGAGCAGGGCCACCGATTCCCGCCGCACGCGCTCGGCCTGCGACAACACGGCCATCTGCTCGAAATACTCGTACCCGGCCGTGGCGAAGTTGCCGCGGAAACTGTTCGGATAGCTTCGCACCTGCATCTGGCCGTCGCGGACCGACGTGGCTGCAATGCCGCCGCCAGTCTCCACGATCCGTTGCCGCACCAGGGCTCCGTCGGTTGAAGCAAACGTCTTGACCGTTTCACAGGCCTTGAAGAACGATTGGGCCAGGACCACCGGCTCGCCCATCATGGCGCGGCTGGCGGCGATCAGCGTCTCCAGTTTCGTCGCCAGCGGCACTTCGAACGGATCTTTCTCGTAGGGCGTGGTGTACTGGCCGCGGCAAGGCTCCACCTCGGCCAGACGCACCGGCTCGGACGCCGTCAGGGCACTGGCCGCCGCGATGGCGCACGCCTGGCGAACCACCCGCTCGATCTCCGCCTCGGCCACCTCGCAGGACGAATGGAAGCCCCACGCCCCATTGACCAGAACGCGAACGCCGAAACCGCAGCTCCGCTCGTCCGTCAGCGTCTGGACGGTTCCGTTACTGACGGCGATATCCTGCTCACGCTCGGCCACAAAACGCACGTCGCCATAGGCGACGCCGCACCGTTTCATCCACTCCACAGCCTGCTGCGCCAGATGTTCCACCTCGGGTCCCTCCACAGGAAACGCTCAGTATACGGCCGTCGTCCCCCCGGAGCAAGCGGCCGGGCCTTGAAAATCTGCCGCTGGAGCATTGGTATTCTACATCGCACCTTCGATGGTGCGTGGTTTCCCGCGGGCTGGCCTCCGGCTTCCTTGTGAACCATTCGTATTATGGCCAGAACGCCGCCTCTGGCCGGTCTGGTGGCGGGCGCCTGTAATACCCTGCCGCCCACTTGACTTGCCGGACTGCCAGAATCCTCACGTCATCATAAGCATAGACGCCATAACGACGTAGGCCAGGGCGAATAGCCTACGCATGGCGATTGGTTACCACGACTCTAAACGACCATCTCAGAACAGCCCTTTGTGGCACAGCCGCTCTCGGCTGTGCGGCCTCTTCCCCATTCCCCCGACCAAGGGCGGCCGGGCCACACGTTCTGAGACCGCTTCCAAGGCCAACGTGAGATCAACCGGGGACAGGATCAACCGGGGACAGTATACTAATTATGCGAGCGCCTGAGCCATATGGTTTTCCGTCCGTTCGAGTAGCCGTACCGTGGGCAGGTCAGTACCATTGGGCGTCGGAGGTGTACACGGTCGGGGGAGTGCCGTACGACGCGATGACGGGGCGGTCGCTGGCGGTGGACTACGGGGAGATGCGGCACCAGCGGTACCTGGCGACGCGGTCCACGTGGCAGGCGGTCAAGGATGGGTGTGCTCTGTTCCGCTGAAGTCGCATTCGAGCGTCATCCAGGGGCCGCTTGTGGTCTGATCGCGCGCAAGCGGGCTATTCGCCCTGCGGGTGCGATGGGGGCTGCGACGCGATTGCCGTCTTGTTGGCCAGGCTGGATGGCACGCTGTAAGGCAGTCCGTGAGCGCGGCAGAAGTTGTTGCTGGAGATGCGGGCCGACTCGTAGATGGTCGGCAGTCCGCTGCCGGGATGCGTTCCGCCGCCGACAAGCCAGACGTTCTCGAACTCCTCAAAGCGGTTGCGAGGGCGGAAGGAGAGCAACTGGCCGAAATTGTGCGCCAGGTTGAACGTCGCCCCATGGAAGACGCGATACTGGTCCTCCCAGTCCGTGGGGGTGATGCGCTTCTCATACGTGATGTGCCGGCGCAGCCCGGAGAACCGCCCGCGCCGTTCGACGAGGTCGAGCACGCGGTCGCGGAATGCGTCTCCCTCGGCATTCCAGTCGATGGCGCTGCGCCCATTCGGCACGGGCACCAGAATGTAGATGGTCGATTGGCCCTCAGGGGCCAGCGTCGAGTCCGTGACCGAT
>Ga0123329_1004295_pt1 | contig 11260 bp, 8 predicted proteins | sample BioC12SIPDNA_FD_89703 | JGI IMG/M metagenome (GOLD analysis project Ga0123329, IMG submission 89703) | Anaerobic biogas reactor microbial communites from Washington, USA - Biogas_R1_B C12 SIP DNA | ecosystem: Engineered > Bioreactor > Anaerobic > Unclassified | place: Washington, USA | collected... | reverse complement strand
GCATTGATCCGGCGGCTCAGGAGATGCTGGAGCGCGCCCAGGAGTTGGGGGCCGGCACCATGTTCTCCCGGGCCGCCGCCTCCCGGCCCTGTCCTATTGGGGCCGGCGGCGCCTGCTGCCGCATTTGCTTCATGGGGCCCTGCCGCTTCGCCGGCCCCGAGGCTGAAAGCAAGCAGGGAGTGTGCGGCGCCAGCCTGGCCACGGTGGCGGCGCGCAACTTCCTGCGCTCCTGCGCCGGCGGCGCGTCGGCTCACGCCGATCACGGACGGGGTCTGGCTCTCACCCTGCTGGCGCTGGGTCGCGGGCAACTGGCGGACTACCGGATCAAGGACCCGGAGAAGCTGCGCCGCGTGGCGGCGGAGCTGGGCGTGGCTCATGAGGGCTTGGGCAATGCGGAAGTGGCCGAGCAGGTGGCACTGGCGGCTCTGCACGAATTCGGCCGGCAGGAGGGGACGCAGACGCTGGTGGGCCGCGCTCCGGCTCGGCGCCGGGAGTTGTGGCAGAAGGCGGGTGTGGTGCCGCGGGGATTTGACCGCGAAGTGGTGGAAGCCATGCATCGCACCCACGCCGGGGTGGACCAAGACCCCGCCCACCTGCTGGAACAGGCGGTACGCATGTGCCTGGCTGATGGCTGGGGTGGTTCCATGTTGGCCACTGATATCTCGGACGTCCTTTTCGGCACCCCTCAGCCACTGGTCTCCGAAGCCAACCTGGGAGTGCTGCGCGCCGACGAGATCAACATCATCATCCACGGCCATGAGCCCACGCTGTCGGAGCAGATAGTTGATGCGGCGCAGGAACCGGAAGCTGTAGCGGCGGCGCGGGCGGTGGGGGCCGCCGGTATCAACCTGGCCGGTATCTGCTGCACCGCCAATGAGGTCTGGATGCGTCGGGGTGTCCCCCCGGCTGGGAACATGCTGCATCAGGAACTGGCGCTCCTGACGGGGGCGGTGGAACTCATGGTGGTGGACGTGCAGTGCTTCTTCCAGGGTTTGGCCGACATTGCCCGGCGCTTCCACACCAGGCTGGTCACAACCTCGGCCAAAGCGCGCATGGAGGGCGTGGAACACGTGGAGTTCCGGGAGAAGGAAGCCGGGGAGACCGCCCGCGCCTTGGTCCGGGCCGCCATCACCAACTACGCCAGCCGGGGCGCCGTTCACATTCCCTCGCACAAGGAACCGGTGGTGGCCGGGTTCTCCCACGAGTACATCCGCCGCATGTTGGGAGGCCGCTTCCGCGAGGGGTTGCGTCCGCTGAACGCCAACATCGTGAATGGACGCATCCGCGGGGTCGCCGCCATCGTGGGATGTAACAACGCCCGTACCACTCAGGATGAGGGGATTGTGCGGCTGGTGGCCGGGCTGATACGGAGCGATGTGCTGGTGGTGGTCACGGGGTGCGCCGCGCATGCTGCCGGCAAACACGGTTTCTTACGGCCGGAGGTGTTTGCGCAGGCCGGTCCCGGGCTGGCCGAGGTGTGCGAGACGGTGGGCATGCCCCCCGTGCTGCACATGGGCAGTTGCGTTGACAATTCCCGCATCCTCACCCTGCTGTCAGACATGGTGCGGACGGGCGGCTTGGGAGACGACATCAGCCATCTTCCCGCCGTGGGCATCTCGCCTGAGTACTACTGTGAGAAGGCGGTGGCCATTGCCACCTACTTCGCCGGCAGCGGTGTGCACGTGATCTTCGGAGGGGTCTCCTCGCCGGTGGGGGCATCCGCTGAGGTCACCCACCTCCTCGCTGCCGGCTGGGAGGAGGCCTACGGCGGGCAACTGGAGTTCATCTCCGCCTGGCAGGACATCCTGGAGCGGGCGTCGGCCGCTATCGAGGCCAAGCGCGTGACCCTGGGGCTCGACGTGGAGACAGAGAGGGTGCTGTTCGACATGGCGGCGAGGAGGGCGGGGTGACGGCGGACTCGGGTGGAGGGGTGCGGGAGGTCATCGCCGGCGGGGCGGCCCGGGGCGCGCGGGCGTTTCTGGATCTGGCTCGGGAGCGGCTGGGCACGGCTTTGGAGCAGCACGAGGCTTCCACGCCGCTCGAGTTCCCCAACACCGCGTATTTCCTCCCCGTCATCTACGCTGTGACGGGCCGTGCCGTGCAGACGCTGGAAGACGCGGTCTGGATCCTGGATGAGGCGGAGCGCATGATCCCCTCGCCTCCGGCGGATGCCCTGTGGCTGCCCTACCTGGGTGACACGCTTGACGCCGGCATGGCGGCGATCTGGCTGATGGAGGTGGTCGAGGCACTTCGCTACCTGGGCGTGGGGCCGGCGCCGGTTGACGGCCTGTGGCTGGGCGCGGCCGATGACGTGATCATGCGGGCACGTGGCGTGGAGTTCGTGGACGGGTCGGCTCCGGGGTTCGCGGCCGTGACAGGGGCCGCCCCCTCGCCGGAGGCGGCGGCCGCGCTGGCGCGAGAGATGCAGGAGAAGTCTCTTTACGTGTTCATGGCGGGGGAGACCGTCCTTGATCCTGGACTCGCGGCGCAGCGTGGCGCTTCTTCGCTGCCGGGCGGCGCAGGAGCGGCGGTGCCTCCTGGGTATCCGGCTGCTACCACCTTCGCCGAGCAACTGCAGGCGGCAGGGGTGCAGTTGGGGTGGGAGACGCGGTTGGTGCCCTTCGGCCGGGATGTCTCCTCCCACATCTACTCGCTGGGCTTCGCCGTCCGGGTGGCCATGGCCTTTGGGGGGCTGACGCCGGGGCAGGCGGCGCGCGTGCTGGACTACACTCGCGACCGGGTCTTCGCCTTCATCATGGCGCTGGGTCGGGTGCAGGACGCTCAGTTCGCGGCGGCGGCCGGCGCACTCAATTTCGGCTTCCCCACCATCAGCGACAGCGACATCCCTTCCATCCTGCCCGGTGGCATCTGCACCTATGAGCAGGTGGTGTCGCGGGTGCCGCATTGCTCCATCGTTTCCAGAGCCATAGAGACGCGGGGGCTCAAGATCCGAGTCACAGAGGTGCCGGTCCCCGTGGCCTACGGTGCGGCCTTTGCCGGTGAGCGCATCCGCCGGGAGGACCTGCGGGTGGAGATGGCGGGCCCGCAGGCACCGGGGGTGGAGCTGCTGCTGTCCGCGCCCTCCCAGTCCGTGGTGGACGGACGGGTGACGGTGGTGGGACCGGAGGTGGACAGCGTGCCTCAGGGCGGCACCATCCCACTGGGCGTTCTGGTGGAGGTGTCGGGACGCAAGATGCAGAAGGATTTCGAACCCATCTTGGAGCGCCAGCTGCACCACTTCCTCAACGAAGCCGAGGGGCTGCTGCACGTGGGTCAACGGGACATCGTCTGGTTGCGACTGAGCGGCCGGGCGGCTGCGGCCGGTTTCCGACTGGAGCATCTGGGCCGCATTGTCCACGCGCGACTCCACGCCGACTTCGGGGAGATCGTGGAGAAAGCACAGGTGACGGTCTTCTCCCTGTCGGAGGACGTGGAGCGGCTGGTGGAGCGGGCGCGCGCCGTGTATCGCGAGCGCGACGAGCGCATCGGTGCGTTGACCGACGAGAGCGTCGACGTCTTCTACTCCTGCACCCTCTGCCAGAGCTTCGCACCGGATCACGTATGCATCATCACGCCGGAGCGTTCCGGGCTCTGTGGAGCCTACAACTGGCTGGACGGCAAGGCCGCCTTCCAGATCGACCCCACGGGGCCCAACCGGCCTGTGGGCAAGGGTGCGGCCGTGGATCCGAATCGGGGCCAATACGACGGTATCAACAGCTTTGTGCGCGACGCCTCCCATGGGGCCATCCAGCGCATCAATCTCTACTCCATTCTGGAGGACCCCATGACCGCCTGCGGCTGCTTTGAGGCGGTGAGCGGTGTGCTGCCCATGTGCAACGGTGTCATGACCGTTGACCGGGACCATCCGGGGATGACTCCCTCCGGCATGAAGTTCTCCACGCTGGCCGGTCTGGTGGGGGGCGGTGTGCAGACACCGGGCTTCATCGGGCACTCGCGACTGTATGTGGGGTCCAAGAAGTTCATCTCGGCCGAAGGTGGTGTGGCCCGCTTGGTCTGGATGCCGCGCCGCTTGAAAGAGGAGTTGCGTTCGGTGATCGAGCAGGCGGCGCAGGATGCCGGTTACCCCGATCTTTGTGACAGAATTGCCACGGAGGAAGATGCGGTCGAGGAGGAAGAGGTGATGGCCTTTCTCATGGAGGCCGGGCACCCCGCCTTGACCATGGATGCGCTGTTCTAGGGGGCGGCTTCGGCCGCGATCCTCGCCCACACGCCGAAAGGAGCACTGGGGTGGCCTTAAGCGGGCTACAGGTCTATAAGCTGTTGCCGAAGACGAACTGCAAGGATTGTGGTTTCCCCACGTGCATGGCCTTCGCCATGCAGTTGGCCGCAGGCAAGGTGGAGTTGGAGAAGTGCCCGCACGTGGCCGAGGAGATTGCGGCCGAACTGGGCGAAGCAGCGGCGCCGCCGGTGCGACGGTTGACGCTGGGCACGGGGGAGCGGGCGGTCACCGTGGGCGAGGAAACGGTGATGTATCGCCACGAGCGTCGTTTCGAGCACGCCCCTCTCCTGGCCGTGCGTCTGGGCGAAGAGGTGACAGATCAGGAATTCAGCAGGGCGCTGGTTGCCTTCCGGGATATGGCCTTTGACCGAGTGGGACAGACGCTGCGTCCAGGAGGGCTGGCGCTGGCCTCTGACCATGCGGAGCTGCTGGCGGCACGGGCGATGCAGGCACACCAGGTCACCGGGGCACCGCTCCTTCTGCTGTCGAGCGATCCCACCGTGTTGCGCGCGGCCGCCGCGCCGCTGGCCGCGGCGCGGCCCTTGCTGTGTGCGGCTGACGCCGAGAGCCTGCCCGGGATGGCGGCTGTGGCCCTAGATCTTAATCTGCCCTTGGTGCTGCGGGCCGGGGGTGTGGAGGCGGTGGCGGCGTTGGCGACGCAGGCCGTGGCTCTGGGCCTCAAGGATCTGGTGCTGGACACGTCGCCCGCCACCCTGCAGGAAGCTCTGCGCGATCACACGTTCATCCGGCGGGCGGCCGTCAAGCAGCGCAGCAAGTCGTTGGGCTTTCCCACCCTGGCCCAACCCTGGCATCTGGCCCGCGCCCGCGGAGCGGCGGCCGGCACGATGAGCATAGGCGGGGGGGAGTCGCTGGCGGTGGACCCTCTGCTGGGCACACTGTACGCCTCCTTCTTCATCGCCAAGTACGCGGCGGTCATCATTCTGGAAACGCTCGATCCGGCACAGCTCCTGCCCCTGCTGGTGCTCAGTCAGAATCTGTACACTGATCCACAGCGGCCCATGCAGGTGGACGCCGGCGTGTACCCTCTGAACGATCCGGGGCCGGACAGCCCGGTGCTCCTCACCACCAACTTCTCCCTGACGTATTTCACGGTGGCGGGCGAGGTGGAGAACGGCCGAGTACCCGCCTGGCTGCTGGTCATGGACGTGGAGGGCCAGTCCGTGCTCACGGCGTGGGCGGCGGGGAAGTTTGTCCCCGAGGCCATCGCTCCTTTCGTGAGGACATCGGGAGTAGCGGAGAAGGTCAGTCACCGGCGGTTGCTCATCCCCGGATACGTGGCTCAGATCTCGGGCGAGCTGGAGGAGGAACTGGGTGGAGAGTGGCAGGTGACGGTGGGGCCGCGTGAGGCTGCCGACATCCCTCGTTTCTTGCGCAGCACAATGTAGGTGGAGGCGGGAGAGCGGCGTGATCATTGCCAAGCAGAAGGACTTTGCGGACATCCTGCGCATGCTGGAGGGCAGCCGCCGCGTGTTCATCGTGGGTTGCGGTGAGTGCGCCACGGCCACCGAAACAGGCGGTGCACCCCAGGTGCTGGATATGAAGCGGCGTCTGGAGGCGGAGGGCAAAGAGGTGGTGGGGACGGACGTGGCCCACTCTGTCTGCCAGGAGCTGGACCTGAAGCGGCTGCTGCGGCTGCACAAGGAGGCGGTGGAAAGGACGGACGTCTTCCTGGTGCTGTCCTGTGGTGCGGGTGCGCAGTCGCTGCGGGATGCTACCACGGCGCGCATTGTGGCCGGCACCGATTCGCTCTTCCTGGGCAACTCCTTGCGCCGTCTGGATTACGAGGAGAAGTGCTCGCTGTGCGGCGAGTGTGTCATTGACCGCTTCGGTGGCGTGTGCCCGGTGGCCCGCTGCAGCAAAGGCCTCCTCAATGGGCCGTGTGGGGGGACGGATCACGGCATGTGTGAGGTCAACCCCAACAAGCCCTGTGCCTGGACCATGGTCTACGAGCGACTCAAGCAGCAGGGGCGCCTGGATGATCTGAAGGTCATTCATCCCCCGAAGCGGTGGGATCAGGCGCGGAGGCCGGGGCGGGCGCAATGGCGGCCGGAACGGAGCGAGGAAAGCCGGCGGGTACACACCCGCACTTCGGCCTGCACGCTGCCGGGGGCGGATGAGGGCAGTGACGAAGGAAGCGGCTCGTGAGCTCCTTCCGGGAGGCCTGCAGGGCCGGGAGCTTCGTGGTCACCTCCGAGGTGGGCCCCCCCAAGGGCACCGACGTGCGCGGTGTGCTGGGCGACATCGACCGGCTGAAGCGGCATGTGCATGCCATCAACGTGACGGACAACCAGAGTGCCGTCATGCGCATGGGCTCGCTGGCCGTTTCGCACGAGGTGGTGGCGCGGGGGGGCGAGCCCGTCTTCCAGCTCTCCTGCCGAGACCGCAACCGGTTGGCCCTGCAGAATGACCTGCTGTCGGCCCACCTGCTGGGAGTGCGCAACGTGCTGTGCCTCACCGGGGACCATCCCTGGGTGGGGGATCACAAGGAAGCCAAGCCTGTTTACGACTTCGATTCCGTTCACCTGATCCAATGCGTGCGAAAGCTGAACTCCGGGGTGGATTGGGTCGGTAATGCGCTTCAAGGTGCCACCGATCTTTTCGTGGGCGCGGTGGTGGCCCCTGATGCCGATCCCTTGGAGCCCCAGCTCTACAAGTTTGCCAAGAAGGTGGAGGCGGGGGCCGAGTTCTTCCAGACCCAGGCCGTGTACGATCTCGAGGCCTTCGCCCGCTTCATGCGGCGGGTGCGTGAGCTGCTGGCGGGAACGAAGGTCAGGGTGTTGGCCGGGCTGTTGGTGCTGAGCAGCGCCGGCATGGCACGCTACATGAACCGTGCCGTGCCGGGCATCTACGTGCCGGATGAGCTGGTGGATGAGATGGTATGCGAGACCAAGGAGGACGCCGTCGAGACCGGCATGCGCATCTGTGCGCGTCATATCCGGCGGCTGCGGGAAGAGGGCCTTTGCGACGGTGTTCACATTATGGCTCCCGGGAAGGCGGCGTTGGTGCCACGCATCCTCGAAATGGCGGGCCTGGGCGACCTGGGATGAGCCTCTGTTTCCGGAGAGGCGAGGAGGTTGGACATGGCTGAGTCGGCCGTCAGGGTCGTGGTCATCGGCGGAGGGCCGGGTGGCTACGTGGCCGCTATCCATGCTGCGCACCGGGGGGCTGCGGTCACCGTGGTGGAGCGGGATCTGCTGGGAGGTACCTGTCTCAATCGGGGTTGCATCCCCACCAAGACATTGCTGGCCGGTGCGTCGGCCTTCGGAACGGCGGCGCGCGGTGGGGCGGAGTTCGGGTTCGCGGTACATGGCGAGGTGGTCCCAGACTGGCCGGCCATGCAGGAGCGGAAGGCACGGGTGGTCACGCGACTGCGGGAGGGCGTGCACACGCTGCTCAAGAAGGCAGGCGTGACCCTGGTCCCGGGGACGGCGCTGGTGACCGGGCCCGGCCACGTGCAGGTAAGGCCGGCGGAGAGCGCGGCGGGTCCACCTGCCGCGCCGCCCGAGCCACCGCTCGAACTGGACGCGGACCGAATCATCATCGCCACTGGTTCTGAGCCCATGCGGCCACCATTCTTTGATTTCTCGCGCTCTTCGATCCTGGATTCCACCTCCGCCTTGGAGATCGGCTCCATTCCCCGTTCCATCCTGATCCTGGGAGGCGGTGCCATCGGGTGCGAGTTCGCCGGTCTTTTCGGAGAATTGGGGTGCCGTGTGACCCTGATAGAGCTGATGCCACAGCTGCTGCCCACGGAGGATGTGCGGGTGGCGCGGCAACTGCAGGGCGTCATGCGCAAGACGGGCGTGGAAGTGCTCACCAAGACCCGGCTGGAGGCGGTGGTGGAGGCCGAGGCGGAGCGGGTGGTGGTGACGCTGGAAGGCGGGCGGCGGCTGGAGGCGGAGAAGATGCTGGTGGCGGTGGGCAGGCGACCCTGCACCGAGGGTCTGGGTCTGCAGGCTACGGGCATCAGCATGGACGAGCGCGGCTATGTCATGGTGAACGAGCGGCTGGAAACGTCTGTGCCCGGCATTTACGCCGTGGGCGATGTGAACGGGGGATTGATGCAGGCCCACGTGGCCTCTCACGAGGGGATGGTGGCGGCGGAGAACTGTACCGGAGCGGTGAGGGAGCGCACTACGTGGGCGATTCCGCGCTGCGTCTACGGTGTCCCCGAGGTGGCGGCGGTGGGCTTGAGCGAAGAAGAGGCGCGGGAGGAAGGATACCGACCCGTGACCGGGACCTTCCGGCACGGCGCCTTGGGCAAGGCCCTGGCGCTGGGGGAGGAGCAGGGATACGCGCAGATCATCGCGGACCACGATAGTGGGAGGTTGCTGGGTGCCGTGGTCATGGGGCACAACGCCACCGACGTGATCCATGAGGTGGCGGTCGCCATGCAACTGGGTGCCACGGCTCGACAACTGGGCGAGGTGGTTCATGGGCACCCCTCCATGGCCGAAGCTGTGATGGAAGCGGCGCGTGATGTGCATGGTGAGTCTGTGCACGTGGCCGGTTGAATGGAATGCGGGGGCGGCAGGCGGCAGCCCAGGCGGCAGCGATATGACGCCTGACCCCTTGCGCAAGCCGCCCTGGCTCAAGAAGAAGCTGCCTCGCGCAGAAGCGCTGGCGGACATGACGCGCCTGCTGCGCGGCCATGGTCTGCACACTGTGTGCGAGCGTGCTGCCTGCCCTAACCGCGGTGAATGCTTTGAGCGGGGTACGGCCACCTTTCTCATCCTGGGCGACCACTGCACGCGCAACTGCCGCTTCTGCGCTGTGCCACCCGGCCACCCCGGCCCGCCCGACCCGGAGGAGCCGCACCGAGTGGCCCACGCGGCCGTGTCGCTGGGGCTGCGGCACGTAGTGATCACCTCTGTGACCCGTGATGATCTCTCGGACGGCGGCGCCTCGCACTTCGTGGCGTGCATGCAGGCCGTGCGCCGGGCGCTGCCGGAGGCCTCTTTGGAGGTGCTCGTGCCGGACTTCCAAGGGGAGGCGGCCGCCGTGGATGTGGTGCTGGCTGCCCGCCCGGAGGTGTTCAACCACAACGTGGAGACCATCCCCGAGTTCTACGCTCTGGCGCGCCCGCAGGCTATCTACGCCCGGTCTCTGCAGGTTCTGCGCCGGGCGGCCGGCCGGCGCGCAAGCGTCGTGAAGAGCGGGTTCATGGTTGGCTTGGGGGAGGACGCCTCCCAGGTGCACCGGCTGCTGGAGGATCTGCGCGGGGCGGGAGTGCAGGTGGTGACCATCGGCCAGTATCTGCGGCCCAGCAAGGACCACCTGGAGGTTGTAGAGTATGTGCCTCCGGAGGTCTTTGCCGGCTACCGGCAGTGGGGTGAGGCACTGGGGCTGGTGGTTGAGGCCGGGCCTTTCGTGCGCAGCTCCTACTTGGCGGAGGCAGGCTTCGCGCGGGCTCGTGGCCTGAGCGCACCCGGAGACTGACGCGCCTTGAGCAGTGGACCGCGATTGCCGGGCGCCGGACGGGCTGTGCGCTTGCGATCAGGCCGAAGCTGATGGCGCACTGAGTATGGAGGAGACCCGTGTTCATCATCGCCGAGAACATCAACATCATGAGTCGCAGGCTGGGACCTGCCATCAAGGAGCGCCGGAAGGGCCCCATTCAGGAGATGGCGCGGGCGCTGGTTGCTGCCGGGGCCGACGCTCTTGATGTGAACTTGGGGCCGGCACGCAAGGGTGGCGAAGAGCTGATGCGCTTTGTGGTGGGAACCGTGGCCGAAGTTGCTCCCGTGCAGCTCTGCCTGGACACCACCAATGCCGCGGCAATGGAAGCCGGGATCCTGACCTGCGCCGAACTGGGGTTGCCTACGCCCATCGTGAATTCCTTCTCTCTTCAGCCGGACAGGCTGGAGGCAATCCTGCCCCTGGCGGCGCGCCACGGCTGCGAGGTGGTGGGCTTGTGCATGGCGGAGGGAGTGCCCGCGGACGCGGATGAGCGCCTGGCTTTGGCTTACGAGCTGGTGAGCGCCGCCAATGCGGCCGGCATTCCCAATGACCGCATCTTCGTGGACCCCATCGTTCTGCCGTTGACGGTGGACGTGGGTCAGCAGCAGGCCATGGCGGTGCAGGAGACCTTGCGCGGTCTAGCGGAGTTGTTTGACCCGCCAGTCAGAAGCACCTGTGGTCTCTCCAACGTGTCCAACGGTGCTCCCGCCGAATTGCGTTCCCCGTTGAACTGCGTATTTGCTGCAATGCTCGCCTCTTTGGGCATCGCATCTGCTATTGTGGACGCGCTGGATCCTCATATGATGCGCACGTTGCGTTTGACACGTGCCTTCAGGAACCAGACCCTGTTCTCGTTGTCTGATGCTGAACTGGCATAGGGCTGTGCACACGTTGGAGGTTGGTCCATGACGGTTGCTGAGAGTCCGGCTGGCCCCGCGACGGAAGCCGCGTTCGACTACGGGCCTGTCGACGAGCTTCTCTCGAAGTACCGGGGTATCAAGGGGTCTCTGATCCCGCTGCTTCAGGGTACGCAGGCCGCGTACGGTTACCTGCCCAAGGAAGCTATGGTGCGCATTGCCCAGGGCATCGGTGAGCCGCTCAGCAGTATCTTCGGTGTCGCCACCTTCTACGCCCAGTTCCGTCTCATCCCGCGCGCCAGGAATGTGGTTCGTATCTGTCACGGTACCGCCTGCCACGTGTCCGGTGCTCCGCTGGTGAGCTTGGAGGTGGAGAAACACTTGGGCATCCAGGACGGTGAGAACACGGAAGACATGTTGTACACGCTGGAGTCGGTGGCGTGCCTGGGGGCGTGCGGTATGGCGCCGGTCATGATGATCAACGACCGGACCTACGGCAAGCTCACCCCAGACAAGGCCGTTGGGGCCCTCAAGGATTTCTCGGCGGCGGAAGCGGGCAGCGGGAACGGCGCCGGCAAGGCGGAAGCGCAAGAGGCCAGCGGGGAGGAGGAGTAGATGGCGGAGACGTTGCACATTATCCGCGAGCCTCAGACCCGGCGGCCGCGCAAGGTCAGTCCCCCGG